>ORJL010475642.1_pt1 | contig 177941 bp, 165 predicted proteins | sample 1779941 | NCBI WGS metagenome assembly ORJL01 (sample SAMEA104232317, study PRJEB22302) | groundwater metagenome | biome: forest; feature: aquifer; material: groundwater | place: USA | collected 2011-08-07 | depth 5.8 m | reverse complement strand
CGAAAGGCTGCTTAATCAGTTACGACAGGCCGGTATCGAGTTGGCGGCTATCATCGGCGAGGTAGTCAGCACACCGGAGGGCGTGGTAACGGTCAATTAGGATAAGGAATTGTTTTCCAGAACGTCCCTCTTCTCTACATGGCCTTTTGTCTTACCAGCCAGTATTCCAGGCTATCCACCAGTGCCAGCCAGCTTGCCTCGATGATATTGGGGGAGCTACCCACGGTGCGCCACTGGTTGATTCCATCGCTGGACTCAATAAGGACGCGCACTTGCGATTCGGTGCCGACACTCTCTTCAAGAATTCGCACCTTATAGTCCACCAGCTTAACGGCTGCCAGGCTGGGATAAAACTGGAGCAGGGCTTTACGCAGCGCCTGGTCGAGGGCATTGACCGGCCCGTTACCCTCAGCCGCCGTATGCATTACCTCGTCACCCACCTTTACCTTTATCATTGCCTCGGCCAGTGTTTCCTCGTGGCTGTTCCGGGTGGGGGTGCGCCGTCTTGTCTCCACGACCACCATGAAATCAACCAGCTCAAAGGGAGCATGATAGTCCGGCCTGGCCCGATGGAGCAGCAGCTCAAAAGAAGCCTCGGCGTTTTCATACTGGAAACCCCGGCTCTCCAGTCGCTTTACCTGCTCCACCAGCTTTTCCGCTTGCTGACCGTGAGCTGGTAACTCGATGCCCAGCTCTTTGGCTTTGTAGATAATGTTCCGTCTCCCCGATAGCTCGGAAACTACCGCCCTTTGCCGGTTACCGACGCTGCCCGGCTCGATATGCTGATAGCTTTCAGCCCACTTGGTCACACCGGAAACATGAAGGCCGGCCTTGTGACTGAAAGCACTGGAGCCGACATAGGGTGAGAATGGGTCAGGAACCAGGTTTGCCGCCTCGCTGACGAATCGGGAGACCTCGGTTAATCTGGCGAGCTGCCCATCAGTAACGCAATCAATACCCATTTTGAGCTTCAAGTTGGAGATAACGGAACAGAGGTTGGCATTACCACAGCGCTCCCCATAGCCGTTTATCGTCCCCTGAACATGAGTGGCGCCGGCGCTCACTGCCGCCAGCGTGTTAGCCACGGCTAGCTCAGCATCATTATGGGCGTGAATACCCAGGGGGACATCGGTCAATCCCCGGGCTGCCTCAGTAGCCACTTTCACCTGGTGGGGTAGCGTCCCGCCGTTGGTATCACAAAGTACCAGGCAGTCCGCCCCGGCAGCAGCGGCCACCTGCAAACAGCGCAGGGCATACTCCCGGTCGACTCCGAAGCCATCAAAGAAGTGCTCGGCATCGTAGAAAACGGTCAACCCTCTTGCTTTGAGATAGCAAATGGTATCAGCAATCATGCCCAGGTTTTCTTCAAGGGTGGTCCCCAGAACCTTGGTGACCTGTAAAGGGGAGTTTTTGCCGACGATAGTAACTATTTTGGCCCCGGCATTAGCCAGAGCAGCGATGGAGGCATCGGCTTCTACTCTGATATTGGCTCTCCGGGTACTACCAAAAGCAGCCAGTACCGCATTGGCCAGACTAAGGCTCTTCGCCATGGCGAAGAATTCGTCATCCTTGGGATTAGAACCGGGCCAGCCACCTTCAATAAAGTGGATACCAAGCTCATCAAGCTTGCAGGTAATATTAAGCTTATCCACCACCGATAGGGAAATACCCTCTCGCTGTGTACCGTCACGGAGCGTCGTGTCATATAGCTGGACTGCTGGCAATGGCTAGCCTCCAACCTTCCGGGCAATCAAATCGCCCATTTCCCTGGTTCCAACCTTCTTTTTGCCGTCACTCATAATATCATAGGTACGGTAGCCATCATTTAATACCGCTTCCACTGCGGTTTCAATAGCACGCGCTTCCTGATTTAAAGCAAGGGAATAGCGTAACATCATGGCGACGCTCAGGATTGTGGCAATGGGATTAACCACGAATTGCCCGGTGTGACGGGGAGCACTGCCGTGGATTGGCTCGTATAAGCCAAAAGTAGGCACACCATCCCGTGGTACACCGGCCAGGCTGGCCGAGGGTAACATGCCCATTGAGCCGGCCAGCATCGAGGCCTCATCAGTGAGAATATCACCAAAGGTATTCTCGGTAACCAGCACATCGAGGTTCTTCGGATTCTGGATAAGGCGCATGGCACAGGAATCAACCAGCATGTGTTCCAACTCGATATCAGGGTATTCCTGAGCTACCTCCATGGTCACTGACCGCCATAAACGGGAGGTCTCAAGGACATTTGCTTTATCCACCGAAATCAGGCTCTTCTTCCTGGTGCGGGCCAACTCGAAACCAACCCTGACGATACGCTCTATCTCCTGTGCCGAGTATGACATGGAATCAACCGCCCGCCACCCCCGCGTTGTCTTCCACCGCCTTTTAGGCCGGCCAAAGTAAAGACCGCCGGTTAGCTCGCGGATAAAGATTAAATCTACTCCTTTTACGACCTCCGGTTTAAGGTTGCTGGCATCAGTCAGCATCGGGAAGACCTTGACCGGTCGCAGATTGGCAAAGAGACCCAGCGCTTTGCGTATTGCCAGCAAGCCGTCCTCCGGGCGGACTTTCGCTTTCGGGTCATCCCATTTCGGCCCGCCGACGGCACCAAGGAGCACAGCATCGCTCTTTTTAGCCATCTTCACGGTGTCATCGGTCAGAGCTTCACACGTTTCGTCAATAGCAATACCGCCAATCAAGCCATACTTAAGGTCAAACGTGTGTTTAAAGCGCCCGCCTACTGTCTGTAACACCTTGACTCCCTCAGCGATGACTTCGGGACCAACGCCATCACCGGCCAGAACCGTCAGAGTAAACTTCACGCTAAAACCTCCATGTGCACTATTTAGTTAGCCTATTCCGATTCCGTTTGCATTTGGTTGGTCTGTCATTGCGAGGAGCGTAGCGACGAAGTAATCTCTAAGATGTATCCTTGAGATTGCCACGGGCACTAACGTGCCCTCGCAATGACACTTCATACTGATTGTTGTCATCATAACAACCAAAGCAAATGAGAGCTTCTGAGTAGGTGAGGCTATTTCACCCCAAGTCTTTGCTTAGTATATGAAATGAGTCCACCGGCCGCAATGACCCCGGCCATAAAATCGGGATAAGGTTTAGCGGTAAAGGTCATGCCGTTGCTCAGGTTCTTAATGCTGCCTTTGGCTAAATCTACCTCAACCGTGTCACCGGACTTGATATTGTCCGGGGCATCCTCACACTCGAGGAGGGGTAGGCCGATATCGATGGCATTACGGAAGAAGATACGGGCAAAGCTCTTGGCGATGACACAGGAGATACCCGAAGCCTTGATGGCGATGGGGGCATGCTCACGGGATGAGCCGCAGCCAAAGTTGGTCGTGGCCACCATGATGTCTCCCGGCTTCACCCTGGTGATGAACTCCTTGTCGATGTCCTCCATGCAGTGCTTGGCCAGGTCCGTCGATTCCACCAAATTAAGATAGCGCGCCGGGATGATGACATCGGTATCAATATTCGCCCCGTATTTATGAACTGTACCTTTTAACATCAGCAATCTCCTTAAAAGTTATTAAGAGCTATTATATAATAATCCCTCACCCTTTGTCCCTCTCCCCTTGTCAAGGGGAGAGGGAAGAGATTTTGAAAGGGGCTTCGCCCCTTTTGATTCCCTAGTCCTGTATTTGTGAAATATGCCTCTTAGTATTAATTATTCCTTTCTCACGTAATCTGTTTAGTGCTTAATGATTCTAATAGTTACATTGGTATGCTTTTCAAAACTATAAGAGAATCTGTCAACGTCCCTGATAAACCCGAGGTCATAAACGATGAAAAGCAGGTTTTGGTATTTTGTCTGATAAGCTAGAATGTCATCATTTATCTCTTCGGGTAATTCCTTTTCGCGTTCGCTGCGGCTACATAATTTTACTTCTACTGCCAAATTTATCCTAGATAATGAGAAATCTGGAGTATACGTCTTACTAGAATATTCAATACTATCAACCTCACGCCCATAAGGGATATCAGCACCAATTAGTAAGCTTTCAAAGGCGTCTTGCACTTGGTTTTCCTTATCAGGCTGAGTTCTAATGACCTTCCTTAGTTGATGTTCCGCCAAGTTTAGAACTTTGAGGATGAGACTAGCTTCAGGCCCTGTATCCTTACCACTGTACACTTCGGCAAGTTCCCGTTCGTTAAGGTAATTAGCTGCGCCAAGCAGAAAACCTTTGGCTACTCCCAGACTTCTAAGAAAAGCTTGATGATGCTTAGCCTCCACTGCCCCTTGGATAGTATCGTACTCCTCTATTACGAATGACTGAGACTCGTACCACTTCAAGGCATGAAAAGACACAAAATACCTAGATGCTCGGCCGAAGACCTCTCCAAGGATATCGTAGCATTTTGTTAACCAAAGAGTGTGTTCAGTAGAAGATGCTCTTGAACTCCTCAGTCTATCTGCTTCATTAGAAAGCTCTTCAAGAGTTTTTAAAGCTTCTTCTTTAGTCCAAGTCTTCAATAGTTAGCCACCTTACACCTCCACCAGCGCCTTCTCAAAATCCTTGACTTTTAGTGTTTAACTAGGGATGGGTTACCAAGAAGCTTAGTGTGAAGATGCTTAAGTTTCCTTCTTCTTTTGGCTGAAGCCGAAGATATAGATTATCTCCAGTATGCCCAGCGTATTGACGATGAGCATCACGATGAACCAAACCAGGTTACCGTTTCTGCCTGCTCTCCACAGGGCTATCCCCTTCCACACCATTGACCAGATTACAGCCAGAAGTATTACCAGCTTCATTGGTGGGGGAATACTGGCAAAATATGAATCTGACCAGACTGTTGGCATTTTGCACCTCCCGTTATGCAAATATATCTTATCGGGAATTTGCTAATGAAGTCGTGATTTCATCCTACTACTTCTTCCGGGCTGCTAATCTTACCGGTGATGGCACTGGCCGCAGCCACAGCGGGACTGGCCAGGTAGACCTCTGATTTGGTGCTGCCCATCCGGCCGACGAAGTTACGGTTGGTCGTGGAGACAGCCTTCTCACCTGCTGCCAGCACGCCCATGTGTCCGCCGATGCAGGGGCCGCAGGTTGGCGTACTGACGGCAGCTCCGGCCACTACCAGCGTTTCAATCAATCCTTCCCTTAAAGCACTGAGATATATCTGCTGTGTGCCAGGAATGATAATACAGCGTACCCTCGGATGCACTTTCCTTCCCTTTAGTATCTGAGCCGCCATTCGCAAATCCTCAAGACGACCGTTGGTGCAGCTACCAATGATGGCCTGGTCAATCTCGATTTTGCCCACCTGGCTAATCGGTTTAGCGTTGGCCGGTAAATGAGGCATCGCTACCTGAGGCTCCATCTTTGATACATCATACTCGATAATTTTAGCATAGCTGGCGTCAGCATCCGGCTCGTAGACGGTGTAGGGGCGTTTCGCCCTTGCTTTTACATAATCTTGCGTCTTGGCATCCACCCGGAAGATGCCGGCTTTACCCCCGGCTTCGATAGCCATATTCGCCATAGTGAAACGTCCGTCCATGGGCAGGGCGTCAATTGCCTCACCGGTAAACTCCATGGCGGCATATAATGCGCCATCGACACCGATATTGCCGATGGTATAGATGATTAAGTCTTTACCCCCGACCCATTTCCCCAGACGGCCGTGGTAGACGAACTTGATTGTCTGAGGTACCTTCATCCAGAGGTCGCCTGTAGCCATGGCAGCAGCGACATCGGTCGAGCCGACGCCGGTGGCAAAAGCACCTACCGCACCATAGGTACAGGTGTGCGAATCCGCTCCGGTAACCACATCTCCGGGCAGGACAATGCCTTGCTCCGGTAGAAGGGCATGCTCGATACCCATCTGACCGACATCATAGTGGGGAATCCCCTGCTCATGACAAAAATCACGCATCAGCTTGGCATTCTCCGCCGAGATGATGTCCTTATTGGGCACAAAGTGGTCTGCCACCATCACAATCTTCTTCGGGTCAAAGACTTTCTTGATGCCGATACGCCGGAATTCCCTGATGGCAATCGGGGCGGTAATGTCATTGGCGAGAATCACGTCAACCCGAACGTTAACAAATTCGCCCGGGCTTACCTTTTTCTTATCAGTGTGCGCCGCCATAATTTTCTCAGCTATGGTCATCTTTCCTCCTCTATAATCTGCAACACTTGGTTGAAATGAAACCTTCTTAAGCGTTTAACCCCTCACCCTTTATCCCTCTCCCCTTAGCAAGGGGAGAGGGAAGAGATTGAAGAGGGGGGCGAAGTCCTTTTGCAGTACTAAGAAGCTGAGCGAGCTTTTTGCACCGTCAATAAACGGTTCAGGGCATTCATATAGGCTTTGGCACTAGCAACGATAATATCAGTGTCAGCACCGCGTCCGGTATAGGTTGTCCCATCGCTTTCTATCCTGACCAGCACTTCACCAATGGCGTCGATACCCTCGGTCACCGATTTTACGGTGAACTCGGTAAGTTTATTGGGAACGCACACCAGGCGATTGATTGCTTTGTAAACAGCATCCACCGGGCCGGTACCAAGTGCGGCATCTTCCAGCACCTGGTTATCGGGGCCGGTAAGCCTGACGGCGGCAGTGGGAACACCACGGTCTCCGCAGGTCACCTGAAGGCGGTCGAGGTGATAAAGCTCAGACACCGTACGTTTTTCCTCGGCAATAAGGGACTCGATGTCTTTATCGGTGACCTCTTTCTTTTTATCGGCAAGCCCTTTAAAGACAGCGAAGGCGCGGCTCAGGTCTTCCTCGGATAGGCTATAACCCAGCTCGGCCAGGTGCTGCTTGAAGGCGTGCCGTCCGCTCAGTTTGCCCAGCACCAGTGTTGAGGCCGGTATGCCGACACTTTTTGGGTCCATAATTTCGTAGGTGATTGGCATCTTAATAACGCCATCCTGGTGAATCCCGGACTCATGGCGGAAGGCATTGGCACCAACAACAGCTTTATTAGGTTGAACGGGGAAACTGGTCAGTTCGCTCACCAGGCGGCTAGTCTTGTAGATTTGTCTGGCGTCAACACCAGTCGTCAGGTTGAAGAAGTCCTGGCGGGTCTTTAGTGCCATCACAATCTCTTCCAGCGAGGCATTACCGGCCCTCTCGCCAATGCCGTTGATGGTGCACTCCACCTGCCTTGCCCCGCGCTTGACCGCTTCCAGGCTATTGGCTACGGACAATCCAAGGTCATTATGACAATGCACACTGACGACAGCCCGGTGAATATTGGACACGTTTTTGAAAATGCCCGCAATCAAACCGCCGAACTCTTCCGGAATAGCATAGCCTACGGTATCAGGGATATTTACCGTGGTGGCGCCGGCATCAATAACCGCCTCTAAAATCTGGTAGATATATTCCGGCTCGGTGCGGCTGGCATCCATCGGAGAAAACTCGACATCGGCAAGGTATTTCTTCGCCCGTGCCACCATGCTGCGCCCCAGTTCCAGAATCTCCTCGCGGCTTTTCTTCAACTGGTAAACGAGGTGTACATCCGAAGATGACAGAAAGACGTGTATGCGAGGACGCTCTGCCCCCCGGACGGCTTCCCATGCCCGGTCGATGGCATCAGCGTTGGCATGGGCCAGGCCACAGATTACCGGAGTACTCACCTCCCGGGCAATCAGCTTCACCGATTCGAAATCACCGGGTGAAGAAATGGGAAAGCCAGCCTCGATCACATCCACGCCGAGCTTTTCCAGTTGCCGGGCTATCTCCAGCTTTTCCTGAATATTTAGCGTACCTCCGGCAGCCTGTTCGCCGTCCCGTAAGGTAGTATCAAAGATAATTACTTTTTCCATGGTATCCTCCTGGGAGAAACAACTCTGCTATTTTATTCTTGACAAAGCGGGTCTACCCCTCCCCTAAAGCGGAGAGGGGCTGGTAAGGATGAGTCTGTAACTCCCAGTAAGGGCAAACTCCCGGCAGTATTTCAATAGGCGGTTGCCTTGACTATTTCTCATACTAAACAACTCATACTGCTCATCATTCAACGTGGTCGTGTCAAAGATGTTACATCTTCTAATTAAGAGTTAGAGAGGGGATTTTGCCCCCTCTCTAAAACGCTCCTTTTTCCCAAAGGGGACTCCCTCTTCCGCAGGATTATTTAAGAGGGGCGTTAGCCCCTCTTTCTTCTCTTCCCCCTCTCCCGGAAGGAGAGGGGGATAAAGGGGGTAAGGTCACTACTACCTAACCTGAGATAAGGTTTTACTTCTTCAGCCAGGACATCATCTGGCGCAGGTCAGTACCAACTTTCTCGATAAGATGGTCGGCTTCCCTCCGCTTTAAGGAATTATACACGGGACGCCCGGCCTGATTCTCCAGTATCCATTCCCGGGCAAAAGAGCCATCCTGAATCTCAGCGAGGATGTGCCCCATTTCGTCCTTCACCATCTCATCGATGACGCGCGGCCCACGGGTAAAGTCACCGTACTTGGCCGTATCACTGACGGAGTCACGCATAAAGCTCAGCCCGCCCTGGTAGATAAGGTCGACAATCAGTTTAAGCTCGTTAAGCACTTCAAAATAGGCTATCTCCGGCTGGTAGCCAGCCTCAACCAGCGTCTCAAAGCCAGCCTTGATGAGGGCACTGACACCACCGCAGAGCACCGCCTGCTCACCAAAGAGGTCGGTCTCGGTCTCTTCCTCAAAGGTCGTCTCAATAACCCCGGCTCGACTACAACCGATAGCTTTGGCATAGGCCAAGGCAACGTTTTTCGCTTTTCCCGAGGCATCCTGGTGCACGGCGATTATCGCCGGGGGGCCTTTGGACTCGGTATAAAGCTGCCTGAGCATGAATCCCGGGCACTTTGGTGCAATCATCGAAACATCAACATTAGCCGGGGGAAGAATCTGGTTGTAATGGATATTAAATCCATGAGCAAACATCAGTGTCTTCCCTGCGGTCAATCCTTTCTCAATGGAGTTGCGGTATATCTCAGCTTGCAGAGTATCCGGAGCCAGCATCATGATGATATCGGCCGCTTTGGCGACTTCAGCGACACTTTGCACCTTGAAGCCGGCGGCTTTAGCCTTGTTCCAGCCATTACCGCCTTCACGCACCGCCACGATTACCTGGCAGCCACTATCCCGCAGGTTCTGAGCATGAGCATGCCCCTGGCTGCCATAGCCAATTACACCAATCATCTTCTTCTCAAGTAGCTGGATATTGCAGTCCTTATCATAGTATATTGTTGCCACGATTCCTCCTTATTTACTTACTAACCAATTTTAGGTAGCTCTGACCAGGAATATTGGATTTGAGACGTGGAGTAAAACATTTTCGGCAACACTGCCGTAAACCCAGCGTTTCAGTCCGGAGCGGCCGTGGGTGGCCATGACGATGAGGCTCAACGGATTCTGATTGGCATAGTTCACTACCTCATCAGTAGCTTTACCTACCAGTACCTCCGACCGTATGCTGGTGATACCGCTTTTTTTAAGGCGCTTCTCTGTCTCGGCCAGATATTCCGCACCGGCATCCTTACACCTGGCCGTCTCCTGTTGCATATACTCCCCCCAGTTCAAGGGCACCGCCGAAATCTCAGGGGCATAGTATGATGGTAGCGCCGGCGGTTCGCAGACTCTAACCAGCACCACGTCTAAAGGTTCAGTACTCCGTTGTTTGGCCAGGGCTTCGACATGAGGCAACACCGTTTCTGCCAGTGGGGAACCATCAAGAAATACCAGTATTGTTTTCCTTGGCCACTTATCATAGGGAATATCTTCCCCCATTCCGGTGCGAACCAGTAAAACCGGAACTTTGGCGGCACGCAAGATTTTATCGGCTACGTTACCCATGTCCCAATGCCTGATACCGGATTGGTGATGGGTGGCAATAAGGAGGAAATCAACCGCTTGTTCCTCAGCAAAATGGAGAATTTCGTCCGCCGAATAGCCCACAATCAAGTTGCAGCACACTTCTACCGGTTTGGCCGATGGGTCGCTGCCCGTCTTTTTCTGCAGCTTTCGGGCTTCCCGCTGGATAATATTGCTGACATGCTCAAGGTAAGCCTGGTTCATTGGCGCAAATTCGCGTTCATCCGGGTCACTGACATGGAGAAGAATTACCTCTAAGTCCAGCCTGCCGGCCAGCTCCTGTGCAAACGGAAAGACAACTTCAGCGAACTCTGAACCGTCCAGCGGAACAAGTATTTTCTTGTACATTTTGCGCCCCCATTCCAGTTTTTGCCTTTGATAATACTCCACAGGCCGTGGAAAATCAATATTTATGCCTGAGAGTGTTAGTAACCTATTTATTTATCCCTGTTCTTCTGCCGGTAATGAAGGGTATTTACCGCTCTGCGAGGTAGGCAACGTTAGGGTTTCCGGAGAATATCCGGCTGGCTTTATGCTTTCTTCTTGCGTGTATTGGCTTCAGACACTTCTTTTTCTACCGGTAGCGGGGCAGCCCCACCCCTTATCAGGGCGATGCGACCCGTCCGGGCTAATTCCTTGATACCAAAGCCTCTCAGTAGATTGAATAGAGAGTCTATCTTATCCTCATCGCCGGTCACCTCGATGGTCAGGGAGTCAGCGGCAACATCAACAATATTTGCCCGGAAGATATCAACAATCTGCATGATATCGCTGCGGGTGGTAGAGGTAGCCTTGACTTTGATTAGAGCCAGTTCCCGGGCAACAATTGCTTCTTCCGTAATATCCGATACCCTGACGACATCAATTACTTTATCCAGCTGTTTGCGAACCTGCTCGACAGTGGAGGAGGTACCATTAACGACAATAGTCATGCGTGACAGGTCGGGTGTCTCACTGTGCCCGACGGCAATACTATCAATATTAAAGCCGCGCCGGCGGAAAAGGCTGGCTACCCGGTTGAGTACCCCGGGCTTGTCTTCAACCAGAGCCACCAGGGTATGTTTTGTTACCGCCATGCAATTACCTCTTTCCCTTTTCTGTTTTTTAATAACCTATCCCTGGTCCCCTCCCTTTTGTAAGGGCCGGGAGTTATGTAGAGATGGTAATTTGCTTCCTCTCTAAATCACTTTCCCATCTCCGTAACCAGGAGAGAGGGACAAAGGATAATGGGTTGTTAAACAATCTATCCCAAACAGCTGAATTTGCTCTCAGCGTTAATCAGATATTACTTATCGGCAGCCGGGCGGAGTCAGAGAGAGCCCTGGCTGCTATCCTGGGCGCCTCGATAACCTCACCGAGAGAAGCCCCCGGCGGTACCATCGGGTAGACATTTTCTTCTGGCTCGACAACGAAATCAATGAGGAAGGGGCCTTCTGTATCCATCGCTTGTTTGATGGCAGGAACGACTTCTTCCCGGCGTTTAACCTTTAGCGCCGGAATACCATAGGCATCGGCAAGCTTGACATAATCAGGACCGGTCAGCAGCGTTGCCACATATCTCTTTTCGTAGAATAGCTCCTGCCACTGCCGTACCATCCCCAGGTAGCCGTTATCAAGAATGGCGATTTTTACTGCCAGATTCTCCTGGACTATCGTTGCCAGCTCCTGAACCGTCATTTGAAAGCTGCCGTCACCATCGATACACCAGACAATGTCATTTGGACTCCCCACCTTGACCCCGATTGCGGCGGGCAGTCCAAAACCCATCGTGCCCAGCCCGCCGGATGAGATAAAGCTATTAGGCCGGTCATACCAGTAATGCTGGGCGGCCCACATCTGGTTCTGCCCGACTCCGGTAACAATGATTGCTTTTCCTTTGGTTACCTCATAGATTTGCCGGACGACATACTGAGGCAGCAACTCATCACATTCCCGGATAATAACGGATGGATGTTCCTTGCGCCAAACGTCAAGCTGCTCCACCCAATCGACATGTTCGGCGGGAGTAATTAACCGGCTTAATTCATTAAGGACGGCTTTGCTATCGCCAACGATAGGTACCTCTACGGCGACATTCTTCCCGATTTCAGCCGGGTCGATATCAATATGAACAATGCGAGCTTTGGGAGCAAAACCGCTTACTTTGGCCGTAGCCCGGTCATCAAACCTCATCCCGACCGCGATGATGACATCAGCTTCATTGACGGCCATATTAGCATAAGCCATACCATGCATACCGACCATACCAAAACTGAGGACATGGCTCTCCGGGAAACAGCCAATACCCAGTAGCGTGGTTACCACCGGTATCTGGACAGTCTCCGCCAGATATTTAAGCTCGTTACAGGCTCCCGAGATAATCACTCCCCTACCGGCAATAATAAGAGGCCTCTTGGCCTCACCAATCAGCTTGACCGCCTTCTTGATTTGTGTTGGATGCCCCTTGTGGGGCGGGTTGTAGCCAGGCAGGTCTATTTTGCCGGGATAATGGAAATCAGCCTCTTCAATGAAAACGTCGCGAGGTATGTCAATCAATACCGGCCCCGGGCGCCCTGTGCGGGCGATGTAAAAAGCCTCTTTCACCGTCCTGGCGACTGAGGCAGCATCACGCACCAGATAGTTATGCTTGGTAATAGGCAGGGTAATACCGGTGATATCCAGTTCCTGAAAGGCATCTTTGCCGATAAAAGGCCGGGCTACCTGGCCGGTAATCGCTACTATCGGCGAGGAATCAAGGTAAGCGTTCGCAATGCCGGTGACCAGGTTAGCCGCACCCGGTCCCGATGTCGCCATGCAGACACCCACTTTACCGGTAGCACGGGCATAGCCATCAGCAGCGTGGGCAGCTCCTTGCTCATGACGCACCATGATATGGCGAAGCTGCGGGTACTGGGGGAGCGTGTCGTAAAGAGGTAATATTGTCCCGCCGAGGATGCCAAACATGACATCGACGCCCTCTTTTACCAGACTCTCACAAACAATCTGTGCCCCGGTTAACTTCATGGTAATCCTTCCTATTCGATAAATACCGCCCCGGTGTTCGCCGAAGAAACTTTTTCGGCATACCGCCGGAGGTAACCGGTGGTTACTCTCGGCTTAAAGGCCGGTAGTTTCGCCAGTCGGCGGGATATCTCTTGCTCGCTGAGTACCACTTCAAGCTTGTTGTGCGGAATATCAATCTTGATTATATCGCCACTTATCAGGGCGGCAATAGGTCCCCGGCTGGCCGCTTCGGGGGAAACATGCCCGATGGCAGCACCACGGGTAGCTCCAGAGAAGCGTCCATCGGTAATGAGGGCAACCTCTTTATCGAGTCCCATACCATTGAGAAGCGATGTTGGCGTCAACATCTCCCTCATCCCCGGTCCTCCTTTCGGACCTTCGTAGCGGATGACTAAAACCTCACCGGGTTGTATCTTCCTCTGCATGATGACCTGGGTCGCCTCTTCTTCAGAGTCAAAAACCCGGGCGGGCCCCTGGTGTACCATCATCTCCTGAGCGACTCCTCCCCTCTTAACAACTGCTCCCTCCGGCGCCAGGTTGCCAAAAAGGACAGCGATACCACCAGTCGCCGAGTAAGCATCGGCAGTAGAGTGAATCACCTGCCGGTCTAAAACCCGTTTACCGGCAATAACCTCACCTATTGTCTTCCCGGATACAGTTTGAGCATCAAGCTTCAATCTTCCCGGTAGCTCCGTCATCACCGCGGTAATGCCGCCAGCCCGGTCCAGGTCTTCGACATGGTAATCACCGGCGGGTCTTAGCTTACACAGTTGAGGCGTATTTTCACTTATCTGGTTAACCACCGTTAGCGGAATCTTGATTCCAGCCTCGTGAGCCACTGCCATCAGGTGCAGCACGGAATTGGTACTGCCACCTAAAGCCATATCTACAGTAAGGGCATTATAGATAGCATCCTCCGTAATAATATCCCGGGGGCAGAGGTTATCTGCCAGCAGCCTCATAATCTGTTGTCCGGCATTATTGGCCAGTTGCCGCCGCCGGCTATTGACCGCCGGTATGGTGCCATTACCCGGTAATCCTATCCCCATGGCTTCGGTCAGGCAGTTCATCGTGTTGGCGGTGAACATGCCGGAACAGCTACCACAGCCGGGACAGGAGGCCTGCTCCAGTTGTTCCAGCTCGGACTCGGTCATTTTGCCACTGGCGACCTTGCCCACCGCTTCAAAAAGAGAGCTGAGGTCAACCGGACTAAAGCCGTTTTCGGTAGGAAAATAGCCTTTGAGCATTGGGCCGCCGCTAATGAAGATAGCTGGCAGATTCAGCCTGACGGCGGCCATCAACATACCCGGTATTATCTTATCGCAGTTGGGAATAAAGACCAAAGCATCAAAGGCGTGAGCTTCCGCCACTATCTCCACCGAATCGGCGATAAGCTCACGACTGGGCAGGCTATACTTCATGCCGGCGTGGTTCATGGCGATGCCATCACAAACGGCAATGGTATTGACTTCAAAGGGGACGCCTCCGCCACGACGTACCCCGGCCTTGACTGCCTCGGCAATGTCACGCAGGTGTGAGTGCCCGGGCACAATCTCGCTGAAGCTGTTAACAATACCGATAAAAGGCAGGTCCATATCCGCGGTAGTACAGCCCAGGGCATATAAGAGAGACCGGTGCGGAGCCCGTTCTACGCCTTTTTTGATAGCGTCACTTTTCATATTTTTACCTTTCATGTTATGAAGGACAATTAAAAAACCGCCCGCTTCGGCGGACGGCCTTTACTCCGAAACCACACCTTAAGCCTTATTAAAGTAACATAACGCTAGATTGGTGTCAAGCTTACCAGTAGCGGGTAGTGCCTCAATTTAGTGGAGTCCAGGTGAGATGGAATAATCGACCTGCCCAAAGTATGCCCGCCTTGACAAAACAACCCCGGGCTGCTTAGAATTGCCATGATTGTAACGATACTGGTTATCAATCACGCTATCTGATTCTCGTCCTGTGCAAGGAGGTACTTACTAATGGTGATACTGGATAAAGCAGAATGGCATGACGAAGCCGATGTTATTGTCGTCGGGTACGGGGGTGGCGGAGCGGTCGCTGCCGTGACCGCTCATGACACCGGAGCCGATGTTTTGATAGTAGAAAAACAGATTGCGGAAACCCATGTCAATAATACCATGATGTCAGGTGGAGCCTTCATCAGCCCGACAGATGTGAAAGGGACTGAGGAATACCTGCGCCTCCTGGCTCATGTCGATAAAGACCTGTTCTGGACCGACCCGGAAATCATCAAGGTATGGGCGGAGTATACCTGTCAAAACCGGGCATGGGTCGACCAGATGGGAGGTAAGGTAGAATTCTGGCAGGGAGTGACCGGCGGGCACCGGGAGCTGATGGGTAATGACGTCATCAAGATTCACCGTTTCCCGGAGGCAGGGCGGGGCTTTATGGGTTTCCTCAAAGAACTGGTGAATCAGCGCCACATAAAGACAATGCATGGCGCCAGGGCAAGGAGACTTATCACCAACCACCGCGGCGAGGTTATCGGTTTGACCGTCCAGAGAGATGACGGCTCAGAGATAAACCTGAAGGCAGCGCGGTCGGTTATTCTTTCGACTGGTGGCTTTGAGTTTAACGAGCCGATGAAGCTGCAGTTTCTCCGCTGCTATCCTATCTATTTCACCGGTAGCCAGGCCAATACCGGGGCGGGAGTAAAGATGGCGATGAGTGTTGGTGCCGACCTGTGGCACATGAACTGCTGTGCCGCCGGATTCGTGATGAAGTTCCCTGAGCTACCTTTCGCTTTTGCGCCGCAACTGCGTGGCAGCCAGCAGGGACGCACTACCGGGACCAGGGCTTCACCATCGGCCTGTGGCTATATTGTGGTGGACAAGACCGGACACCGCTTCACCAACGAGAACTTCAAACAACACCATGTAACCTATGAGCTGGGTGGGTATGATAGCCGCACCTTGAACTTCCCGCGTATCCCCGCCTACTGGATAATGGACCAAAAAAGGATTAAGGACGGGCCGCTGACAGGGACTAACGGCGGCGCAGCCGGCTCGGTGTGCTTCTACCAGTGGGGAGAAGACAATAAAACCGAGATTGATAGAGGTTGGATAACCGCTGCTGATGACATCAGCGAGCTGGGACGTAAACTCGGTATCGATGCCGAAAACCTCAAAAAAACGGTCGAGAACTATAATGGCTACTGCCGGAACGGCAATGACCTTGAGATGCGCCGTCGACCGGATGGCCTGGTTCCCCTGGATGCACCACCTTACTATGGGGTCAAGCTCTGGCCGGGAGGACCAAATACCCAGGGCGGCCCCCGACGCAACTATAAGGCACAAGTAGTTGATGTCGAGAGTAACCCCATCCCCGGCTTGTATGCTGCGGGAGAGCTTGGTTCAGTCTTCGGGATGCTCTATACCGGCGGCGGTAACCTTGGTGAATGCCTTGCCTTCGGCCGGATTGCCGGAGAGAACGCAGCCAAAGAAAAACCCCACTCCTTCAGCTAAGATTGCCGGATAAAGTATGATAGTGTTATTTTTACCAGCAATTTGCAAGTAACGTGATTAAGACTGTTGAATAACCACTCACCCTTATCCCTCTCCCCCTAGTAAGAGGATAGGTTGCTAAACGACAAAATAATCGAGGAGGAATAATATGCTCAAATTCAGCGCCAACTTGTCCTGGCTGTTCACCGAAGTGGGTTTCCTCGACCGTTTTGAACGGGCAGCGAAGGCCGGTTTCAAAGGTGTGGAATGTGCTCCTCCCTACGAGTGGAAAAAGGAAGAACTCGCGGAAAAGCTGGCAAAGTACGGTCTCCAGATGGTGCTGACCAACCTGCCGTCCGGTAACTGGGCCGGTGGCGAGCGCGGTATTGCCTGCCTGCCCGACCGGGTAGGTGAGTTCCAGGAGGGCGTGGGACAGGCTATCGAGTACGCTAAAGCCCTGAAATGCACGCGGTTTAATTGTACTATCGGCATTACGCCTAAAGTGGTCTCTGCTGAGAAGCTTCACCAAACGGTGGTGGCCAACCTCCGCTTTGCTGCCGCTGCTTTGGAAAAAGCAGGCCTGCGCCTGCTGGTGGAGCCTATTAACGACCAGGACATGCCCGGCTTTTATCTTACCCGGACGCGGGATGCTGTGCAATTGATTAAGGAAGTCAATCATCCTAATCTCTGGCTACAGTATGACATCTACCATGCCCAGGTGGCGGAGGGTAACCTGACCAAAACCCTCCGGGAGAACCTGTCCCGTATTGCCCATATCCAGCTGGCGGATAATCCGGGACGGCACGAGCCGGGAACAGGCGAGATTAACTTTACCTATCTGCTGCACGCTATTGATGAGGCTGGCTATGATGGCTGGATTGGCTGTGAATATAAGCCGCTCGGCGTCACTGAAGACGGTCTGAAATGGCTCAAACCATATCTTAAGAAAGGAGGTAAATAAATGGCAAAGCTTGGTTTCATTGGCTTGGGTATCATGGGTAAACCGATGGCAGGCCATCTCCTGGCGGCCGGGCATTCCTTAACCGTCTACGATGTTGTCCCGGGGCCGGTAAAAGAGCTGGTGGCGAAAGGTGCCACTGCTGCCAAGAGCAACAAAGAGGTCGCCCAGAAATCTGACATCGTCTTCATCATAGTACCGGACACCCCGGATGTGGCTGCCGTATTGTTCGGCAAGGATGGTGTTGCGGAAGGTGTCCGCCCGGGTTCGATTGTGGTTGACATGAGCTCCATATCACCCATTGCCACCAAGGAGTTCGCCACCAAGCTCAATGCCCTGGGGGCCAAGGTGCTCGATGCCCCGGTCTCCGGAGGCCAGGTAGGGGCGGAAAACGCCACTCTCTCTATCATGGTTGGCGGTCCGCCAGCTGTTTTCGAGGAGATTAAGCCCTACTTCCAGCTATTGGGTAAGAATATTGTCCATATCGGCGGTAACGGGGATGGACAGACGTGCAAGGTAGCCAACCAGATTGTGGTGGCTTTGACCATTGAGGCGGTTAGTGAAGCCCTGCTCTTTGCTGCCAAGGCCGGGGCCGACCCCAAAAAGGTACGGGAAGCCCTGCTGGGTGGCTTCGCCCAGAGTCGCATATTGGAGCTACACGGGCAACGGATGCTCCAGCGCAACTTCGCTCCCGGTTTCCGCATCCGTTTACACCAGAAAGACCTTAACCTGGCTCTGCAAGGGGCACGTGACCTGGGGTTGAGTTTGCCGAACACCGCCATTGCACTGCAACTGTTTAATGCCGTAGCCGCCCAGGGCGATGCCGACCTCGACCATTCGGCGATGCTGCTGGCGCTGGAAAAGATGGCCAACTATAAAGTAAGCGGGTAAGCCCTTCCAAGGAAGGACGACACCCATGATTATCAAGAATAAGCTTGAACTGGCGACGACGGAGCTAAGAAAGCAAGTTCTCGACATCGTCGAGGCGGGTATTGCCCGTGTGCTGCCCCCGGAGATTATGAAATCCGCCGTCAGGTATGACCCGGCTGGCCGCGCACTGGTGGTGAATGACGCTAACTATGACCTCTCGCCAGGCCGGGTATTCGTCATCGGCGGGGGTAAAGCTTCGGCACTGATGGCGGAGACACTGGAAGATATCCTGTCACCCGACAACATAGAGGCCGGTGTCGTCAATTGTAATTGCCGGGGCAGCGATGGTAAGCGGCGTAAAGTAAGAATCATCGAGGCCGGGCATCCCTTGCCGGATGAGAGGGGTCTGGCTGGTGTACGGCAGATGCTGGCCCTCAAAGAGCAGTATGCCATCGGTGCGAATGACCTGGTCATCTGCCTCATTTCCGGTGGTGGTTCGGCGCTGATGCCCTGTCCTGCCGAAGGAGTAAGCCTGGCCGACAAGCAAGAAGTTACCCGGCTATTATTAAGTTGCGGGGCAACCATCCATGAAATCAATGCGGTCAGGAAGCACCTCTCCCGAACCAAGGGAGGACAATTGGGTAGCTATTTTGCACCAGCGAAGGTAGTTACCCTGATATTATCCGATGTCGTGGGCAACGACCTGGATGTTATCGCCTCCGGCCAGACCTGTCCTGATGCCTCATCTTTTGGTGATGCCTTTAGTGTCCTGGAAAAGTATGGCTTGCTGGAGCGGGTACCCCGTGGAGTCAAGGACGTTTTGAGTCGGGGGTGTCAGGGTGAGGTCGCAGAAACGCCCAAGACCCTAGGCAATTGTCACAATCATATCATCGGCGATAACCGGCTGGCCCTGGAGGCGATGGCTGCCAAAGCCAGAGAACTGGGACTGTCTCCCGTCATTGTTACCGCAGAGCAAGAAGGGGAAACCACGGTGGTAGCTACAAACCGCTCCGCTGAGATTTTAGCAGGAAAGTACGCCGGTTACGACGTTGTGCTTATCGGTGGGGAGACGACACCGAAACTACCGGTTAACGCCGGGAAGGGAGGACGAAATCAACACTATGCCGCCGTCTCGATGATTGCCTTGTCGTCCTATCCAGGGGAGTGGGTGGTGGCCAGTGTCGGTACGGATGGTGCGGACTTCATACCGGAGGTGGCCGGGGCGATCGTGGATAACAGCTCCCTCTCCAGCGCCAGAAGCCTCGATATCAAATCATACCTTGACCATTATGACAGCCACACGTTATTAGCGAAAATGGGACGGTCTCTAATTGTGACCGGCAGCACCGGCACCAATGTTGGCGATATTATTGTCTACGCATTGAGATAAGCTTTGCTTCAGTGGTACCCGACTGCCGGGGCAACTTAAGACGTCCCATCCAAACCAAGCAACACCTCATGCTATAGAATGACTACTCTTCTAGTCAGAGTAGAAATACGGTCGCAGTTCAGACTCCGGGACATAACGGCTTGCCTGTCTGATAATTGCTCGCAGTGTTCCAGAATCAAGTTCTGCATGAACGGGAACAGTCAGGGTCTGTTTTTCTCCGCTGGCAATTATCCGGCGTAATTTCACATGACTGCCTCGTTGTGAGTGTGTCTCAAATCCAAAGGCAACTAATACTGCTAGAACCTCCGGGCCTGAGAGCCGCTTCAGTTTAGGAGACACCCGCTGGCTCCAGTTCCAGCGTTACCAACAGGGAAGGATTTGGGGAAAGGTCAAAGTACGCAGGGTCCTCGCCTTCGAGATGTAGTGCCACTGCTTCCTTAAGGTTAGCAATAGTTTCGTCAAGCGTCTTCCCCTGCGTCACTACGGCTATCTCCAGACATTCAGCTACATAGTGATTTTCGCCCTTGTGGATAAAGGCTTTTATAGAGCGATGCATACCACCCTCCTTTTAAGATAGCTTTAGCTTCGGTCCCACCTGCGAAAGGATATAGAGCTGCCTTAGGTTACCTCGCGCCGAACTTATCCTTAAAGACCAGTTCCGCCATCTCCTTTCTGGGTCTGGCTTCAGGATTCTCATCCGGGTATCCCAGCACCATCAGGATAACGCAGGCATAATCCGGCGGTATCCCCAGGAGACTCTCCACTTTCTTGGCATTCATCCCTCCGATGAACAACGTCCCCAAACCGAATGACTCGGCCGACAGCACCATATTTTCTAGGGCAAGCCCGGCATCGAACATGTACCAGTAGCCACCTTTATCCGTGCTCGGTTGGCCATCGCGGATACCGGCTTTATTGAGCTCGGCACAGGCGACGATGAGTACTGGAGCGGTTTTAACGGCGTTAGTGCCCCGGTTGCCCGGTCTTAAGACACTCTCGGCGATTTGTGTCTTGATGTTGCTATCCTGGACGACAATCCACCGCCAGGTCTGAGTATTTCCCCAGGAAGGTGCCAGCCTGCCTGCATCGAGGATAGTATCCAGCGTTTTCTGGTCTACCGGCGTTGTCTTGTAAGCACGAATGGTTCTTCTCTTTTTGATTACTTCCAGAATGTCCATGTTACCCTCCTGCTAATATCTTATTAGCAGCCATTATACGTGGTTTAATTTTCCTCTTCAAGTGTGGGAAGACGAGATTGTTAAATAACTTCACCCCCTTAATCCCCCTCTCCTGTAAGGAGAGGGGGAGATAAAGAAAGAGAGGCTGACGCTTCTCTTAAACTCTCCTTAGTAAGGGAAGAAGGATAAAGGGTGAGGATTTTCAAACAATCCCCTTCTTTATTCTTGACAGGATAAACCAAATGAGCTATCGTTGAGTCTCTGAATACTAACTGGTTTTACTTGCCCAATGGCAGTTCATAATACAGTTGTTTCAATAAAAGGAGGTAAAGGTAGCATGTCTTATCAATACATTATCTACGAGAATCAGCATCTGGAGAATGTAGCCAGGATTACGCTCAATCGTCCGGAAAAGCTAAATGCTCTTAGTGCCGGGCTTCTGGATGAGCTATTCGCGGCTCTGGCCGAAGCGGAGGATGATGATAAGGTAAAAGTAGTCATCATCAGAGGAGCGGGGCGTGCCTTCTGCCCGGGTTATGACTTAAATCCGTCACCGGTTGACCCTATCAAGGGACCGCCTCCGGAGTATGATGGCCGCGGCCTGAGCTGGTCTTTCTTTGCCAGGGCTCGAAGGGAGCGAACCGTGGCTGAGGACTTGAGATTTCTTTATTTCCGTGCCACCAAATGGCTCAGTCTCTGGGACTATCGTAAAATTACCATCGCCCAGGTGCATAACTACTGCCTCTCGGGAGGTAATGAGCTGGCCGGTAACTGTGACTTGCTCATCTGCTCGGATGATGCCGTCTTTGGTCATCCGGCATCGAGAGCGGTGGGTAACCTGCCCAACAGCTACGGTGCGTTGTGGGCAATCAACATGGGGTTAAAACAGGCGAAGTGGCTGGCGATTACGGGTAAGACGATGACGGCTGACGAAGCGTTACGCGTCGGTTACGTGAATAAAGTGGTTCCCCGGGAGAAACTTGAGGAAGAAACCGATGAAGCTGCCAAGACCGTAGCCTTGATGGACATGGAACTGCTCACCATACACAAACGCACCATCAACCGGTCGTTTGAAATCGCCGGATTGAAGTCTTCGATTGATTCGGGGGTTGAGTTTGATGGTCTCTACCATGCTTCCGCATCCAAGAGTGCCGCTCAGTTCAGGCAATTAACCAAAGAGAAGGGACTAAAATCAGCTCTAGACTGGCGGGATGGTAAATACGCCGATGGCCGCACCGCCAGGAAAGCGCCCCGGGCAGACAAGCAAAACACCAAGAAGTAAGACTGATTCTTTTTAGAGTCTGAGCATCGGGTGATATCAGAGAGAGCAGGGTGACTTTTGTCACCCTGCTCTCTTGTTTAATAATCCCTGGACTAAGAAATTACTGCTTGATGATACTAGTTTGCTGAGCCTTGAGATGCTTGACCTGCGCTAACGCTTCTTCGGAGGTAATAGTACCGGTCGCAAGCATCTTCTCCAGGTCTTGCTCCAGTGTTCTCATGCCTACTTTGGCGCCTGTTTCCAGGAAACTGGCCAGCTGGTTGAGCTTGTTTTCCCGGATAAGATTATGCACCGGATTGGTAACGAGCATTATTTCCAGGGCAGCTACCCTGCCGCTACCATCGGCCCGTTTCACCAATACCTGCGATATTACTCCTTCCAGAATGTCAGCCAGTTGTGTCCTGATAAGCTCCTGCTGTGCCGCCGGGAAGGCCGCCACGATACGGGCAACGGACTCGGGAGCTCCGGTAGTATGCAGCGTACTTAAAACCAGGTGTCCGGTTTCGGCGGCAGTAATGGCTGCCGACATTGTATCTACATCGCGCATCTCACCAACCATGATGACATTTGGGTCCTGCCGGAGAGCCTGCCGGACACCCTGGGCAAAGGAGCGGGTATCACGACCAAGCTCTCTTTGCGAGATAAGACTCTTCTTACCCTGATGCACAAATTCAATCGGGTCTTCGATGGTAACTATCTTCTTCTCACTGTTCTCATTGAGGCAGTTAATCATTGCTGCCAGTGTTGACGATTTGCCTGAGCCGCTCGGACCGGTGATGAGCACAAGCCCCTTGGGTAGCTCAGCCATGACTTTACAGATTTCAGGTAGCCCCAACTCGTCCAGTGTTGGTATCTCACTCCGAATCGGTCGGAAGACAAGGCTGATACTTCCCCGCTGGTAGGAAACGTTCACTCTGAATCGGCCGATTCCGCGGGCATCGTAGGCAAAATCAAGCTCCAGGTCGCGTTCAAAAGCCTGGCGCTGGCCTGGCGAAGAAATTGTCTGGAAGACATCGGCAGTCATTTCGGCAGTGAGGCCGGGCCACCGTTCAAGGGGGGTCAAACGGCCATGAATTCTCATCGTAGGCCGGGTGGGCACGACAAGACGAAGGTCAGAGGCATCTATTTTCGCAGCAATATTGAGTAGTTCCGTTATATCCATAGCCCAGGATTCTACACTGAACTGCTCCTAGCGTCAAGGTGACGCTGTGATTGTTTATCATCTATCCCCGCCTGTTGGGAAAGTATGATGGTTCATAAATCAATATTCTTTATGGAATATCGTCTAAGCAGCATCTCGCAAGTGCAGTGTCTCAGTAATAGCTTACAATATAACCCGTTCACGCTGAGATTGTCGAAGCATCTTGCCCTTCGACTGGCTCAGGGCGAACGGGGTCTGTAAACCTGTTGATGTGACACTACACTAGCCGCATTTGGAGATGGTTACGTAATAATCCCCCGCTTTTTCTTCGGCTGAGACACTATGCCGCATATTTTCCGCCAGGCGCTTGATGTTTTCCAGAGCAGCCGCATTATCCACGATAACGACCACGGTACCTTCTTTTATCTCGCCCAGCAACTGGCTGGTTTTCATTACCGGTAAAGGACAGGCCATGCCCCGGGCATCGATTTGGTATTCCATCCCCTTGCCTCCTAAAAGAAGACTACCTTGGCACTACTGACAACCCAATCGACCAGGGTATGAATCGTGCTAATCTCGGCACCTTCGACCAGTTCTTCCTGAACCAGACCGCGCTCGGAGGCACAAACCCCGCAAACTTTGACTATAGCCCCCTGCTTGATAGCCGCCCGGAGCATCTGCTCACAATTAGGCATCGCTTCATGCTCAAGCAAGCTCGGTAGCTCCATCGGCTTCTGACCTTTTTTGGCCAGGAAAACAGCCTCCTCCAGGATAAAGAGATTCACCTTATGGCCTGCTACCAGCGCTGCCAGAACAAATCTCAGTGTTGTATATGGACGTTCCTTTCCGTAGGGGGATTCTCCAAGTACCACCGTAATATCAGCCATTCTTGACCTCCTGCTGTTATCTGTTGCCGAGTTGTGAAATAGCGGTTACAACATTGTTAAAAGTCACCCTCGGCTCATTATTACATTACCGCAAGGAGACTCTTTCTGCGTCAATGCCCTGCTGACCTTGACGTTGCCAGTAGATAAACACCACCACCGAGACCAGGAAGATAGCTAAAGCCACTATCTGTGATTGTTGCAGACCCCAGAAAAAGGTATTCTCCTGACGCACGAAACTGAGCGCGAAACGCCCCGCTGAATAAAGGGCGAGATAACCGAGAGTGAAAAGACCATCTCTGGCCAGCGCAGGCCGAATCCGGACAAGGAGTAATAGTACCAGGCTATTCCATAGCATCTCGTAAACGGGATAAGGGTGGGTAGGCAGACCATAAAGGTTACCGGCAATCATGGCATCGGGGTGAACATAAGTGAATGCCCAGGGCAAGCTGGTAATACCACCGGCAGCATCACCATTGATGATGCAACCAAACCGGCCAATAATTTGAGCGACGATGATTCCCGGAACCAGAATATCCGCCAATCTCCACACCGGTATGTGCCTGACGATGGCATAGATAATCGCCGCCAGCCCGCCACCAGCCAGTGCCCCCCAGATTGCCAGACCACCTAGCTGAATCTGCAGAATTAATGCCGGGTGACCGGCGTAGTATGACCACTGGTCAACCACATGGAACAACCTGGCGCCGATAATGCCGCTAACAAGCACCCACGGCAAAAGGGAATAAATTTCACCGGTGGGCAGCTCCTTTCTCGCTGCCTCACGTACCGCCACCATCACTCCAATCACTATTGCCAGCATTATCGCCAGGCTATACCAGCGCAGCTCAAAAGGCCCGATAGCCAGTATTACCGGGTTGATATTAATGACGATGCCGGGCATCTATTTCATCCTCAACTGTATCACAATCAAAACCGGGGACGGAGCCGGATTCCAGGCTACAGGATACTTTTACATAATACACGCTTATCTTTGCCGGGGTCAAGCTGCGAAAGATGTCTAAATGTCAAATATTCTTCATCTGGAGAACGTTTAATAATCCCGTTCGCACTGAGCATTGTCCAACCATGAACGGTCTTGTATGGGTTGTTAAACAATTTCATCTGGTTGCTTGACATCACGATAAGGTGAAGATATTATGACGCTACTAATGATGAGGGGTGAGCGTCAGACACTGACCATACGGCAAGAGTGTTGACAAGGCGGGTAAACACAGACTGGAGATTTGATGGGTAAGCTTCTCCTCGGGACAAATAATCAAGGTAAGGTTAGCGAGTACCGGAGACTCCTTGCTGGTATTCCGCTGGTCTTGGTTACTTTGGCTGAGGTGGGTATTAAGACCACTGTTGACGAGGTGGGGCGAAGTCTGGAAGAAAATGCCACCTTAAAGGCAACGGTTTTTGCCGCTGAAAGTGGATTGGTCACGCTGGCGGACGATTCTGGCCTGGAAGTGGATGCTCTGGGTGGTGAGCCGGGACCTATTTCCGCACGGTATGCCGGTGAAGGTGCTTCAGATGAGGACAGGATAAGCTACTTGCTGTCACGGCTAAAGGATGTACCCTGGCCCGAGCGTTCTGCCCGCTTCCGCTGTGTTATTGCCCTGGCACTACCCGGCGGAAAGGTAGAGCTTTGCTCCGGTGAATGCCGGGGCTTTATTAACCTGGAGCCGAAGGGCGAACGCGGCTTTGGCTATGACCCGCTCTTTTATCTGCCCGAGTTTGACAAGACCATGGCTGAGCTACCTCCGGAAATCAAAAATCGCATCAGTCACCGCGGTCAAGCCGCCAGAAAAGTTTATAACGTGCTCAAGAAGCTAAGGGGATGAGGTCGTCCGTGAGGGGTAATGTGTGCTGAGGTTGTAATTGATTCAGTGATTAACCTGACACGACACTAGTCCTGCCATTATCTGTTCTTTTAACAGGGTAAACTCCAGTATTGCGCAGGATTGCTTATTTGCGATATACTATCTCACCGTCAGTTTTCACCGTGAACAATATTGGGGGTGCATCATGAAATTATCATGTCTTCAGGAGAATCTTAGCCGGGGATTGGGTATTGTTGGCAGAGCAGTAGCAACCAGGACAACCCTGCCTATAACCAATAATGTGCTGCTGGCCACAGACCAATCCCGTCTTAAGCTGGTGGCAACTAACCTGGAGATGGCGATTAGCTACTGGATTGGTGCCAAAGTGGAAGAGGAAGGAGCCATTACCGTGCCCGCCCGGCTACTCACCGAATTTGTTAGCTCTTTACCTAATGACAAGATTGATATTAATCTTTCGCCTCGCACCAAGGTAATCGGGTTAAAATGCGCCCGCTTTGAAGCTCGCATCAGCGGGATTGATGCTGGTGATTTCCCCCCGATACCGAGGGTTGAAGATGGTATTAACACCAGGGTTGAGACTGAAGCTTTCCGCAAAGGAATTAGCCAGGTTGTTTTTGCGGCTGCCTCAGAGGAATCCCGCCCGGTGCTGACTGGTGTTAATGCTCAGTTCGATAACGACCTGCTAACTCTGGCGGCAGCAGATGGTTTCCGGTTAGCCGTGCATAAATTACCTTTGTCCACCCCGGTGCCTCAGAAAGCAGAGGTTATTATCCCATCTCGAACCCTGGCGGAACTGAACCGGCTAATGGGTGACGAGGAGATGATTGACATTACCGTAAATCCTAACAAAAGCCAGGCTATCTTCCGCTTGAAGGATACGGAGCTGGTCTCCCAGCTTGTTCAGGGCGCCTTCCCCCAATACGCCCAGCTTATTCCCCAGAGCTACAAGACCAGGGCGGTAGTAGATATTACTGAGTTCCTGAGAGCAATCAAGACGGCGGCTATTTTTGCCCGTGATGGCAGTGGTATTGTGCGCCTGGTAATAACCCCGGGTACGGAGCTAACTCCAGGCAAAGTAACCGCCTCTGCCCGTTCGGAAGAGATTGGTGAGAATGTGGGGGAGATTGATGCAGTGGTTGAGGGCGAAGAGGCCAAGGTTGCCTTTAATGGCAAATACCTGATTGATGTCCTCAGTGTACTCCGTGAGCCAAAGGTAGCCCTGGAGACAACCAGCCCTTCCAGCCCCGGCGTTATCCGTCCGGTGGGGGGTGATAACTACATCCACGTCGTCATGCCGATGTTTGTTCAATGGTGACCTCGACCAAAGCTAAGCAGCCTCTGTTCGGTTCGTCTTCATGGGGTAACCGAGCGTAAAATCGCTACTACCACGCGTTCATCTTGGAATGATTGTTCGGTTGTAGCGTAACCACCGCCCGCCTGATTGCCGCCTGAAAGTTTCTGCACATCAGTGTGACAAATCCCTCTTGCAGTCGGCATTCCCAAGTGCTATTATTAGCACAAACGTTCTTCCTACTTGGAGATACAGATGCGGGCGATGAGTTTAGCTAAAGCCCATGGGCGTGGTTTGCTCCTTTCTGTTTTAGAAAAGGAGTGTGTTCTGACCGGAATTAAGGTTCTTCAAAATGGAAGCTTTCTTACGGAAACAGAAGACTGGGATTCATACTGGAAGCTAGTGAGCGAGCTTGACGATAGCGAAGTAAATGAGAAACTCCATGAATTACATGCGGCTTGGCGTGACTATATCTTGTCGGGTTTTGATTCGGCTTTACGGCAAGAGTTTTGCTTCGGATACTTTGTTTTGCTGGATTCAGTGCTCTCCAATTTTCCGGCAGCAGTGGCAAATAACTCGCGGTGTCGTGCCTTACAAGTGACGCTGGGATTTGAATGCTTCGGCATAACCTCAGCCTCAAGTTCCGAAGTGTCCGCTGCTGGAACATCTACGCTTCGTAATCCATGCTATCTTTTAGCTAAGCTAAAGATGCCAGACGCGCTTGATGACCCTCAGTTCTTGCCCCTAATTACAGTAGCCGGCGCTCGAAAACCGGAGCTGTTCTACTATTACCGGCAATACAATCTGGCTGCTGACTCACCAATGGTGCTTATGTTTTATCCGGCGGTTTCCGAGGCAAATCGGCCCAAGAGTTTCAGGCTCATCAAAACACTGGCTGGCAGTGTTGGATATTCTGTTGACCCTCGTACACGTGAGCGAGCACAGCGTCTCTGCCGCGGCATTGTTGGTCCGCTAATGGAGGCAAACAAACTCATCGAACCGGGAGCGAGCTACGTCGAGTTCGTCGATGTTGGCGCTGGTAGTGGAAGTCTTGTGTCCGCTGTTTGCCGTGAGATTCGACAGACGGCAGCGCCCATGAGATCCCGCCTCAGGTTCCAACTATGGTTCGTTGATTTGGAAACTTCTGACCCGGCTAGGTTTTTCCGCGCCAAGAACCTGAGAGGATTAGTTGATAGCCCAATGTACTTGGGCAGCGACTATCGAGCTTGGCTGAGTGAACCTGAACCACTGCCAAAAGCTAACGGCATTCGCATTGCGTTCGTTTCTCGGCTTTTCAATAATCTCAGCGTTTTCAATATTAGACGTCTGTCAGAAGGTGAATGTCATCTGGTTATGGATGCCGAACCAACTGTATCGCGATCGATGACATGTCTGCCCTCGGCCTGTTTAGCGCCAGGTGGCCGAGGACCTGAATCATTACATATTTCGAACTCCCGTGTAACCACACGGGACGGAAGGACTTTCGCACAGGCATCGCTCACTCAATTCTGTTTAGGTCTGTTTCGGTTAGGAACGACAGACCAGGGGAACCGCACTATGGACGGTCTCTTCCTGCCAGTTAGAACATTCAACCCCAACTCCTTGTTGACACTTGATGGAAGAAGTGTAATCTCACGCTTAGTTGATGTGGACGATTATGTCGTGATTGAGGACGCCGACCTTAGGCCGCGAGACTTGGTTGACCACATGACTATGTTCTCCCTTCAATCTAGCGTTGTCTATGACATTACAAGAGCGTTGGGGTTGACTGGGAATCACGCCTACGTAGTCTGGTCGAAAGCAAAAGTAAACCCAAGCCTCGCAGGTGAACGTATATGGTGACGGTAATCAGGGCTGAACGCAAATCATCCGTACTTAAGCCGTCAAACCTGGCTTGTCTCTCAAACCTGCCAACCATTAACCTTACATCTGGCTGTGCACACGGTTGCCTGTATTGTTATGCAAATGGCTACAGCGCACATCCCGGTAAGGACAAGGTTATGATTTACGCGAACTCTTTAGAAAAGGTGGAGGAAGAACTTGCCCGTAAACGGACCCAACCCCAAGCCGTTTATTTTAGTCCTTCCAGTGACTTGTTCCAACCTCTGCCTGAGGTATTAAAGCTCTGTCATTCTGTTTTGAAACTACTGCTTACGAAAGATATCGGAGTGGCTTTTGTGACAAAGGGGCATATCCCCGAAAAGACTATGAGGCTGTTTCTAAGTCATGCTGATAAAGTCAGGGCGCAGGTTGGAATCATATCGGTTGACGAGAATATGCGGCGCATGTTCGAGCCAAATACATCCAGCACCCAAGAACGCCTTGAGCAGATGGCAAGAATGGTCGCCGGTGGTATAGCTACTGAAGCAAGGATAGTCCCGATCCTGCCGGGTCTGACTGATGACGTTGTTACGCTTAACAATATTTTTAGCGCCATCAGTGACGCTGGCGTGAAACGTGCTGCTATAAGCACTCTTTTCCTGCGACCGGCGATTGTGGAATCTCTGAAGCGAGGCATTTCGGACTCGACGATAGTGGAGGCGTTATTGAACTTCTATGAGGGAATGAGACGTTTGTCAACGCACGCGGTAAACTCTTCTATTGTCGCATTGCCACTCCCCAAGAGAGAAGAAATTTACTCTCGCGCAGCACAAACAGCATTGAAACACTCTGTAGAGTTGTCCATTTGTGCCTGTATGAATACTGATATCAGCTGTGGCACCTGCAACATTACCGGAAAGTGGCCGACAAGATACGTACAATCGACTTTGTTCGACCAAGGAGGCTAAAGTCTTGCAAGAAGGACAAATGACTTTCCAAGATATCACCCTTGAACTGCTAGTGGCGCACCCGGAGAACAGCAATTTCATGAACGCCGAGATAACTAGGAAGCTACGTCGGCATATCGAACGCACCGGCAGATATGAGCCATTGACGGTCCGGCCACATCCGAGCGAAAGTGGCAAATTTCAGGTTATCAACGGCCACAATCGACTGCGCGTTCTTCGCGCTCTCGGTCAAGAAATAGCTCACTGCGTAGTCTGGAACATCGATGATAATCAGACCAGACTTTATCTGGCAACTCTTAATCGTCTTTCCGGTAGTGATGTTCCCGAACGTCGGGCAGCGCTCATAGAAAGCCTGTTCACGACTCTTGACGCTGATGAACTCGCTTCCTTACTTCCCGATAGCGAGAAGCAAATAGACGAACTAAGACAGATGTCGCATATAGAGTTAGAAAAGCTTGTTCAGCGGGGTGTCAAGGAAGAAAAGTTCCAGGTCCCGGTCGTCCTTACGTTCATGCTGGAAGAAGCCAAAGCTAAAGAAGTGAACCTGGCCCTTGACTTGATTCTGAACGCAGAGAGAGGGAACCTATCCCGCAGTCAGGCGCTCTCGAGTCTTGCTCGGCTGTATCTTGAGCATTGCAAGCCAAATACTGAAGTTAAGGTAAACTAAAATGACCGAAGATTTGTACATCACAAAACTGGCCTGGTTTAAGCAGAGCGAGAAACCTGAGGTGGTGCTTTTGGTAGCGGACAACCCGGAACGGATAAAGATTGTCCTTGCCTGGACCAACCTGAACGTGAAACAGGCGAAAATACTGAGCGACCTTGGAGGCGAGTCCGAAATCGAAATCTGGGATTGGCTCTGGGAAAATGCCAGGTTTTCAAGAGAAGAACTTGTTGAAAGAGTGGGTATCCTTTTCTCCCAGTCAGGTATCGATAATAAGATGAAACCGCTCATTGGGAATCGTATTCTCTACCCGGATGGCACGGTGAATTCATTCGTTCAGCGCTACCTGCGGGAGCAGGTCGTTAAACTTTTTGAGACTAAACCGAAACATCCCGTAAGAAGGAGTTAAGTAGTCTATTTTGTGCGGCTGTGATATGATTTGGTTCGAGGCCGTGAGCAGAAGACTTGGCGTCTGAAAGGTTCAAGGCTAGATGAAATCTGATTACAGAAACCCAGCCCTGCATCCTTAACGCTCTGACTTAACCGGCATCCTGATGTTTGTTCAATGGTAAGTAATTCTGAAGCTGTAACAGGGTAAAAAAAGGGCGTCCGGTGAAGAACTGGACACCCTTTTCGTTTGAATGTTTCCGAATATACACTCGTCACCAGCAAGACCACTCCTTTCCACCTCCGTAGCAAGACTTTAGAAGTCATTAAGGATATAATATAGTCACCGGGTTGAACGATGAAGGTAAATAGTTCTCTTGATGAGCTGTGTATCAATACCATGCGCTTTCTTGCCATAGATGCCGTGGAGAAGGCGAATTCTGGTCATCCCGGGGCACCGATGGGGGCAGCTCCGCTGGCCTACGTATTATGGGACCGTTTTCTCAAGCATAATCCACGCGATTTTAAATGGACTGACCGTGACCGGTTTGTCCTTTCGTGCGGACACGCCTCGATGATGCTCTATGCGCTACTTTTCCTTACCGGCTACGACCTATCAATCGATGACATCAGAAACTTCCGGCAGTGGGGAAGCCGGACACCAGGTCATCCCGAGTTTGGTCTGACTCCTGGTGTTGAGGCGACGACCGGTCCACTGGGGCAGGGTGTTGGTAATGCGGTGGGCATGGCTATCGCCGAAAGATGGCTGGCATCAAACTACACCCGCCCCGGATACGAGATTATCAATCACCATACCTACGCCATTGTATCTGACGGAGACCTTGAAGAGGGTGCCAGTTCAGAAGCGGTTTCGTTAGCCGGAACCTTACGCCTGGGCAAGCTGATTTTCTTTTACGATGATAATAGTGTTTCTATCGAGGGTAAGACCAGCATTGCGTTTACCGAGAACGTAGGTGAACGTTTCCAGGCTTATGGCTGGAATGTCATCGGTCCGATTGACGGGATGGACACAAGGAGTGTAGATTCTGCGGTACGCTCATGTTATTCCCAGAACGTAAAGCCCAGCCTGATTATCTGTCGCACCATCATTGGCTATGGCAGCCCTAACAAAGCCGGGACGGCAGCCGTCCATGGCGAGCCACTCGGCGCCAAAGAAGCACGCTTGACCAGACAGAACCTGGGCTGGTCTTCTGAACCTTTCACCGTGCCACCTGAAGCTCTCGCCCATTTCCGGCAGGCAGTAGCAAGAGGGTCTATCTGGCAGCAGGAATGGGAAGCCAAACTGGAGGCTTACCGGAAAGCCTTTCCTGAAGAAGCGCGGCAACTACAGGAAGACCTGAGCGGAAATTTGCCGGAAGATTGGGATAGCAGGTTAGATAACCTCTTCAAAGCCCAGGAAAAACCCATCGCCACCCGCGAAGCCTCGGGGCAGGTCATGAATTACATTGCGCAAAAAGTCCATTCCTTCATGGGCGGCTCCGCCGACCTGGCTCCTTCTACCAGGACAAATTTGAAGGAGCAGAACGACTTCAACTTTGATGACTATTCTGGCCGGAATATACACTTCGGCGTGCGTGAGCATGCCATGGGCAGTATCGCCAGCGGTATGGCACTCCATGGTGGTATCATCCCGTTTACCGGCACTTTCTTGATATTCTCTGATTATATGCGCCCGCCGGTGCGCCTGGCGGCACTAATGGGACTCCGTGTCATTTATGTCTTTACCCACGACTCCATTGGCCTGGGTCAGGATGGACCAACGCACCAGCCCATCGAGCAGCTCATGAGCTTACGACTTGTGCCCGGACTGGTGACTATCCGGCCCGCCGATGCTACCGAGACGGTGGAAGCATGGAGAGTAGCCATGGAGAGGCGACATGGCCCGACAGCACTCATCCTTACCCGCCAGAGCTTACCTGTCCTTGACCGCTCGGCATTAACTCCGGCAGAAGGCCTCAGACGCGGCGGGTATGTTTTGTGGGCAGCAGGCAACACGCCACAGGTTATCCTCATCGGTACCGGTTCTGAAGTACATATCGCCCTGCAAGCCGGCAAGCTCCTGCAGGATAAGGGCGTGAGGGTACGCGTCATCTCTTTGCCTTCCTGGGAGCTATTTACTGCTCAGCCGGAGCAGTACCGGAATGAGGTATTACCTCCCGATATACGGGAACGCATCTCTATTGAGGCGGCATCACCATTGGGTTGGGAGAGATATGTGGGATTGGGTGGAATCGCAATGGGGGTACCTCGCTTTGGCGCTTCGGCACCGGGCGAGGTTATCTTTGAAAAGTTTGGCCTCACTGCCCGGGATGTGGTGGATAATGCTCTAAAGCTACTGCAAAGGGGGAAAAGTTGATGTTATCCGTGGTACTGGGCGCTGACCATGGCGGTTTTGTCATGAAGAATGACTTGCTATCTCGCTTGAAAGGACAATACGAATTAGCGGACGTTGGCGCTTATGCTCTGGATACCGCTGATGATTACCCGGATTTTGCCGCTGCTGTTGCCCGGGCAGTGACTTCAGGTAAAGCCGAGCGCGGCATCATCGTCTGTGGTTCCGGCGTCGGCGCCTCTATCGTGGCCAACAAATTCCCCGGGATTCGCGCCTGTCTTTGCCATGATACCTACTCCGCCCATCAGGGGGTAGAGCACGATGATATGAATGTTCTCTGTCTGGGAGCACGTGTTATCGGGCTCGAAATGGCCTGTGAGCTAGTGATTGCCTTTCTCAACGCGCGATTCGATGGCGAAGCCCGCAACCGGCGCCGACTCACTAAGCTTCTCGCGATAGAACAGCAAGAAGCAAATAAACACACCTCTTCGGAATCAAGTTATTAGCCAGCTCATTCTGCCGTCCACTTCGGTTCTCTCTTCTCTACCCAGGCTTTCGGTCCCTCTTTGGTATCCGGGGTGGTAGAATTGATGAGCATTGCCATCTCGGCCATTTCAAGGTTGATGTTCCGGAACATATCCATGCCTCGCCATACCAGGCGCTTGGCGTATTGGGTGGCGACAGGTGCCTGGGTAAACTGGAGGCAGAATTCCTTGGTCGCTGCCGCCAGTTTATCATGTGGGACAACCTTGCTCACGTAGCCTATCCGCAGTGCCTCCTCAGCATCAATCATCCTGCCTGACCATATCAACTCCAGGGCTTTGGCTGCACCGACAATGCGGGGAAGGAAATAACAACCGGCGTCACCGGGGAGTAGACCCATTCGGACGTAGTTCATACCCACCCTGGCCTTATCTGACATTATCCTAATATCAGCCATGCTTGCCATATCCATCCCTGCCCCGGCAGCAGGTCCATTTATGGAGGCAACATAAGGTTTGTCCAGGCTTTCCAGGGCACGACACACCTTATGCACGCCGAGTCGCATAAAATTTCTCCTGGCATAGAGGGGCAATGGCTCACCTCCGGCGGCTGCCCCACTTACATCCATTCCTGAGCAGAATCCCCGCCCTGCTCCTGTCACCACCAGAACCCTGACCTTCTTGTCTGTTTTCACCGTTTCGATGGCGCTGGTCCATTCATTTATCAGATTTTCGGTAAAGGCGTTCAGGGTTTGGGGTCGGTTGAGGGTAATAGTTGCGATGTGCTCTTCCACGGTGTAGATTATGTCCTGGTATGCCATATTTCAGCCTCGTTGTCCTCTATTCTCACACTTTGCGCCGGTAAATCTCTTTGACTGTCCCTGGTATTGATGCCCGGTCGTAAAATCTTAGCCATCGCCGGAATACCAGCTGTTTGATGGGCGATTATTCCCTGCTGTTGAAATGTTAATGATTATATGCCTTCTCCCCTGTTCTTTCAATACCCTGGCTCTGAAGGTTCTGTTTGCTTATGGTTGGTGTTGGTAAAAACCTATCCCCCTGCCCCCTTCCCTTGCGAAGGGAAGGGGGAGAAAGAAGAGAGGGGGATACAGGGGGTAAGGTGAGGAGGTCAACCAAAACCGAACAGAACCGCTCTGAAAGTCTCGTCTTGATGATAGAAGAGAACGCCGCAGTACGTTTCGCAGCCTTTGGCTATCTGCAGTTGTTTGGGCATGTTTAGATTATCTTCGTTCCAGGTGTGCAAAAGTACCGTATTGGGCGGTATCATGGCAGTAAGAAGTAATATTTTTATATTTAAACCAGATGAGCAAACAGCAGACGCTTCTCTTTGTTGGAGCACATCCGGACGATGAAACGTTCGGTATAGGCGGAACTCTGGCACAGTACGCTATCGCCGGAGTCAAGGTTTACTACACCTGCGCCACACGCGGTGAGGCAGGTTCCGCCGACCCTGAATACATGAAAGGGTATGCGACACCCGGCGACATGCGCTGGGCTGAACTGAAATGTGCATCCCGTAATCTCGGTCTAGCCGATGTCATCTATCTTGGCTACCGTGATTCCGGTATGGCAGGCTCGGAAGACAATAAGCATCCCCAAGCTCTGGTCATGGCTCCTGTTGACCAGGTGGCCGGTCGTGTGGTTGAGGTTATCCGTAAATTGAAACCGGAAGTAGTCATTACTGCCGACCCCATCGGTGGCTACCGGCACCCTGACCACATCGCCATACACAATGCTACGGTCAAGGCTTTCCACGCAGCGGGCGATGCAAAATACTACCCTGAAAATGGCTTGCCATTCCAACCCCGGAAGCTGTATTTTTCTATCTTCCCGCGCGGATGGCTGAAGGTGACGGTGAGACTATTACCACTCTTCGGACAAGACCCCCGCCATTTTGGCCGTAACAGGGACATCGACCTTGCCAGTCTGGTCGCCGTAAATTTCCCTGTCCATGCCACCATACGCCTCACCAAACAGGCCATCGAGAACCGGGAGCAGGCAGCCATCTGCTATGCGAGTCAAGGTGGCGGCCGTCAGCGCCGCACCGGCCTGCTCGGTCTTGTCGGCAAGTTCTGGATGGCACGCGACCAGTACATGCGCGCCTACCCTCCACCTGATGGCCGCCAGGAGGCCGATTTATTTGAAGGCACAGCGTTAGAAAGCCCGGTAAGGACCAGCTAGTCACAAAATTCCGGGGGCAATAAACCCGCAGAATGTGCCCTGTTTTCAATTTCACTGTACTCTCGTTCGTATTCTGGGAATACTTATGCTAATATGCATATCAGAATATCCGGAAAACAGGCTAATGCAAGTTTGAAAATTTAATTTTGCCGCCGAGGTGTTTAGGAACATGACCGAGGTTTTTACTGGTATCCATAAACTGCAGACGGAGATACCGAACAGTCCTTTAGGGCATATCAATAGCTATCTGGTTCAAGGAGAAGATGGCCCAATTCTTATCGATACCGGATGGAATACCGAAGAGGCTTTCCAGTCGCTGACAGGTCAACTTAATGAAATAGGCGTTGCTCTTCAAGATATCAGGCAGATAGTCATCACCCATGTTCACCCTGACCACTACGGACTGGTTGACAGGTTAAGGGAATTTTCATCGGCTGAAATCAGGCTGCATCCACTGGAGAAGGAAATCATCACCTTCCGATATCTCCATACAGAAGAATACCTCCGCCGGATGCAGCAGTGGCTGCGAACCAATGGTGTACCCGCTGATTTAGTCTCTGCTGCCTGGGGAATGCCCCTGGATACAACGAAGCTTGTGCCCGCCCTGCCTGCTATTTCCCTCCTGCAAGAAGGGGACACTATCTCCACCGGTAAGTTTGACCTCCGGGTGGTATGGACTCCGGGACATTCCCCGGGGCATATATGCCTGTACGAGTCAAAACAGAAAATCCTGTTCTCGGGGGACCATGTCATACCAGGTATTACCCCGAATATTAGCCTGTCGCCGTCATCTGGAGCCAATCCCCTGGGTGATTTCTTCAGTTCCCTGGACAAGGTCAAAGCGCTTGATGTTAGCCTTGTTTTACCCGGCCACGCCGAACCTTTGGGCAATTTGGCGAAAGCGATTGAAACGGTAGTTCATCATCATGACTTTAGAATCGGAGAAATGTTACGTGCCCTATCAACCGGGCCAAAGACGGCCTATGACGTATCAACTGAAATGACATGGATGCTGGATGAAGGTGGTACGGCATTCCAAAACCTGACCCCACGGAACAAATCCCTGGCAATAATGGAAGCCCTGGCTCATTTAGAGGCAATGAGAATCGATGGCAGGGTGAAAAAATATACCCGTGAAAACCTCGTGTATTATTCTGTTTGACCGGTTATTGCTAGCTACCGGAACGGTCTTGGTGCCACTAGCCCTTATTCAAGGACACCCTCTGCTGACAGCTCTGTCAATTGCTCTTCGGAGATTCCCAGGATTTCCGTGCAGACATACCTCGTATCTTCGCCCAGGCATGGGCCAGCCTTATTCAGCTCAGCCGGAGTTTTCGATAGCTTGAAGGGAGGTCTTTCGTAGTAGTGCTTCCCAATCTCCAGATGCTCTAGCTCCCAAAGATAGTAACGGTGCTCCAGTTGAGGGTCATGATGAATATCTTCACCATTTTCGACAAGACCGGCGGGAACGCCTGCAGCTTGTAGTTTATTCATAAGCTCCTCGGCATCATATTTGACTGTCCACCCGGCAAGCAACTGCTCAAGCTCGGTTTCATTCTCCTTACGCAAGGGTAAAGTAGAGAAGCCGGGGTCTGCCGTCCAGCTAGAGTTATCCGCGACATTACACAAGGCTTGCCACTCATTATCGGTGAAAACCGCGATGGCACACCAGCGATTATCACCTTTACAGGGGAAGATACCATGAGGTGCGGCGTCCGGGTTACGGTTACCCTCTCGTCCCTGGACGCGCCGGTTGACCGTGTAATCCAGCATGGCAGGCGCCAAGAAGTTTATGGCGGTTTCGTACTGCGAGAGGTCAATATGTAATCCCCGACCGGTGCGGCGGCGGTAATCCAGAGCCGCGGCCAGGGCTGCGGCTCCCAGAGGTGGAACCATCGCATCGGTATATGGGCCATAAGGTCCGGTTGGCCCTCTATCCGGCCAACCGGTGAGATGAGTAAAACCCGCCAGAGCGACGAGCTGTGTGCCGTAGGCGCCAATCCTGGAGTGCCGTCCTGTCTGTCCCTGCTGAGAAGTGCTATACATGATAATTCCGGGCTTAATTCTGGACAGGTCTTGATAGGTTATCCCCCAACGAGCCATTGTGCCTGGGGAGAAGCTCTCCGCGACAATATCTGCCCAATCAACAAGTCTCCTGACTACCTCCATCGCCCGGGGATGATTTAAATCGAGACCTAAACCAAGCTTGTTATTATTGAAACAAGCACAATAAGCGCTACGGTTAAGTCCGGGTATTCCATCCTTGAAGGGCGGGGTTACTCTCAGTAAATCGGGGTGGGCGCTACTTTCGATACGAATTACCTGTGCTCCGTGGTCGGCGAGATACTTGGTGGTCATCGGGCCGGCACCTACCCAGGTAAAATCAGCAATCTTTATGCCATCAAATACTTTTTTTGTCATGTTTCTCATTTTTCTGTAGATAAATCAGTCAAACAACCCCGGCTTGTTTCAGTACCAGCAGCTCCTTGTCAGATAATCCCAGCTCAGCATAAATTTCTCTGTTATGTTCACCGATAAGCGGGGCACGACGCCTTAGATTATGCCCAGTCTCGGAAAACTGCACAAAAGCTCCGGGGTAAGTAATCGTATCCTCCAGTTCGTGATGGTATAGTTCCTGCCAGAACTCCCTATCCTCCAATTGCGGGTCTTCCAAAATCTCCTTCGTTGTATAGACCGGGTATAGCATTACCCCGCGTTCGATGGCACCGTCAAAAAGCTCAGCCATGGTATGCCGCATGAAGAATTCGCTTATCGGTAAAGCCATCCGCTCGAACTGCTCTGCGGTTGCCCGAGCCATGTCAAATTCAGCCCAATTGATGCTATCCAGATAGTCATCCCCTGAACCATCGCTATGTAGCCATTGAGCCAGGGCTATATTAGTCTTGGCGCCGGGCAAACCCCCGAGTATGGCGAAGTTGACATAACCATCGGCACAGGGCCATACCAGTCGTTGATTGACACTGGTACTGAGTCCGGTTCGGAATGGGCCGGCTCGATTAAGATTGATGTGACAGACATCCCAGAACTGCCTGACATTCATCAAGGCATGAACGACCTGCTCCTGTATTGAAACGTCAACGTGCTGTCCTTCCCCGGTCTGTCCCGCCATAAATAGGGCAAACATGGCGCCGGCAGCACCGGCAGCACCACCGTGCGGGTATGATTGAGGAAAGCTGACTCTTACCGGAGGGCGGTCGGCATCACCGCTGACATGACACATCCCACCGATACTCCACGTAACAAGGTCAGGCCCTTTAAAATCCTTATACGGTCCTGATTGACCAAAGGGCGTGATTGAGGTCAGGATAATGCCCGGCTTAATCCGGGAAAGCTCGCGATAGCCAATGCCCAGTTCATCCAGATAGCCCGGAGGGAATGTCTCGATAACAATATCCGCAGTTTTAACTAACCTCTTGAAGATGTTGATGCCATCAGCCGACTCAATATTCAGTGTGATACCGCGCTTGTTGGCGCAATAAGCGAACCAGAACAGGCTCTTTTCCGGGTGAGGGATGTCATGGTAAAAAGGCCCGATTTTACGGCAATCATCACCACCGGGCTTCTCGATTTTGATGACATCAGCCCCGAAATCCCCTAAAATCCGTCCACAAACCACTCCCTTTTCATCGCTCAAATCTAAGACACGATACGGGGAGAGAAGACTGTCATTTCCCATTCGTAAAACCGGTGGCTCCTACCTGCAAAATAACAATATCAATCAGGCTGTCTATGACCGTTAGTTTTGATGACTCACCACTGGAACGCGTTGAAGCTGAGAATCGGTGCGATTCTAGCAGAATGTTGGTGCGACGTCAATAAGCGTGAGGCCAGGTTCGGTACGACGCTGTTGATTGACAATCAATCGCCAAGGCAGTACAGTAGAGTGCAGAATCGTATCTACACAATGGAATACCAAAAAGCAATCGATATCTTGAAAAGCCTGTTAGATAAACACCCGCTTAACGCCCAAGAAAAAGAAGCGGTGACGACTGCTATCGGCGTACTCAGTTGGGGTGCTCTGGCTAAAAGCAAAATTAAATCACAAAAAGCCAGGCGGGACAAGAATACCAAATGGTAGTATCGCCTGAACACCAGGTATGTACTCACTGAAGGTAAAGATTCTAAAGTTCGTGCGTTGGTAATCGAGTAATGAAGATAGCAAGAATTGTATCACCATTCGGCGTTAGTACCGTACTCTTTGTCCTGTCATACCTTTCCAGCCGGGAAAGTAACAGTGGCATTTTCCCTTTGGTGCTGCTGGGAGTTGGCATATTGCTGGCGATTGTTGGTGTCGGCGCTATTTTCTCCAATACTCAGGACAAATAGCAGAGCATCATCAGAACACTCATCTGGCTATTGCTCTCACCAGTAGTAGCGGGGTCTTGCCAGTGTGAAGTACTTTATAAGTAACACTCCCGAGAAACCAGCGTTTCGCGCCGTAAAGACCATAGGGTAGAGACAACTCGCTGAGTTCCGAGCCATCCAGCGGCACGAGAATGTTTTCCACCATTTCTTCCCCTATTCTTAATATCTCACCACGAGCCATATCCAGGACGCCAGAAGAACGATGATTGTCGCCGGGAGGGCATATCTCATGTATCTTCCCCATGAAATAGGATGACCTCTCTTCTCGGCGATGGCCGTGGCGACAACGTTGGCCGAGGCACCAATGGGGGTGGCATTCCCGCCGATATCCGTACCTAAAGCCAGAGCCCAGGCCATAGAGGGTAATGGGATTCCGAGACTTTGGGACAAATTCGCAATCACCGGCACCATGGTGGCGGCAAAGGGAATATTATCGACAATGGCCGAGGCAAAGCCTGAAATCCAGAGGATAATGGTTAGCACCAGTACGATATTTCCGTTGGATACCTTTCCGATGTACCCGGCAAGAGCCTCCAGAACACCGGTCGCCTCCAGCCCGCCGACGGCGACAAATAAGCCCAGGAAGAAGAGCAGCGTCCGCCAGTCGATTCGCCTGGCGAGGATAAAAGCCCGCCGCCGCGCCGCCAGTAAGGTCAGCAAGGCGGCGATGACCCCGATAATTGCCACCGACAGCCCCGACTGGGCGTGGGTAATCAACAGCAGGATGACCAGGATAAAAATAGCCGTGTTGATTTTGAAAAGTAAGGGGTCGGTGATGGCCTGCCGTGGCTCAGGGTATTGATTGACACTCGTATCTGATTGCGCCTTGGTCAGGGACTTGCGGAAACTCAGGTAGAAGAATCCCAGCGCTATTAGCATTCCTACCCATGCAATAGGTCCGGTGTTAGTGACAAAATCAGTAAAGGTGAAGCCCAGGGCGGTGCCGATAATGATATTGGGCGGGTCACCGCTCATCGTGGCACTGCCGCCGGTGTTGGCAGCGAAAGTCATCGCGATAATCAACGGCACCGGGTCGAACTTGAGCAGGTGAGCCAGCTCGATGGTGATTGCCGCCATGAAGAGCAACACCGTAATGCTGTCAATGAACATGGCCAGGAACCCTGAGAGCAACATGAAGGCAATCAGGATGGGTACCGCTTTATACTTCACCAGCCGGGCAACAAGCAGGCATAACCACGTAAAAAAGCCGGTTTCTGCCATGCTTTCCACCATGGCCATCATGCCGCCGATGAAGATAATTGTCTGCCAGTTTACGCCATGAGAGGCGAAGTGTTCTTTTCCCGGAAACCAGAACCGTAGCTGTCCCATCTCGGCAACATTGAGGACGTTAAAGGCGCCCATCGGGTCCCGTAAGACGATGAAGAATACCACCACCAGGGTAAGCGCTGCCCCAACCAGGGCAGGAATGAAGCGGTGCACCTTGCCGATGATGATGGCGGCGAACATGGCCAGGAAGATGGCAAGGGCAAGAACCTGACTCAACCCCATTATCTCGTAGTCTCCTTCCTTCCAGATTCCCGGGCAAGAGCGTCTGCATTGCAAATACTACCGTACGCTATGTTTGGTGAAAATATACCCTGCCCGCGGCCGTCGTGGATTTGCAGGTGATAGCTTTGTCTCACAGGAAACGCAGCATGTCAGATGGATGTTCAAGTAAGGCTTCGGCTCCGGCAGCAGCAAGCTCGTCGCGGGTACGGAAGCCCCATACCGCACCTGCCGGATACATCCCGGCCCCTTTAGCCGTCTTTATATCAATGTCTGAGTCACCCAGGAAAACAATTTCGGCGGGAAGAATATCAAGCTGGCGGGCAATCTGCAGCGCCGCTGTCGGGTCAGGTTTCTTGGGGAGGTGAGGTGAAGCGCCGACCACCCTATCGAAATGCCAGCGTGAAAGAGATACTGATACCATCTGTTGCGTGATGCCGTGCTCTTTGTTGGTCAAGATTGCTATCTTATAGTTCCTGGTGGTGAGGGTATCCAGCAGGGCAGCAATCCCATGAAAAGGCACGGTATGCTCCGGCCAGCACCGGGAGTATTCCGTATTTATCAATTCCACCAGTTTGCGGACGGTAGTGGCATCACGGTGTCGCCCGGGAAGTGCATTGAAGGCAAGCGCTTCCCGGCCATCTCCGATAAAGTATTTGTAGGTGGCTACCTCATGCTGAGGGAATCCCAGTTGCTGCAATGCCCTGTTGGTTGATCCGGCGATGTCCTGGAGGGTGTCCAGTAATGTTCCATCCAGGTCAAACAGCACTGCTTTATATTTCATACTTCCTCGTCTCTGATTATATTCTCTTCTCTATAGTTCTATCAATAGCGCCATCCGTAGAGGCCCGTTTATATTGGTTCGACCGAACCGTTTGTCCCCCTGAGATTCATCTGGGGGCTAATGCAACAAATCGAGTATAATTGTGCTAGCTAACTCAATATTTGCGGATGTGACAAGATGGATGACAAAAGCCTGGAAATACTCGAATTTCCTCAAATAAAGCAAATACTCGCCGGATTCACCTCTTTTTCGACGAGCCGGCAACTGGCTCTTGATTTACAGCCGAGCCCTGATTATCAACAGGTGGCCCAGCTACTAAAGCAATCGGCGGAGGCCGATTACCTCCTCGGTATTGAGCCGAGTTTTTCTATCGGGGGAGTACAGGATATCCGGCAGGACGTAAAGATGGCGTCTCTGGGGACGGTACTTGAGCCGCAAAGCCTACTGGAAATTCAACAAACCCTCATTGCCGTCAGCCTGGTACGCCGGCGCCTGGAGAGGCTGTCCGCCGAGCTGCCTCTGCTCTGGAATATCGCTGGCCGGATGGTGATATTTGACAATATTGTGCACCATATTACCGGTTCGCTGGCACCGAGTGGACAGGTGCTGGACAGTGCTTCGACACACCTCGCTGGTATCAGGCAGCAGTTGAAGGAGCTGCGCCAGAACCTGCACGAAAGACTGGAAGCGATAATGAAGACGCCGCACGGGCGTAAAATCATTCAAGAGCCACTCATTACGGAGCGAGAGGGCAGATACGTTATCCCGGTCAAAACCGAGCACCGCAAGGAAATTAAAGGCATCGTCCATGATGTTTCCAATACCGGTGCCACTGCATTCATCGAGCCGTGGGTGACGATAGAGATGGGGAACAATCTCAGGGAAGCATTGACCCAGGAAAGACGGGAGGTAGAAAAGATTCTGAAGAACCTTAGTGCCGAGGTCGGCACAAACGAGATGGAAATCTCTGAGGACATCGAGCTGATGGCTGAACTTGATTTGGTGCTGGCCAAAGCCCGCTATGCGCACCGACTGAGAGCGGTGGTACCGAACCTGGTTGAGTTCGACGATAATGATGAGCGAGAGATTAATAAACCAACGGGGGTGCTAAAGCTGGTTGAAGCCAGACACCCCTTGCTGGGCGATACTGCCGTCCCCCTTTCAATCGAGATAGGGCGGGACTTTTCCATACTGGTCATTACCGGGCCAAATACCGGCGGCAAGACAGTCGCCCTCAAGACGATTGGCTTGCTCAGCCTGATGACTCAGTGCGGAATACCAATCCCTGCCGCTCAAGGCAGTCAAATCCCCATCTTTGATAACATTTTCGCTGACATCGGTGATGAGCAAAGTATCGAGCAAACCCTGTCCACCTTTAGCTGGCATATGAGCAATATTGTGCGTATCGTTAACCATGCTACCAGGAAGAGCCTCGTCCTCCTGGATGAGCTGGGCACCAGTACTGACCCGGTAGAGGGTTCAGCACTGGCTGTTGCCGTCCTGCGTCATTTTCTATCGCGCCGGACGCTGACGGTAGCCACCACGCATTTCAGTGAAGTCAAAGCCTTCGCCCACTCGACGAAAGGCCTGGAAAACGCTTCCTTTGATTTTGACCCGCTGACACTGACTCCTACTTACCACCTGACGATAGGTATACCTGGCGGTAGCAATGCCCTGGCGGTGGGCAGGCGCCTGGGCTTACCTCAGGAGATTATCGACGCAGCGGAAAGATTGATACCGGAAGGTATCCGGGAGTTGGAAATCCTTCTCGCCAGTCTTAGGAACCAGGAAGCTGAAATTAGCGCTCTGCATCGTCAACTCAAAAAGGAGAATGAAGAGATAACGCGACGCCACCGGGAAGTGGAAGCGGAGCAGCAACGGGCGAAAGCCGCGCTGAATGAGATGATTCGGAAAGCGCGGGATGGGGTCACGCTTGAGATTGCCGGATTGAGCCAGCAAATCCGTGAAGCCGAGGCTGAGCTGCGCCGGGAAAAATCTAAAGAGAGGCTTGAGCAGGCCAGGAAAGCGGTGGCGGCCATACGTGAGCAGTTGCAAAGCAAGATAATACCGCCAGAGAGAGATAAGGAGGCAAGCGGGCAAGTATCAGATAGCAGTCGTATCATGGTAGGAGATACTGTTCGTATCCGGGAAGCCGGCGTAAAGGCAACCGTCCTGGCCGTATTAGAAGATAAACATGAGGTCGAGTTGCAAGCCGGGCAAACCAGGCTGAGGCTTGGCCTGGACAAGGTAGATAAAGTAATTTCGCCAGAGGGTGGGGTGGTAGCCCGGGACACACCGGTGAAAGTGAACGTAGTGGCGCGACCGGTGGCTCGTGAACTCGACCTGCGTGGCAAACGGGCTGAAGAAGTACAACCCGCCCTTGACCAGTATCTAAACGATGCCTCGCTGGCTCATTACACCGCCGTCCGTATTATTCACGGTTTCGGTACCGGGACGGTGCGCCAGATTGTCAGGGATGCACTGTCCGCGCATCCCCTGGTGAAATCATTCTCTGCCGGCAGAAAAGAAGAAGGAGGCGATGGGGCAACCATCGTCCAACTGTAGTCGGGAGACACGATGTATTAGTGTTGCGGGTGTGTCTCTTCGATAACGGGCACGGTTACCTTTTCTTTCAAGGCAGTTTCATAGATACCTTTAAAGGGGCAAGCACTCACCAGGCAGTTGGCCAGGTGAATAACCTCCGCCCCTTTTTCTTGAAGGCGAATCGCCCGGGCTAAAATCTTATCGGCTTTGTTGCGACCACAGCCACCGCAGGTATCAAATCCCACGACTTCAATGGTGTCATATTTGGCGAACTGCCCCGTCCGGTTCTGTATTGCCGGAAAACAGCGATACCCGGCACAGTTGTTACTTTGTTCCTGACATCGGATAATACCGATTTTCATGATGTATCTACCCCCTCGTCCTAAATCTTGTTGCTAAATCCTATCTTCGTGCTGGCGCAATTGGTGGACACTTATTCTTAAATACTACTTGATTCGGTGAGCAGATGCAAATTTTGGATTGGTGGAGCGGGAGACGGGGCTCGAACCCGCGACGACCTGCTTGGAGGGCAGGCACTCTACCACTGAGTTACTCCCGCAGGATACAACTTTATTCTAGCCCTAAACAATCACTCTGTCAAAGAGGAGTACTTGCTGCGCCCAAAATGACCTGCCTCCCTGGTTATACGTTTAATCAATGAGAGTTAATGGTTCTCAGGTCGTTTAACAACCTATCCCCCTGTCCCCCTTCCCTTACCAAGGGAAGAGGGAGTAACGGTGAGAGGGGCTTCGCCCCTCTCTAAACTCTCTTCCCCCTCTCCTTGCAGGAGAGGGGGACTAAGGGGGTGAGGTTATTAAACAATCTCAGACCGGCCTCGTCTAAAATGATTGGCCGGCCAGTCAGCAATACACTCTTGACACCATTTGCTTGATGGTGCTAGTGTTGCATTTAGCATAAAGTAGACATCAGGGAGGACAATCACATGAATAAACATGATATCAAGATAGCTTATAGTGTCCATGTGGATGCGGTCGCTGGTTGGCTTGGTTCCTATGGAGGCGAGGACTCGCCCTGTGATATCTCCCGGGGTCTTTTCGCCGGCGAAGTGGGAGTGCCACGCCTGTTAAAACTCTTCAAGAAATATGGCATCAGAAATAGCTGGTTCATACCGGGGCACTCTATCGAGACCTTTCCTGACCAGGTCCGACTGGTGGTCGAAGCCGGGCATGAAATCGGGGTACACGGTTACTCACATGAGAACCCGATTGCCATGACACCGCGACAGGAAGAGGATGTTCTGCTCAAGTGTATCAAGCTGATTGAGGGAGTTTCCGGAAAACGGCCGGTCGGCTATGTCGCTCCCTGGTGGGAATTCTCCAAAGTCACCAGCGACCTCCTGCTTAAACACGGTTTTAAATACGACCATAGTTTGATGAACAATGATTTTCAACCCCATTGGGTTCGAGCCGGTGATAGCTGGACGAAAATTGACTATGCCAAACCGGCCAGAACGTGGATGAAGCCACTAAAGCGCGGGCACGAGATTGGCCTTGCCGAGGTACCGGCAAGCTGGTATCTTGATGACCTCCCGCCGATGATGTTCATCAAGGCTTATCCAAACAGCCATGGCTTTGTTAATCCGCGCGATATCGAGCAGCTATGGAGGGACCAGTTCGACTGGGTCTACCGTGAATATGATACGGCGGCGTTTGCGATGACAATTCACCCCGATGTGAGTGGCCGGGCACAGGTGCTGCTGATGCACGAGCGGTTAATCAATTATATTAACAGTCATGAAGGAGTGCACTGGGTGACCATCGAGGATATCGCCGATGATTTTATCCGCCGTCATCCGAAGCCCGGCTAGATACTGAAACATAGGGTAGAGTTTCCGAAGTAATCTTAAGGATTCCGACCACGCCGCAGAGCGGAGAAGAGGCGCCACTTACGTCCAGCCAGCTCATTAGTGGCTGTGGCCGCCATCAGTTTGACCACTTCCCGCTGGATATCGGCACTCTCGTAGAGGACACGATAGAGTGTTTCGGTGATAGGCATCGCTAGCTCCATTTTGCGGGTAAGGTTCCAGACTACCAGGGTGGTACTGACCCCCTCGGCGACGCTATTCATTGAGCCGGTAATCTCTTTCAGTGAATGTCCTTTGGCTAGCTCCACCCCGACATAGTGGTTGCGGCTCAGCGGGCTGGCACAGGTAGCAATGAGGTCACCCAGACCGGCTAACCCGGAAAAAGTAAGGGGATTGGCGCCAAGGGCAACACCGAGAGCCGTCATCTCAGTCAAACCGCGGGTAATGAAGGTCGCCTTGGCATTGTCACCATAGTTCAACCCGTCCACGATGCCGGCGCCGAGGGCAATGATATTCTTTAGAGCACCCCCCAGCTCGACGCCAACAACGTCAGTATTGGTATAAATACAGAGATGAGGGGTATTCAGTAGTTTTTGGGCTTTCCGGGCAAGAGTTTCGTCAGTTGCCGCCACCACGGTTGCGGCCGGCAGGTCAGCAAGAATCTCTGGTGAAAGGTTAGGCCCGGAAAGGACGCAGATGTTAGGTCGGAAGCGGGGCTCTATCTCATCGGAGATTACCTGTGACATCCGCTTGCCGGTGCCAATTTCCAGACCCTTGGCGGCACTTACTATCAGCATCCTAGCAGTAAGGTGCTTGGCGACCAGCCGGATGTTCTGCCGCATTGTCTGCGATGGTACAACGAGGAGAACCGCGTCCACTCCGGACAATGCCTCGCCCAGGGACGAGGTGATTGACAGATTGGTAGGAAATTTGATAGCGGGTAGCAAATCAGGAGCCGGCCCGCTTCTTGTCAGTTCGATTGCTTCAGCTTCTGTCCTTGCCCATAGCCTGACTTTCGTTTCCTTACGTGCCAGAATCACTCCGAGGGCTATTCCCCAGCTGGTTGTGCCGATGATGGCAAGACTGGGCATACCTACCCCGTATTCTGGCTGTCAGTAGAATCGGCTATTTTTTCACCCTTTTCACCTAACCGGCGCTCCTTACCGGATAGCAAACGGGCAATATTATCCCGGTGCTTGACCGCAATGGCAATCACCCCGATCAGGGCATAGGCCAGGTACTCAATAGGGAAGCCATTGAGTATGGTAAGTGGCACTAATATTGTATAAGCACCCACCGCTCCGGCCAGAGAGCCGATAGAAGCAAACCGGGTAAGACCGGCACCGATAACAACAATCTCACCACCAAAAAGGGCGGCCGCCGGGCTTAACGCCACCAGGCCGCCAAAGAAGGTAGCCACACCCCTTCCCCCACGGAACTTGAGGAATACCGGCCAGATATGTCCTGCCATGGCGGCGAGAGCCGCCGCAGCCGGAGCACTTCTTACCAGCCACCAGGGGAGGGAACCGAATATCAGCCAGTACTGACCACCGAATACAAGCCAGGCAATGACAACGGCGAGCATCCCTTTCAAAATATCGAGAGAGGCAACCAGAGTCGCTGCCCTTTTACCGGCAACACGCAAGACATTGGTTGCCCCCGTCTTGCCACTGCCATAATTCCTGACATCAACACGGGCCAGCCACCGGGCGACCAGTGGGCCAAAGGGAATAGATCCCAGCAGGTAACCGATGACGATGACCGCAATAAACTTGGCGATTATCACGACTCACCTCCAGTTTTAAAAACGAAGCGGAGTGGCGTGCCAACGAAACCAAAGGCCTGGCGCAACTGATTCTCCAGATAACGTTTATAGGAAAAATGTACCAGTGTGGCATCGTTGACAAAAAAGACGAAGGTTGGCGGGTTGACCTCAGCTTGAGTGGCGTAGCGGACTTTGAGCTGCTTGCTACCGACACGCGGTAAAATGTGAGCGGCGATTGCTTGCTGAAGGATACTGTTGACCAGCGCCGTCGGCAGCCGTTTGAGCCTTTCCTGATAGACCTCATACACCTGAGGCATAATCCGGTCTATCCCTTGTTTCAATTTAGCTGAGGTATAGACTATTGGGGCGTACGGCATAAACTTTAGCCGGCTCCTGACGTATCTATTCCAGTCAGCGATATTTCTATCTTCAATCAGGTCCCACTTATTAACTACCAGTACAATCCCTTTTGTTGCCTGCTGGATATAGCCGGCGATATGAGTATCCTGAGCAATGAGAGGCTCAGTGGCATCGATAACCAGCAGGGCTATATCCGCCCGGTCAATCGCTCGCCGGGCACGCAGCACACTGTACCGCTCTACCCCCACCCCCAGACGTCCCGGCCGTCTTATTCCAGCAGTATCAATTAGTAGCACATTTTGCCCCTGAAAGTCAAGAGGGGTATCGATGGCATCGCGCGTCGTGCCCGGCATTTCGTTAACAATGGCTCGCTCCTCGCCGAGAATAGCATTAAGCAACATTGATTTTCCGACATTAGGCCGTCCGACGATAGCTACCTTCATTATTTCCGGCTCAGCCGGAGGCGAGGTTGGCGCCGGCAATAACGCCACAATTATATCGAGTAGCTCCGCCGTGCTGCGGCCATGATGAGCGGAAATGGCCAGAGGCTCGCCCAGCCCAAGCTGGTAGAAATCGACCGCTGCCGTCTCAAGCCTGGTATTATCGGCCTTGTTGGCCACCAGCACGATGGGCTTATTTACCTGGCGCAGCTTATCGGCAATTTCATGGTCAAGCGGCAGCACTCCATCCTGAACATCAACGAGAAAGATGAGAACATCTGCCTGGGTGATAGCTACGTCCACCTGGTCTTTCACCTGCTGGGCGATGGTAGATTGGGATTTTAGCTCCAGCCCGCCGGTATCAACCAGGGTGAAATCCTTTCCCTGCCATGAGACATCAGCTACTACCCGGTCGCGAGTAGTACCAGGCAAATCGGCAACAATCGAAATCGGCTTTCCTGCCAGCCGATTCAAGAGCGTCGATTTACCCACATTTTGACGGCCAATGATGGCCACAACTGGTCTAGTCAACTCTTTAAATCCTATCCTTTGTTAATCCCCTCGCTCTTATATATTGAGCGATACCACAGCCGGTTACGGAAAGAGCCAGCACCAAAGAAACGGCCTGCCAGGCCCGCATCCGTATATTCCATCCGGGGTTAAGAAATATCTCTTTGATGAGGTCGCCACCCTCCGTTGGTGGTAGCTGAATATGCCAGATACCAGGCTCTACCCAGATAACGAATCCAAGTAGAGAACCGAGGCTGAGCACCCCGAGGATAATCTGAGCCACGGCTAACTTCTTCATTCCTTTATCTTCTTCATGGTGAGAAGTGTCTTACTTTAACGGTGTGTCTAAGAGGAGTGAGGTCATCTATATCCCACCATCGGCCGGCCCAGACCACCCAGCATTTGCACGAGGAGAGCTTTTTGTATGTGAAGCCGGTTTTCCGCCTGGTCGAAGACCACTGATTGGGGGCAATCCAGCATACCCGCAGCCAGCTCTTCACCATGATGAGCGGGTAAAGGGTGCATTAACAGGACGTCTTCCCGGGCTAGAGACAGAAGCTCGCTATTCACCTGGTAACGGGCAAACACCCGGCGCCGCTCCTCCGCCTCCGCTTCTTGTCCCATACTCGTCCACACATCAGTATAGATGATATCAGCATCTTTGACGGCCTGCTGTGGCGATTCCGTGCATACTATCCGGCTACCACTATCCCCGGCATAGCCTTCGGCCAGGTGCAGAATCTGCTCTTGAACATGATAGCCCTCCGGAGAAGCGATGCAGAAGTCCATCCCCACCAGTGTAGCCGCCAGCAACAAGCTGTGAGCCACATTGTTGCCGTCGCCTATATAGGCCAGCGTCAACCCCTCCAGAGCTTCCTTCTTCTCATAGATGGTCAGGAGGTCAGCCAGTGCCTGGCAGGGGTGCTCCAAATCAGAAAGGGCGTTTATTACCGGTATGGCAGCACCGCTCGCCATCGTTTCTATCGTCTGGTGGGAAAAGGTACGCGCCGCAATCATATCAACATACCGGCTCAGTACACGGGTGACATCGGCCACGGGCTCCCGCTTGCCCAGCCCGACCTCAGCCGGAGACAGGTAAATGCTATGCCCGCCGAGCTGCCACATGGCAACCTCAAAGCTAACCCGTGTCCGCAGTGACGGCTTCTCGAAGAGAAGCGCCAGAACTTTACCACTCAGTATGGAAAGCCAGCCCCGGGTCTTAAGCTCGATGGCATCGGAGATGAGCGTGAGAATATCAGCACTGCTCATGTCAGCTATCGAGAGTAAATCCTTCCCTTTCAAACTAGTTGCCTCCCCTTATGCTCTACAGTATACCATGAAAAACAGTTATCATTATTGAAAGTGTTTACCTGCCCGGGGAAATATGATAGTCAGGGACGTGATTTGAAACAGTTTTCCCCCTTCTTTCTCCGGACAGGAGAGGCTTTCCTACCTGCTCGCGCCAGGCTTGGTAATGAGCAACACTGCCGGCAGGGTGATGAAAGTTAATGCACCGAGGACAACGAAGGCAGTCCGATAGCTGCCGAAATTGTCAAACATCCAGCCGGCGAAGGGTGGGGAGACCATACTGCCCACGGTGACGAATGCCATCAATAATCCCTGTATCGTGCCGAATGACCGGCTGCCAAAAAGCTCTATCTGTAGAGCCGACCGTAGCGGGACAACTCCGCCAAAGCCGAGGCCGAGGATAATCAGCGCCGCCAGAAATTGTCCCGTGTTCTGGGCGAGAGCGAATGCCAGAACACCGATGGCTTGCATCGCACTCGCCATGGCGAAACAGCTTCTACGGTCGAAGAAATCAGCCAGCCAGCTAAGACCTAATCTGCCGATGACATTGGACAGAGCAAAGACAAGAGCCAGAAAACCCGCCGTTTGCCGGGAGAGTCCTACGCTCGCCAGATAGGGAAGCTGGTGAACAATGATGGCCATTGATGCTATCCCGCCGAACAATGTGGCTGCTGACAGCAGCCAGAAATCCTTTTTTCGCAAGCTTTCTCGCACGGTCAGGCCACTTGGTGTTGGCTTCGGCTTGAGCTTCAGCTCCGACTCTGGAGATGTCTTTGAGGCGGCCATCGCAGTCTCTTTTGGAGGCCCACCCGGGAACAGAAATAAAGGTATGGCAAGGAGCCAAGCGCCGATGCCGAAGAGAGCCAACGCCGTTCTCCAGCTATACTGATCAACTATCCAGACAATGCCCGGTATGAGGAGACCCCCGGCCGCATAACCGGCCATGATCAGGCCCATGGCCAGGGAAGTCCCTTTCCGGATTGACTTGGCGATGGCGGTTACGGAGACCACGGGTGAAATCAGGCTGGTACCCAGGGCATAAACCAGGGAGATAGTATAAAAGCTGGTCAGGTCCTGAATACGACTGAGAAATATGCCGGATATGCCAAAGATAGCCATGCCAACCAGCATCAGCTTTTTGAAACCAACTCTATCAGCCAGGATGCCAACCACCGGGGCTAAAACGCCGGACTCAAAACCGCGGAAAGTGGACGCCAGGGAAATAAGAGCATACGCCCAGCCGAACTGGACAGCAATGGGATTAAAGCAGGCACTAAAGCCATAGAAGAAAGTAGCCCCAACATAGAGGTTTACCGGAGCGGCAACGATGACAATCCACCAGCCATAAGGAATACCGCTCTTGAGTTTAGGTAAAGGCATCCACTAATTCTACACCCTTACCTAGCCAAGCTCAATAGGGCGTGTATCCCCTGTAAATAGCTGATGATCTTATTTATGCCAGTAGTTAACGGTGGTATGATATGCTAAAATTGGTTTCAGTATTGAGGAGGTGGAGCGTGCCAGAAAGTGAACTTAAGGATGACGACAAAAAAGGTGAATGTATGGGGTGTTGCTGGCCACGTGACTCATGGCCCGGTATTAATGCCGGGCTGATACTTGTCTTACTCGGCGTTCTCTTTTTCCTTTCATCCCGGGGTACGATAGGCAGAGGTGATTGGTGGAAGTATTTTATCATCGGCCTGGGCAGCCTTTTTCTTATCGAGGTGGTAGGTAGCTTTATCCGGCCTGTCTACCGCAGAGTGAAATTCGGCAAGCTGGTAGCCGGCCTTATCCTTATCTCAATTGGATTTGCCTCCCTTACCGGCATCGGTAACTGGTGGCCGCTGGTGCTTATTGCAGTTGGCCTCGCCGTGCTGGTTAACGCCTTGTTCCGGCGGAGATAGAGATTATTTACTATTTTTTGGATTGTTTAGCATCCCATCCCCCTTTTATCCCTCTTCCTCTGTCAAGGGAGATGGATTTATGGTTCTGTTTGCTTATGGTTGATGTTGGGAAAAACCTATCCCCTGTCCCCTTCCCTTGCGAAGGGAAGGGGAAGAAAGAAGAGAGGGGGCGAAGCCCCCTCTCTATAATACCTCCCCCTCTCCTTTGAGGAGAGGGGGATACAGGGGGTGAGGTGAGGAGGTAAACCAAAACCGAACAGAACCGGATTTATCGTAGAATGCGGATTCAGGGGATACATCAGGAGGAAACATGGAGAAAAAGCTCTACCGTAGTCGAACTGACCGGATGCTCTGGGGAGTTTGTGGCGGCCTGGCCAGGTATTTTAATATCGACCCGACGATTGTTCGCCTCATCGCCGTGCTGACGATATTCATCGATGGACTAGGTATCCTGGCCTACATTATTCTGGCAATTGTGGTGCCCCTGGAAGGCTCAAAGACCGCCGAACCAAAAGCGACGATTAAAGAAAACGTCGAGGAGATGAAGACAACCGCCACCGACCTCGGGCGCCAGTTCCGTTCCGGCTTCGGGCAGGAAAAGGCACCAGCTGAAGAAGTGCCCCGCCCGCGTCAGGGCAACCTCATTATCGTCGGTGTTATCCTGCTGATTCTTGGGGTTGTCTTCCTGATGGGTAATTTCAATATCTTCTGGTGGTGGCGCTGGGGTACTCTCTGGCCACTGATTCTTGTCGCTATCGGTGTACTGATTATCTGGAGTGCGAGGAAGCGGTAACTCATGGCAGACAGGAAGTCGGAGACATTAGGTAGTGCCCCGGTAGGGGGAATAGTGCTGCTATTCCTGGGTATTGTCTTGCTATTGCAGAGTCTTAATGTCCTCCGCTGGGGCCTCTGGGAAACGCTATGGCGCTTCTGGCCGGTGCTACTTATCATCACCGGCTTAAGTATTGTGCTGCACCGCTATAACGTCTGGCTGATCAGCCTGCTCATCCTGGCCATTCTCAGCGCCTGCCTGGTCATTGCCATCTGGCAACAGGGAATCACCTCCGTCTGATGCGAGTCAACTCCGGGGGTGAGTAATGGTCAGAGAGTCTTAGCGACGGAAGATGTCCTGTCCCTGCCCGGCGCCCAGTCGGAAACCCTTCTCGCTGAAAAGCCGCACACAGGCATCAACCACCTGGGTGTCAAAGACATTCCCCTTCTTTTGCAGAAGCTCCAGGAGAGCTCTTTCCGTACCCAGGGCGGGCCGGTAGGGACGGTGGGAGGACATGGCTTCAACGACATCAGCTACCGCCAGGATTCTGGCTCCCAGGCTAATTTGCTCGCCGGAAAGAGCCGCCGGGTAGCCCGAGCCATCCAGCCGCTCATGGTGCTGCAGCACTGTCTGTGCCACCGGCCAGGGGAAGTTCAGGTTCTTCAGAATACCGTAGGCCACTTCAGGGTGTTTCCGGGTAATCGCCATCTCATAATCAGCCAGCAGGCGTGGTTTACTCAGAATCTCGGCCGGAATAGCGATTTTACCCATATCATGGATAGAGGCCGCCATCCATATCCCTTGAACCTGCTCGGAGGGCAGCCCCATCTCGGTAGCGATAGCTGAGGCAAGGTGAGCGACGGCGCTCTCGTGCCCGGCGGTATAGGGGTCTCTGAGCTCGCAGATGGCCGAAATCGTTTCGATGGTTCCGTTTAACGCCCGGTGCACATCTTGCAGGCTTTGCTGTAGTGAAGCTTGCAACCTGAGGGTCTTGACACCTACGGCAATATCACCGGCCACTTCACTAATAAATCCGGCTTCCTCATCGCCAAAGGCATCCGTTGCTGCCGAGTAGACGTTAAGAACGCCAATGGTCTCATTCTCGTAGACCAGGGGCATCGTTACCATGGAAGCATAATCCCTTTCCAATGCCTCTTTTCGCCATGGCTCAAAGCGTGTATCACTGGCAATGTCCCTGGTAATAAGGTGATGCCCCGTTTTGATGGCGGTCCCGGTAGGGCCGCGGCCATAGACGGAGTCATCCCAGGTAACCGTGATATTGGAGAGATAGCCGGCTTCATGCCCGGCGTGAGCTACCGGACTGACCACATAGGTTCCTTCTTTTACCAGTCCCACCCAGGCAAACCTGATGTAGTTTACCTGGACAAGGCAATTACAGGCTTCCTGGAAAAGCTCATCCTCGTTTTCTACATGCACGATAGCCTGGTTCACCTTCCGGATGGCAAATAGTAAAGAGTAGAGATGGCGTATCTTCTCCTCCGCCAGCTTGCGCTCGGTGATATCTTCAGATAACATCTGGTAACCCTTTTGACCATTCCAGATTACCTCATGGCGCCAGAAGGCGAGATGACGATGCTCCCCGCTCTTGCGCACGATGGTTAGCTCGTATGATTCCGGTATCGTCTCCCCTCGCGCTCTTTTTTCTCTCCTCTCCCGGATGTTGGCATAGCTTTCCGGCGTAAAACGCCGCATTTCCGGTATGGCAATAAGCTCTTCCACGCTACTACAGCCCCAGGTGTTAAGAGCAACCTTGTTCGCATAGACGAAATCATGGTGCTGGTTGAAAATCCGGATACCCAAAGGGGAATTATCCAGGGAGTTACGGAAATTTTGCTCAGATGTCCTGAGGGCTTCCTCGGCTTGCAGTTGCCGCCGCCGCACTTCTATCTCCTCCAGCTCCCGCTTAACCGCCGGCGCCAACTGCCGCAGGCGGTCCTTAGAAACAAAAGCATCAGCACCATCTTTAATCATAGAGACTGCCTTTTCTTCTTCAATCTTGCCTGATACCAGGATGAATGGTATATCAAGTCCGCTTTGTTGCAGGAGCTTCAAGGCATCGATACCGCTAAAGCCCGGCATTGAATAATCGGAGAGGATAATATCCCATTTACCTCGACTAAGGGCGTCTTTCGTCGTCTCTGCATCGTCTACTCGTTCATAATGCACTGCATAATCGCCCCGTTCCAGCTCATTCGCCATTAACCTGGTATCGGCCTCAGAGTCATCGATAATCAGTACACGAACTGGCGTAGCCATCTTCACACCCCTCTTGCTACTCCCTTACTTTTTTCTGGACGGGGAGTCAGGAGTTCGTAGCTCCTAATCCGTAATCTCAGGAGGGTAAAGTTAACATAATCTTAGTCTTTCGCTCATACTTTGTAAATATTCATGCCAGTATTATTAATTGTGGTCTATCATAGCAAAGCAGTTGACTATTGTCAATCAGGTAGCTTAATGTCATATATTAGGTTATCAAATGAGGCGCAACACTACCATCTATCACACGGCTATGGGAAAATCATCCCTTTACAGCAACAGCCGTGCTACGTTTTTAGTCGTATGCCAGAAAGCCTATTTGGCTGCTTTCAGCGTTTTGGCTTTATCACTGGTGCGATAGTTGACGCCCAGGTGGCTGTCTCTCCAGTCCAGCGCTGCCTTCAACCCTTTCTCCAGGGCAAGTTTACGGAACTGGTCACCACCCTCACGCAGGAAGCTTGGCCTGCGGTTAGCCAGAGCATGCACATCACTGCTCCAGGCACAACCGGCGCGGAATCCCATCAGCTCCAGCTGGCGGTTGATGCTTCTTTTGGTCAGCATGATAAGGTCGGTGGGAGTCAGGGCAATCTGGGCGGCAATCTTCTCCGTCTCTTCCTCAAGTTTTTCTGACGGGAAGATGGCTGAGGCCCAGCCACAGCGGTAGGCTTCTTTACCATCCATCGGCTCGTTGGTAAACATGTAAAACTTGGCCTTGGTAACTCCGGTGAGCCATGGCATATACTGGGTATTGCCGGGAGACCAGTGCCTGCCTACCGGCCAGCCTATCTGGGCATTTTCCGCCACTACCCTCAAATCGCAGAAAGCAGATAGCTCGGTGCCACCGGCCAGGCAGTAACCGTGAATTTGCGCAATCACCGGTTTTTGCAGGTCGAAGAGAGTAAAGTAAGTTCTCAAATGCTCCTGGTCATAAGATTGCCATATCACATCTCTATCCGGGTGGATATAAGTACCACTGGCCGGGTAATTACGGGCTGGCTCACCTGGATGAACCGGGGTGATGTCATAGCCGGCACAAAAGCTGGGGCCATCTCCCTTGATAATAATGACTTTTATCTCTTCATCAAGCTCCATTTCCTTGGCAGCCATACCTAGCTGTAACAACCTTTCGTAACCGATGGGGTTTCTTTTTTCAGGGGAGTTCAGGACGATGCGACCAACTGGTGGTGACTTCTCATATCGAATCAGGTCATAAACGGGGCGCTCATAATCTTCATCCCGGAAAGGTGGTGACCATTTTAATAACCTTCTTGGCGACATTGTAATACTCCTCCTTTTTCTCAAGCTTTAATCATGCACCGGTATGATTGCCCGCACTGCATCATCACATTTTTGTGCACCTCCATGAAGCTGTTAGCCACGACACCTGCAGTTTATAACGCCCTCGGTTTTAGTGTCAACAAAACCTGGTATCGAGATTGTTTATTAACCTCACCACAATAATCCCCCTCTCCTTTCGGGAGAGGGGGAAGTATAGAAAGAGGAGCGTAGCCCCTCTCAAACACCCCTGACCAGGTTATGTGGAAAAGGGGATTAAAAGGGGCGAAGCCCTTTGACAAATTTCCTTCCCTCTCCCCTTGCTAAGGGGAGAGGGATAAAGGGTGAGGCGTTAGTAAACAGACTCAGACAAGACTGACAGATTTACAAATGTGCGTGATTAAAGATAAAATAAACTGGAAAGCTATTGAAATGCGGATTTTATTAAGATTAATCGCTTTTGCCCGGAAATACTGGGGATGGTTGGTTCTTGCCCTTCTCTGCCTGGTCACCAATACCGCCTTCAGCCTGGCTGTCCCCTGGATTTTGCGCCAGGTCATCGATGGTGCCCTCAGTCAGAGAGAACCCGGGTTCCTTATCCTGGCGGCGGTGGCTGTGGTTGGTGCCGGTGCCATTACTGGTATCTCTGGCTATGGCTATAGCTACTTCGGGGAATTGGCTTCACAGAAAACAGCTTACGACATCAGGAACACTCTCTACGATTGGCTACAAAGGTTGAGCTTTGCCTATCACGACCAGACCCAAACCGGAGAGCTTATGTCCCGTGCTACCAATGATGTCGAAGCGGTACGTATGCTCATCGCACGTGCTTTATTGGGTTCGACCCAAATCGCCCTCTTATCTATCAGCGTTACCTATCTCCTGGTGACGATGAACTGGCAGCTGGCTTTATTTACCCTGGCCTTTCTGCCTCTTATTGGATTAAGGGCTATCATTGTTAGCCGCCGTCTTCGTCATGTCTGGATAAATATCCAGGACCTCTTTGGGGCAATGGGCACCACGCTACAGGAAAACCTTGCCGGAGCCAGGGTTGTCCGGGCTTTCTCGCGCCAGCAAGAGGAGAGCCAGAAATTTTCGAAGAAGGTTAGAGAGCTTTACGGTGAGGAAATTAATGCCGACCGGCAGATGGCAGCTAACTTCCCGTTCATGGTCTTGCTCATCAGCCTGCCCACCGCGATTATCCTGTGGTATGGCGGTCGCCAGGTAATTGCCGGAAACCTGACCATCGGCGGGTTGACCCAGTTCATCTCTTATGTAGGGATGCTGGGTATGCCGGTACGCCGTCTTGGTTTCATTACCAATCTCTTCTCGCGCTCCATATCAGCGGGAGAACGTATACTGGAGATACTGGATACGCAGTCACCGGTTCAGGAGAAGCCGGGTGCTATCGAGTTGGACAGAGTAAAAGGAGAAGTACGTTTTGAAGATGTCAGCTTTAGCTATAATTCGGCGTCGTCCGTGCTCAAGAATATCAGTTTTAGTGTTCGACCCGGCGAGTCGGTCGCCCTCGTCGGTAGCTCCGGTGGTGGTAAGAGCACGATTGCCCACCTTATCCCCCGGTTCTACGACGTGACCGGCGGACGTATTACCATTGACGGCACGGACATCCGCGAGGTAACGCTAGCCTCGCTGCGCCAGAATGTCGGGGTCGTGCAACAGGATGTTTTCCTCTTTTCGGCGGCCATCCGGGATAACATTGCCTACGGTGTCGCCAACGCCTCGATGAGCCAGATAGAAGCCGCCGCCAGAGCGGCTCATCTCCACGATTTTATCCAGAGTCTCCCTGACGGCTATAGCACCTGGGTGGGTGAGCGTGGTATCACCCTCTCCGGCGGTGAAAAACAACGGTTGGCCATCGCGCGTACCCTATTGACCAATCCCCGTATCCTTATCCTGGATGACTCCACCTCCAGTGTCGATGCCGAGACGGAGCATCTTATCCGCCGTGCTCTGTCCAGGCTTATCAAGGGGCAAACTACCTTCATTATCACCCATCGTTTGCCCATTATCAGGAACGCCGACCTTATTCTGGTGATTGAAGATGGCCAGATAATGGAACAGGGTAAACATAGTGAGCTTATGGCCAGGAACGGCCGCTATCGACGGCTGTACGAGTCACAGCTAATAGCGACTCAGGATACCGCGGAGGAAGAGCATGTATCCGGTCGTTAATCCACCGTGGGCAGGACAGCTTGATAGCAGCATCGATTCTGATGACAATGAGAAGCTGGGTAAGGTATATGACTGGCGGGTAGTACGGCGTCTGCCTAAATACCTGGCTACCGTCAAACTATGGATAGTGCTCGGTGCCGCCGGGATGGTACTCCGTTCCCTGGCGTCCCTGGCTTTACCTTACTTGGTGGCGATGGCCGTGGACCGTTTCATAAGGACGGGTAATGTCAACGGACTGAACACCATTGCTCTCCTTTTTATCGGTACCACCATCGCAGTATGGGCGGGTCAGTACCTGGAGACCCTGTTTCTCAATTACACCGGTGATGCCATCCTCCGGCGGCTCCGCAGCGAGATGTTTGACCATCTGCAACTGCTCTCGTTAAGTTTCTTCGACCGCAATAAAGCCGGTAAAATCATGTCCCGGCTGCAAAATGATGTGCAGCAGCTTCAGGACCTGCTCACCGGCGGTTTTCTGAACATCGCCGTTAGCGCTCTTACCCTGGTCGGTATCGCCACGGTGATGTTGATTATGAATACCCGGCTTGCCCTGGTCACTCTGACCGTGGTACCGGTGCTGGGCGTGGTGGTATTTGTCTGGCAACGCCATGCTCACCGCGCATTCCTCAGGGTGAGACAGGCGATTGCCACCGTCAATGCCCAGCTTCAGGAAAGTATCTCCGGAGTGCGCGTTACCCAGAGCCTGGGACGAGAGAAAACGAACCTGAAGCAGTTTGACATAATCAACGAGGCACATCTGGTGGCCAACCTAAAGGCGAGCCGTCTGACAGCCGTAATGATGCCGATAGTGGAAATACTGACCGCAATCGCCACGGCACTGGTGATTGTTTTCGGGGGCTACCAGGTTATCGCCGGACAGATGGGTGTTGGTGTACTGCTGGGCTTTGTTCTCTATATCCAGCGTTTCTTTAACCCGGTGCAGGAACTGGCGATGGAGTATACTGAACTGCAGCGGGCGATGGTTGCCGGAGAGCGCATCTTCGAGTTGCTCGATACCAAACCGGAGATAATGGATAGTCCGGAGGCTATTGACCTGCCGCCGGTAAAAGGCGAGATTAAGCTTCAGCACGTCAGCTTTAGCTATCACAGCGGTGTCGAGATACTCCATGATATGGATTTGACTATCCTTCCGGGGGAGACCGTGGCCATCGTGGGGCGTACCGGCGCTGGCAAGAGCAGTTTGGCTAACCTCATCGCCCGCTTCTATGACGTCGGGAAAGGCACCCTAAGTATTGACGGCAACGACGTGCGCCGGGTTACCCAGCATTCCTTAAGGCGGCAGATAGGTATCGTGCCCCAGGACCCTTTCCTCTTTTCGGGCAGTATCGAGGAGAATATCCGCTACGGGCATCTGGAGTCCACCCGTACCGAGGTCATCAGCGCGGCTAAAGCGGCGGGAGCTTACGATTTCATCGCCCGGCTGGAACGTGGTGACGAGACGACGGTCGGGGAAAGGGGTGTCAACCTGAGCACCGGACAACGCCAGCTTATCTGCCTGGCACGGGCAATACTGGCCAATCCCCCTATCCTGATACTGGATGAGGCTACCTCCAGCGTCGATACCAACACGGAACACCTCATCCAGGAGTCGCTCCGCCAGCTCAGCCGGGGACGTACTACTGTCATCATTGCCCACCGACTTTCTACGGTGACTGATGCCGACCGTATCATCGTTCTGGAGAAGGGGAGAATCGCCGAAGTTGGCTCGCACCGGGAGCTGATGGCAAAAGAGGGTCTTTACTATCAGATGTACCAAGCACTGACTGTGCCTGATGAAGAGCAACAAGGAGCAGTCTCAGAGGAGACTGGCAAAGCTATTGCCAAGGACAACGCGGTATAACCGGTTCGTATTGTCCCTGAAGGTAAGGGTCTTGTTTGTAGTTTGTTTCTCTCATCCGTTGCTTAATGCATCCAGGGTAAGCCGGTATGCAGAGCTGCCAAGGTCATATGCACCAGCACCGAACCAAATAAAACATTCCAGATAACACCATGATACCGGAAGAAACTCTTATATGCCCCGGAATTCGTGACTCCGGAGGGTAACCAGGACCGTGCGACTCGACAGGATGAGAATACTGCGAGAATAGCCACCAAATTAATGACGCCGAGAGAGAACACAATCCAATGCATCAGGTCTGTCTGAAATATATTAGTCATACTGTCTCTCTCCTTTGCTAGAGTTTCTTTAACCCTAATTTACCATTTGAACAATAAACAAGTCATGACAAACTTGGAGAGAATATTTCGTTTTTATGACACTTCATCACTCATAGGATTGAAAGGGGCGAAATCCCTTAAACTCTCCCTAGTTATTCTTTCGGAATTATCTGCTTGATGCAAGGTACAGAAGTGGTAGAATAGGGGCATGGGTATTTCTTTTAAAGAGTATTTTGCAGCCTTTGGCAAATGGGGGTTTATTGTGGCTGCAATAATAGTCGGGGATATAATTGGTATAGTTCAATCTGTAGACCAAAAGTTCATATTGCCTCAATTAGTATGGTGGTTAGTTTTAATCCTGATTTTAGTCTTAAGTCCAGTTATTGCTTTCCACCACTTACGTTTAAGGCGAGATCAATTACAGAAAGAGTTGGATGGAATCAAAAACTCCCGCCCTAATGTAGTATATGAGTCGAGGTGGGCTAAACCGTTTGCGAATGAATACTATACATGCCTGATGCTTCAGAACAGAGTTGTTTGTCCATCAGGAGACATCTCTACATCAAAACACACGAGAGCAAGGATAGAGATACTTAATAGTAGTGGAATTACAATTCATTCGTGGACGGGGCGTTGGTCAGATAATAATTGGCCAAAAGACTATGCAGATATAGATATTCAAAATCAGAGAGACATTAATGCGGGAGACCCAGCCAGATTAGATATTGGATTTCGCAGGAATGGCGAATTTGAATTTAGGGCATGGTACAACTGGCTTCCTTCCCTTCCAGAACCGCAACCAGACTCAATAATCTTCAATCCTGATTCTTACTATGTCAAAGTGTTACTGTGGGCAGCTAATATGGCTGAGAAGGAAACTTGGTTTACTTTGCAGATACCTAACGTTCCCCAATCCAATGACACCGAACAGGTAAAAATAACGCCCACTAAGAAACCAGTGTTTGATAAAGAAGGTTCTCATACCGAATGAGCTATCTAACGGAAAGAGGAAAAGATTAAGGAAAGGGGCGAAAGCCCCTTTATAAAAACAAATCCCTCTCCCTTTGACAAAGGGAGAGGGATACAGGGTGAGGAATTTCTTCCCGGCTAATTTAGGCTTGCTCCTTTAGATAAGCGTCGATGGCGGCAGCGGCCCGTTTGCCGGCCCCCATGGCGCTGATGACTGTAGCCGCACCGGTGACAATATCGCCACCCGCCCAGACCTTCGGCTTGACTGTCTTGCCCATTGTCTCATCAGCAACCACGGTGCCATGCCGGGTAGTTTCCAACCCAACCGTGGTCGCTGCAATCAGGGGATTAGGCGTCGTGCCCAGGGCGACAATGACCACATCCACCGGCATGGTGAACTCGCTTCCCGGCTTGACCACAGGGCGGCGCCGGCCGCTGGCATCAGGCTCTCCCAGCTCCATCTCATCGCATTCCATACCCACTACCCAGTTTTTATCATTGCCAATAAAACGCCTGGGGTTGGTCAGGAACTTGAAGCGGATACCTTCTTCCTTGGCATTCTCCACCTCTTCATGACGGGCAGGCATTTCCGCCTCAGAGCGCCGGTAAACAATCGAAACCTCGTCGGCACCGAGGCGCAGGGCGCAACGTGCCGAATCCATCGCCACGTTGCCGCCGCCGATGACGGCTACCTTGTGGCCAATCCGCACCGGAGTATCATATTCCGGGAAGCGATAGGCCTTCATCAGGTTGACACGGGTCAGGAACTCATTGGCAGAATAGATACCGTTAAGATTCTCGCCGGGGATATTCAAAAACATCGGCAGTCCGGCCCCGGTACCAAGGAACACCGCGTCGTAGCCACTGGCGAGTAGCTCGTCGATGGTAATGACCTTGCCCACCAGCGAGTCGAGATTAAGCTCTACCCCCAGGGAAGTGACATATTTCACCTCATTCTGGACAATCTCTTTCGGCAGTCTGAACTGAGGGATACCGTACATCAAGACGCCACCGGCGACATGCAAGGCTTCGAAAATGGTGACACTGTGTCCCCGCCTGGCCAGCTCCGCCGCCGCCGCCAGTCCAGCCGGCCCCGAACCGACCACGGCCACCTTTTTGCCCGTTGGCGGCTGTACTGGCTGGGGATTCAGCAGTTGCGGGTTAGCCCGCGCCCAGTCCGCCACGTAGCGCTCCAGCCGTCCGATTGCCACGGCTGCCCCTCTTTTAGCCAGCGTGCAGACAGACTCACACTGAGTCTCCTGGGGGCACACCCGCCCGCAGATACCCGGCAGGCTATTCTTGCTTTTCAGGACACTCACTGCTGCCGTCATATTGCCGTCGCGGAGAGCCTGGATAAAGTCAGGGATATCAATGTTGACCGGACAGCCACTAACACAGGGACGCTTTGGGCACTGGATGCAGCGGTTTGCTTCGGTTTGAGCCTGCTCGGCACTATAGCCCAGGGCGACCTCGTCAAAGTTCTTACCACGCACCCCAGGCTCCTGCTGTGGCATTGGCTCTCTTTTAAGATTCAGCTTGGCCATTTAAATTCACTCCTTAACACGGTTTAAGAGGTTGTTTGTCAACCCCTTACCCTTTATCCCTCTCCCCTTTAGAATGGGAGAGGGAAGAGATTATAGAGAGGGGCTTCGCCCCTCTCTTACCTGCACTCCCCCTTCCCTTACCAAGGGAAGGGGGTAGGGGGATAGGTTGCTAAACAAGCTTGGTTTAAGCCTGGCAAACATGCTGGTGCTGCCATTCCCCGAAAGAACCCTTCTCCTCGTCAAGATAGGTACGCTGCCGGGCAAAGAGCAAATCCCAATCCACCTCATGCCCATCAAAATCCGGCCCGTCAACGCAGGCAAACTTGGTGGCACCCCTAACGGATACCCGGCAGCAGCCGCACATGCCGGTGCCGTCAACCATTATCGGGTTTAGGCTGACAATAGTTTTCACGCCGAACGGCTTCGTGGTCAGGGCAGAGAACTTCATCATAATGCTCGGCCCGATGGCAATGACCCGGGCTATCTTCTCTTTACTTTCCAGAAGCTCTTTCAAAGGCTCGGTGACCATTCCTTTGCGTCCATATGAGCCATCATCCGTGGTCACGATAAGCTCATTACTGACACGGCGCAGCTCTTCTTCCCAGAAAATGAGGTTATTGCTCCGCGCCCCCATAATCGAAATGACCTTGTTCCCGGCCTGTCTCATCGCCCGGGCAATGGGGAAGATGGTCGCCACGGCAAACCCGCCGGCGACACAGACAACGGTGCCGAATTTCTCGATATGGGTGGGTAAACCGAGCGGACCGACAAAGTTGGCTATCTCATCACCCGCCTTGAGGCAAGCCAGGTGGTGGGTAGTGGTGCCCACCTCCATGAAGACGATAGTGATACTGCCTTCCTTTTCATCCCAGTCGGCGATGGTCAGCGGAATACGCTCACCCTTTTCATCAATCCTGAGGACGATAAACTGGCCGGGCCGGGCTTTCTTCGCTATCGCCGGTGCCGCCACCTTGAAAAGGTGAATGTTAGGCACGAGGTCTTTATTGAACAGTATCTTGTACAACTCGCTATCACCCCCAAAAAATTATACTCATGGTATTAGCTTTTGGTACAGATTAACGTAGGCACGAGCCGAGCTTTGCCAGGAGAAATCGGCGGCCATGGCTTTTTGCACCAGGCTTGCCCAATCTTTTTTCCGGCGCCAGAGAGCGAGGGCACGGTCAACCGCCGCCAGCATTCCAGGCATATCGTAATCATTGAAGACAAAGCCGTTGCCTTTCCCTGTCTTCGGGTCGAACTCTTCTACCGTGTCTTTCAGGCCACCGGTAGCCCGGACAACCGGGATGGTGCCGTATTTGAGACTATACATCTGAGTAAGACCGCACGGCTCGTAGCAGGAAGGCATCAATAAGATGTCACTTCCGGCGATTATCTTGTGAGCCAGGACATCATCGAAAGCAATCTGCACTCCGGCTTGTCCCGGGTAGCGCTGCGGCAATGTGTTGAAAAGTGCCTGGTAGTGCTTATCTCCTGTCCCGAGAAGGACAAACTGGAGATGGCGCGAGAAAAGCTTGGTGAGCGCCGGTTGAAGCAGGTCGAAGCCTTTTTGAGTGGTGAGACGTGAGACCATGCCAATGACCGGGACATCAGGATTCTCGGAAAGGCCGAAACTGCGTTGGAGGTCAGCCTTGCATGCTTTCTTTCCGACCAGGTCCCGGGGATTATATCTCTGGGTAATGCAGGCATCCATCTCCGGGCTCCAGGTATCATAGTCGACCCCGTTGAGAATCCCGGTGAGATTCGCCGCTCGCTCCTGCAAGACTCCTTCTAATCCACAACCCTGTCCGGCGGTCTTGATTTCCTCGGCATAAGTCGGACTCACTGTAGTGATGCTATCGGCAAAGGCAAGCCCGCCCTTCAGAAAATTGATTTGCCCGTAATACTCCAGGTAATGAAGCGTGAAGAATCTCTCATCGAGGCCTAATATCGGCCAATCCTGGTGTCCGAAGACACCTTGATAGCCCAGGTTGTGGATAGTAAAAACCGTCTTCACCGCGGCAAGCTCCGGGTAAAGATGAGGCTGAGCCTTGAGGAAAGCGATGGCAAGAGCGGATTGCCAGTCGTTGGCATGGAGAATCTGAGGCGGGTCACGCTTCAGGAGTTCAAGTATCGTCCGGCAAAAAAAGGTAAAGCGCCGGGCATTATCCATGTAGTCGCCCTCCGCCGTGCCGTAGAGGTAATCACGGTCAAAGTAGCGGTCGGCGGCAACGAGATAAAGAGGGATGTTATTCCCTACCGTGGTGGTCAATAGCTTTGCCACCTCTCTCTGGCCGGCTACGGGAGCGGTAAGACGAATGCCGGTATCGCTGATAGGAAAGCCGCAGCGCAGGGTAGACCGGTAGGCAGGCATGATAAGCGATACCCGCAGCCCAAGCTGCTCCAGGACGGTCGGTAAGAAACCAAGGACATCACCAAGACCGCCTGTTTTTGCCAGGGGGGCAATTTCTGATGAGACAAGAGTGACATGCATTGCCGGGACGGTGGCCGCCACCTTACCCTGCAATGCTCTTCGTGTTTTCGGGGGTGAATAAGTCTCAGGACTTATTGTCATTCAATTCACAAGAGTCAGGAAACCAATAAACATTTCTCAGCCGAATAGCGGGTAGACCGGCTCGATATCCGCTCCCTTAGGGATAACAACCACGCCGCCAGGTGATATTATAGCACCTCTTTGCCTATCTGCCTCCAGGTCATAGCCGATAAAGGCACCGGCCCGGATGGTAACTTCCTTATCAATAATCGCCCGTCTTACCCTGGCACCAGGCTCGATGGTGACGTCGTCAAAAACGATTGACCTTTCGACGATAGCATCCCTCTCCACAACAACGCCGGGAGAGAGTATCGATTGCCATACCGTCCCGCCGCTGATGATACAGCCATCACAGATAATAGATTCGGGCGTTCTGCCACCGAGAACACACTTACTTGGGGGGAGTGGTCTCTGATAGGTACGAATCGGCCACATCTGGCCGTAGAGATTGAAGAAGGGGTCAACGCTGACCAGGTCCATGCTTGCCTCGTAGTAGGCATCAATAGTACCGACATCTTTCCAGTAAAAAGAATCCCGCGTGCCATCAACCAGAACCCTGGTTCTTCTGCCGTTCTTGACTTCCACTACGTAGTCTCTTATCCTGTTTTCCTTTTCGTAGTCGTAAACAAAGACGTTATTCTTCTGTCCTATCATCTCGGGGATAACATCCCGGCCAAAGTCGTCTTCCTGTCCTTGCAAAGCCTCAATCAGAGCATCAACCTTGAAAATATACACGCCCATTGATGCCAGAGCGTAATCGGGAGCCTCAGAAAGTGTCTTGGGTAGCACCGGCTTTTCTTCAAAACCGACCATCCGGTAGTTTGCATCGACCTCAATTACCCCCAGAGTTCCAGCTGCCTTTTCCTTTCTAACACGGACGGCAGCTATCGTCAGCCCGGCGGCTTTCATCCAATGAAAGGTTAACATCTGCAGGTAATTCATCTTGTAGATATGGTCACCGGAAAGAATCAGCACATGCTCGATATCCTTTTTCCGGATGAGATTAAGGTTCTGTCTTACCGCGTCTGCGGTGCCACGGTACCAGTCTGCCCCCAGCTTCTGCTGCGCCGGCACGCAGTAGATGAAATCGCCCAGTCCTGAGCTTGAGATACCCCAGCCATCCTGGATGTGCTTATGCAATGACTCCGACTGATATTGTGTCAGGATAAAAATCTGGCGCAGGCCGGAGTTGATACAGTTGCTCAGGGTAAAATCAATAAGCCGGAATTTGCCAGCGAAAGGAACAGCCGCTTTAGACCGCTCCCTGGTCAGAGGTTGCAGCCTGTCACCCGCCCCTCCCGCCATGATGAACGCTAAGGCCCTCTCCAAGGCTACCTCCCGGGTGTGATTAAGCCAGGTACGTGCTGACTCCTTTCCTGGATGATTATATCAAATCTACCCGAAATGGGGAAGACTGACCTTTCCGGTATGGAGAGGATTTTAGTAGCCTCAGCACCGCCTACTCTTATATATCCGTCAGAGGAGAGCGCGAAGAGAGGGGCTTCGCTCTTCTCTTACTCCTACTCTCCCTTCCCTTGAAAGGGAAGGGAGATAGGTTATTTCATCATATTACTACGGCGTTGCTGACAGCGTCAGGGTGGCGTCCCTGGTCGCAGCTACCCAGTAGCCTTTGCCCGCCTCGATAGTTGTGCCGTAGACGTAGGATTTTGTCACCGGGTTCCACGAGTAGCTGAATGCCATGACACTGCCATCAGGATTATCATCGGGGCTGGTAATGCTCACCGTGCCCGTTACCGAGCCGACCATATTCCATCCAGCTTTAACACTACTTGACCAGCCAGGGAGCGGTAATCCGACTACGCTAGCGACGGTATCGCCTGTCACCGCCACCCAGTAGCCCCTGGCCGGCTCCAGGTTAGACACAGACGAGTAAGCTTTATTTACCGGATTCCAGTTATAGACAACGAGGGCAGTGGGAAACACCGCCCTGTAGGCAGTATTCGCCGGAATGACCGGCAGTGACACCATGTTCCAACCGGCTTTAAGACTTATTTGAATGGTTTGCTCGATACCGGTGGTAAAACTAAGCTCGCCACCGTAGCCAGTACCTTCACCGACGGCTTTCGCCCGGAAGAAATAGGTGGTGTTGGCGGATAAACCGTGCAGTTCAGCATCGAAGTCACCGGTGCCGCTTACTGATGCCGGCGCGGTCTCATCGGTATAGTTGCCGGAACCTGTTCCCCACTGGAAGGAGACATTAGCAGATAAAGCCGTGCCCAGGCTGGTCAAAGTACCATTGAGGCGGGCTGAGTTGCCGGAAAGACTGGCATTATCGGTGGTCACGGAGGGCGGAACAGACAACGGCGTGGTAAAAGACTTCTCCATACCATATCCGGTGCCATCACCCACCGCCCTCGCCAGAAAGTAGTAGGTGGTATTGGCGGATAAACCGGTAAGGTTGGCATTGAAGACACCAGTGGTATTCATCCCCATGGTTGGAGTCGTGCTGGTATAGTTGCCGGAGCTTGTGCTCCACTGGAAAGAAACATTAGCCGAGACGGCGGAACCCAGCGAACCCAGGTTACCATTAAGGCGGGCGGTATAAGCGGTAATACTGGTGGCATTATCGGTAGTGACGGTGGGTGGAGCAGGTGAAGGTGTGCTGAAGCTCTTCTCAGTGCCGTAGCTTGTACCATCTCCAGCCGCTTTCGCCCGGAAGTAGTAGGTGGTATTAGCAGATAAGCCGGTCAGATTGGCACTGTAGCTGCCGACCAGGCCCATCACCACCATCTCGGTTTCAAAGGCGTAATTACCGGAAGCCGTGCCCCACTGGAAAGAGACATTAACCGATGCGGCTGTACCAAGACTGGTCAGAGTGCCATTGAGACGAGCCGAAGCGCCGGTAATACTGGTGGCATTATCGGTAGTGACCGTGGGTGGAGCAGGTGACAATGTGGTGAAGCTCTGCTGAACCCCATAGCTCATACCATCCCCCACCGCTTTCGCCCGGAAGTAGTAGTTGGTATTGGCAGATAAGCCGGTCAGGTTGGCACTATGGCTGCCGACCAGGCTCATCGCCACCATCTCGGTTTCGATGGTAAGATTACCGGAAGTCGTACCATACTGGAAAGAAACATTGGCTGAGACAGCCGTACCCAGGGAGGTCAGGTTACCGCTGATAGTTGCCGAGTGAGTGGTAATGCCGGTGGCATTGCCGGTAGTGACAGTTGGTGGGTTATACGCCGGTGTACTGAAGGACTTCTCCGTACCGTTGCCGGTACCATCTCCTGCGGCTCTGGCCAGGAAGTAGTAGGATGTCCCCGAAGTCAGTCCGGTGATATTGGCGCTGAAGGTGCCGGTAGCGTTCATCGATACCGGTGTCGTGGCAAAGGGGTAGCTCCCCGGAGATGTGCCCCACTGGAAAGAGACGTTGGCCGATGTTGCCGTACCCAGACTGGTCAGGTTACCATTGAGACGAGCCGAAGTCTTGGTGATATTAGTGGCATTGTCGGTGCTGACGGAAGGTGCTACCGGGACGACGCTGGCGACGGCCTGGTAGGCATCCACCCGGCCATTCCCCCAGGTGCTATCCCAGCCGGATGTTCCCCGGTCCATCGCGGTATTAAGTATGGCACTGCGTACCCCGCTGGAAGTCAGCGCCGGGTTCATCTGCCAGACCAGGGCGGCAATGGCAGCAAGGTGGGGAGCAGCCGCGGACGTCCCGTGGAAAGGGGAATAAAAATATCCCAGTTGTCCGGTCTTGTTGCTGACTCCATCGATGCCGGTAATATTCGGTGTCTGGCGCTCTTCGGTAGTGGGGAAGTAGATTTTCCCCGGGCCGCGGGAGCTATAAGGAGCAATAGTATCCGGAGTCAGTGCATTAGAGGTGGCCGTTGATAGCACTTCCCACACCGCAGCGTGCCCGATGACACTATTGGCCGGCTCAACATACTGCATCGCCGGACCGCCGTAGACGTTATAGTCTAGAACAAGTGAGGAGGGCGTGCTGGCCAGACGATATTCAACAACAACTATGTAGACCGTAACGGCACTACTGGTGGTGTTTGTCCAGCTAAGCCCTTCAAACGGGTTACCGGTGCCGTTCTGAGTGCTATACCCCCCGGCCAGAGCCACCCCATCGCTGCGAATTAAGAATACGTCTAAATCATCATTGGCCTGGCCCCACTTGTTGTTCCACTGGAGGATGGTGGTGATGCCCCGTCCGGCGGGTAAGCTGAAGTTGTTGCCGACATCGCCACTCCCATAGTCGTGGGCATAGGTGTAACCGCTACCCGTCGGTGCCGCCGTCCGGAGATAGTTACGGGAATAATGCGTCTGGGCGCTGTTGCCGGCAGAGGTGACATAAACGCCACCGGTATCGTAAAAGGAGCGTGCTTCCAGGGCAATCGGCCCGTCTTCAAACTTGGGTTCGTTAAGAAAGGTAATGTCGTCAACGATGACCTTAGCCCCGGCATTTCTCAAGGCACGAATACCGTCAACCATGTCTGCGCTGCTTTGTGGGGCATAAAAGGCGAGCGGTGAACCTGGCGCCAGGTCATGGATAATCTCAAGCATGGCCGTGCCTTCATCACCGGTACCTGATTGTAGTACCTGGATGGTAGGGAGGTCGCCCGAAGCTGTTGAGTTAGCTGAATGCGTAACGCCATCAGACATTACCCCCACTTTATAGCCGCTGCCATTGACACCGAAGCTGGCCCTGGCCTCGGCAGCCCTGGTAACGGCATCACCTTCGGAATTCACCGAGCCGGTGCTGTATACCGGGTAACCGGGAGTACTGACATTAGTGACGAAACCAAGCCCGGCAACCGCCTCAACCTGCCCGTAGGGCACACTGCCCTCGATGATGCCGTACTCGGGTAGCGTGGTACGGAGCTTCATCCCCAGGGCTTCAAGCTGGCGTAGCTGCTCGCTGCCGGCAGCGGTAACGGTAAGCTTGATTTCAATATCGCCGGTGCCGTCAATCTTCAGTAAAGGCGTCGACAGGTCGTTGAAGACGGCTCCCTGTCCTCCGCGTAGTGCCGCCGCCCGGTTCCGGGCTTCACCAACAGTTTTGAGGATGTTAGTATCAATTTTCCTCTGCTCCGGTGTCCTCGCCTGCTTTTCCCGGTAGAACTGTGCTAGCTGCCCGGCCACCTCCGTGGTGAAGCCTTCCTGTGGCTCACCTCCTCCGGCCGCCGCAGTGCGGCCTTCGGAAAAAGGCAGATTACTGGCAATGAGTGCCAGGATAAAGGCGATGGTCAGTATCTTCCTAAACGAAACCGCTAGCTTGTTCTGGGGCCTGCCTACCGTGTAATTTTCCCGTGCCATCCCGCTACCTCTCTTCCCTGTCATAATTTACTTCCGAGCCTGGATAAGATTGTCTAAAACCCTATCCCCTTTATCCCTTCCCATTATCAAAGAGAAGGAGAATTATTTTAAAGAGGGGCAAATCCCCTCTTTAAGTCTCCATTCCGAAAACATTATTGGAAGCGCCCGGTCCTTCTCTTATATCACATTTTATCTTCGCTTATCAAGAAAAAGGCTTTTCAAGTTGCTTCAGCATTCCCCGGTAGCGTTCACCACTGGCTTGTACCTGGAAGCTACGTTCACTGTCAGAAAGGTAGTTTATTTTAATCAGCAGGTACTCTTTGGGCATCAGAGGCAGTGCTTTTTCCGCCCATTCGATGACACAAAGCCCACGGCCATACAGGTATTCGTCCAGTCCCAGGTCGATACTTTCTTCGAGACGATCGAGCCGGTAGAGGTCGATATGATATAAAGGCAAGCGACCATAAAGCTCTCTGACGATGATAAAGGAGGGACTCATGGCATACTCCTCGATGCCGAGTCCCCAGGCAATACCCTGGGTAAGGCAGGTTTTCCCTGCCCCCAGGGTGCCGGCAAGAAGGAATACATCCCCGGCTAAAGCCAGCTCACCAAGACGCCGGCCAAGCTTTTGCGTCTCTTCCGGGCTGTGGCTGATTAGCTCAAGGTGGCTCATTCTTAGCTTTACCTCGTAAAGTGTTCCCATCCGCCACGGGACAGGCTAACCGGGTTGCCCTGCCGGTCAACCACGGTAACTTTGCCGGCTTCCCCGGTGGTAATTTGCCCGATGGTGGTTACCGGGCAAGAGGCGATGGCTCTTACCCGGTTGATAATCTCTTCGGGAGCAGTAAACAACAGCTCGTAGTCTTCTCCCCCGGCTAATGCCAGCTCCAGGGCTTGCCCACTGAAGTTGGCCCTGACGGCGGGGTGAACAGGTATAAGGTCAATCTGGATACGGGCACTAACCCGGCTGGCATGGCAGATGTGACCGAGGTCGGCCACCAGACCATCGCTAATATCAATACCGGCTTTGACTCCCTGCTCCAGCAATATTTGCCCCTCTGCTACACGCGGACAGGGTTGCAGGAAGGCCTGCTTTAAAGCGTTAGCTGCTTCAACATCGAACTGGAGGTGCTGGCTTAACATCTTCAGTCCGGCGGCGGCTGTGCCCACGTATCCCGTCACCGCAATGCTATCACCAGCTCTGGCTGCCGAGCGGGTAAGCAGTCTCTTATCCTGCCTTCGGGTGCTACCGAGAATGGTAATATTGATGACAACCAGTGGAGCGCCGCTAATGTTCCCGCCAATGATAGCGACGCCGAACGGTTGTGCCAGCTTCATCATCCCACGGTAGAGATTGGTGATATCCTCTACCTCGGTATCGCCCGGCAACGCCAGTGAAATCAGGGCGTATCGTGGCAGGCCACCCATGGCAGAGATATCACTCAGGTTGGCTGCCATCGCCCGCCAGCCCAGCTCTTCCCAGGTTGTCATACCCAGGGAGAAGTGGACATCCTGGACGAGGGCATCTACCGTCGCCAGTTGAATCGAGGTATCCCCGTACCAGGCAGCAGCGTCATCGCCAATGCCGAGGAGAAGCTGTCGCCAGGATTCCTGCTGCTTATCCTCGCCGGCATAGGCCATCCTGGCCAGGACATCAATCAGGCCGAACTCGCCTATTTCGGAAACCTTCATAACGTTGGAATTATATCACGAAGCAAGGGTAGTGGTCTAAGTTGAAGGGAGGTGCTCTCTCTAGGCAGGAGCAGTCCGGCGGTGGCCGGGTAGAAGAAGAGCGACGCCGAGCCCGGCAAAGTTGGCTAAAATGGAAACCAGTATTGTCAAAGTATAGTTGCCGCTGACGTCGAAGAGCATACCCCCAATCCATCCGCCCGCTGCCATGCCGAGCATGGCACCCACCATCTGAGAGGAATAGAGCATATTCAGCGGGGCGTTATAGCCATATAGCTGCCGGTTGAAGATAGGGAAGCCTACCATCTCCCCTCCATAGCCCAAGCCGAAGAGGATACCATAGGCGTAATATCCCCAGGGATTTCCGGCGAGAAACAGTAAGAAAGAAGGTGCCGCCTGTAATAGTAGTGCCCAGCTTAAGGTGAACCTGGCTCCTTTAGCCTCGGAGACCAGGGACATGCCAAAGCGGCTTACCAGTGAGGTCAGCGAAAAAACGGTCAGGCCGCCGGCAGCAACAATCCCGTGTAAGCCGGCGAAGGTGCCTATTGATACCATGTGGGCAATAGGGATACTGTGGCCAACGCACCCTAAGAAATGAATCCCTACCAAACCCCAGAAGCTAGGCTTGGTGCTAACCTGCTTGAAAGAAAGTGCCGGTTGTAAATCAGCGCTGCTTTTCCTTGCCTGTTCTGTAGAAGGTACCTGGCCACCATAAGGGGTGAGACCTGAATCCTCCGGTCGGCCCCGGAGGAGAAGAGCACCAGCCAGCATGACGACTCCGCTAACGATACCTAAAACAGTAAAGGATTGACGCCAGCCAACGGTCTCCAGCGACCAGCGCATCAGAGGAGCCAGTATCGCCGGCCCCCAGCTCAAAGAGGACCACATTAAGCCCAGGGCTATCCCCTGCTTACGGTGAAACCAATGGGTGATAGTCACCGGCAGTAGAGCCATGAAGGTCGCTGTCCCAATACCACCGCTGATGACACCGAAGTATAAATAGAATTGCCAGAGCTGGGTGATGGTACCGGTGAGGATAAGCCCCAGGGAAGCCACGACCGAGGCCATCATGACCATGTTTCGGGTACTTATTTTATCGCCCAGCCATCCCGCTGCCAGAATCATCGGGATGCCGGCGATGAATGCCAGAGTGTAAGCCAGGGAGATGTCCCCGTGGCTCCACCCAAACTGCTTTACCAGTGGGTCGATAAAGACGCCGAAGGAAAGCCTGATGCCGGCAGAGACGGCATTTATCCCCATGACCGCAGCCAGCACTACCCAGGCATAATGGAATCGGGGTCTGCGAAACATAGAAACTCTAGTCCACCTCCCTTTTCGGTGGCTCCCAAGGGTAATCGATGCCTTTCAGAGTGTTCAAGTAACTAAGCGTATCTCAGATAAAGATGGCTAAACACAAAAAATCCTAAGAATTATACCATACCGTTCCGGGCGTTGTCGAAAAGATGGAGAGATGGATTCTGTTTGTGGTTGATGTTGGTAAAAACCTATCCCCTTCCCTTGCGAAGGGAAGGGGATAAAAAAGAGAGGGGGCTCGCCCCCTCTCTAAAATACCTTCCACTTCTCCTATAAGGAGAGGGGATACTAAGAGGTCAACCAAAACCGAACAGCACCGAGAGATGGTATGCTCCCCTGGTGACCTGTCAGGGTAAACAGAGGCTATTGCTACTTGAGTGAAGAAAGGATTTACCCTAATCATGGTACTAAAAGATTTGGGTGCTAAAAGAAAGAAAAGCTACTTGCCACGGGCTTGGTTCCCTTCAGAGTAAGGGAACCAAGCCCTGATGATTTAGCCTCTTCACTTTTTCATGGTGCGGCTACCTTGATGGTCTTCAAGAAGCCTGAGTTTAAAAGGCATCCCTTGAACCTGCGGTCACCAGCTAGACAACTTCTTCAATGCCTTTGCCCGCTTCACCTACCAATGAAGCCGGTTTGGTTTTCGAAGGAAGAGCAACTGTAGCGGAGCCAAAGGCGGTGACCAGCCCGGACTGGTTCTCATTCCCCACCTCGACATCCACCAGGTTCTCACCATTCTTCGTATACTTCTTCACCACCTTGCCACGTACCGTGTTGACGTCACCGACTACATTCGGATGGCGTATCGAAGCTTTAATACCCTTGAGGGTAGCGTCGTCTCCCATCCAGTCAGTCACACACTGGGCTAACCAGCAAACCCTTTGCGGCCCAATATCAAATGTGCCCGGCATATTCCGGCGCTTCAGAGCATGCTCCGCATCAACGCGACCTCCCCCACTGAGGTCTAGCGAACCTTCCTCCTCCAGATATGCCCTGGTACCACGGCGCTCCTGGCTGACATAACGTGTCCAATAATATAGCTCAGACACAGTATATGTTCCCTTCTTCAGGATTGGCAACTCTTCATTCTCTTTAACATCCTCCCAGTAACGCGGGGTAGCACCTCGTCTCGTTCGCTCCCATACCAGCGGATCAGCCGGCTCAGCCACCACTCCCGGTTTAGCCTCCCGGTTATACTCCATGCCCTTACCAGTGTTATGGTAGCGGGCCATCAGAATCTTCAACGTGCACACCAGTTCCTGGTGCTGGTTGTAATAGAAATTTGTTCCCTCACAAAAACAAATCGGACCTATCCGTTGGCTCATTTTCCGGTAAATATTGCCAACCTGCTGGATGACACGAATCTTGTCACCTACCCAGATGGGACGGTGGAACTCCATATCAGCTCCGGCGTAGTTCATCGGGAAGTCTTTGGTGGATAAACGTTTGGGGTCAATATTTCCCGTATCGGCAACGGTACTACCAATACTTAAGCCAAATCCGTAGGTGGGTGGAGCCGTAATATAACCGAATCGGCTCTTCTTGGCATACTCCTCATCTCTCCACAGCGGATTGTAATCTCCTATTCCTTCTGCGAAAAGGAATATATTAGTGGCATTAGCCTCTCTCCACCGCCCGTCCCATGGCCATACCATGCCGTTCCCTTTTTTGCGTTCGGCCTCGAACTCATCAAGTGTGGTTATCATCTTTTTCTCTGCCATGACACCCCTCCTCAAATATTTAGTCAAATATCCGGGTAATCCAGTTTTTCATAGCTGTTTTCTACATTTTTTGCCTCCTTTGTAGCGCGGTACTGCCTTGAGACGATGAATAGGGCGGTTTTGAGCGGCTTTGCTTTAAGGTGCGGCACCGCTCTAGCCTTTGAGCGTGCGTTGTCAATAGTGATAATTTCTCTGGACATATCCTATACCTTCTTGGCTGCTAAGTCAATCACATCTAAAGAGGCAGGGGACAACAAACCACCTGCAAAACTCTATTGACTTCAAAGTAAAACCACCTTTATAATGGGAAAATAAAGGCTAATGTTCAACCAGGGGGAAGAATAGTAAACGTCTTGAATTGAATATGGGGTCTCCGAGCTGCTGAACCTAATGGTATCGTACCTACGGACAGCCGCCGATAGGAGTGAGGGGAAACGCTCACGCCTCCCGTATTTGGAAAGGAGAAGCCGGTGACAGTATTATTTATGTCGTGCAGAGCACCTCCTTGAGGTGCTTTTTTATTGTGGTATTTTATTATTCACGAATAACCTGAACAGGAGAAAATAGTGAGAAAAATAATTTATTGCCTATTGAGTACAATCGCACTTTTAGCGCTAATGGTTAGCTTTTTTGGTTGTACAACATCACAATCAGCCCCAGCTCCCACACCAGCACCAGCCAACCCGGAAATTATCATGGCCAGTACCACAAGTACCGGCGACTCCGGGCTTATGAGTGTCTTAATTCCCATCTTTGAGAAGAATACGGGCTATACAATCAAGCCAATATATGTCGGGACTGGCGCTGCGATGACCATGGGTGAAAGAGGCGAAGCTGACGTTCTACTGGTACATGCCCCTGACTCAGAGGTAAAGTTCATGCAGGCTGGACACGGCATTAGCCGCAAACTGGTCATGCACAATGACTTTGTCATTGTTGGTCCGGCGGTAGACCCGGCTGGTATCAAGGGTATGACCTCGGCATTGGACGCTGTCAAGAAAATAGCCTCCGGCAAGGTAATCTTTCTCAGCCGTGGTGATAACTCGGGTACAAATCAGCTGGAGCTTAAGCTCTGGAAAGCGGCCAGTATTAACGCCACGGGGCAGGGCTGGTATCAAAGCTCCGGGCAGGGTATGGGAGCAACCCTGACTATTGCTTCAGAGAAGAATGCCTACACTATCACCGACCGGGCGACATATCTGGCAACCCAGAAGAACCTGAACCTGACCATACTGGTACAGGGCGACCCTGTCCTATTGAACATCTACCATGTCATCCAGATAAACCCGCAAAAATCAGCCAGGATAAATGCGGATGGGGCTAAGGTGTTTAGTGATTTCATGATTTCGCCGGCTACGCAGGGAATCATAAAAACATTCGGTGTCGACAAATACGGGGAGCCTCTTTTCTTCCCTGACGCGGATAAAACTGAGGCAGACCTGGGTAGTAAATAACTTTTGATTTTGTTCCTCTCCTCTTCACAAGGGGAGAGGAACTCCTTTCTTCCAGAGGAGTCAAATTAGTGGACATTATTGTTGAAGGTATCGTTCGTGCTTTCCGGCTGCTCATCCAGGGCGACCCGGAGGTCATCAGGATTACGCTGCTATCTCTGGGAGTCTCCCTTTCCGCCACAATCATTAGCCTCTTGATTGGCATTACGCTTGGTACAGTCATTGGGCTGACCCGTTTCTCTGGACGCCAGTTTCTGGTCAGCATGATAAATACAGGCATGGGCTCGCCACCGGTGGTTGTTGGCCTGATTGTGAGCGTCTTCCTGTGGCGTAATGGCCCACTTGGGATATTGCACCTGATGTATACTCCTTATGCCATAATTATTGCCCAGTGCATTATTTCCCTGCCCATTATTACCGGGTTTACCATGGCTTCAATCCAACAGATTGACCCCAAGCTCCGGCTTCAGATTGTTGCCCTGGGAGCTTCGCGCTGGCAGTTGCTGTGGCTGCTGGTCAAGGACACCCGCCTGCCTCTCTTAGCGGCAGTCATGGCTGGCTTTGGCTCTATTATTTCTGAAGTTGGCGCCGCGATGATGGTCGGAGGCAACATCGAGGGTCAAACCCGTGTACTCACCACTGCCATTGTACAGGAGGTTGGTAAAGGCGATTTTGGGCTGGCTATTGCCCTGGGCATTATTCTGATGGCTCTGGTATACCTGGTGAACCTGGTACTTACCATAATACAGCAAAGGAGCAAACCAAGATGAGCCGAGAGCAGGTCTGGAATCCCCTTTACGCACTTGAAGTGAGAGGATTATCTGCTATCCTCGGCGGGCAGAAGGTGCTGGAGATACCTTCGCTTCAAGTGAACTCCAACGAAGTGCTGATGATCATCGGGCCTAACGGCTCCGGCAAGAGTACTCTGCTGCTTTGCCTTGCCCTACTGTTGAAACCGGCTACCGGGACAATCGCTTACAAAGGTATACCTGTTTCAGGGGCTAAGCAAGTTCTTCAACTGCATCGTAGACTCGCCGTGGTCTTGCAAGAGCCTTTATTGCTCAACAGCACGGTGTGGGACAATATAACCCTGGGTTTGCGGCTGCGGGGTGTGAGAAGCGATGAAGTCAATGCCAGAACAAAGAAATGGCTGGAGCGTTTTGCCATCGCTCCTCTAGCAAAGAGGCAGGCTCGGACGCTCTCAGGCGGTGAGGCGAAACGAGTCAGCCTGGCACGGGCTTTTGTACTACATCCGGAGGTCCTGTTTCTTGATGAGCCCTTCAACGCTCTGGACAGTCCTACCCGGCAGGCTCTACTGGAAGATTTTGAGAGTGTTTTAAGAGAGACCAGTGTCACTACCGTGATGGTGACTCACGAACGTAATGAGGCTTTGGTGCTGGCGGATAGGGTAGCCGTGCTGACGGATGGGTCTATCAGACAGATCGGGACACCGGAAGAAGTGTTCGGCTCCCCGGTAGATGAGACAGTAGCCAAATTCGTCGAAGCAGGGAACATTTTACACGGAGTGGTTAGTAAGCAGGATAACGGCCTGGTCTCAATTGACATTGAAGGACAACAACTTCAGGCAGTATCTGACCTTGCGGTTGGTAGCAAAGTGACAATTTACCTGCACTATGAAGATATCACGATTGCCTTGCCTTCGGCGGAACGAGTATCCTCCAGCGCCCGTAACCAATTAAGCGGCAAAATAGTCAGGACGTTTCCTTTTGTTTCACAGATTAAGGTTACTCTGGACTGCGGATTTAACCTGGCTTCAGTCATTACCAGGCGGTCATGGGAAGAGCTCGGATTAAAAATAGGCCAGGAGATAGTAGCTTCTTTTAAGGCTTCCTCGGTGCATTTAATCCCCCATCGTTAGAGTTATGGCAAATCCATATAGTACCAGGCTAGCTTAGTAATGCTAAACGAGAGTAATATGCGATGGTCTTTGCCTTATGGGTACAGTAGCGCCAATTTCCCTCAAAGAGCGTCCAGGCAGCTTATACTGCGGGCATCTTTGGATGATATGTGTAGCACATAGTATAATACAAGTAGGGCTTATTAATTTAAGAGGTACGGTAATGAGGATTAGCACACGCAATATGCTGAAAGGCAAAGTGGTAGACTGATTCCAGAAAGCCCAGGTGTTCCAGCCTGTAATCCGAAAAAGGAAGGAATAATGACCGGTCTTGTTGATTCCTGGCAGCGCCAGATTAATTACCTGCGCATATCGGTGACTGACCTCTGCAACCTGAATTGCGTCTACTGCGCGGCAGGTTCTATTGTTCATCTGGCACACGATGATATTCTTCGCTATGAGGAAATACAGCGTATCGTCAGGATAGCTGCCGATATGGGTATCACTAAAGTACGCCTCACTGGCGGCGAGCCTCTGGCGCGGCCAGATTTCGTGAAGCTAGTACGCATGATTTCCCGGATAGATGGTATCGATGATGTGGCAGTTACCACTAATGGTATCCTGTTGAGTAAGTATGCCCGGGAACTTAAAGAAGCCGGTCTGAACCGGGTCAATGTCAGTCTGGATACTTTGAAGCGGGACAGGTTCGAGCAGATTACCGGCGGGGATAAACTGGCTGCCGTGCTTTCCGGTATCAAAGCGGCTCATCAGGCCGGATTGGAACCGGTCAAGATAAATGTGGTGGTAATGCGGGGAAAAAATGAGGATGAAATTTTAGACTTTGGCCGCAAGACCATTAACGATGGCTGGCATGTCAGGTTCATCGAATTTATGCCTTTCGGGCTATGTGGAACTGAAGGTGTTGAGACGGTACCCACCACTGAAATCCAGGAAAGGCTCCAGGTTTTAGGCAAATTGGAGCCTTTTAGCGGCCCGGCAGGAAATGGTCCCGCCCGGTATTACCGCTTCCCCGGTTCAAAGGGCAGCGTCGGTTTCATTACCCCGATGACGGAACATTTTTGTGCTACCTGTAACCGTCTCCGTATTACTTCTGACGGGCACCTACGCCCCTGTCTGCTGGGGAATGATGAAGTGAGTTTGAAGGAAGCTCTGCGTAATGGGGCAGGTGATGATGCAATAGAACGGCTCATCCGGCAGGCAGTCATTATCAAGAGAGAAGAACACCACCTGAGCGGGGAGCTTGCTCCGGAAGCAGTGAATCGACCCATGTACCAGATAGGGGGATAGGGAGTATTACTCATTATCCTTCCAAATACTGGAGGGATTGCCCCAATAAGCTGGGAGGAGGGAGAATGGCTAAATTAACCCACCTGGACGCGAAAGGTGAAGCCAGAATGGTAGACGTCGGCGTAAAGGCTGACACTGAGCGTGAGGCGGTGGCCAGAGGAACGGTGCAGATGAAGCCGGATACTCTCCAGCAAATCAAAGCGGCCACGCTGAAAAAGGGAGATGTGCTGGCCGTCGCCCGTGTCGCCGGGATTATGGCCGCCAAGAGAACGCCCGACCTGATACCACTCTGCCATCCCTTATTGATTGATAATATCACCGTTGATTTTGATATCTCGGGGGATGATTTCGTTGAAATTACCACTACCGCCAAAAGCACCGGCAAGACCGGGGTAGAGATGGAAGCCCTGGTGGCAACCTCAGTGGCGGCCCTGACTATCTACGATATGTGTAAATCGGTAGATAGAGGGATGACCATTACCGAGATATACCTGCAAAGCAAGCAGGGTGGTAAAAGCGGGGTTTACCGGAGAAAGGGAGACTGAGGCACAGGAAGATTGCTGGTTCGAGTCCAGTCCCGCCCAGTTAATTCCCATGAGCTTTTTGTGATAAAGCTGTGTACAAATTGTGTTATTTTCATAATCTGCCGAAATCAGGCAAAAGAAGAAATTACTTTTTCCAGTTTATCTTGGCTAAGCCCGTACCCCCATAATTACTAATCTACACCATCCTGCCTAAAATAAGCCTTGGTGTCTACTCCCGTACCAAGAGCCCCTGTCGGTTTTATCACTTCATTCGTATTTAGGAACTGATATTTTACTGCGGTATCCTGCCCGTTGGCAGAAGTATTTCTGCCGAAACTAGCTTTAACATTTATTCTCTCTTTTTGTTTGCTATTGGTTGAATAGTAAAACAATCTAATTATGATGGAATCTGAGAGCTTCTCTCTCGATAATTCTACTGCAAGATTGGAATTTCTTATCGGTAAGTAGACGGGTACTTTAATTTGGCACCCATTATTGATCAATTGGTACAGTATTTTTTGCTCTCGATTTCTTAGAAAAAATACTTGTGCACAAACAGCCATTAAAATCACTGGATTTAACGCAACAACACTTACGTAATTATCCTTGAATAATGCGGCTAGCCCTAATGGAGCGAGTACAATAACCGCAAGGAATATCAGCATAATTTGGCTTCGTAGAGGGAAGTATGTCCTCAGTTTGAATGGTATATAAGAGACCACGACTGCTAAAACAACCGCGACCAACAGAAAGATAGGGTTCTCCTTTGCTGTTTTAACTGCAATGAAAATCATCATGAACGCTAGTAACGCGTACATGATTAGCCCAGCAAGTCCGATCTCTTTCTCTGACTTTAGCGTACGTGCAATCTTCTCAGAACCAACGATATTACTCATTCAGAGCAATTATATTGTGGCGTCGAAATCTATTCAACAAAAACATTCATCTACCAATGTCAACGACTGATTTAAACGTCTTGGTTCTGCGTATTGTACAGTACCGACCTACCATGGAAATGAGATTACTGCTCCAGCTTTTCCTAGAACAGCGTTACCGTTACCGGTTCACCCTTTTCCAGCAGGTCGATGTTCTCCGGTATCTCAATATAGCCTTCGGCTTCGGCGATGCTGGTGATTGCCCCGGATTCTTTGAAGACGGGTATGACCTCACCCTGCTCAAGGCGAACCGTCAGGAATAGCCTTCTGCCGCCACCCCCGGTGACTTTCTGGCCAAGCCTGGCCTCAACTGTCTTCACTACCAGCGGCAGGCGGGCCATCTTTCTCACTGCCGGCATCACAAACAGGTAGCCGTTAATCAGACAGGAAGTGGGGTAGCCGGGCATACCCAAGAGCGGTTTGCCATTGACCAGAGCAAAGATGGTTGGCTTGCCCGGTTTTACCTGGACCCCGTGGAAGAGGACCTCACCCATATCCTGGAGGACACTAGCCAGGAGGTCTTTTTCCCCGACCGAGGAGCCTCCGGAGATAACCACCAGGTCGTTCCTGGTCGCTTCAGCGATGGTTTTCTTGAGCTGACTAGCATCATCACCGGCAATACCGAACCTGATGGGGATACCGCCGTTAATTTTAACTACCGAGGTCATGGTATGGGAGTTGATATCATAGACCTGCCCCGGCTTTAAATTCCGGCCAACCTCGTATATCTCTTCACCGGTGGGTATTATCGCCACTTTCGGTTTGTCATAAACGGTGACCTGCTGTATGCCCTGGGAGGCGAGTACCCCGATTTTCCCGGCATCCAGAACCGTGCCTTGCCGTAAAACCACCTCCCCTTTTTTGATGTCCTCAGCTTTCCGGGCGACATTGACTCCAGGGTGGGCAGCTTTGAATATCTTTACACGGTCGTTTTCGATGTCGGTATCCTCTACCATCACCACCGCATCAGCCCCGGCGGGTATCATCGCCCCGGTGGCAATCTGGAGACACTCTCCGTCCCCAACTTTTTGAGGTGATAACTTTCCGGCATGAAGCTCACCAATCAGATTGAGTAGCCTGGGGTTGAACTGACCGGCATTAAGGGTATCCCTGGCGCGAACCGCATAGCCATCCATTGCCGCACGGTCTGCGGAAGGTATGTTCAATGTCGCCACCAGGTCATCAGCCAGAACTCTGCCCAGGGCGTCATCAAGGTCAACCTTCTCTACCCTGGTCAATGGCTGGATGTTGTCATCGACCAACTTTTTTGCTTCCGGGAAAGGCAGAAGGGTGCCAAACGGTTTCATCTTGTTGCCTCCCTGACCATGTGTCCAATCTCCGGCAAAATCATCTTCTCTAATGCCAGCTTTACTGCCGCCAGAGAGCCGGGAAGGCAAATAATAACTTTGCCCACTGCCACGCCGGCGATGGCCCGGGTCATAATGCTGGCAGTACCAAGCTCCTGGTAGGTCAAGTACCGGAAAAGCTCACCAAATCCGGGTAGCGTCTTCTCCAGAATGGGTGATAATGCCTCTACTGTGACATCCCGGCTACTAACTCCGGTGCCGCCGGAGGTAATAATGACCTGTAGCTCATTCCGCGGTAGCAGCTCCCGCAGCTTATCCTTGACCGCTCCGGCCTCGTTTTTCACAATGGCATAAGCGACCAGGTGATGTCCACTCTCGCCGAGCCTTTCTTTGAGCAGCTTGCCAGTTTCGTCGTCTGCTTCCGTCCGTGTATCAGAAATAATGAGAACGGCATACGCGACATTTCTTGGCGACTGGCTCTTATGCTGTTGATAGCTCACGGTTCAGGCCACCTTTCGGACAAGGAACCGGGGAAATCGCTCTAAAAATGGGGCTTGCACAGAATCTCCTTTATCCTGAGGTCGAAAAAATGGTCGGAGTTCACCGCTCGGAGAACCACCGCCGTATCAGCCCCGCGCCCGGTGCCGGTGATAACCATAATATCCTCATCAGTGCGCACCACACCGGCATCGGCTGCCATCATGGCAATTTCAGGGACTACCTTCATTCCCTGCCCGAAGATACGCAGTGTACTGGCAATGGTATCACCAAGGAGGTACATATTGAACTTGAGGCGCATCGCTTTTTCCACACCGCTAAAGATATGGGTGGCGGTAAGGACGGTGCCTCCTTTACTCTCCACAATCTTCTTGTTTTCCTCGGTGAACTCCTGGGTATCAGCCTGCTTGAAGCCCGTATTGTGAGTCACGGCAATCACCTTCATTCCGTTAAAGAAGGTCACCGCTTTTACGGCCATACTGCCGGTGGTGGAAGCAACCAGAATAATCTTGATGCCAAGCTCCTGTGCCCTGGCTTTGGCGAGGCGGAATGTCTCTTCGGTATTATCCTGACCGGGTTTATCATAGTAAACTATCTTGGCTTCCATTACGTTTTTACTCTCTCCTTCTTATGTTACTTCGTTATCCAGGCTAATAGTTTAACATTAGATACTATTGGAGTCAACAATAGGGTAGAGATGGGCCTGTTCGGTTTTGGTTGACCTCCTCACCTTACCCCCTCTATAATACCTTCCCTTGCGAAGGGAAGGAGACAGGGGATAGGTTTTTACCAACATCAACCATAAGCAAACAGACCCGTAGAGAGGGTTGGTTGACCTCCATCTTCCAGCCTTGACACTCCCAGACAGGCGATGCTACACTTCACTTGCTTGTAGTAGAGTGTGTTACGTTTTATCACTATCTCCGGGTGGTGGCTGTATGAAGAAAGTTGGCCTTCTTTATCATCCCATGAAAGATGGTGCCTATGCTCTGGCTGTGAAGCTAGGTGATTTTTTAATCTCCCGGGGAGTTACGGCCTGGGTATGTTCAGCCTGGGAAGAAAAGGCGGCCAAGGTCCAGGTAGATGGCACTGATTTGATTCTTACCATTGGTGGAGATGGTACTATCCTGCGGGCGGTCCAGGCAGTATTGCCGGGCACAACTCCCATTACCGGCGTTAACCTGGGTAACCTGGGATTTATGACCGAGCTAACGGTGAATGAAACCCTGGAAAAGCTCCCGGCAATACTGGCTGGTGAAGGTTGGATTGATGAACGCTCCCTGCTTGAAGCCAAACTTTCCCCGACCGAATCACAGCCGGTGCCACCGTTGTTTTATGCGTTAAACGATGTTGTTGCCGCCCGTGGGGCAGTAGCCCGGGTAATCTCTGTGGAAACGAGTATTGACGGGGAGCGACTAACCACCTACAAGGCGGACGGGGTGATTGTGGCAACCGCCACCGGCAGCACCGGCTATTCACTATCGGCGGGTGGCCCTATCCTCCATCCCCGTGCAAAAGAGTCCCTGCTGCTGCCGATATTACCACACCTTGGGACCGCCTACCCTCTGGTACTGCCCTCCACCGCTGTAGTCACATTACGCCTGAGCACGACCTACCCGGCCACACTGAGCATCGATGGCCATACCAATCTGCCGCTCTCAAACGGCACCACGATTTCGGTGAGGCGCAGTGCCAGCACCGCCCGGTTCTTACGGATTCATTCACCGGACTCATTTTATCGTTCTTTAGAGCAAAAATTAAAGGGGAAGCAGCCAGTTGAAGCAAATGGAAAAAGCTAAAATCAGTGACGCACCTCAGATGCACAAATTGATTAACTCCTTCGCTGAGAAAGGCGAGATGCTCGCCCGTCCGCTCAGTGAAATATACGAAAATATCAGGGATTATTTCGTCATTAGAGAGGGTGAGCGGGTGATTGCCTGTGCCGCTCTCCATGTGAACTGGTCTGACCTGGCCGAGGTAAAATCAGTGGCGGTGGCGGAGGATAGCCAGAGACAGGGGATTGGAGAGCAGCTTATCAAAGCCTGTATCAGCGAGGCCAGGGAGCTTGGTATCCCCACTGTTTTCTGCCTGACCTATAAACCGGGCTTTTTCACCAAGCTTGGTTTTACACAAGTCGATAAGATGCAGCTGCCGCAAAAAGTCTGGAATGAGTGCTACCGCTGTCCCAAGTTCCCCGGTTGTGATGAGATTGCGCTGATTTGCTATCTGGAGACGCCTGCCAAGGCATAACACCTAATCCTAATAAGGAGAGAAAAACGGTGTTGGACCCGGCCTACGTCGGAGTCGTTACCCTGGGGCTGTTGCACGGTATGGAGCCGGGCCACGGTTGGCCGGTAGCGGTAATGTATTGCGCGAAGAAGAGAAACCCGATGGCGGGCGCCATTCTCAGTTCCACGGTGATTGGCATGGGGCACCTCCTCTCCTCAATCGCCGTTGTTGTTGCTTATGTATTGCTGCAGAGATGGCTTAACTTCCAAGCCCCGTGGCTAAAGTACCTGGCTGCGGGCCTGCTCGTTATTCTTGCTGTCCGTCTTTTTATGGAGAAGACAGACGAGATGCAAAAGCAGCATGGCCACATCCATCAAAATCAGCCGGAGATTGAGCACGAGCACGAACATGAGCATTCGGGTCAGGGTCAGCATACCCACCGGCATAAGCACACTACCGGAGTTGCCTTGAGCCTTTTGGGCCTGGCTTCGTTTGCCTTTATTCTCGGTTTTGCCCATGAGGAAGAGTTCGCCCTGCTGGCTTTAGTCGCTGGAGGTGTCAATGCCTGGGTAATGATGCTCTCGTATGGCATCGCCGTGCTTGCCGGGCTGATGGTTGTAACGATTGGCTGTGTCAGGATTTATAAGAGCATCCAACCCAGGCTTGCCCGCTACGAAAAGTATGTACCGAAAATAAGTGCCGGAATCCTGGTGGTACTGGCGATTATTATCATGTTTGGGTAAGGGTTTACCTGCGGAGGATTGTCTTGAGTGAAGAAAAAACCTTATCGAGCCAGAATATCTTTACCGGACAGGTGATAAGACTGCGCCTTGACACGATACGAACGCCGAGTGGCCGAGAAACTACCAGGGAGATTGTAGAGCACAGTGACTGTGTTGCCATTATCGCCATCGATGCCGGTGACAATGTGCTCATGGTGCACCAGTTCCGAGAGGCCGCGGGTAAAGAGCTCCTCGAAATCCCGGCTGGCGGTATCGACCCTGGTGAAGACCCGGAAACGGCGGTGATTCGTGAGCTTCAGGAAGAAACCGGCTACCTGCCCCGGAAGGTGGAGAGACTCGGTGGTTTCTACCTCGCCCCCGGCTATTGTACGGAGTTTCTGCATCTCTACATGGCGACGGAACTGGTGCCGAGCCAGCTCTATGCCGAGGACACCGAGAGTATCCGGTTGACCCGGCTGCCGGTTAGCCAGATCCCAAGTCTGCTTGCCTCCGGTGGTCTCTGCGATGCCAAGAGTATCGCCGGGCTTTTTACCTTCCTTGATTACCGGAAGATGCACTAAGCCCCGGGGAAAATACCTAACCCAGCTTGCTGCCGAGCTGACGGCCTCCCAGTAGATGCAGGTGAAGGTGGTCGACTCCTTGACCGCCCTGGCGACCGCAGTTTATCACCAGCCGGTAGCCACTTTCCGAGATGCCTTCACTCTTCGCCAGTTGATTAGCCACTATGACTATATCGGCGATGAGAGGCGCATCTGCCTCAGTGAGTTGGGTAAGGGAAGGGATGTGCTTCTTTGGGATGATAAGCAGGTGAGTCGGTGCCAGCGGGCTGATGTCACGAAAGGCAATGACTTCTTTACCTTTGTAAAGAATATCGGCAGGTATTTCCCCGGCGATAATCCTGCAAAATATACAATCCATTTTCCTCTCCTCCGTCTTATTCTCGGTGTGGGAGCCAGGAAATGCTATCATAATTGTTGTGCTACAGGCAAGTCAAACTTGCCAGGTTCATCCGGCAGTGTACAAATTTGCTGAAGCAGTCATTGGTTCAGCACATAACCAGATTAACAATACCCCCAAAGAAGCTGGCTGTGTTATAATAGCTTGTCTTAGATTGATGGAGGTGGCTAATTGAGTTTGGAATCGACATTAGTGTACCTTGGCCTTGGCTCAAACATGGGAGACCGCCAGGACAATCTGGAGAAAGGACTGGGCTTCCTGGCCGAAAGATTGCGGATGGGTAAGCGTTCCTCCATGTACGATACCGAGCCGGTAGGAAATACCGCGCAACCCCATTTTCTTAACCTGGTGTGCCAGGTCTATACCACCCTGACACCGATGGGGCTTCTGGCGACAGCCAAGGGTATCGAGGCAAAGATGGGCCGGGCACCGGCGTCATCAGGTGCGCCCCGACCGATTGATATTGATATCCTCTTTTACGGCGACCAGGTTGTCGAAAGTACGGAGTTGATTATCCCTCATCCCCGGCTGGGTGAGAGAGCCTTTATTCTCATACCATTACTTGAAATCGCTCCTGACCTGGTACACCCGGTGAATGGAAAGACTATCGGCGAGTTGTTGAAAAGAGTGACGGGTAAAGAGGGTGTGCTCAAAATGAAGAACTAGCCCCAGGGAGACATCATGTACGAGATACGTGTCGAGCAACATTTTGATGCCGCTCATTTTCTCCGGGGCTACCAGGGCCGTTGCGAGGCGTTGCACGGCCACCGTTTTAACGTGGTGGTCAGTATAAAGGCAACCGAGCTGGATGACATTGGTCTAGGCTATGATTTCACCCTGCTCAAAAAGCACCTGGTCGATGTTGTGACCAGGTTTGACCATGTCTGCCTGAACGATGTGCCGCCCTTTGACCGGATTAATCCTTCCTCGGAGAATATTGCCACCACCGTCTACAATGAGCTTAAACCCCGGCTAACTGAAGCTCCTGTCGCCCTGTCCAGTATCGAGGTATGGGAATCACCGGAAAGTGCGGTCACCTACAGTCCTGATTAGCCGATTCGCTTTGGGGGCAGCAAATGGGGGATAGTCTCCACAATGGGATACTTCTGATTACAGCGCGGGCAAAAGAGAGAGCCGGTGATGACCTCGTTCCCGTTTTCCTCATTTACTCCAAGCTTCAGCTCTCCCTTACACACCGGACAGGCTAAAATATTCACCAGTTCTCGTTTCATCGCATCCTTGAACTCTCGCCGTTTGTTATAGCGTTGTATACTAGCACCGGTACCAGCTACTGTCAATGAAAACGCATCTTTTCCAACTTTTCGTCCCAGAGGCAAATACCGTTTCCGAATCACCCTGTCATTCATTAAGGGAGATAATAGAGAAGGCATTGAAGCCGAGAAATAGTTAGGATAAACTTGTTATCGGTATGGAAAATTTCAGAACTCCCTGGCATAGCCTTACCCCGGAAGAAGTAATCTCAAAGACCGGCTCCCGGATTTCCGGTCTCACCGGCGAAGAGGCAAAGGAACGCCTAGCCCAATACGGTGCGAACGAGCTAACAGGTAAAAAGAAGAGTCCCCTGGTTATCGTCTTCTTGCGGCAGTTCCTCAGCCCGTTAATCTACGTTTTACTGGCAGCCGGGGCTATTTCTCTGCTATCACAGTTTTTCACCGGAGAACAGCATTATCTTGATGCAGTGGTGATTTTCGGTGTGATTATCTTGAATGCCGTCATCGGTACCGTCCAGGAGAGCCAGGCGGAACAGGCAATGGAAGCACTGTTGGAGATGGCGGCACCTAAAGCTAAAGTAAGGCGCAACGGCAATATCGAGACCATACCTGCCCGCGAGATAGTCCCCGGTGACATCATCCTTTTCGAACCTGGAGACAAAGTCCCGGCAGATGCCAGGTTGCTGGAAAGCGCCAACTTAAGGGTCAATGAGTCCGCCCTGACCGGGGAGTCTGTCCCGGTAGAAAAACAGCTTGTTCCAGTCGCGGAAGATGCCATTATCCCGGAAAGATTGAATATGCTCTTTACAAGCACGATTATTACCGGAGGCAGAGCCACGGGCGTGGCGGTGCTTACCGGCATGAAAACCGAAATCGGGAAGATAGCTACCGGGCTCGACGAGGTCAAACAGGAAGATACGCCGCTCCAGCGAAATATCAAAAAGCTCAGCCAGTACCTGGTATTTGTCTTCCTGGGTGTCAGCGCACTGCTGGTGGTCGTCGGTCTGGCTCAAGGACTCGGGCTTTTCGACCTGTTTCTGCTGGCAATTGCCGCCGCCGTGGCATCTATCCCGGAAGGCTTACCGGCAGTCGTGACCGTGGTACTGGCAATCGGTATGCGAGCGATGGCGCGCCGCAACTCCATTATCAGAAAGCTGGTGGCCGTAGAAACCCTGGGTTCAGCAACGGTGATTTGTTCTGACAAGACGGGCACGCTTACCTTGAACCAGATGACCGTCCGCCGGCTTTTCACCAACGCTAGCTATATCGAGATTACCGGTGAAGGCTATGAGCCGAAGGGCGAGTTTAAACAGGATGGGAATAGTATCAATCCGGCGGACGATGAGCAAATTTTGCTGCTCTTACGCGCCGGTGCGTTGTGTAACGATGCCTCCCTGACCCGAAGTAACGGGAAACATGGTATCTTCGGCGACCCCACGGAAGGTGCCCTGGTCGTGGCGGCGGCCAAAGCCGGATTGGACAAAGCCGATTTGGAGAAAGCATACCCGCGAGAAGATGAGCTTCCCTTTGCCAGTGAAAAACAATACATGGCAACCCGGCATACGGGGAGAGGAAACAAAAGAGTCTTTATCAAAGGCTCGATGGAGAAAATTCTAGCCTACAGTAAATATATTCTTAAAAACGGACAGGCGGTAACGATTACGGGATCTGATTACGCACAGATAGCCGAAGCCGCAGATAATATGGGTAAGAATGCACTAAGGGTGATTGCCCTGGCTTACCGTGATTTCCCGGAGAAATCAGGCAAACTGACCGATACCGACATGCAGGATAATTTAACATTCATCGGCCTGGCCGGCATGGCAGACCCGCCCCGGCCTGAAGCCAAAGAAGCAATCGCTTTGTGCAAACAAGCCGGAATCAAGGTAATAATGATAACCGGCGATAACCGGATAACCGCAGAATCAGTCGCGCGACTGATTAACCTTCCACCAGGAAAAGCAGTGGCGGGAATTGACCTGCAAAAAATGAGCGATGATGAACTGGCCGCCGAAATTGAAAATATCTCGGTTTTTGCACGCATCGAGCCGCTGCATAAGCTGAGGATAGTGAACGCCCTAAAAGCCAACGGGGAAATCGTGGCAATGACCGGGGATGGGGTCAATGATGCTCCGGCATTAAAAGCGGCTGACATCGGGATTGCGATGGGTATCACCGGAACGGACGTCGCTAAAGAGGCCAGCGATATGGTCCTGGCAGACGATAACTTCGCCTCCGTAGTATCGGCAGTGGAAGAAGGCAGAGCTATTTTTAACCGGCTGAGAAATGTCCTCTTTTACACGTTAAACACTAATTTAAGCGAGCTGGTAACTCTCATCCTTGCCTTGATATTTGTCGGTCAGTCACCTTTGCTGGCAGTCCAAATTCTCTGGGTTAACCTGGTCACGGACACGGCCGGAGATATTCCTCTCGGCATGGAACCAAAACTGGGCGACGAACTCAGGCAACCGCCCCGCCACTCCGGCATCGGTCTGATTTATCCCGGGCTATTGGTACGTATTGCAGTGATGGCAATTTTAATCGGGCTGGGCACTTTCCTGATTTTCCGGTGGGCTGCCCCAAGAATGAGTATCGAGGAAGCCAGGACACTGGCTTTCTGTACCATCGTCGCTTTTGAATGGCTGATGGCCTTCAGCGCCCGCTCTGACGAATACACCGTGTTCAGACTGGGTCTTTTCCGTAACCGTGCCCTCATATTATCAATTGGTCTGGCCGTCCTGCTTCAGATTGCCGTAGTTTACCTGCCTTTCCTGCAGGTGGCGTTCAAGACCGTTCCCCTGAGTCTACGGGACTGGGGCATCGTGGTGGCAGCTTCCGGAGGGTTGTTTGCCCTTGAAGAAATCCGTAAAGCCACCTTGCCGAAACTCTACAGCTTTGGCAAGTACAAACCAGTCAAGAGTGCTTAGGAACTAAAAAACGCAAACGCCCTCATGTTTAGCTTTCCTTTTCCTACCATCAGGCTCTTCACCTGATGTCACAAATCTGTAATATTTTTCGCCGGGGTTTTGTAACTATTACATGTCTCCAACCCTAGAATGAAGGAAGGGGTAGGTGTCTTTGTCCTGAGTTACATAATGTTGTGGCCATGACGGTGCGAAATATGAGCTTTACTCTTTAATGACCACCAGGGATGGTGAATAATAGTTCTAAAGATTATGAGGGGAGCGAAAATGAAAAGAACGGTTGGTTACAACATATTGCTAGCCGTGTTACTAAGCTTGGTAGCGTGCTCAGCGGCCCCAGCCCCTACCCCTGCTCCTGCTCCTACTCCCACTCCCACTCCACAGCCACCTGCTCCGGCGAGAACGCATGCCCTTCCTGGTGACCAGGTATTCCCGGAGGGCATCACCTACGACCCGGTAAGCAACAGCTTCTTTACCGGCAGCACTAACAACGGGGACATTTTCCGTGGTGACCTTACCAGTGGCCGGGTCACCCTATTCTCCGCCGGCGGTCTGGATGGACGCACTGCCGCCATCGGCATGAAAGTTGATAGCAAAACACGGCGACTGTGGGTCGATGGTGGCGGCACAGGTCTAATATTCGTGTACAATGCTGATACCGGGGCACTGGTCAGAAAGTATACCACACCGAAAGTAGCGCAGACTTTTCTTAATGACGTTGCGTTAGCCCCCAATGGCGATGCCTACTGTACTGACTCGCGCCGTCCCACCCTCTTCAAGATAAGCGGAGCAAGCTCTGAGCCGGGTGAATTGGAAAGCTGGCTGGATTTCACCGGCACGCCGGTTCAAGTTACTGGTAATACCACGGCACTTAACGGTATTGTGGTGAGTGATGATGGCAATTACATCATCGTGGTACATTCCGCCGCACAGAAGCTCTACCGCATCACGGTAGCCAGCAAAGAAGTCAGCGAAGTAGACCTTGGCGGTAGAGCACAGGGTGGAGACGGCATGGTGCTGGACGGTCGGATACTGTATGTGTTGACAAGGACCCAGGACAGCGACATGATAGTCCGCATTGAGATGTCGGCTGATTTTTCACGCGGCACAATCAAGGATAGTTTCCGTGATACCTCTTTTGCTTTCCCGACAACCATAGCCAAGGTAGGCAGCCGGATGCTCGTTGTTAATTCCCAGTTCAACGCCCGGGGCGCCGGGCGAAGCCCCAGGCTGCCGTTTACCGTTTCGGACATCCCGATACCACCGTAAAAGCTAGTGCAGTGTCACAGCAATAACGGTTCTGTTTGCTGATGGTTGATGTTGGTAAAAACCTATCCCCTGTCCCCTTCCCTTACGAAGGGAAGGGGACAAAGAAGAGAGGGGGCTTGCGCCTTGATTCTCCTGCCGCTGGGAGTCCTGGCGTTTATTTTTCTCGGCTTGTCTCGCCGGGAATTTACCAGATAGACTAAAAGATTTTCCTTTACAGCGAAGGTGCCATTGCCACAGAAAAAGATACAACGAGGCAGAAAATGAGAAGGAAATTTACTACCGGCTTTATCGGTCTGGTTTTACTCTCCGCGGTTAGCTGTAGTCAGCCGGTTGAGCCAATCGGGGTACCTTTACCAGCCCCTTCATCGCCCACAGCAACGACACCACCGGCAACGACACTGCCGGCAACGACACTGCCGGCAACAACACCACCAGCAATAACACCGCCGACAACGACTCCGCCAGCAACAACTCCACCAACCACAACGGTTCCAAAGGAGGTAGTTGTAGAGACTTTCGCCAGTGGCCTGGAGATTCCGTGGGGGATAGCCTTCGCTCCTGATGGCCGTGCCTTTATTACCGAGAGACGGGGCAGAATACGTGTCTTTCAAGATGGCCAGCTACAGGCTGAGCCGTGGATAACCCTGGAGGTAGCCGCCGTTGGCGAAGGGGGATTGCTTGGGCTGGCACTTGACCCGGCTTTCACCGAAAATCGTTATGTCTACGTGGCATATACCTACCGAAGCCCGGGCGGTGATTTAAAGAACCGTCTGGTCAGGCTACGTGAGGATACGGCAACAGGGAAGGGCGTCATCGACAAGGTATTACTGGACAACGTGGATGCCGATAGTATCCACGACGGAGGCCGGGTAAAGTTCGGGCCGGATGGCAAGCTGTACTGGACGATGGGAGATGCCGGTAAGCCCCAGTCGGCACAGGAGCTATCATCTCCCAACGGTAAAATCCTGCGGCTAAATCCGGACGGAAGCATTCCTGATGATAATCCCTTTGCCGGCTCGCCGGTCTACTCCTATGGCCACCGGAATCCCCAAGGGTTAGCTTGGCAGCCTGGAACCGGCCGATTGTATGCCACCGAGCACGGCCCAAGCGGAGGCTCTTCCGGGGCGGGGCAAGATGAGGTGAACTATATCGAACCGGGTAACAATTACGGCTGGCCGGTCATTCGCGGCACCGGGACACGAGATGGGATGGTTTCTCCCCTGATCCAGAGCGGCACAACGGAGACCTGGGCACCCAGCGGTGCGGCCTTCGTGGACGGGGGCGCATGGGACGGTTCGATGCTCTTCACCGGGCTTAGAGGAGAAAACCTCTATCGGCTGGTGATAAGCAAAATTGACCCGCACAAGGTGACTAGTATTGAGAGACTCTACCGCGGGCAGTTTGGACGCCTGCGAGATGTTATCCAGGGACCTGACGGCAATCTGTACATCCTGACTAACAACCGCGACGGCCGGGGTAGCCCGCAACCGGGTGATGATAGAATCCTGCGGCTGGTGCTGAAATAGCGGCTTTCAGGTGAAACCTATGTATCACAACCGACGCTTTGAGATGATGCTTGCTGTTCTCTTGGCATTATTAGTTCTGGTGACAGCCTGTAGCCAAAACGGGCAAAAACAGTTCTCTAACCCGGCATCAGCAGCTTTGGCAACAGCAAGGCATCGGCAGCTACCAATACCAGCTTCAGGTCAATTGCTTTTGTCCGGTAGAAATAACCGGCCCGGTTACGGTAGAAATAAGCCAGGGTATCGTGAAGTCAGTATCATATGTCTCCACTGGCAAACCTGCGGAAAGAAGGTATTTTGAAAAATACGATACGGTGGACAAGCTGTTCCTGGTGGTAGATGATGCATTGAAACGGAAAGCCGCCGAGATTTCTGTTACCTACGATGAGACACTAGGTTTCCCCAAAAGCATCAAAATAGACTACATAAAGCTGGCAATCGATGATGAAATAGCGTTCAATATCACCGGGTTTCAGGCTATCAAGTAGCTCGTACGAGACCATGAGACAGGTGAAGAATCCGGGAGATAAGGAGAGTCCAAATGAGTACATCTATGAAACGCCGGATAGCCTCTAAACTGACATTGTCAGCTATTACGATGCTTGTGGCAGCCACGGTCATCCTGGCATCCTGTGCACGCCAGCCAACTGCCATGAGTGCCAAGCTGGGGCAGGAGTTTACTCTTGCTCCGGGTCAGGCGGCTGCAATTACCGGAGAATCACTGCAAATACGCTTCCTTGAAGTAGTTAATGACAGCCGCTGTCCCACCGGGGTTACCTGTATCTGGGAAGGCCAGGTAAGCTGCCAGGTGGAAGTTATCTATTCCGGTTCACCAAACCGTATGACGCTGGTTCAACCTGGTTCCGGCCAGGGGAAAGCTGATTTCAATGACTACAGTTTGACGTTTAATGTCCAGCCTTACCCGGAAGCGGAAAAACAAATCGCAAAACAAGACTACCGGTTAAGCATGGTGATAGCCAAGTGAGCTGCAATTCAAATCACGGCCGTCGTTTCCGGAGGACATCCTCAAAGTATTTCCGAAACAATGAGGCAGCCCATACGAAAGGCATTCCCCTGAAAACTATAGGTAGTAAGGAGGTACAATATGGCAGCAATTAAACAAAAGATTATCCCGACCCTGTGGTATGACGACCAAGCTGAGGAAGCGGTGGACTTCTACATCTCAATTTTTAAGAACTCGAGGAAAGGCAGCGTCACCCGTTATGGCGAGGCGGCAGCAAAGGTTGCCGGAAGGCCGGAAGGTAGTGTGTTGACCGTGAATTTCCAGATTGAAGGACAGGAATTCATCGCTTTGAACGGCGGCCCCGTTTTCAAATTCACCGAGGCTGTATCGTTCCTGGTCGAATGTGAGACCCAGAAGGAAATTGACTACTACTGGGAGAAACTCACTGAAGGCGGAGAAGAGAGCCAGTGCGGTTGGCTCAAGGATAAATACGGCCTGTCGTGGCAAATCTCTCCTGCCGTGTTGAACGAAATCTTGCAGGACCCGGATACGACAAAATCGGAAAGAGTAATGCAGGTATTCCTGCAAATGAAGAGGATAGATATCAAGACTTTACTGCGGGCGTATGAAGGGCGCGGATAAAGCTACGAAAAGGGCGAAAGCTTTGTAACCGCTTCCCCTGGTGCTATTCCTCTTGAATCAAGAGGAATAGCACCTTTTTCAGAATTATTTTTGATACAAGACCAGCCTGCTTCTCAACCTCAAGGGCATTGACCCCATGCTCGTCCCCGATAATAAGCTTCTTGCCAGTTCGTCTTTGAGCACGAAGTTACCTCCACATTATGCCGGGGTTAACACCGATATCAGATGGTAGCACAGTAGGGTGTGTAACCATGCCGCTGGGCCAGAAATATTTGACGATGGAAACCAACGGGTTTACAAATCCTTCTCTCACCATCGTCCTTAAAGCCTCATGCCGGGAGATGAAGGCAGCGATAGGCGGACTGGTGCGGTAATAGAAAGCGACAAAAGCAGCGCCGATTTTATTGTGCAGCAGCACCCGGTCTCTGAACCGTCTTAGTATATTTATCTCTTCGGCAGTAGCGGTACCATAAGCGGCAGTAGCGATAAAGCACCTCGAGGTTGTAACGAAGCTAAATTCCTCGGATATGGTGACAGTCCCGGTGCCACTGATGGCTGATTTCACCCGGAAGTAATAGCGTGTACCTTCAGCGAGGCTCCCCAGGGAAATGAGGTGTTCTTTGACAAGAGTGGTATTCTCAGTAGTCTGATAAGCGTAGCCAGTTACACCAGCATGTGAAACAGTATCATAAAATACCTGCGACGTGGCGTTGCTATCAGTATTCCAGGAAATGGTCGCGTCATAATAGTCAATATTTGAGACAAGAACACTGGAGATAGTTAACGACGCAGGACTATTAATGGTAATGGACAAAGGCATCGTCGCAGTGGTCATCAGGCTATCCGTAACCTGTACGGTGAAGTTGGCAGTACCGGCCGTGGTTGGAGTACCGGCAATGAGACCGGTGGTCGCATTAGCTGTCAAGCCAGCCGGTAAGGCGCCGGCAGCAATCGACCAGGTATAAGGACTGACCCCGCCGGTGGCAGTGAGACTCTGGGAATAGGCCACCCCTGCCGTACCATTGGGGAGAGAGGTAGTGGTGATAGCCAAGACCGGTGGTGGGGCGGCATTAATGGTAATGGACAAAGGCATCGTCGCAGTAGCCATCAGGCTATCCGTGACCTGTACGGTGAAGTTGGCAGTACCGGCCGTGGTTGGAGTACCGGCAATAAGACCGGTGGTCGCATTAGCGGTCAAGCCAGCCGGTAAGGCACCGGCAGCAATCGACCAAGTATAAGGGCTAACTCCGCCGGTGGTAGTGAGACTCTGGGAATAGGCCACCCCTGCCGTACCATCGGGGAGAGAGGTAGTGGTGATCGCCAAGACCGGTGGTGGAGCGGCATTAATGGTAATGGATAAAGGCATCGTCGCAGTGGTCATCAGGCTATCCGTGACCTGTACGGTGAAGGTGGCAGTACCGGCCGTGGTTGGAGTACCGGCAATGAGACCAGTGGTCGCATTAGCGGTTAAGCCAGCCGGTAAGGCACCGGCAGCAATCGACCAGGTATAAGGGCTAACCCCGCCGGTGGCACTAAGGTTCTGGGAGTAGGCCACCCCCACCGTACCATTGGGGAGAGAGGTAGTAACCACGGCCAGTGCAGCGTTAACGGTGACTGTTACCAGGCTGCTGCCTGAGCCGGAGAGGTTATCGGTCACGGTGACATTAGCCGTATAGACGCCCGCAGAAGCATAGAGATGACTGAGGGTAAAGGTCATATTGGCGGTGAGTGTCAGTGGCTGTATACCTGAGCCATCACCATAGTTCACCGTCGCCGTCCAGGGACCGAGTCCCGGGGCATCAAAGCTGCCAGTCTGAGCAAAGGTAGTATTCGCGCTGATATTAGCGTTAGGTCCGGCGTTTACCGTGGGCGGGACATAGGTCATGTAAGGGCGCATCATTTCATTGTCTTCATGCTCGATGATATGACAGTGCCAAACAAAGAGACCGGCCATATCGAATTTCGCTTTAACGCGGGTGATTTCACCCGGATAAACAGTAACGGTATCTTTGTAGCCTGTTTCCCAGCTTTCTGGAGGGCGGACGACGCCAAGGGCATCCTCCCGGTTAATGACCTGGAACATGACCAGGTGGAGGTGGATGGGATGAGCGTCAGCAGTGAAGTTATGAAATTCAAAAATATTGGTACTGTTAAGAGCCATCAATTCTGTAATTGGAGCACTAAAATTAAGCGGGGTAGAGATGTTGGTAGTGTTATTGAATGTCCCCAGCCTGGCCATTATCGGGCCAAACAGGAAAGCGCCGGTGGTGTTTGCCGAGACTTCATTAATGTTACCGGAGATACCATCTATGGTCACCCACACCGTACCGGAGACATCCTCATTAAGGGACACCGGTATCGTCGCCGTTGGAGTGCCGACCGGAGTAAGAGCCGGCAGAGCCAGGCTAGCCACGGGGGTACTGTTATCAGAACCCACTCTTGCGACAACCCGGAACTGCATCACCTGGCCGGTGGTGGCAGGGTCAGCCATGGGAAAATCAATACCGGGTACGCCGCCACCAAAGGGCGAGTCCGGGGCAATGTTCAGCATAGTGACATTGTTGCCCACCGGAACGTTGGTAAAATCGATGATGACATCAGCCCGCTCGGCAGGGGAGATGAGGAGCTGGGTTTGCGGGACTACCGAGGGGAGGAAACCGCCCTCAGAGCCTATCTGGTAGAATGTCCCGCCGTTATCCAGTTTAAGAATTAGATAGCGGGCCTGAGTGCCGTCAAGAATGCGGAAGCGGTACTGCCTCTGCTCAACATTCAGATAGGGCCAGGTGTCTCCGTTGACGACCATAGTATTACCGAAGAACTCGGGGTTAGCGATAGGGGATACGTCACTCGGTTGTCCGCCTATTGTTGTTCTGGGGATGAAGGGTATATTCAGTTGCGCCGGGGTCACCCCCTCGAAGAAGGCACGGTTATCAGGATAGAAAAGAGAGCCATCAGCATTGAAGGAGCGGTCCTGGATGGCGATAGGGATTTCTGTTATTGGAGCTGTGGCATTCACACCCACTCCGAGACTTAGCCCGGGACGGTTAAAACCCATATTCAGGTCATCAGGTCCGCCGCGCAGCAGGTAGAAACCAGCCGGCCCGGCGTAAACATTGGTGCGAGTCATCCCCATGGCATGGTCATGGTACCACAGGGTAGAGGCGCGCTGATCATTGGGGTAATCAAATAGGGCTGAACCTGGCTGCCAGGTAAGACCCTGTTTTGCAGCCTTGATTTTGTAGACATCATAGGCGGTGCCGGTGGTGAAGTAGCCGGCAGGGATATTATTGGCGGCAGGCAGGTACCAGGCTTCAGGATGTCCATCAAATATTTCGCTGGTATGGGCGCCGTGCACATGAGTAATTAAGGGTACGGGGCCAGTATAGGTCACGTTGCTGGTGCCGGGCATGTCACGGTCCGGTGTCCCCGGCGGGTTAGCCCACATTAGTGTCTGGTCTATAGGCAGCAGATGGGGCAGGTAGTTGCCGGTGGCAGGGTTAATGAGGTCATTAATCCATTTAACCCGGGTTGTCTTGCCCTGGGTCGCTTCTATAGTAAAAGCCGGATAGTTAAAGGTAGCATTATTAGTTAACGAGCCGTAGCTCCATACTGTTGTCGGTGGTAATCCAACCGGTAATATCTGCTGCTGGAATTGGCGCACCGCAATCTCGTAGTAGTCCATAGTTGCGTTCGTGCTTGTTTTTGGCATTTCCGGCGGTATGATAAGCGGTGTCACATACTTGGTGATGGTCGTCGGGTCCAGCATGCCGCCAGGCAGTGTCCCACTCGCCAACACGATGGAAAGCATCCGTGTGGCGGTGGCATTGACACTATCCGTCACCTGTACGGTGAAATCCGGGGCACCAATCCCTGTTGATGTACCGGAGATGACGCCCGTAGCGGGGGCGAGGCTCAACCCCGTTGGCAGAACGCCTTGCGTTATCGCCCAGACGTATGGCGGAGTACCTCCAGTGGCCGTCAGATTTTGCGAATAGGGCACGCCCACCGTGGCATGAGGCAGGATGGGGGTGTTAATGGCGAGAACCGCAGCCACAACCGGTGTTGCCTGTAAAACTGCTGCCGGGGCTGCTGGTAGCGATGCTACCAGCATGACCATCAACGCCACGATATGCAAAATACTTTTTTGTAGCGTTCTCCCCTTCCTCCTGATGAATTTACCAAGACCGTTACTCTCATTGTGACTTGTGCTAGTGTACATATGCTTCGTTCCCTCCTATCTTGCCCGGCTATTGTATTTGTATTGAGAGCATAATATTAGTTGCCGCGTCATATGAAACCTCAATATTCATGCCCGCACGAAGGTCTTTTATCGTTCCTGGTGAACCATCAAGCTTTAAGACCACAGTGCCGCTATTAAACTTCAATACCAAAGGGCCGGCAGCAGTCTTCAAGCTGACATTGCTACCTGCTATCTCGGTAATCATGGCTGTAATCATGACATTCCCCGGAGAAACCGGTGCTGACGAAGGAGGAGTTCGCGAGGACGGCGGTAGAATCTGAGGGGATGAAGGCTGCGGAGGAGTCCGGGTGTTGTTAATACTGCAAGATGTCAAAAGCAAAAGACCGGTGGCCAGAATGGCCAGGGTAAGAGTGGATATCGCAATCCGTACCGTTTTCAATAACCTCATCTTAACTCCTTTTCACGCTTCTTGCGTGGTTTTTCTTGCGTGGTTTTTCTTGCGTGTTATTACTATATGTCACATATGAGAATCTACTTTATTACTGATGTAATTGTCATAAATTGCGGGATAAATATATAACATTTCTATAACATTTTTAAGGAGCGAACTGAACTCTTGGACTATTATTATCTCTGCATCAGGAAGCAGGTACTTATCATGTCTGGTCGCTTACCTGGCAGCAGGAAGAGCGGGTAGAGTGAGGTCAGCAGGCAGGTTCGTCTTGACAGGCAATTACCCATCCCATATACTCAGGGTGCTAAAAATAAGTGCCTGTAAAAACACCGTCTGTAATAAGGAGTGTGATGATGATTTACGAAATCCGTACTTATGGTGTTGCCCCGGGGAGCATTGCCGAGGTCGAGAAGCGCTTTGGCGAGGCTTATGAAATCCGGAAAAAGTACTCGGAGCTGGCAGCCTTCTGGCATACGGACATTGGCCCGTTAAACGAGATTATTCACGTCTGGCCGTACCAGGATATGGCGGAACGCACCCGTATTCGTGCCGAAGCGGCCAAGGCCCCGGGCTGGCCACCCAAGATTTCCGAGTTCATCCGTACCATGCATTCCGAGATTTTAGTCCCCTTCCCGTTTTCACCGTTACCGGCGCCGGGGAAGCTCGGACCGATATATGAAATGCGCATCTACACGGTGAAGGGAGGCGCCATGCCCCAGATAATGAAAGCCTGGGAACCTAAGCTGCCGGCGCGTCTGAAGCTATCCCCGCTTGCCATCGTCGGCAGTATCGATGTCGGTGAAGCCAACCGCTTCATCCACATCTGGGCTTACGCCAGTCTCGACCAGCGTGCCGAAATTCGTGCCCGGGCAGCCAATAGTGGTGTGTGGCCACCTCCAGGTGGTCCTGAGTTCCTGCTGACCCAGGCGAACAAAATCATGGTACCGGCGGCATTTTCCCCGCTGCAGTAGCGAAAGCGATTGGGCTACCAGGCGTCCGGTATGAAATTCTGATTGGTTTTGGTTGCTCGTATAGCGGGTGTCGTTGCGCTACACTCCCGCAATGACAGAGCAGCCAAACATAAACGAAACCCGACAATAAAGTGGACATTGTATGGCTGTTTTCCAAGCAATATTCTTGCTTTTGTCAGGTAATATACCCTGTATATTGTCAGTGTTTACCTGATAGTAAAATGGTTTTGTGAAACCTGCCCCTGACTATTTAACAAGTAGTAACCCGGGTAATATAGCCTGTATTTTCCGTCAGTAATTACCAATACACTTCTTCGTCACCACATCTCACTATTGCAAAAGGTTATAAGATTTTATAGAATAATATATTATTAAGCATTCGTTGACAGTTTTTTCCGGAATCGAGGTTAAGCTTATCGAGTTCCGCTACCTGAACAAAGCTTAGTGGAGACAATACTTTGCATCAAGAAGAGCTAGTCAGCATCAGTGAAGCCAGTCATATTCTGGGAGTGAGTGAGGCTGCTCTCCGCCAATGGACGGATGAAGGAAAAATCAAGGCTTTCATCACCCCCGGCGGTCACCGGCGTTATGCCAGGCTGGAGCTAAAGAAGTTCATCACTTCACCACAAAAGGTACTTCGCATTAAAGACCTGGTTATTGAGCTGGAAGATACCATCCAGTTGCACCGGGAAATCGACCGGGCGTTTCTCAGCAGCACTTTATGGTACAGTAAACTGAGCCAGGACTCCCAGCAAGCACTGGCTCACCTGGGCCGGCGTCTTCTCCACCTGATTATCCAGTATATTAGCGAGCCATCAAAACGCGAGGAAAACCTGCAGCTTGCCCGGGACGCTGGCCGTAGCTTCGGCGAAACTCTGGCCAAACTGGGATTACCCATGACCGATGCGGTAGAGGCTTTCGTGCTGCATCATGCCCCGATAATGAAAGTCATTACTCGCCTGGCGACGAAACCGGGTGCTCTCACCGGACGTGTTGTCGATACAATACCCCTGGCCGCCCGCGTGATGGATGAGACTTTAGTGGCGCTGGTAGCGGCTCACCAGCAGTACCAGGATACCCATAACCAGGAGCTAAAGGAGTTAACAACCGAATGATTTCTATCTCTCGCCTGCTCTGCGATACGATTAGTCCGGGTGATAGCCTCCGTTACGGGGATACACTTCACCCGTTAGGTGTCAACCGTCCCGCTCTGGACGCCCCGCGGCCGGTCGTTGTCTGGAACTGTACCCGCCAGTGTAACCTGAAGTGCGTCCACTGCTACGCCAGCGCCGGCAAGCAGAAAGCCACCGGGGAAATGGATACTGCCGCCGGAGAGGCTTTTATCCGCGACCTGGCAGATTTTGGCGTGCCGGTGATTTTGTTCTCCGGTGGAGAGCCTTTACTCCGGGAAGATTTACCATACCTGGCCAACCTGGCCAAAGAGCTTGGACTAAGAGTGGGATTCTCCACGAACGGGACATTGATTGACAAGAAGATGGCTGGCGAAATCAGCCGCCTTGGCCTGGCCGAGGTGGGGATAAGCCTGGATGGAGTCGGAGAGATAAATGACCGCTTCCGGGGTCAAAGCGGGGCCTATCAGGCTGCCCTGGATGGTATCAGAAACTGCCTTGCCCTGGGAATGAGGGTTTCCTTAAGGCTGACGATAACCCGTTTCAACTATCAGGAAATTCCGGGCATATTCCGCCTGCTGGAGGAGGAAGGCATCAACCGGGTCTGTTTCTACCACCTGGCTTATTCCGGGCGGGGCAGCCAGCTCCGCCACGAAGACATCAACCACGTTCAGACGAGGGATGTTCTCGATACTATCTCCCGGCATACGCTTGAGCTTTATCAGCGCGGCCTGGACAAGGAAGTGCTTACCGTCGGCAACCATGCTGATGGTGTTTACCTCTATGTTAAGCTGAAAGAGCAAGACCCTGCTCGTGCCGATAAGGTCTGGCAGCTACTCAAAAAGAATGGCGGCAACAACACTGGTATTAAGATAGGAGCCGTCGACGACCGGGGTAATGTCCATCCCGACCAGTTCTGGTGGCACTACTCACTGGGTAATGTAACCCAGCGCAAGTTCGGCGACATCTGGAGTGACACCACCGAACCACTTTTACATGGTCTCCGGAACCGGCGGGCTTTGCTCAAGGGACGCTGTGCCCGTTGCGGCTATCTCGATGTATGCAACGGTAATCTAAGAATACGTGCCGAGGCAGTACATGATGATGTCTGGGCAGAAGACCCGGCGTGCTATCTTACTGACGAGGAGATTGCGGTTTAATGGCAACGGAAACAGCCAGCCAGAGAGGGCAGGGAAATATCATCGAGCCGAAGCTCCAGCTTGTTGCCTGGGAGATAACGCGGAGCTGTAATCTCTTTTGTCGACACTGTCGTGCCTCAGCCAGCGATACCACTTATCCTGATGAGCTATCAACTGAGGAATGCTACCGACTTGTTGACGAGATAGCCAGGGTTGGCCGGCCGATTCTCATCCTGAGCGGCGGCGAACCACTGCGCCGTCCGGACGTTTTTGAAATCGCTAGCTATGCGGTAAGCCGGGGGCTGAGAGTGGTGATGGGGACTAACGGCACCTTAATTTCCGAGGAGGTGGCGGCTAAACTAAAGGCCATCCCCATCGTACGGCTGGGGATAAGCCTGGACTTTCCTGAGGCCGGTCTTCAGGACAACTTTCGTGGTCAGGCCGGAGCCTTTGCCGCGGCACTATCCGGAATCGCTAACGCCCGTAAGGCGGGTATTGAAGTCCAGATAAACAGCACCATTACCAGGTTAAATGTATCCTACCTGGATGAGCTGGTGTCCCTGGCATTGAAGACGGGGGCGGTTTCTTTCCACCCTTTTCTTTTGGTGCCTACGGGCCGGGGTAAGGGGCTGGAGTTATCTGAGCTTTCGCCCCAACAATATGAAGAAACCTTAAACTGGATATACGATAGCCAACTAAAGCTGGGAGACCAAATGTCCTTCAAACCAACCTGTGCTCCCCACTATCTGCGGGTAATGAAACAACGGCAGAAGGGGATGGTGGAGACAGCTTCGACCAGGCAGGCAGAGTCTCATGGCGCCGCTCATGCCTTCACCCGCGGCTGTCTGGCCGGTATCGGCTTCTGCTTTGTTTCCTATCGCGGCCGGGTGCAGGGCTGCGGCTATCTGGATGTCGAGGCGGGTAACATCCGCGAGCAGACCTTCAGCCAGGTCTGGGCTGGTTCACCACTATTCAATGAACTGAGAAATCTTGATCACCTTAAAGGGAAATGCAGCGTGTGTGAATACAAAAGAATCTGCGGTGGTTGCCGGGCACGTGCCCGCGAGGCCACCGAGGACTATCTTGAAGCTGAGCCTTATTGCCTCTATCAACCGGTAACAACCAGAGGGGGATTGACCGGACATGGAGCTTGACCGCATCGACCGTGGCCTCCTTACCCTGGTGCAGGCACAGTTCCCGCTGGTACGGCAACCCTACCACGAGCTGGGCAGGCAACTGGGCATTGACGAGACGGAAGTCATCCGCCGTATTGATGACCTAAAAAAAAGCGGCATCATTCGCCAGATAAGCGCTGTTATCGATGGACGGCGTTTTGGCTACCGGCCAACACTGGTGGCAATGAGGGTAAACGAGGTGGAGCGGGATAGGGCTGAAGAGCTTATCGGCCAGCACCCGGGGGTCAGCCACGGCTATGAGCGTGACCACTATTTCAATATCTGGTTTACTCTGTCCGTTTCGCGCAAGAGTGATACTAAAGCTGAGCTGGCACAACTGGCCTCGGCAATCAAGCCCGAAGCGGTCTTTGAGCTACCGGCATTAAAGGTGTTCAAGATAGGAGCCTATTTTGATATGGATGGTGACGGCCAGGGGAAAGCCGATATGCAACCCCCTACGGTAAAGCCACTGGCCGGGGTGATTGAGCTTTCCCAACAGGATAGATTGATAATCAGGGAGCTACAGGAGGACTTACCTTTAGTCCCGCTACCCTTTGCCAGGATGGCAGCCAGCGTTGCCCTGGATGATGAACATTTTCTGGAGCGGTGCCGGTCCTTCTTGCAGCATGATATCATCCGCCGCTATGCGGCGGCCGTTAATCATCGTAAGGCCGGTTTCACCGCCAACGCCATGGTCTGCTGGGCAGCTGCCCCGGAGCTGGTGGATGCCGCCGGGCAGAAGCTGTCAGAATTGCGCGAGGTGAGTCACTGCTACGAAAGAAAGACCAATCCACTCTGGCAGTACAACCTTTTTGCCATGATGCATAGCCATACCAGTGAAGAGTGTTACCAGGTGGCCGATAGAATGTCTGAGACAACCGGCCTTGCCGAGCGGGCGGTGCTCTTCAGTACCAGGGAGTTTAAAAAGACGAGGGTAAAATACCTGGTATGAGAGAACTACCTGGCTATTATCCGGCCTTTCTTAATATCAACGGACGGAGATGTGTCGTCATCGGCGGGGGGCTGGTGGCCCAGCGCAAGGTAAGGATGCTATTGGAGTGTGGCGCGACGGTGGTGGTAATCAGTCCTGACTACTGTGCCGGGCTTGACCAGATGGTGGAGAATGGGGAAATACAGGCAATTCGCCGGCATTACCAGGCGGGCGACCTGCGCGGGGCAAAAGTCGTGATTGCTGCCACTGATGATAAGAATATCAACCGGGAGATAGTCCGGGAGGCCCGCAATGAAGCGGTGCTGGCAAATGTGGTCGACGATGCGGAACTGTCCGATTTCATCGTTCCTGCCTACCTGCGCCGTGGCGATGTTACCATCGCTGTCTCTACTGCCGGAACAAGCCCGGCCCTGGCGCGGAAAATCAAGGCCAGGTTGGAAAAAGAATTTGGTGAGGAGTATGCCGCCCTTGTTCGTCTTATCGGTGAGGTGCGCCGCCAGATAAGACAGCAGGGAGTTGAGGTTGATGGTGATACCTGGCAGGAAGCCATTGACCTCGACTGGCTCATCGAGCTGCTCCGGGCCGGTAACAGCGACAAAGCGAAGAGCGTTTTATTGGATAATCTCATGGCGCGCCAGAAGTGAAGGTAAGGATATAACTGATGCATGTTAGTCTGGTTGGCATAAATCATCAAACGTCACCGATTGCCGTGCGGGAGAAAGTGGCGGTCGGCTCCGGGCAGCTTGACTACTCTTTATCATTGCTGCGTGCTTATATCCCTTATGGTGTTATCCTGTCCACCTGTAACCGTACCGAGGTTTATACGACCGACCGTAACGGGGGCGATTCCTGGGAAGCAGGCCTTTCCTTTTTAAAAACGCAGACAAACACTGATGAGGTAAAACTGCGACAGTATACCTACTCTTACCAGGATGAAGAGGCTATTGAGCATCTCTTCCGCGTCTCGTCAGGACTGGAGTCGATGGTCGTTGGTGAGTTTGAGGTGCTGGGGCAGGTCGGTCATGCCCTGGAGGTAGCCGAAGCCGCCGGAATGGTAAATTTACCACTGCGTCATATTTTCCAGGGGGCTATCCGGGCGGGCCGGCGTGTTCGTAATGAGACCGAAATCAGCAAGAACGCCCTTTCGGTCAGCTCGGTGGCAGTAGACCTGGCCTCAAAGACGGTCGGTGACCTGAGTAAAAGCCGGATTCTGGTGGTTGGTACCGGTGAGGCCGGTAGGCTCGTGTTAAAAGTTGCCCGGGAACGAGGCGCCTCCAATATTGTGGTGGCCAGCCGTACCAAAGAGAGGGCTGAAGCTCTGGCCAACCAGGTAGGCGGCATCGCCACCAGTGCCAGCAACCTGGGAGAAGAAGTGAGCAAGGCGGACATTGTGCTTACCTGCACCGGAGCCCCGCGCTTTATCTTGAATGCAGCACAGGTTAGGACAGCGGTGAATCACCGCCAGAACCCTCTGGTGATAATTGACATCTCGGTGCCGCGTGACGTGGAGCCGGAGGTTGGGCAAATCGAGAATGTCTTTCTTTACAACATCGATAACCTGACCGAAATCTCCACGGTGAACCGCCAACAGCGCCAGGGTGAGACGGAACTAGCTACTGAAATCCTGATGACGGAGGTGGCGAAACTTACCGCGTGGTGGCGACTGCTCAAGGTCAGACCGGTGGTAACTGCCCTGATGAGTAAGGCTGAAGAGATACGCCAGGCACAACTGGAGAAAACCCTGAAGAAACTACCTCCCCTGACCGGTGAAGAGCGGGAAAACCTGGAGGCAATGACCAAAGCGATTGTCACCAAGATACTTAAAGAGCCTGTCCAGCACCTCAAGGATAAGGGAGATGGCCAGTACGCTGAGATAGTTAGGGAGCTTTTCCAGCTTGAAGGGAAGGAATGACGCAAAAACTGGTGGTGGGTTCCCGGGGTAGCCGGTTAGCTCTGATTCAAGCCGAATCCGTGGTGGCCAGGCTCAGAGAGCTTCATCCTCACCTTGAGGTCAGCCTGAGCAAAGTAGTCACTGCCGGCGACCGTGACCGCAGTACCCAGCTTGACCGGATGGCCGGGGTGGGCGTGTTTGTCAAGGAGCTGGAGGAAGCCCTGCTTGCCGGCACGATTGACCTGGCGGTGCATAGCCTCAAGGATATGCCTACCGAAATTCCGCCCGGTCTCGGGCTGCTGGCCATTATGGAAAGACTTGACCCCAGGGATGTGCTGGTTGCCAGGGCTAAGCTCAATGAGCTTGCCCCGGCTTCCCGGATAGGCACGGGAAGTTTACGGCGTGCCGTGCAACTGGCTCAGTACCATCCCGACCTGCAAGTGGTCAGTATCCGGGGCAATGTTGATAGCCGGATGCGCAAGGTTGCGGCGGGTGAGCTTGATGGGGTAATACTGGCTGCCGCCGCTCTAATACGTCTGGGCAGGGAGAAGGAGATAACCGAATATCTGCCCGTTGAGCGTTCCCTGCCGGCGGTAGGACAGGGTGCCCTGGTCATCGAAGCACGCCTTGGTGATGAAGAGGTCGCCCGGTTTGTCTCTCCCTTGAACCACCTCCCCACCTGGCAAAGTACCGTGGCTGAGCGTGCTTTCTTAGCTGCCCTGGGTGGGGGTTGCCGTGCTCCTATCGCTGCCCTGGGAACAGTGAAGGATAATATATTGAAACTTGATGGGATGGTCGCTGACGCTAGTGGCAAGAAGGTGCTGTCTGCTACCGAGGAAGGTAGCGCCGTGTTACCTGAGGTGGTGGGGAAACACCTTGCCGAGAAGCTGCTCCAGGCGGGGGCTTCCCGGTTTATTACCGACGTGAGGAGCCAATGAAAGAAAGCAAAGTCTACCTGGTTGGGGCCGGTCCGGGCGACCCCGGCCTGATTACGGTAAAGGGGCTGGAGTGCCTGAAACAAGCCGATGTCATCATCTATGACCACCTTCTCGATGAGCAGCTTGTCGCCCAGGCATCCCCGGAAGCAGAAAAGATATACGTTGGCAAGACTGCCCGTCAGCATGTCATGGAGCAGGATGAGATAAACCAACTACTCGTCGACAAAGCGAAGCCGGGCAAAATAGTGGTGCGACTAAAGGGGGGTGATCCTTTTGTCCTGGGGCGGGGTGGTGAGGAAGCAGAGGCTTTACAGCAAAACCATATCCCTTTTGAGGTGGTGCCTGGAGTATCTTCGGCCATCGCCGTGCCGGCCTATGCCGGCATCCCTCTAACTCACCGCCGGCTGGCATCATCCTTTGCCGTAATTACCGGGCACGAGGACCCGAACAAGGCAATCTCAAGCATCGCCTGGGAAAAGCTGGCGACCGCAATCGATACGCTGGTCTTTCTCATGGGCAGGCAAAACCTGGCTAAAATAGTGGACAAGCTGGTAGAAAACGGCCGTCCTCAGAATACTCCGGTAGCCGTTATCAGCGATGGCACCAGCCCGAGGCAACAGACCGTAACCGGTACTCTGGCCGATATTGCCGGTAGAGTCGCCGGGCAAGGGCTGACGCCACCGGCGGTAATCGTCGTCGGTGAGGTGGTAAAGCTCAGGGAAAAGCTGGGCTGGTTTGATAACCGCCCTCTCTTCGGCAAGCGTGTCCTGGTCACCAGGGCACGGTCGCAGGCAAGTGTCTTGAGCCGGCTTCTGGCTGAACATGGCGCTCTTCCTATCGAGCTACCGGCGATTGAAATCCAGGCGATGGATAATACTGAAGAAATCGACCATGCTATCTCAATCTTGAAAACATATCACTGGGTTGTTTTTACCAGTGTCAACGGTGTCGAGGCCTTCTTCGGACGACTCTATGCTCTCAAAAAAGACGCCCGCGCCCTCGATTGTCTCAAGGTGATTGCCATCGGGCCGGCCACAGCTAAAGCCCTGGAGGTCAGAGGTATCATTGCCGATTTCCTTCCCCAGGTTCAGACCACTGATGGCATCCTGGAAATGCTGAAAAGTCACGATATTACCGGCAAGTGTTTCCTGTTGCCCCGGGCTGATATTGCCGATAAGGAGCTGGTTCAGGGCATCTCACGGCTTGGTGCCGGGGTGGACGAGATAGCCGTGTATAAGACAATTCCAACGCCACATACCCTTTCGGCAGCCAGAAAGCTGCTTACTGCCGGTGAGATTGATGTGATTACCTTCACCAGCTCATCGACAGTGGACAACCTGGTCGCCGCGTTCCGGGGAGATACGCCTAATCTGAATGGGGCTAAGGTGGCCTGTATCGGCCCGAAGACGGCAGATACGGCGGTCAAAGCCGGACTCAGGGTTGACGTTATTGCCCGGGAATATACTATCCCCGGTCTGGTTACTGCTTTAGAAGAGTATTTCAGGAGGAAAGTATAGATGGCAGTCTTTCCACAAGTCCGCCTGCGCCGACTGCGACGGACGGAATCGCTAAGAGCACTGGTACGGGAAAACCACGTTGACACCGGTGATTTGATTTACCCGATGTTCATCGCCGAGGGTAAGGGCATCAAAGAAGAGATTACCTCGATGCCGGGTGTCTTTCGCTTTTCGGTGGACCGGCTACCGGGAGAAATTGAGGAAATCGCCCGGCTGGGCATTCCGGCGGTAATTCTCTTTGGCATACCGCTGGAAAAGGATGTGGTCGGCTCAACCGCTTACCAGGCGGACGGAGTTATCCCCCGGGCGATACAGACCATCAAGAAGGTAGTGCCTGAGCTACTGGTGGTGACCGATATCTGCCTTTGTGAGTATACCAGTCATGGGCACTGTGGAGTGATTACAAATGGCTATGTGGATAACGACCGGACGCTGCCCCTGCTGGCTAAAATGGCTCTCTGCCATGTTAACGCCGGGGCTGATATCATCGCTCCATCGGACATGATGGATGGCCGGGTAAAGACGATACGAGTGTCTCTTGATGAAGCCGGATTTCAAGATATTCCCATTCTGGCTTATTCTGCCAAGAACGCTTCAGCCTTCTACGGGCCTTTCCGTGAAGCGGCTGACTCCACCCCCCAGTTCGGTGACCGGCGTTCCTACCAGATGGACCCATCGAACCTGAGAGAGGCACTGCGGGAGGTTGAGCAGGACATTGCGGAAGGGGCCGATATGATTATGGTAAAACCGGCTCTGGCCTACCTGGATGTTATCCGCTGTGTGCGTGATACTTTTAACTACCCGCTGGCTGCCTATAACGTTAGTGGTGAGTATGCCATGGTCAAGTCGGCAGCACAAAATGGCTGGGTGGATGAGAAACGGATTGTATTCGAAATTCTTACCGCCATCAAGAGAGCCGGGGCCGATATTATCCTGACCTACCATGCCAAGGATGTGGCTCGATGGCTAAAGGCAGGGGAAAGATGACAATGAATTTCAAACGTTCGCAGCAGCTTTTTCGGGAAGCCCAGCGCTATTTACCCGGTGGGGTTGATAGTCCGGTACGTGCCTTTAAAGCCGTTGGCGGTACACCTCCCTTTATGGTCAGGGGGCAGGGTGCCCGGCTCTATGATGCCGATGATAATGAGTTTATCGACTATGTTTGTTCCTGGGGCCCGCTGATTCTGGGACATGCTCATCCGCGGGTGACGGCAGCAGTGCAGCAAGCGGCGGAGCGGGGCACCAGCTTCGGTGCTCCCACGGAGCTTGAAATAACACTGGCCAAAATGGTGGTAAAGGCGATGCCGGCAATCGAGATGGTGCGTTTTGTCAACTCGGGCACAGAAGCAACGATGTCAGCGCTGCGCCTGGCACGGGCGTTCACCAAGCGGGACAAGATTATCAAGTTTGCTGGTGGCTACCACGGTCATGCCGATGGCTTGCTGACCAAGGGCGGCTCCGGTCTGGCTACCCTCGGTATCCCCGATTCCCCCGGGGTGCCGTTAAGCTATGCCCAGAATACCCTGAGCGCCCCTTATAATGACGCTGAGGCTATCGAGCAGCTTTTCCAGCATTATCCGGACGAGATTGCCGCCGTCATTGTCGAGCCGGTGGCGGCGAACATGGGTGTCGTTCCCCCGGCTGCCGATTTCCTGGCCCGGCTACGCCGGCTGACCACCGAGGCCGGCGCCCTCCTTATCTTTGACGAGGTCATCACCGGTTTCCGTGTTGCCTACGGCGGAGCACAGTCCCTTTACGGCATTACTCCCGACCTGACCTGCCTGGGCAAAATTATTGGTGGCGGGTTGCCGGTGGGGGCTTACGGCGGAAGGCGCCAGATTATGGAATTGATGGCTCCCATCGGGCCGGTCTACCAGGCCGGAACGCTATCAGGAAATCCCCTGGCGATGACCGCCGGCATCGAGATGCTGAAAATTCTGGGTGAGACGGATATCTACCGACAACTGGAAGATAGGGCATCGACACTGGAAAAGGGAATAGTTAGTGTCGCTGCTAAAAAAGGCATGAAGCTTAGCGTGAACCGTGTTGCCTCTTTGCTGACCATCTTCTTCACCGACCAGGCCGTTGGGAACTATGAATCGGCAAGGCAGTCGGATACGGCCCTTTTCACCCGCTTTTTCCACCAGCTACTCGACCAGGGGATATACTGGCCATCATCCCAGTTCGAGGCGGCTTTTATCTCTCTCGCCCACAGCGAGGCGGATATCGACCTGACGATTAAGGCAATCGACCGTGCATTATCCTCTCTTTGATGATGTTTGTGCTTGATTTCCCCTCAATGCGGGATTGACAGTATGGCAGCCCCGGGGTATTATAGACTAGAATCAACGGGGGGAGCTTTCCCCTATCTGGAATCCAGAAACAGTCAAATTACAAATGATAAAGGAGGAAAAACATGCCCATCAATTTACGCGACGCGGAAAAACTGGTCAAAGCAGCCGAGGCGAGTGCCGTTTCTCAAGGTATTAAAGTCAGTATTGTTGTGGTGGACACCCGGGGCGACCTGGTGGTCACCTACCGGATAGACGGGGCGCGTTACTTCACGCCGGATATCGCCCGGGGCAAGGCAATGGTCTCCGCCATGTTCAATGCTCCCAGCGGGACTCTGGCAGAGCGAGCCAGTACGCCGATTATGCAGTCTCTCAACCAGATGAACCTGGGCCGCCTGGTCTTTGTGCAAGGTGCCTTACCGATTGTGCGGGGTAATGAAGTCCAGGGAGCCATCGGGGTCAGCGGTGGTACCTCTCAGCAGGATGAGGATATCGCCAAGGCAGCCCTGGCCGCTTTATAAGAGTCACTGAGGAGCCGTATTTTACTAAGGGGTACTGGTAAGTGCCTGTAGGCTTGGTGTACAAAAGCTCTCTCATCGAAGCAGGGGATACGTCCATATTAGTGGCGGCACCGGCAGCCAGCAAGCTTTAACCATGTCATCTGGCTATCCTCAGCTAACCCGGAGAATTGCTGTCCTGGCAGGAGGTAACGGTTATAGATGAAGCAGAATGTACTCAGGAGCCTCTTAAAGCAGGGCAAACCGACACTCGGTACCCATGTTCTCATCCCCTGGCCGGGCATGGCCGAGGTCATCGGGCTGGCCGGTGTTTTTGACTACATTGAATATGTCGGTGAGTACTCCACCTTTACCATGGAACAACTGGAAAACTTTGGACGGGCGATTGACCTCTTTCCCAACATGTCATCGATGATGAAAGTGGAAGAGCAGACCAGGGGATTCATCGCCCAGCGTGCCATCGGCCACGGTATTCAGAACCTCCTCTTTACCGATATCCGTACTGCTGAAGACGCCCGGGAGTGCATCCGCATCGTCAGGCCGGAGACTCCTGAAGATAAGGGTATTCATGGAGCCAGCATGCGGCGGAATGTGGGCTACGTGCAGTCCAGCGGCAGCCCGGAGTGGGCCCAGGCGATGCGAGATACGGTTATCGCTCTCATGATTGAGAAAAAGGCCGCCATGGATAACCTTGAGGAAATCCTCGCTGTTCCCGGCGTGGATATGGTACAGTTCGGCCCGAATGACTACTCCATCAGCGTAGGACGTCCCGGTCAATCGGCTAGTCCGGAGACCCAGAAGGAGCAGCGCCGCATGATTGAAATGGCGCTGAAGAAAGGCGTCGCCCCAAGGGTTGAAATCAACAGCTTCGAGCAGGCAAAACCGTTCCTCGATATGGGCGTCAAGCATTTCTGCGTGGGCTGGGACATCCGGATAATTTACGAGTGGAGCAAAGCACAAGGCGCGGCAATGAGAAAGCTACTGGGTCAGGCTTGATAATAGGTCAACTGAAGCGATACAGTACGGCTTTGACCTGCGCAGAAGAGAGATACTTTAATCACCCCTCACCCTTAATCCCCCTCTCCTAGAAGGGGGCTTGTATCAAAAGTCGTCATTCCCGTGAAAACGGGAATCCAGATTGATATAATTAGGCACGTTTTCTAGATTCCCACTTACATGGGAATGACAAAAAGACTTAAAAATAGCACTTATGATACAAAGCTCCTAGAAGGAGAGGGGGGAAGACGTTAAAAGAAGGGCTAACGCCCTCTTAAACACTCCACAGTTTACCTGTCATTAACGGGAGAGTATAGATTAGAGATAAGTCACCAAACAATTCCAGGCTATTACTTCTCCCTGACCAACTTGATTTTAGGCTTCACTGTTTTATTGACTACGTTCTCCGGCCATAACCCTCTCAGCACCCGGGCCGCCTCGCTCCCTACACCTGTTCCCTGCCGCTTGGCCGAGGCATCGGAATAAAAGGCAGCGTGTGGCGTCACCACCACATTATCCATCTTCAGCAGGGGGTTGGCCGGGTCGACCGGCTCTTTTTCGAAAACATCCAGCCCGGCACCGGCGAGCCATTTGTTCTGTAGTGCCTTGATAAGAGCCGCCTCATCGACAATTGGCCCACGAGCCGTATTGAAAAAGTAAGCAGTTGGTTTCATCTGTTTGAATTCCTTTTCCCCCATTAGATGCCTGGTTTCCTCGTTTAAAGGAGTATGCACCGTGACATAATCTGACTCCTTGAGTAGCTTAGGCAGGCTCACCAGTGTTATACCATTCTCTTTAGCGAGTGATTTATCAACATAAGGGTCACTGCCCAGTAGCTTCAGGCCAAAGCACTGTGCCTTCCTGGCAACCATACTACCGATGTTACCGCAGCCAATGATGCCCAGCGTCTGCCCGTCAATCGACCCCATCGGTGCCAGGTGCTCCCTATCCCAGTGGCCCTGTTTCAGGCGGTTGTTCAGGAAAACCAGTTTTCTCGCACAGATAAGGAGAAAGCCGATAGCATGGTTGGAGACCTCTTCCGGGCAGAACTTGGGAAGATTGACCACGAGAATACCTAAATCGGTAGCAGCCTTAATATCAACCGTGTCATATCCAACCCCATAGCGGACAATTACCCGGCACTTCGGTAGCTCCTCCATTATGTGGCGTGTCATCGGAGCTGAAGATGTGATGACGGCATCGGCATCCCGGGCGGCTTTAATCAGGTCGTCCTCCGTGGGACAGTCGATTCCAATCAGGCCCGCATCTATCTTGTCCAGCTCTTCTCTTTCTTCCACCATCGGGTCACTGGTGGCCCCGGTTTTATCTACCCGCACCACTTTGAATTTATTCGCCACGGCTTACCCTCCTATATCAGTTATTATTACCAATTACAATAGAGTTATTGTAGAGTGACCTGAAAAGAGTTGTCAATGTTATACATCACAATATCACCAGCAAGCTTCAGTCAAATACCCATCCCCTTTCCCATGAAAAGGGGGAGTTACCAATAATCTCACTATAGAATGGACTCAGGCATGGGTGACGCTATTCAAATAGAAACATGTCATTCTGGCGAAGGCCAGAATCCAGATACCCCCTCCCTAGATTCCAGCCTACGCTGGAATGACGGTCATTGGCTCAGTAATTAACCAAACCAGAAACCAGACACTACTCCCAACCTGTCCCAAACTATGGAGACCCACCCCCAGCTAATGAAATCTTGACCAAATCACAGGTAAGTGGGACAATACAGATAGAGTTCGAGCTTGTTCTGTAATAGTTGGGAGGAGGATAGAATGCCTAAAAAAGTGACGGGGACAACATCTACAGGCTCAGTGCTGGCCAGGGTACCGGAGGAGCACGTTTTCTGGTGTCATGATGGCCGTATCCTCCGGGATTTGTTGGAGCTGAGCGAAGCTCTAACCACGATGAGTGATGAGACCTTTGTCTACCACTCGAACGCGGAGAAAAAGGATTTCAGCAACTGGGTCAGGGATGTTATCGGTGATGCCAAACTGGCCGGAGACCTGGCCAAGGCATCGAGCCGGAGTGAGGCGGCGAAAAAAGTAGCTACACGGATTGCCGCTATCCGCAAGAGGAAATAAGAGCTACCCCTGCTGATGGTGCGTTTCTTTTACCAGGAATAGCGCCAGGACGAAGCCGATGGTGACGAATATTGCCCCCAGCATGAAAGTCTGGCGGGAGCCGATGACATCAGAAAGGAAACCACCAAATGCCGGGCCAATTATCCAACCTACGGATACTGTTTGTTGATAGACACCCATCGCCCAGCCTCTTCTGTCCTGGGGGATGATATCAGCAATATAGGCAGTGGTGGCCGCACCGATAGCTACCCAGGCAGCACCTTCAAGAAGCTGGACGGCGTAGACGATGAAAAGTCCCCGTACCATGGAATAGAGAAGAAAAATCAGCCCGAAGCTGGCCATTGAAGCCAGGATAATCGGCTTCCGGCCAAAGCGGTCGGCCAGTTTCCCCAGATATGGGCCTAACAACAACCCGACGAGAGAACCAAGCATGTAAGTCAGACCAATCTGAGTTTTAGTGGCGTTGAGCTGCTCCGACATGTAAAGCGAGAACATAGAGTAGACCAGGCCGGAGCAAATCATCAGCGGCAAAATACAGGCGGAGAGAATATATAACCTTCTTTTTTCCATCGCTACTCCTTAATCATCTCGTGGCATTCAACTATTTTACCATTATTACCCGCAGTCACAAGGAGTGTATTCTGGGGTTATTTACGAACCTCCTCCCTTTTAGTAGCTGTCTCATAATAGTCTGTATACGTTCCATAACCGTCATTCCAGCGTAAGCTGGAATCCAGGGGGGATGGTATCTGGATTCTGGCCTTCGCGAGAATGACAATGACTTTTTCCAAGGAATCATGTATTTTTTGGGGACATGCCCCGGTTTATGTTAAGATATGCTTATAGCGGCTGTTTGCCAGGAGAGAACGTTTGCCCTGAGCAGAGACTACGGGAGGTGCCAGCATGTCCTGGTCGTTTAAGCTTGCCCGGATAGGAGGGATTGATGTCAAGGTACATGTCACCTTTATTCTTATCTTACTCTGGGTGGGCTATGTATGGGGGATAAACCTGAAAATGGGGCCGGGCGGTGCCCTCTTCGGCGTGGTGGTAACGCTGCTTCTTTTCCTCTGCGTGCTCCTGCATGAGCTGGCACATAGCTTCGTCGCCCGGCGCTACGGAGTGACGGTACGGGATATTATCCTTTTGCCCATCGGCGGTATGGCACAGATGGACAAGATGCCGGAAAAGCCCGGCGAGGAGCTTAAGATGTCCCTGGCCGGTCCTCTGACCAATATCGTCATCGTCGCCATTATCATAGCGTTCTCCCTGCTCGCCAAGTTTGATATTATCACCGGTATTGCTGAAATCTACCGGAATCCAAGCTCGGTAGGCTGGCGTGAGCTGGTGCCTTACATGGCTCTCGCCAATTTATTCCTCGGGATATTTAACCTGGTACCTGCCTTCCCGATGGACGGAGGTAGAGTGCTGAGGGCATTATTAGCCCTGCGCCTTGATTACGTTAAAGCAACCAAATGGGCAGTGAATATCGGCCAGGGGCTGGCCTTCCTGTTCGGGCTTTTTGGAGTCATCAGCGCTAACTGGCTTCTCTTTATTATCGCTGTCTTCATCTACATGGGTGCCCGGAATGAAGTCCAGACCGTGGAGCTAAAAGGCGCCCTGGAAGGAATTCTCGTGTCTCAGGCGATGACCCGAAAATTACAGGTTATTGAGCCGCAAGCGCGCCTTTCCCAGGTAATAGACATCAGCATGGAAACTTTTCAGACCGAATTTCCGGTCGTGGAAGGTGAGCGACTGGTTGGACTGCTCACAGAGGCTGATTTGCTGGCCGGATTCAAGAAACAGGGGGCTGAATCGCCGGTCTCCCAGGCAATGCGCACCAAATTCCCGGTGGCAAAGCCGGGCGAGCCTCTCTTCGATGCCCAGCAGCGGATGAGTCTGGCCCGCCTCGGGGCGATACCTGTTGTCGATGACGGCAAGCTGGTCGGTCTGCTCACTGCCCAGGATGTCAACAAGGCTTACTGGCTATTACCGGGCAAGCCCCGCCGCGGGACGATAGCGACACTATCGAAGGAGTGACACCGGGGCACCAGACCGGTGAACAGCCCACCACGTCTGATTCCGTATTGTCCCGGAACACCACGTGGCTTAGCTTTCCATCTCTCTTATCTTGTCCAGGCGGCGCTGGTGACGGCCACCCTCGAACTCGGTGGTAAGAAAGGCACTAATAATCTCAGGTAGCTCTTTCTTCGCCTCGACTGCTCCCAGGCAGAGTATGTTGGCATCGTTATGCTGGCGGGCACGGCGGGCACTGAAGGCATCATGACACAGGGCAGCTCTGATTCCATTAATCTTGTTGGCGGCAATGCACATACCAATGCCGGTATCACATATCAAAATACCGCGGTCGAAACTACCCCCGGCGACAGCCCCGGCCACGGTCCGGGCAATATCGGGATAATCTACCGATTCCGTGGTATAGCAGCCGAAATCATCAACGCTATGTCCGGCTTCACCAACCAGCTTTATCACCGCTTTTTTAAGCTCCCCTCCCCTGTGGTCACAACCGACAGCGATACGCACTAGCTGACCTCCTTTGCCAAAATAACTTTCCCGCAGATTCGCTCAAGCTCCGCCAGCGGGATGGCTCCTTCTCTACGTACCACCGGGATTTCCCCGGTAACATCAATGATAGTTGATTCCTTACCGCCCGGACAGCGGCCACCATCGATAATCAAATCTACTTTATTGCCGAGCTGCCCGTGAACCTCTGCCGCCGTCAGCGGGCTTGGTTTACCACTGAGATTAGCGCTGGTGCCGATAATCGGCATTCCCAGTCCTTTGGCCAGGGCAACCGGTACCGGGTGGGCCGGAATACGGATGCCAACCGTTGCCCCGCCGGCAGTGACCACATCAGGTACCAGGCTTGACCGGGGTAACACTATGGTCAAGGCACCGGGAAAGAAATGCGCGATTAGCTGCCGGGCAACCGGTGGTATTGTCCCTGTAATCTCAGCGATTTGTAAGATGTCAGCCAGCAACAGGGGGAGGGGCATATTGCGCGGGCGATTCTTGACGGCATAAACCTTTTCTACCGCATCGGGAAGGTTATAGCAGGCGCCCAGACCATAGACCGTATCGGTGGGAAAGGCAACCAGCCCACCCTGCCGGAGAATACGGATACCCTTCTCAATCTGTGTTTCAATATCCAAAGAAAACTTAATCAAGGCTGCCTTTTGGTTGCCGAGATTGTTTATTAACCTCACCCCCTTCTTCTCCCCAAAATGGAGGAGAGTTTATAGAGGGGCAAAGCCCCTCTATAACTTCTATACCCCCTTCCCTTAGTAAGGGAAAGGGGTCAGGGGGATAGGTTTTGTAAAAGACCTATTTCGCTTGACGATAGTATATCACAGTGGTAATCTTGATAAAACAACAGCGTAAGGAGACAAAAAACCAATGCCGAAAGAAAGCCACCGGGTTACTACCAGTGGTGATATCGAAGTTGCCACCTACCTGGAGATTGCCAAGGGGACGCGAAGTGAGAAGCCTGCCCCAGCCCGGGAAGAAGTAGACACTGAGAGCCAGACAATAGTTGTGGTTGACTTTGGCTCGCAATACAGCATGCTTATTGCCCGCCGCATACGGGAGTGCCAGGTATACTGTGAGATAGTCTCTTATGATACGCCCTGGGAAAAAATAGCAGCACTCAAACCCAAGGGATTTATCCTTTCCGGTGGGCCGGCCAGTGTTTACCAGGCTGGTGCGCCACTGGCTCCGTCCTATATCTATGAGAGCCATTTACCGGTGCTAGGTATCTGCTACGGCATGCAGGCCATTACCAAGCAGCTGGGTGGGCGGGTGGCTCCGGGGACAAAGCAGGAATACGGCCATGCCGTGCTTCACCTGAGTGACCGTGATTCGCCCCTCTTCGCCGGTATTGATGAGGCCTTACCGGTCTGGATGAGCCATGGTGACCGCATTGAAGAGATGCCATCCGGCTTTAAGGCACTGGCCTATACCGAGAACTCTCCGGTTGCCGTCATGGGTAATCAGGAAAGTATCTTTGGTCTCCAGTTTCACCCCGAGGTTGTCCATACTCCTCAAGGGAAGACTATCCTGAAAAACTTCGCTTACCGCATCTGCGGCTGCCGCGGGAACTGGACAATGGGTAACTTCATCAATGAGAGTCTTTCCCGAATCAGGGAGCAGGTCGGCAGTGGCAAGGTCATCAATGCTCTTTCCGGCGGAGTCGATTCGGCGGTAGTGGCTACTTTGCTCTATCGGGCGATTGGCGACCAGCTAACCTGTATTTTCGTTAATAACGGGCTGCTGCGCCGTGAGGAAGTGGAGCGAACCATCAAGGTCTTCCAGCAGAATTTTGGCATGAACATCATCTGTGTCGATGCCAGTGAACGGTTCCTTGACCGCTTGAAAGGGGTAATCGACCCGGAGACGAAGCGTAAGGTTATCGGTGAGGAGTTTATCAAGGTCTTTGAGGAAGAAGCCAGCAAGATAGGCAAGGTTGATTTTCTGGCCCAGGGGACGCTCTATCCGGATGTTATCGAGAGCGCTTCCACCGGAAGCACTGCCGCCGCCAAGATAAAGACGCACCATAATGTGGGCGGGCTGCCGGCCAGGATGAGGCTGACCCTCATCGAGCCACTACGGTATCTCTTCAAGGATGAAGTCCGCCGGCTGGGCGTGGAGTTGGGTATGCCCGAGGAGATGGTGTGGCGGCAGCCTTTCCCCGGCCCGGGACTGGCCATCCGTATCATCGGTGAGGTGACTAAAGAGAAGCTGGAGCTATTGCGCTCGGCCGACTTCATTGTCATGAACGAGATTAAGAAGGCCAAGCTCTACCGGCAGTTATGGCAAACCTTCGCCGTATTAACTGATGTCAAGAGCGTGGGCGTGATGGGCGATTACCGCACCTACGGCTACCTGGTGGCCATCCGCGCTGTCACCAGCGAAGATGCCATGACCGCCGACTGGGCACGCCTTCCCTATGACGTCCTGGCACGTATTTCCAGTCGCATCGTCAACGAAGCCCCCGGTATCAACCGGGTGGTCTACGACATTACCTCCAAACCCCCCTCAACGATTGAGTGGGAGTAAAGAAATAGTGCAAAGAATACCTAAAACATATGTCATAGTAGCTTTACTGGTAAGCATACTGCTTATAGCATGTGCCCCAACCCAAGTACCTACAATACAATCGGCACCAGTCCAGCAGCCAACATCTGCTTCAGCACCAAAATCCAGGCCAACGACCTCACCGACAATAACACCAACACCTGCTCCAACTCGAACTCCTACGCCAACAACGACTCCAACACCTACTCCTACTCCTACGCCTACGCCTGTTCCTCCCCCTACACCGACTCCCACGCCGACGCCAAAACCTGTACCTGTGCTGACTCCTACTCCAGCGCCTGTTTCTACACCCACACCAATGCCGACACCCACAGCAACACTAAAGACAACTACCGAAGCAATAGTCACCAAGGTCATTGATGGGGACACTATTGAGGTTAAGATAGGTAGCGTAACCGAAAGGGTTCGGTATATCGGAATCGACACACCAGAGTCAGGCGACTGGCTATATGAAGAAGCCACGAAGTTCAACGATGGGCTGGTAAGTGGCAAGACTATCCGGCTTGAAAAGGACATCTCTGAGAAGGATATGTTCGGTAGACTGCTTCGGTATGTATACGTGGATGGCATCTCAGTTAATGCTGAGATGGTCAAGGCAGGTATGGCTAGAGCCGCTCCTTACCCACCGGATGTCAAGAATGAAGCCCTTTTCAAGAAATTGGAAACCGAAACGGGCAGTTCTGCTAGTGGCCTCTGGGCAATGCCTCAAATTGTTAGTGTGTTTTTTGATGGTTTGAAGTCTAGAGAGACGGATGAATACGTGGAAATTCGCAACTTTAGCGGTAAAGCAGCGGACGTGACCGGTTGGAAGCTAAAGGACAGAGCTAATCATTCGTTCACTTTCCCCGATTATATCCTGGATACTGGCAAGACGATACGCGTCTACACAAATGAAAACCATCCCGAATGGGGCGGGTTTAGTTTTAAGTTGGCTGCCATCTGGAATAATGATGGAGATGAAGCAGTATTATATAATAGTCAAGACAAGCCGGTATCTCGGAAAAGTTATAAGGGGAGTTAAAGAGAGGCTTCGCCTCTCTTTAATAATACCTTCCCCCTCTCCTTTGAAGGAGAGAGGGATACAGGGGGTGAGGTAGATAAAGATACTTGTTGTTGGCGGTGGCGCCAGAGAACATACTCTCGTCTGGAAGCTCGCTCAGAGCCATAAAGTGACCGAAATCTACGTGGCTCCGGGCAATGCCGGCACGGCTCAAATCGCCCGGAACTTGAATGTTAACCCCACTGATATTCCGGGGTTGGCGAAGATAGCCCTGGAAAAGAAAAACGACCTGGTGGTCGTCGGGCCGGAGGCAGCACTGGCCGAGGGTATTGTTGACCATTTTCAGACTATTGGTATCCCCATTTTTGGGCCGACCAAACGGGCAGCCCGGATTGAAGCCAGCAAAGCCTTCGCTAAGGACCTGATGCAAAAATACGGTATCCCTTCTGCCCGTAGTGTCACCTTCTCAAGCTACAGCCAGGCAAAAGAATACATCCGGCAACAAAAGCCACCCATCGTCATCAAGGCGGATGGGCTGGCAGCAGGGAAGGGCGTAATTATCGCGCAATCTATCCCGGAAGCCCTCGGTGCTCTGGCCAGTATGATGGAGTCAAAAACATTGGGGGTGGCGGGTGACCGGGTGGTAATTGAAGAGTGTCTCTCCGGCAAGGAGATGAGCACCTTCGTCTTTACTGACGGGAAGACGGTAGTGCCAATGGTGCCTGCTTGCGACTACAAGAGGGTCAATGATGGCGACCAGGGACCAAATACCGGCGGTATGGGCAGCTATAGCCCGCCCTCTTTTTACAATGCCAGCCTGGCGAAAACCATACAAACTACCATCATGGAGCCAACAGTAAGGGCGATGGCTAAAGAAGGGACTCCTTACCGTGGCGTCCTTTATGGCGGCTTGATGATTACCCCGGAAGGAGTCAAAGTGCTGGAGTTTAATGCCCGCTTCGGTGACCCCGAAACCCAGGTGACACTACCCCGACTCAAAACCGACCTGATTGACATAATGATGGCAGTAATTGAGGGCAGGCTAGACCAAATCAAGGTAAAGTGGAGTGATGATGCCTGCGTTGGCGTGGTCATGGCTTCTGGCGGCTACCCCGGCGACTATAAAACCGGCATGCCCATTGCCGGATTGGACAGTCTGGATAAGGACATCCTTGTTTTTCACGCTGGAACCAAAAATGGGCAAGATGGACAGGTGTTGACTAACGGTGGGCGAGTGCTGACAGTGGTGGCGCTGGGGAAAACTATTGCCGAAGCCAGGGAAAAGGTTTATGCTAATATCCGGCGAATTCGCTTTGAGGGAGCACATTATCGGAAGGATATTGCGCTGGTTGGGGTAGTTTGAAGGGGCTAAGCCCCTTCAAACACTTCTCTTCCCCCTCTCCTTTGAAGGAGAGGGGGATACAGGGGGTGAGATAGAAAACATGCCATTAGTCGGCGTCGTTATGGGCTCAAAATCAGATACGGAAGCGGTACAACCGGCCCTGGAAATACTAAAAGAGCTTGGCATTGACTATGAGGTCAATGTCATCTCCGCCCACCGCACTCCGGAAAAAGCCAGGCAATACGGGCTGGCGGCACGGGAACGAGGGATTGAAGTCATCATTGCTGCCGCCGGGGGAGCCGCTCATCTGCCGGGGGTGCTGGCAAGCTGGACAACCCTGCCCGTTATCGGCGTGCCGTTATCCAACAGTGAGCTAAAGGGTGTGGATGCCCTCTACTCTATCGTCCAGATGCCGGCCGGGATACCGGTGGCCTGCGTTGCCATCGGTAGTGCCGGGGTAAAAAATGCTGCCTATCTGGCCGCTGAGATTCTGGGCTTGAAATATGATAAAATACGAAGCGCCTACGACAAGTATCGCCGTGAGTTACAAGGACAGGGAAGTAATTAAGGGGATTCTTTGATTAACCTATCCCCCTGTCCCCCTTCCCTTTTTAAGGGAAGGGGGAGTATAAATAAGAGAGGGGGCTTCGCCTCTCTGAAAAACCTCTACCGTTAAGGGTAGGTTGATGAGATAGAGGAGGTAACCGATGATTGAGCGCTATTCCCGGCCGGCCATGAAAAGGGTCTGGTCAGAGGAAAGTAAGTTTAACAAATGGCTTGAGGTTGAAATTGCCGTCTGTGAAGCCTGGGCTGAACTGGGTGTCATCCCCAGGGCGGCAGTACCCAGGATTAAGCTCGCCCGTGTCAACCTGAAACGTATGGAGGAACTGCTCAAGGAAACTCACCATGATATGACGGCTTTCCTCGGTTCCGTGGCTGATAGTCTTGGTAAAGAATCGCGCTTTGTCCATCTCGGCCTCACCTCCAGCGATGTTATGGATACCGCTTTGAGCCTCCAACTGGTTGAAGCCGCTGATTTACTCTGCCAGGATATAAAGGAGCTAATCTCAGTCTTAGCGGAAAAGGCCATCGAGCATAAATACACCCTGATGATGGGGAGAACGCACGGTGTCCATGCTGAACCCATCTCCTTCGGCTTGAAGCAGGCACTCTGGGTTGAGGAGATGCGGCGTAACCTGGAAAGACTCAACGAGGCCAGGAAGGTCATTACCATCGGCAAGATTTCCGGAGCCGTGGGCACCTACGCCACGGTACCACCGGAGGTAGAACAGAAGGCTTGCCACAAGCTGGGCCTGGAGGCATCGCCGGTATCCAACCAGGTTCTGCAGCGCGACCGTCACGCCCAGTTTATGACGACTATTGCCATCATTGCCAGCTCGCTGGAAAAGTTCGCCACCGAAATCAGGGGGCTTCAGCGCACCGAGGTACGGGAAGTCGAGGAGCCATTTGAGGCCGGCCAGACTGGCTCATCGGCGATGCCCCACAAGCGCAATCCCGAGCTTTGTGAGCGAGTCTGCGGTATGGCCCGGCTGATGAGGGGCTATGCCCTGACTTCGATGGAGAATATTGCCCTATGGCATGAGCGGGACATCAGCCATTCCTCCACCGAGCGTATTATTCTGCCTGATTCCTGTCTACTGCTTGACTACTCGCTAAGTCTGTTTACCTCGGTAATGAGAGGCCTGAAAGTCTATCCGCGCCGGATGAAGAAGAATGTCGAGCTTACCCGGGGACTGGTCTTCTCCCAGCGGATAATGCTGGCCCTTATTGACAAAGGTTTAAGCCGGCAGAAAGCCTATGAACTGGTACAGCGTAACGCCATGAAATCATGGGAGGGAAACAAGAACTTCCTGAATCTACTAAAAGATGACGCTGAGGTGGCGGCTCACCTGCCGCCGGAAACACTCGCCACACTAGCTGATTACAAGTACTACCTGCGCTATGTCGACGAGATATTTGAAAGGCTGGGTCTGACCGAAGGACAGTGGAAGATAAAACCAGGTAAAGCCACGCCGGAAAAGCTAGCCCCGAGAGCGATTTAGCTGAGGGGGTAAATCTCCAAAATAATGATTGACAACCGCCGTTAAAAATAGCTATAATCCACGAATTGATGCGTGTTATTGCTGGTGAAGCCAAGGGACGCCGGCTCAAAGCCCCGGGGCGACCAACCCGCCCGGCAACAGAGCTGGTAAGAGGTGCTATCTTCTCGATTCTGGAAAATATCACCAGCGACTGGACACAGGTGCTTGACCTGTTCTCCGGAAGCGGGGCTTTGGGAATTGAAGCATTAAGCCGGGGTGCGGCATGGGTTGATTTCGTTGAGCGTGAGCCGGGGTGTTGTGCTATAATTAAGGAAAATTTAGAAAATGCCAGGCTGGCAGAACAGGCTCATATTTACTGCTGTAGCGTCGCGAAGGCATTTTCATTCCTGGACAAAGAATACAACATTATTTTGTGTGACCCGCCTTACGCTGACCAATCGATAGGTGATGTATTGACACAGCTAGCCGGTTCCAAATTGGTTGGGAAGGATACGGTTTTAGTGGTAACCCACTCCCCACACCTGGCATTAAACTCAAGCTACGGCTCAATGAGCCGGGTCAAAGAGCACCGTCATGGTGATAGTTGCATCGCAATTTACTGCAAGGAGGGCACGGCATGACCATCGCAGTTTACCCTGGTAGTTTCGACCCGATAACCAACGGGCATCTGGATATTGCCCTCAGAGCCAGCCAGCTTTTTGAGAAGGTAATTATCGGCGTGTATGCCACGCCGTCCAAGAATATCATGTTTACTACCGAGGAAAGGGTCAACCTGATACAACAATCCATCGCTGGCTGTCCCAACATCGAGGTAGCTCTTTTTAAGGGACTTGTCGTTGACTTTGTCCGGAAAGTAGGAGCACAGACCATCGTGCGAGGTTTGAGAGCCGGGGCCGATTTCGACCGGGAATTTGAAATGGCACTGATGAATAAGAAGCTGAGCCCTGAGTGTGAACTGGTTTGTTTCATGGCCAATCTGAAATACCAGTTCCTCAGCTCAAGTCTGCTTAAAGAAGTCGCCAGCCTTGGTGGCTATATTGATGACCTTGTCCCTGAGGCCGTGGGGAAAGCCCTCAAAAAGAGAGTTCAAATTAGAGTATAAATTTATATCGGCCATATTCGGGAAATAAACTAAGGAGGGAAACACTGGATGGCGTTTAAAATTACCGAGGATTGTATTAGCTGTGGAGCCTGTGAGCCGGAATGCCCCAACCAGGCAATCAGCGAGGGGTCAACTACTTATGTCATTGACCCTAACAAATGCACCGAGTGCGTCGGCTCCCATGATAGCTCACGGTGTGCCGGAGTCTGCCCGGTAGATGCCTGCATTCCTGACCCGGCTCACAAAGAAAGCCATGACGTCCTGCTGAACCGGTGGAAGAAGTTACACCCCGGCCAAACCCCCAAAGCTACCTAGTCCGGACGCCCAAGAATTGATTACTAACAAACATGGCTTATTCCAGCCGGGTTTGATTCTTCTATCTCTTTTCGTCGAAGGACAAGGAGAAGGGGAAGAGATTTAAGAGAGGGGGCTTCGCCCCCTCTCTTTTACTTATTAAGCGTCTCACAATAGTCTTTATCGTTCAATAACTGTCATTCCAGCGTAAGCTGGAATCCAGGCTATAATAAGACTCCTTGTAGCTCATTTGAGTGAAGCCTGCCCGTGAGGCAGGACGTTCCACTGATTTTATGAAGCGGCTACTTTCTTACGCAGCGTGACCTCTAATACGGCGTTCAGCGAAAGAAGGAGCGGACGGCATCAAACTCGCCGGGCAGGAGAGCCATCACCAGCGCAAAACGGTCCAGCAAAAGGGAAGCCAGGTCCGATTTGGTCACCTGCTCAGGGCCAAAGAACTTTATCCAGAGAGCCAACAGTGCCCCGCAGAGTATGGCTCCCAGCACCAATCCGAAAACGGCACCGCCGAGACGGTTGACCCAGCCCAGCATCACCAGTGAGGTAAGTCCCCCCAGCAGCATTGCCAGCAGGCCGGCAATCAGCATGACCGCTATCAGAATAATGACAAAAGCAAGTACCTGAGCCAAATTCGCCTGGGGAATAAAGGTTAACCGTTCCGAAAGAGGCAAATAATAGCGCCCGGCTAGAGTAATACCAACCACCAGCCCGGCGAGAGACAAAACCGCCTTTATCAAGCCGACTCCTAAGCCAAGCAAGGTAGCGACAACCACTATTATCAGGATAACAATATCAACCCAGCTCATTGATTTCCTCCGAAGCTATTTATGTCATGTTGATTGTTATTATCTCACCCGTAGTGCAGGGCGTCAATCGGATTTAATCGAGCCGCTCTCATCGCCGGGTAGATACCGGAGGCAAGACCGATAATAACCGAGACTGAAACTGCCAAAATTACAATATCCGGGGATACTACAGCGTTTAGCTCAAATCCGCTTATTTTTAGCTGGGAAACGCCAAAAGAGACGAGCCAGCCCCCGATGATACCAATACCACCCCCGGTAAAGCTGAGTACCGCTGCCTCCACCAGGAATTGCAACAAGATATCCCGTCGCTTGGCTCCGACCGCCTTCCGAATGCCTATCTCCCTGGTTCGTTCCGTGACGGAAACCAGCATAATGTTCATAATGCCAATACTGCCGACCAGCAGTGAGATACTGGCAATAGCCCCAAGCACGATAGTAAATACCCCCGTCACCTGCTGAAAAACGTCTAATATTTGCGCCATGCTGACAACGCTGAAATCGTTCTTCTCATCCGTGCGAAGACGATGCTGTCTCCTCAAGACATCTTCGATATCACTTTTTACCTGGTCCATCGCTTCCGCACTGGCAACCTGAACTGCGATTGATTGAACCGCATCCTTACCACTGGAAGTGCGACGAGTAAACAGCTTACTCTGAAATGTAGTTATCGGTGTCACCACAACGTCGTCGAAGCTGAATCCCATCATCGCTCCACCCTTAGTTTCAAGAATGCCAATGACGGTAAAACGCTGTTTCTTTATCTTAACCGTTTGCCCGATAGGGTTGTCTGACCCGAATAGCTCTTTAGTTACGCCGCTACCCAGTACTACTACCATGTCTCTCGAAGCTACATTCCTATCCGAAATAAACTGCCCCGAAGCTAGAGGGTAATTATAGGCTTGTTGATATCCGGGAGTAGCTCCATGAATCACCACCATTTTATTTTCTGTGCCAGCGACTATTTGGACGATATTCTCATTTACCGGGACGACTGTCGTTACTGAGCGGATATGTTCCAGAGCCTTGGCATCGTCCAACGTAAGGGTGGGTAGCGCAAACTGGGCAGACATGCTAGCCGCCCCTGCGACATCAGGCGAGCTTGGCATTACCGTCAGCAGATTTGTCCCCATCTCTTCAAAAGTGGAGGTAATCCCGGCTTGCGCTCCTCTGCCGATAGACATCAGGGATATCACCGCCCCGACCCCGATGATGATGCCAAGCATAGTCAGCGAGGAGCGCAATTTGTTAGCGAGAAGTGACTGTATTGCAATAATAATTGACTCAATGAGTTTCATGGTTAACCTTACTAATGACTAAGAAATTATCCATTCAAGCACTCTTTCCATCGCTGACAATCTGCCCGTCGGCGAGTCTAACCGTGCGCCTGGTTTGTGCGGCGACGGACATGTCGTGAGTGACCATTATCACCGTGATGCCTTCCTTATTCAAACGGTGAAAAATAGCAATAATTTCAGCGCCAGAAACACTATCCAGGTTGCCGGTAGGCTCATCGGCAAGAATGACCGTAGGACTATTTACCAGTGACCGGGCGATGGCTACCCGCTGTTTTTCGCCGCCGGATAGCTCGGTAGGCTTATGGTTCGCTCTTGCCGCCAGCCCGACCCGCTCCAAAGCATCCAGGGCTTGTTTCCGCTTTGGCAAAAGACCACTATAGATAATAGGCAACTCTACGTTGGCAATAGCACTGGCACGGGACAAGAGATTGAAATCCTGAAAGACAAAACCAAGCTTTTTATTCCTCATCTCAGCCAGCCGGTTATCGTTAAGACGGCTGACGTCTGCCCCTTCAAATATGTACCGGCCTGAGGTAGGGTTATCCAGACAGCCAATAATATTCATCAGGGTGGATTTTCCCGAGCCGGAAGCGCCGATGACAGCCACCATCTCCCCCTGGCTAATTGAGAGGGAGACGCCCCTCAGGGCATGAACTTCAACCCGGCCCATCCGGTAGGTCTTGGTGATATTTTCCAGCTCGATCATTTTTTTACTATCCCCCCAGGAACCCGGTTGAACTTGCTGATTTTGACCCGGCTCGCTTTTCCAGTACCTCCTCACCCTCCTTGAGCCCATCGATAACCTCAGTCAGTTGACCATCGCTGATACCGGTAACTATCGCCCGTGACTCAATCTTGCCATTAATCATCACCTCGACGGTGGCTTTACCCTGGCCACTACGCCTGATTGCCCGGTCAGGTATCAGCAAGACATTCTTGCTCTCGGCGTTGATAATGTCAGCGCTGGCACTCATGCCTGACCTCAATCCCGCATCTTTGGGGACATCGAAGCTAATCTTCACTTCATAACCAACCACACCGGTTTCCCCGGTAGGGACAAAAGAGATATAGCTGACTTTACCCTCGATGGGCAGACCTGGTAGTGCATCCACTTTAATAATCGCTTTTTGCCCCGGCTTTACCCCGGCGATATCAATTTCGTCAATGCGAACCTTGAGCTCCATACTTCCCGGGTCAACCAGGCGGATGATTGTCTTCGCCGCCATTCCCGGAGGTGGAACGGTATCCCTCTCTTCCGCATTGACATCGACAACGACACCGGCAAATGGTGCGGTGAGAGTGGCTTCGTCAAGCTGCTTCTGTGCCTGCTTAAGGGATTGCTCGGTGAGCTTGACCGCTTGCTCGGCGGGCGCCAGTGCCTGACGGGCTAGCTCCTCGGATTCCCTGGCGATGTCTAGCTGCAATCTCTTCATTGCCACCTCCTCCGGGTCAGCACCGGCTAGCATCGCATTTAACTTGTTACCAACCTGGATTAAGTTTGCCTCAGCCTGAGCGACGATTTGTACCCATTGCGGTTTGTCCGCTGCTGGCGCGGCAGCCAACCTGTCCTGGGCATTTTTCACGGCATTACGTGCAATCTCCATATCCGCCTGGGCAACCTCAAGGGCGGGCCACTTATAGATATTCTGTGATTTGTCCAGGTTATATGCCGCCAATTGCTGGGCTAGCTGGGCTTGAGGTATCGCTGCCTCTGCCTGGACTAACGCCAGCTGTGCTTTGGTCTGGGACATCTGGGCCTCGCTCAACGCCATCTCCAGGGTATCAGTCTCAAGCTTGCCCAGCACCTGGCCTTTAGTGACGGTATCACCTTCCTTCACGTTTATCTTATCTATCCGGCCACCAACACCGAAGACCAGCTTCATTTCTTTTGCTACCTCGATGTTACCGCTACCACTAACATTGGCGGAGACATCACCTCGTACTACCTTCGCCAGCTGTGGGGCTGCTTCACTGCCACTGCCCAGGGACGTACAGGATATCGAGCCAAGCAATAAGAGACCCGGCAGGACTAATACCAAACCCCACTTAATTTTCCTGTGCATTCTCTACCTCCTGTGTATTCCTGGCAGTCAGTCCAGATTGTTTGTGCTTCTTCACCAGTTCCCTGACCGTGACCAGTCCTTCACTGGCCATTTTAATGATTTCTTCGACAGTATCCGCTTTGAATAGAAGCAAGCCTTTCCCGCCAGGTCCCATGAAGACCAGTAGCGTGGTTCCTGCCTCCATACCCAGCTCCTTGCGTGCGTTGGCCGGTATCACCACCTGCCCCCTGGGGCCAATCGTCGCTGAGCCAAAACACTTGAACTCACGCCAAACATTTTTGTCATTCATAATACCTCCAGGTAGAGTGAGAAATATGATTTGTATGAATTATAGTATTAATATGACAATTTGTCAAGCATTCCAGACAGATGTCCGTTTGCCTTTGGTGGGTTTGATGACAATAATCAACGTGAAGTATCATTTTGCGGTGGATGGTCTCGCAATGACAGACCAACCAAAACAAATAAACTAAAAAGCCTGGTTAGTTGCCTAATTTCTTGGCCTTATCATAAGCGGCCTGCACTGCCTGCTTCACCAGACTGGCCAATCCCTCTTTTTCAAAGACAGCCAGAGCCTCGGCGGTGGTACCGCCGGGAGAAGTAACCATGCGGCGTAGCTCCGCCGGCGATTTGCCCGATTTCTGGATGAGTTGACCGGAGCCGAGCATGGTCTGTAACACCATCTCTTCGGCCATCGCCCGGAGAAGGCCGAGAGCTACCGCCGCCTCAACCAGCAGCTCAACGTAGAGGAAGAAGTAAGCCGGGCCGCTGCCACTGACTGCCGTAGCCATATCAAGGTATTTTTCGTCGTCAACGCTAATCTCTTTCCCGATAGCACCGAGAATAGAGCTTGCCCAGGCTTTTTGCTCTGGGGTTACTTTTTCGGTGGCCGTCCATACCGTCATTCCCAGGCCAATCTGGGCCGGCATATTGGGCATCGCCCGGACGACAGAGTAATGTTTTAGTCCACGACTTAAGGTATCAATCCTGGCTCCGGCAATGATGGATAGCACCAGTTGACCGGCATCCAACCGCCTGCTCAATCCGGCCATGACTTCGGCAAGATTCTGGGGTTTGATGGCGAGAATAATGACCTCGCCCTTGCGGGTAGCGAGCAGGTTGTCAGCAGTCACCGCCACACCATACTTCGCTGCAAGATACTGACGGCGCCCTTCGTTGGCATCGCTGACGGTGATTGACCGGGGTTCGCTCAGTCCCTTTTCCAGGATGGCGGAGAGCATTGCCTCCCCCATATTACCCCCGCCGATAAAAGCTATCTTCATAAGTTATTAAATCCTATCCCCTTTATCCCCTTCCCTTTCATAAAGGGAAGGGGAAGATTTAAGAAGAGGGGCGAAGCCCCTCTTTACACTCCTTATGGACGAGGGACTTCTCTGCTCCCTACGGCACTATAATCCGTCTTCTAACTCCTTAAGATATTCTAAAACTGAAAAAAACGGCTCTGCTTCCAAGTTCAGCTTTGCCACTTTGGCAATTATGAAGGCTCTGAGATCTAATTGTCTAGCCAGAGAAGTTCGTAGATCATAACCATCCATGAGGACCAGTGATTTCTCTGGGTTCTGTTTTAGCAGCCTAAGAACATTTTCAGACCAGCCATTTATTGAGAGAAATAGTCCCATTGTTTGTTTACCAGAACGTCCTACCTGACCTAGCAAGCCGTCTAGTTCCCTAATATCTGCGAGTCTTCGTCGCCACCGGCATTCAACCAAATAATGCCAGCCCTCTAGTCTCAACGCTCCATCTATCTGTTCGGCACCTTCGTTTCTCTGGAAGCTTTTCTGCACCGGTACTTCACATAGGCTGAATGCTCGAGTAAGGAGATCTTGAAGTAAAAAGCCTCTCCGTTGCGGGTCATAATCTAATTGAGCCATTTCATCGAACATTATCAGCAGGAGGTCAGATTCTTTCCGGAACATCTTTGAACGCTCTTCTGCTAACCTTGCAACTTCTTGCCTTTTTGCCGACTCGCTTTGAAGTTGCTCACTAGCCTCCGTTGCCTCTAAAATACCCATTACTTCTCGTGCTTTTAGGACTGTCGCTCTGGCTGCATATTCATCATCAGCAAGATGAAAGCTTGTCCATTCTGACGCCAATTTGACTATGGCTCTGGTGATGCGATGCCCATCCTGCAATCTCGCTAAGGCCTCTAGGATTAGTGGTGCCATTTGTCTCTTGGTAAGCAGCTTTCCAGTGATCTCGTCTCGTCTAGTCAGCAGTTGTGCGTAGATTTCTCTCGGAACACCGGCCGGCTTTAACAGGAGTTCAGCCATGGTACGTTTGATATTGACAAGTGTACAGATGGCTTCATTGGCAACACGGCGCTCCTCTATACTAGGTTCCACTATTCATTCCTCTAACGCAATTCATCATGGACAGCTTTCTGCTACTTTACCACTATATTCACCAGTCTCCCCGGCACATAGACCGTGTTGATAATCTCTTTGTTCTCCAGGTGACTTTTTACCTTCTGGCTATCGAATGCTTTTGCTTTGGCTTCAACCTCACTGATAGAGGCCGGGACGGTAATACGGTCGCGCAGCTTGCCGTTCACCTGCACTACCAGTGTAATCTCTTCTTCCTTCGCCAGGGCTTCATCCCATTTTGGCCAGCTTTGATTGTGGATACTATAGTTGTGTCCTGTCTGTGTCCATAGCTCCTCGGCGAGGTGAGGTGCCGTTGGTGCCAGCAAGAGAATGAGGCTCTCGATGGTTCTATCCCAGTCTGGTTGACTAACCTGACCCGCCTCTTTTACCCGGCTCAGGTAGTTGGTCAGCTCCATCAGTGCCGCAATCATGGTATTGAACTGCAATCTCTCCATGTCGCTGGTCACTTTTCTAATTGTCTGGTGGATGAGTCGCTCCATCTCAATATGAGCCTTAGCCGAGCTGGAGGCATCCATTGGCTTGGGCTGGTATTCTTCCAGCACCAGGTTCCAGACCCGATTGAGCCAGCGACTGACACCGCTGAGGCCACTATCATTCCACTCACCACCCTGCTCCCACGGGCCGACAAACATCAGGTAAGTACGCACCGCATCGGCACCAAGCTCGGAGACGTAATCGTCGGGAGTGATGACATTCCCCCGCGATTTGCTCATTTTGTGATGCTCCGCCACAATCGTCCCCTGGTTAAAGAGTCGCGTAAAGGGTTCATCAAAATCAACCAGCCCCATATCCCGGATGGCCTTGAGGAAAAAACGGGCGTAAAAAAGATGCATCACGGCATGTTCCGCACCACCGGTGTAAAGGTCGACCGGCAGCCAGTATCTGGCCTTCTCCGGGGTAAAGGGAGCATCACTGGAGTGCGGGCTGGCATAGCGCAGGAAATACCACGAGGAGCACATGAAGGTATCCATTGTATCCGTCTCGCGCCTGGCCGGGCCGCCGCAGCGGGGGCAGGTAGTATTCACAAAACTCTCGACATATTTAAGAGGTGATTCACCGGTAGGGCGGAACTCGGCATTCTCCGGCAGGAGCACAGGCAAATCTTTTTCGGGCACAGGGACAGCTCCGCAGTTGGGGCAATAGATGACGGGTATCGGCGCCCCCCAGTAGCGCTGGCGTGAGATAAGCCAATCACGGAGTCGGTAGCTGACGGTCGGCCCGCCATAGCCTTGCTCCTTCATATAATCACAGACCGCCGCGATGCCTTGCTGGTTGGGCAGCCCGTTAAACTGCCCGGAGTTAACGATATTGCCCGGTTCAATATAGGCTTCCTGCAGCTCTTCTCCCTCCCAGCCGGGCGGGGAAATGACTACTTTAATCGGCAGTCCATACTTCCTGGCAAAAGTAAAATCACGCTCGTCATGTGCCGGTACGCCCATGACCGCCCCGGTACCGTAGCTCAACAGCACATAGTCGGCAATCCAGATAGGCACCTTTTTCCCATTCAGCCGGTTGGTCACGTAAGCTCCGGTAAAGACACCATCCTTTTCCTTCTCCGTGGAAAGCCGTTCAATCTCCGTCTGGTGCCTTGACCTCTCGATGTAGGACTCCACCTCAGCCTTTCGGTCGGGGGTGGTCAGTCTGGCGACCAGCGGATGCTCCGGAGCCAGCACCATGAAGGTAACTCCGAAGATAGTATCGGGACGGGTAGTAAAGACACGAATTTCCTTTTCCGCAACCCCGGGATGGTCGAGGGCGAAGCTGATATCGGCCCCGGTACTCTTGCCCACCCAGTTCCGTTGCATTATCTTGATGCGCTCCGGCCAGTCCAGACCGTCATGCTGCATCAGTTCATCGGCATACCTGGTGATACGGAAGAACCATTGCTCCAGATCACGGCGGGCGACCGGCGTCTCACAGCGCTCACACTGTCCGTTGACCACCTGCTCATTGGCCAGCACCGTCTGGCAGTGGGAACACCAGTTAACCGGAGCCTTGGCCCGGTAGGCCAGTCCGTGCTGGTATAGCTTCAAAAAGAACCACTGTGTCCAGCGATAATATTCGGGAAGGCAGGTAATCACCTCCCGGCTCCAATCATAAATAGCCCCCAGGCTTTTGAGCTGGCGACGCATGTTTTCAATATTCTGCATCGTCCAGGCAGAGGGGTGGATACCCCGCTTAATGGCAGCATTTTCGGCGGGCAGGCCAAAAGCGTCAAAGCCCATGGGGTGAAGCACATTATAGCCCTGCATCCGCTTAAAGCGGGCATGGACATCCGCCGGAGCCATGGCATACCAGTGCCCGATGTGGAGGTCTCCGGAAGTATAAGGGAACATGGTCAGGGCATACCACTTGGGCCGGGAGCTATCTTCAGTAACCTCATAGAGCCGGTCTTCCGCCCATTTTTGCTGCCACTTTTTTTCTATTTCCTGGGGGTTATAGACAATTCTCATTCATTTCTCCTATCAACATAAAAGGATAAATTAAAGCTGGGCGCTTGTCAAAAGGTAATATACCGGGTACTATGCGGTTTTAGTTGGTGTAGTAAATAATTGTCATTGCGAGACCATCCGCCGCAGGCGAAGGCGAAGCAATCCGGGTGGAGGTCTTCGTCCTCCCAGATTGCCCCGTCGCTCCGTTCCTCGCAATGACATTGGAACCAACCGGACGCCGTCTTGACTTGTGTGACGCCAATCTCTATACTTTTCAGCGGGAGAATGAAATCCCGGGTTATATCTGAGGTGAATTGACATACTGCCAGATAAAATTTGAAAGGGAGGTATAGCACAAAATGGCCTACCAGGTGATTACCTATGAGAAAGCGGATAGAATCGCTCGGATTACTTTGAACCGACCGGAGAAGCTTAATGCACTCAGCTTGCAGCTCAGGCACGAGGTTGTGGACGCCATGAGGGATGCACGGCAAGACGAAGATATCAGTGTTATCGTTATTAAAGGGGCGGGGCGTGCCTTTTCCGCGGGCTATGACATCGCTCCCACGCCGGAGAGAATCGAGTATCTCAGTAAAAGAAAGGGTATTCGCCATGACATTGAGTCGATGATGACCGGTATCGTTGATGTGTGGAACACGTTATGGAACTGTCCCAAGTTTGTCATCTGTCAGGTTCATGGCTACTGCCTTGCCGGCGGAACTGACTTCGCTCTGCACACTGACATGATAATCTGTGCGGACAATGCCCAGTTTGGTTTTCCGGCAGCCAGAGCAATGGGGACACTGCCAACCCATATGTGGACCTACATGGTAGGACCGCAGTGGGCAAAGTACATGGTGGGTACAGGCAACTCTATCGACGGGAAGACCGCCGAACGCATCGGATTAGTATTGAAATCAGTTCCTCCCGACAAGCTGGAGGAAGAGGTCAATACCCTGGCCGAGACCTTAGCGAAGATTCCATTAGGGTTACTCATTACACACAAGAGGATTGTGAACATCGCTGTGGAACTGATGGGACGGGGTCTTTTGCAACAGCTTGCCGCCGAAGGGGATGCGATTGGCCACACCGACCCGAAGGTAACCGAGTTTAATGAAATGGCCGCCGCCAAGGGATTGAAGGCAGCTCTGGACTGGAGAGACAGCCAGTTCGGCGACTATCGAACTTCGGCGTCAGCCAAGAAAGCCCGGCAACAAGGGGGGAAATCCTAGTCTCATTTACATAACTAATAATAATCACCTGAAACAATAGCGCATAAATAATAAGGCACACCATGATGGTGTGCCTTATTATTACCAGCTCTTAGTGTTGGATGTTTGGCTATTTCTTGTTAGCGATACACAGGTCAAAGAAATCTTCGAGCTTCTTGTTCATCTCGATGGCGCCGGCCTCGGTAGTGAAGAACTCTCTCCCTTCGACATCGAGGGTAGGAATACCAATCTCATCCCGCAGCCGTTGGGCGGTAATCCTCTTCAGGTTCTTGGTGGTGACGCAACCCACCTGCAGAAAATCAACCACCGCATCCACCTTTAGCTCACGGCATATCTTGACCAGTGGGTCGACCCAGTCTTCCGAGGAGCCTCCCCAGGTATTGGTAATCCAGTTACCCATCAGCATCGCATCCTCCAGGGGAGTAAGCTTCTTGCCGAAGGTCTGGTCACCGAGGTCATTACGTATCACGCCGTAGTTACCCGCCGAAACGCCGTAGTTGAACCAGACCATGCTCACACCTTTCCGGCTGAGGAGGTCCATGGCGCTCCGTCCGTAAGGACCGGTAGCCAACCAGGCGATGCGTAGCTTCTCTTCCGGGACACCGCTCATTCCCTTCTCCGCCCGCTCGAACAGCTCATCGTGGTACGCCTGGATATACTGCAGCCCCTTTTGAGGGTTATGGTTCCCTCCGGGTCTTGCCCCCAAGCGGAAACAATCCTGCGGTGACAGCGGACAGGGTGTCCTCTTCCTCAGCTCATAGGTTTCGCGGTAGAGCTTCGCTGCCTGCTTCTCGATGGCCAACCGCTCGATGAGGTCGTCTTCGTTGTACTTAATGCCGGGAATACTCTTTTCGGCGAACTCGATGGCTTCCTGCATCTGCTCCGCAACGAAGCGAAGCCCATCGTAATCGTTATTGACTGCCTTGGAAATCCCGTAGAAGAGTGTGCCGGTAAATTTACTGGCCGCCATGGGTGACCACCGTTCCGGGTCGCAGGGGACACGATGGGCAACGACATATCTCGGCAGGGGTACCTCACCACTCAAGACCAGCCCGAGGGCAGTCATCGTGCGATCACAGGTATGCTCAGGGAAGCCGAGTTTGCTGACGGCCAGATTGTAATATCGCTGAGGGTCTCTCGCCCGGTCGCCCCAGCCAATGTAGCCATGAGGCTCAAAGCCCATGGAGCGGGCTGGCAGCCCGATACCGCTGGCAAATGGTTTGCCCGCCTTCCAGGCTTCCTTGATTTGCAGCATGCCTTCCAGCTCATTCTCATACAGCATTTTATTGCATTTCAGGAAATCGGGACGGGGGTTCTGCTCAATACTCTTGATTCTTCGTTGCAGGTTTTGAATCTGCTCATCGATAAACATCTTATTTCCTCCCTTTCCGTTGTCTTTCACCACTAACGCCTATATTATTTTCTATAGACAGCCATCAATCAGGTTAAACGGCCACCTGTATCATTTCGAGAAAGGCACCAGCTCTGGTGCGTAGCTGCTCGACGCTACCGACATCATAGCCGCGGGCAATCCGCACAAAGGGGATATTATTCCTTGCCATCTCCCGAACAACGAGGGGTGAGCGCCAGTTTCGCGGCGGCGAAAACTCCTCGAAAAGCTCGATGACCCCATCAATCCGGTACTCTCTGACCCAGGCAATCATTTGCTCAATCTGCTCTTCCCAGTTGAAGGCGGTGGAGTCCGCCGGACGCCAGCAAAGACGGCGGGATATGGCAGCAATGGGGTCTTTGGCATAGACATCAACCAGTTGATGGAACCAGCGACTACCCGTATCCAGGTCATCCATGGCAATAACGCACCCCTCCCTCTCGATTATATGGAAGAACTGGGGGTTATCCAGCAAGTCTGATGTTACCAGGATACGGGGCACATCAGGTTTCAGGTCGATTTCCCTTTGCTCCAGGTAGGGCATCAGCGCCGTTAGCTGGGTGTTAAACTCTACCTTATCCATGACCATGCAGGCCGTGGTGATACCCAGGAACTCGGCACCGGTGAGAGGTGGTACCGGACGCTTACGAAGCTGGTAAAGGCAGATAAGAAGCTCACGTGTCTGGTTATATACCTCGATGGCATCGTGCAGCTTTTCTTCGATGATTTTCACCTTACCCAACTCTTCCAGTCCTGTGGCCATACGGGAAATCTCGCGGGCAAAATATCTCTCTGTAATCTCACTCCGGTTCTTGGGGGTAGTATAGATGACAGCATAAGGCGGATGGGCTACATAGCGCCAGACGTCGAACAAACGCCGGCGGTCATCATCCCAGTCTGAAATCATGATGCCATCCAGGAATTTAAGGTCACCACGCAATAATGCTTCCAGCGTATGCGTGCAATAACGGCAGGAATCGAGGTCACGATGGACAGAGGCGAGGGAAAGGTTTGGGTCCCATGTACCAGTAACGCGCCACGGGTGCATACCGGCAGCATAAACAACTTCTTCCGGGGCATACTGGCAAAGCAGGCCAATAACTTTTTTACCTTTCTCCTTTGCCTTCAAAGCGTGCTGTTTTCTGGATTCCGGGCTGTTGCCCTGTACCAGAGTAGCAAGTATTTTTTCCTGGGCACTGTTTTTGGGCATTGAATCCTTTCCTCCTTCTCAGTAGCTTCTCGTTCATCATAAACAGCGACTTTCCGCCGTTTCGAGAAACACCCCTAGTTTATTCTAGGAGGCTAGATTCTCATTTGTCAAGTAAACTCGGGTAAGGGTAAAGTTCACTCTTGCCCCCCTAGTGCCTAATAGGAGCATAAAGGAGGATATACAAAATGGATAAATCAATTCTTTTATTAATAAGCGGGTTAGTAACTGTAGTCGTTGTGCTTGCTTGTTATTGTCTGTCCCTGTTAAAGCGTTTATCCCGACAAAAAGCAAAACGATAGCAATAATACCAACAACACTGCCAACAATGGGTGAATGGCTAAAGATAGCACCTGATACTAGGAAAAAGAGGGCAGAAACGGCAATGAGAATTATTCCACGCACTATATGTTCAGGGAGTGAAAATTGAGTAGCTATCCAGATAAAAAGAATAACGACGATTCCAACACCGACAATTCCTCCATATAGCCTAGTGCCTAAGGAAAGGCGAAGATTGAACTTTACCCGGGTAAGCCTGTTACTCAATATCAGTTGTCTCAATGACATTGCGAGCGAAGTGAAGCATTCCCGGACAGGTGGGGCATGAGATTGCTGCGGGTCTAACGCCCCCCTCGTAATAACAACCATGCCTGAGCAAAACCCAGGTTTGACATCCTCTATAGGTAGAGATAAGATTAAATTATTGAAGGATAAAGCTAAAGATGAGGAGGTAAGAATGGCTGACAAGAAAGTAGTTATCTATAGTACCAATACCTGACCATGGTGTCACCGGGCGAAAGAGTATCTTTCGCGAAAAGGCGTTCCCTATACTGACTACGATGTTTCTAAAGACAAAGATAAACTGGCAGAGATGATGCAAAAATCAAAGCAGATGGGCGTACCGGTAATCACCATTGATGACAATGTGGTGGTCGGTTTTAACCAGCAACAGATTGATAAGCTGCTAGCGGCATAATAACATCGAGAGCAAACCTATGTATGACCTGATGATAATCGGGGGAGGGCCTGCCGGGCTGGCAGCGGCGGTTTATGCTGCCCGCAAGCGGCTTAACACGCTGCTGATAAGCGCTGACATTGGCGGGCAGGTAAACCGAACTCTGGGTATTGAGAACTATCTTGGCTACCAGTTTATCGAAGGTCCGGAGCTTATCAGCAAGTTCCATAGCCAGGTAAGCCAATTCCCCATTGACCAGAGGATTGGTCACAAAGTGACGCGATTAAATAGGAGCACCGAAGCGTTTGAAGCCATTACCGAGGCAGGGGAGAAATACCAATCCAGGGTAGTGGTTCTGGCCACAGGAAAGAGGCCACGTCAGCTCAACGTGCCCGGTGAGGAGACTTTCATGGGCAAGGGAGTGACCTACTGTGCCATTTGCGATGGGCCTATCTTCTCCGGGCAAAAGGTAGCCGTTATCGGTGGTGGCAACTCGGCACTTGAGGCAGCCCTGGATATGGTAAAAATTGCCGAGCACGTCTACCTGGTCTCACTGACTCCTTTAAGTGGGGATGCGATTCTTATTGAGAAGTTAAGAGCTGCCAACAACGTCAGCATCCTTGCCGATTATCAGATGGAGAAAATCGAAGGGCAGGATTTTGTTAACGCCATTATCATCAAAGAGCTAAAGAGCAACCAGAGTCAAAACCTGGCGGTGGGTGGGGTCTTCGTTGAAATCGGGCTGGTGCCTAACTCAGAACCGGTAACCGGGGTTGTTCAGCTCAACCAGCAGGGAGAGGTTCCGGTCAACTGTTCCTGCGAAACTGACATCCCCGGGTTGTTCGCCGCCGGAGATGTGACTGACCTCCCCGAGAAGCAGATTGTCGTTGCTGCCGGTGAGGGCGCCAAGGCAGCTCTTCAGGCACACCGCTACCTGCAACGAATGGCAGCGTAGTCCCGGCCAGGCGCAGCTACTGTTTTTCCGCTAATTACTGGACCAATGGCTGTTCCGCATTAGCTAAGCGCAGTGTCTCAGTAATAACTTGCCACATTACCCGTTCGTGCTGAGCTTGGCGAAGCATCTTGCCTTTGGTTCTGTTTGCTTATGGTTGATATTGGTAAAAACCTATCCCCTGTCCCCTTCCCTTGTGAAGGGAAGGGAGAGAAAAAAGAGAGGGGGCTTCGCCCCCTCTCTAAAATACCTTCCTCCTCTCCTTTTAGGAGAGGAGGATAAAGAGGGTGAGGTGAGGAGGTCAACCAAAACCGAACAGCATCTTGCCCTTCGACTGGCTCAAGGTGAATGGGATTTGTAAACCTGTTTATGAGACACTACACCAGCCACTTAAGGACGACCTTATCCCCGGTATCCCCTTCCCATGCTCAGGAATGTTGTGTCAACTAATGAGGTAACTTCCCCGCCTGACCACGATGCTTTCGGAAATGGTTCTTTCCGTATTGTCCTCCTCGCATACCTGTGATAGACTAGCTTACTCAAGGCTTATGAAACCGAACGGAAACACTGGGAATCAGGCACAAACTAAACCGCAACCGCGGTTCTTCTATGGCTGGATTATCGTTGGGGTAATGGCAGCGGCAGGAGCGGTCACGCCTGCCCTGGCAACACTGAACTTCGGTCTCTTCATCAAGATAATGGGTGATGAGCTTGGTATCGGGCGTTCCATGTTCGGCTGGGCAATGACTGCCCGCCAGGTGGCTGGCTCCGCCAGCGGGCCAATCCTGGGAAAGCTGATTGACCGTTTTGGCTCCAGGGTGATACTCGCTATCGCCGCCGTGATTACGGGCACCGGCATGATTGGCCTGAGCTTCATTCTACACTCCTGGCAGATGGTATTGATGTTCGGTATCATGGGCATTATCGGTTTCGGAGGGCCAGGTGGTGGACTGGTAACCTCGATTCCCGTCCTCAAATGGTTCGTGCATAATCGCGGGAAAGCCATCGCCTTCAGCGCCCTGGGCATACCTCTCGGCGCCCTGATTTTCATCCCGTTAACGCAAATTCTCATCGCTTCCCGAGGCTGGCGCGAAGCCTGGGTTATTCTGGCAGTTCTCACCACGGCAATAGTAGTGCCTTTATCCCTCATCTTCGTCCGCCGGCAACCTGAAGATATGGGCCTCCGGCCTGATGGGGCACCGTCTACCCACAAGCATTCCCTTGACTCCACACCACCCACCATCGTCCATGACGAAGTCGCCTGGACGCTTCATGAGGCGATTCATACCGGCGCTTTCTGGAGTCTGGTGATAGCATTCAGCTTCATGTTTCTAGGAATGGGTAGCGTCGGTGTGCACCGCATACCGGCTTTCATGGACCGCGGTCTTGACCCCAGGCTTATTTCCTATGCCACCGCCTTCGATGCCATCATGGCCGGCACCAGCACCTTTGTCTCGGGACTGCTGGTCAGGAGAATCCGTGCGAGATTTATCGGGGTAGTCAGCTTTTTTCTGCTTGCCGCGGCTACCGTGCTTACCATCTATGCTTATAGTTTTCCCGTCATGTTCCTATCGATGGCTTTCTTCGGTCTCGGTATCGGCGGCATGATATTCTCGTCCAACTTCCTCTGGGCGGAATACTACGGTCGGCGGCACCTGGGTACGATTATGGGGGTAGTTGCGCCGATAACAATGATAGTTGGAGGTATCGGGCCACCCCTGGCCGGCTACATCCGCGATACCACCGGACACTATGACCCGATGTGGTGGACAAGCGTCGGCTTAATGACCTTGTCTGCGGTAATCCTGGTCACTGCCCCGGCGCCGCGGAAGGCGGAGGACAAAGGCCAGGCTGCCGCATAATTACTTATTCAAGAACTTGATATTGAGCCTCAGCTTACTGCATGGCAGAGTATGGTGTCGGCCGCATGATAGTATTGGTAACACGCAGGACTATCGGGCCGTTTTTGCTCGTCTCTTCTGCCACCTTAAGCCATTCGGGGTCGCGTGAGAAGGCGTCCCACTTTTGCTGTCGTTCTTCGAGGCTTTCCCAGGCAAGTATATAGGTTAGCGTGTTGCCCGGACCAATCACATTTTCCCAGAAACCTACAGGACGAATGCCCAGCCTCTTCCAAATCCTGGTGGTATGTTTGGCAAACCGGTCATTAATATCCTTCATTCTAAGCGGCGGAATATCATAGACCCTGAGTTCGTAAAACATTTTCTGACCCTCCTGTTAGTTAATGATGTCTGACTATAACATTAGTATTGCCGTATTTCAAGCATATCTCCTGGGCAATGACCGGGGTTGAGATAGGGTTTTTACCCTGAATATCCACTCCAACACAAGAAAGACAAGCCTAAAATCCACACATTAAGGTTCACCGTGGGCGGCGGCTTGACAAGTTATTTCAGTGGGTGCTAACCTTCCCACAAAGCATTATCATTAAGCAAACTGTGGGTTGTAAATATGGCCGTAAAGTAAAGCTCCGGCAAGAAAGGAGGTTTCACATGGCGGAATTAGCGTTAAAAGGGATAAAGGTGCTGGACTTGAGCGAAGGCATCGCTGGCCCTTATTGCACGAGACTGCTGGGTAACTTCGGGGCTGAGGTCCTTAAAGTGGAGAGACCCGGCGAAGGGGATAAGTCCAGGCAAGTAGGGCCTTTCCCGGAAGACCTCCCACATCTGGAGAGGAGCGCTCTTTTTCTCCACCTGAATATTAACAAAAAAGGCATTACTTTGAACCTGGAGACCACTGCGGGGAGGAAGATAATCAAGGAACTGGTGAAGGGAGCAGATGTATTGGTGGAGAGCTTTAAGCCGGGACAAATGCAAGAATGGGGATTAGACTATCAGAGCCTGGAGAAAATCAATCCCAGGCTAGTGATGACTTCAATTACTCCTTTTGGGCAAACCGGTCCTTACCGGGATTATAAAGCGACTTCCGCAGTGCTGGATGCTCTGGCCGGGCAAACGCTCATCCAGGGAGACCCCAGGCGAGAGCCGATGCGATATTATGACGGGGCGGCGGAATACTCTGCCGGAGCGTTTACTTATATCGCCGCCATGGGTGCCCTGTTTTACAGCGGGAACACCGGGGAAGGACAGTATATTGATATGTCTATTCTGCAGTGTTTCACCGTATTGGATTCTCATCGTTCTGTCTACTGGACACACCTGGGGACGCTGCAGGAGAGAACCGCCGGGCGCTTCGGCGTATGGCCGGGTAAGGTTTACCCCTGCCGTGATGGCTATATCGGTATTGCCGGTGTTGGACCCGCCGGGAATTTGCAGGCACTGCATAGTGTCATGGGTATCCCTGAGCTGCTCGATCCCAAGTACGATACGGCAACCAAAAGAGCCAAATATGTTACAGAACTGGATGCTCTCATCCAGCCCTGGCTGATGCAACATGACAAAGTCGAGATATTCAATGCCATACAAAAGGCAAGAGTTCAAGCCGGGGTGTGTACCTCGGCGGAAGACCTGCTGAAAGATGAGGGGTATGCCGCCAGGGGATTCTGGGCGGAGGTAGACCATCCTGATGTCGGCAAGCTGATGTACCCGGGGGCACTCGCCCTTATGTCGGAGACAGAGTGGCAAACCAGCCGCGCGCCACGTCTCGGCGAACACAACGAAGAGATATATCTTGGAACGTTAGGCTATTCCCCGCAGGAGCTAACCCAGCTTAAGCAGGGCGGTGTTATCTAACCAACACATAGATTTGAGAAGCAGGGAGGTTTAGCAATGCAGGATTTTCCGCTCACCGGGATAAGGGTTCTCGCTTGTGACTTTGCCTGGGCGGGTCCATTCAATACCTGGCTACTGGCGAATTTGGGGGCCGAGGTTATCAAAGTGGAGCATCACCTGGCAAGAAGTGCCGGCAGAGGGCGCACTCCACGTGCCAGAGCCGAGGTCAATAAGGCGGAGGGTCGCCTGCCGGGAAGTGCCGGCGGCAGGCAGTATCGTCCCGAAAGTACGTTCGATGCCGTCACGCTGGGGCAGGTCTATCTCGATGGTGATCCCGGGGAGAGACCCTGGAACCGCAGCGGCTACATTAACCAGTTTGCCCGCAGCAAGAAAAGTGTCGTGCTGGACCTGAGCAAGCCTGAGGGGAAAGAGCTGTTCCTGAAGCTGGTGAAGATAAGCGATGTGGTGCAAGACAACTACAGTACCCGTGTCATGATTAATTTTGGCCTGGATTATCCGGTGCTGAGAGAGGTGAACCCCGGAATAATTATGATTCGCCAGCCGGGTTTTGGAGTCACTGGGCCCTATAAAGAGTATGTTGCCGGAGGCTGTCCTACTGAGATTCACGGCGGGCTTAGCTTTCATATGGGCTACCATGATGGTGAGCCGATGCGCCCGGGGACTTGTGTTGTCGACCCCTGGGCGGGTTTAGGCGCTTGCTGTGTTGTCCTGGCAGCGCTATGGCAGAGACGCCGGACCGGCCAAGGTCAATTCCTCGATACCGGGCAGTGTGAATGTGTGACCACCATCGTCGGGGACAGCGTGCTGGGATATCAAATGAAGTCAAAATGGCCTGACCGCTTTGGTAATCGCCATTCTTCGATGGCGCCACACGGATGCTACCCTTGCCGTGGTGAAGATAAATGGATAGCTATCGCCGTTGCCTGCGATGAGGAGTGGCTGGCCTTATCCCGGGCGATGGGTAATCCTGCCTGGACAAAAGAGGAGCGGTTCAGCAACCAGCTCAGCCGGAGTCAGAACCAGGATGAAATGGACCGCCGCATCGGAGAATGGACCGCCCAACATGACCACATTGCGTTGATGCACAGCCTGCAGAGCCAGGGGGTTGCTGCCGGAGCAGCGCTTGACCAAATTGAAGTGATGGCTGACCCGCAGTGCCAGGAGAGAGATTACTACATTGAAGTTGAGCATACTGAAACCGGAATCCTACCCTATGCCGCCCCACCCTGGAAGATGTCTAAAGTACCGTTGGTTGACCAGAGGGCGCCGCTGCTTGGTGAGGACAACGGTTATGTCTTAAGGGAGCTTCTCGGTTTATCCGACCAGGAGATAGCCGGGTTACAGGAGAGAAGGATAATAAGCGACCATCCGCTCGAGTGATGGAACAGGCTCAGCAGGTGGCCCGATAAACCAGCCGTCTTCGGCGTGTGTTTTGTCTCGCTGCCCGGTGGGTTTCTGCCCATCGGTAGACGATGCGGCTTAGCCAGTCTTGCCCCCTCAAACGATGTACCGTCGCTGCTGGTTCTGCCAGTCTTTGATTTCCCTGGCCTGAGCCGCGAAACCGCTTCGTCCCAGCATCCCGTTGATATACTGTTTGCTGGATTCGACTCCCGGCTGGTCGAGGGGATTAACTTCATAGAGACCGCCGGTAAAAACGGTTTGCACCTCAAGAAGAAAAAGAAGCTGCCCGATAGTAAAGGGATTGACTTCAGGCAGGATAAGGCTCATATTGCTACGCCCGGCACGGGTCAGGGCATAGCTGGTAGCCTCAGCTTCCACCTTCATCAGCTCGGCCAGGCTGTGCCCGCCCACGTAGGAGAGTCCCCCACCATGTCCTGAGAGCGATGGTATAGGCATGACCTCGCCGTGATTTTCTACCAGCAGGAAGACGATGAGCTTATCAAAAGGCCCTTCCTGGTATAGCTGCAACTGGCTGTGCTGGTCGGTGACACCCAGGGCGACAACCGGGGTTTGTCCGGAGTGGACTACCTTCCCTGCTGTGGTCATGGCTTTTCCCAGGCTTTCCGCCCAGAGCTGGCGGAACCAGTCGGCGACTCTAACCAGGGCATCACTGTAGGGCATCATCACGACAATATTCTGCCCTTTGCTCACATCGGCTAAATAGTGCAAAGCTCCGCTCAGATAGGCCGGATTTTGCCACAACTGGTTAGATTGGCACCGCTCCGCCATGTGGCGCGCTCCCGCCAGCAGCTCCGGAATGTCAATCCCGGTCATGGCTGCCGGGAACAGTCCGACCTGCGTCAATACGGAAAAGCGCCCGCCCACGTTCTCCGGAATGGGGAGCAGCCGGTAACCTTCTCCTTCCGCTAATGTCCTTAAAGTGCTCTTGGCAGCGCCGGTAGTAATGACAAGATGCTCTCTGACAGCTTCTTTACCCAGCCTCTCTATCAGTAGCTGGCGCACAATGAGGAACTGGCTCAGGGTCTCGGTGGTCGTCCCTGATTTACTGATGACGTTAAATATCGCTCTTTCCGGATTGATAATCTCCAGGATGCTTTTAAAAGTGCGCGGGTCGATATTGTCCAGGAAGAAGAGGCGCGGAGCCCCACTTCGCTCCGACCTGGGCAGGAGGTTGTGCCAGGGAGGGCAGAGGGACTGGAAAAGAGCCATCCCTCCCAGTGCCGAGCCGCCAATACCCAGCACAATAAAGTCGTCACACCCTTCGCGGAGAGAGCCAGCCAACGATATGCTCTCATTGGCCGCTGCTAAACCTTCGGGTAACTGGTAGAAGCCCAGCTCCCCTGACTTCCGCCTGGTCTCAATATTGGCGGCGATTGCCAGCGCCCTGGGGGCAAGCGCATCAATCTCTCCAGGGCTAATACCGCGGCTGCCCAGAAAATCAGAAATGGTATTATTGAAATCCAGCCGGAGCGTCATCCGGCTAGCCCAGTTGGGGTCACGCCATCTTTCCACAAGCGTCTCCTTAGCAATGATATAAAGCTGACCTGCTTCTGGTTGAGTGGGTCAGTAACAGAATACTATCATTCCAGAGAGAAAGGGTCAAACTTTTTAGTAACCTCACCCCCTTAGTCCCCCTCTCCTTCCAGGAGAGGGGGAAATAGAGAAAGAGGGGCTTCGCCCCTCTTGGACACCTAAAAGCACTGAAAAGTTATAGCATCTAGTCCTTAACACTGAGATAAAGCCATTGACGTCGTTCACTCACTCTCCCAACAGTCGTTACCATAATCTTCATTCTAAACCTGCCACTGTGATTGGCTTTAACAAAAAAACGAGTAGCCGAAGTTTCCCCTATTGCAAGTATATTGCTTGACCGCTTCTGTACGTAACACGGCTTTTGCCCAATCTTCAAACTCCCACTTTCAGGAGCCCAATTCCACTGTGAACTATTGGGAAATTCTGGAGCCGTTTCACTTACCTCAAAACCGTCAGGCAAGCCTATCGTAATTCTGTAATTGTCCCACGTAGTGATACCCGTATTATAGACTGCAAGAAATACTGGCCGCCATTTCCCTTTTGTAATAGTAAGTTCACTAAGTTTACTGTTGTTATCAACTACTCCTGAGCTACAATCTGTAACATTCAGATAGGCGCCATAGAAGGAAGGTGACAAAACCTTACCATACGAGAAAAATGTGGCTAGTGTTATCACAATAGCAGTAATTGCTGGTTCACTATCCTTCCATGAATGTTGACCACCTAAGGTTAAAACCACCCAAAATACAATAATCCATATAAATGCAAAAGGAATCAGTTTGTCTCCCCATTTCTCCCCGGCTCCATCTTCACGTTTGATTGCACGAGTTATCATGCGCGACCACGAAAAATGTAGAGATGCCAAACACAGACCCCATAATAATAGAATATACATCTTATCTCGTGGGATGATAGTACAAACTTTATATGCTATCACCCCGCTTTTCTACCATTCTACCACTTTTATATCTTGTTATCTTCAAACAATCAAGAATGAGTAAGAGGCTTTCTCTTAGTTGATTGCACTTCTGATTTGTGGCTGGTATAATTGTCTAACGGTTAAGTTCAGAAATACGGTTAATCAAGAATGTGAAAACGATTTTAGCCTCTCTTCCCGGGTGGGTGGGAGGTTTTCGTTTGCTTGATGAAGGAGCATAACAGTGGCAGCTAGTAAGGATAATAAAACGGTCAGCCAGGAAAAGCTGGAGACGATGCGCCATTCGGCAGCCCACGTCATGGCAGAAGCGGTACAGTCGGTCTTCCCCGGTGCCAAATTCGGTATCGGGCCGGCGATTGAAAACGGTTTCTATTATGACTTTGAGCTACCCCGTCCCTTGACTCCGCAGGATTTACCGCTCATCGAGGCGAAGATGCGGGAAATAATCAAGTCCAAATCTCCGTTTGTCCGGACGGAGGCAACCAAAGAAGAGGCATGCTCTTTGTTTGCCAGCCAGCCCTACAAGCTGGAACTGATTGCTGACCTGCCTGATGAGAAGGTCAGCATCTACCGGCAGGGTGACTTTGTTGACCTGTGTCGTGGCCCTCATGTCAGCTCTACCGATGAGATAAAGGCTTTCAAGCTGGTCAGTATTGCCGGCGCCTACTGGCGTGGTGATGAGCACCGTCCCATGCTCCAGCGCATCTATGGGGCTGCTTTTACCACCGAAAAAGCCCTGGCCGAACACCTGGAACAGTTGGCCGAAGCTGCCCGGCGTGACCACCGGAAACTGGGCGCGGAGCTTGACCTCTTCAGCCTGCATGAGGAGTCCGGGCCGGGGTTGGTGCACTGGCATCCTAAAGGAGCAATCATCCGGCGCGTTATTGAGGACTTCTGGAAGGACGAACACGTCAGGCGCGGCTATGAGCTGGTCTATACGCCCCATGTCGCCAAACTAGCCCTGTGGAAGACCAGCGGTCACTGGGATTTTTACCGGGAAAACATGTATAGCCCGATGGATGTGGAAGGGCAGGAATATGTCCTTAAGCCGATGAACTGCCTGGGACATATCCTGATTTATAAAACAAGGTTACGCAGCTATCGCGACCTACCCCTGCGCCTTGCTGAGCTGGGCACGGTCTACCGCTACGAGCGTTCCGGCGTGCTTCATGGCCTGTCCCGGGTGAGAGGTTTCACCCAGGACGACGCTCATATCTTTTGCCGCTTTGACCAGCTTGAGGATGAGGTCACCGGCGTTCTGGATTTGGCTCGTTTTATGACCGATAACTTTGGCTTTAGCAAATACCAGGTCTATCTCTCGACGCGACCGGAGAAAGCCGCCGGCTCCCTGGATATCTGGGAAGAGGCGACCGAGACACTACGGCGAGCGCTAGAACACCTGAAAATTGACTACGAGGTAGACCCGGGTGAGGGTGTGTTTTACGGACCTAAAATAGACATTAAATTGCAGGATGCCCTCGGCCGGGGTTGGCAAGGCCCCACCATCCAGGTGGATTTTAATCTGCCCCAGCGCTTTGACGTAACCTATGTCGGCGAAGACAGCAAGGAGCACCCGGTAGCCATGGTACACCGTACCGTGCTGGGTAGCATGGAGCGCTTTCTGGCCTCACTTATCGAGCATTATGGTGGCGCCTTCCCGGTCTGGCTGTCCCCCGTTCAGGTAATGGTTATCCCGGTTGCCGACCGTCACCTGGAATACGCACGTAATATTCAGGCTGAGCTTAGAAATGAACTGATACGGGCAGAGGTTGATACCCGCTCGGAGAGAATAAATATGAAAATCCGGCAGGCTCAGCTCGATAAGGTACCCTATATGCTGCTGGTTGGCGATAAAGAGGTGGACTCTAATACGGTGTCTGTCCGCCTGCGCAGTGGTGAACAATTGCCGGCACAACCCCTGGACAGCTTTAAAGATGTTCTCAAAACGGCGATAGCCCGTAAAGCCAGAGACGTGAAATGAAATAACCTGATAAAGATTGTAAGATTAAACAATCTTCTCAAAGGTTTCGCTGCTTTTGGTTGGTATGATGGTAATAATCAGTATGAAGTGTCATTGCGAGGGCACGTTAGTGCCCGTGGCAATCTCAAGAATGCATCTTAGCGATTGCTTCGCTTCGCTCGCAATGACAGCTAGCCAACCAAATACAAACAAAACCATCTTAAAAACTGTTTGATTAGTCCAGAAGAATATGTTATAGTTCTACTCATAGCGAATCAGTCCACGGGGAGGTAAACTGGAGCATAATTAAGAAACAGCGCGTCAATGATGAGATTAGGGCCAGAGAGGTTCGTCTGGTCGGAGAGAAAGGGGAACAGCTGGGGGTTATGCCGCTGTTCCAGGCACGGGATGTAGCCAAGAAACAGAACCTCGACCTTGTCGAAGTGGCGGCGACTTCGGTGCCACCGGTTTGTCGTTTGCTTGATTACGGAAAGTTCAGGTACGAGCAGGCGAAAAAAGAGCGTGACGCAAAGAAGACCCAGAAGGTCTCAGCGGTAAGGGAAATTCGCTTACGACCTAAGATTGGGCTCCATGATTTTGAGGCTAAGGCCAAGGTCGGCAAGAAGCTACTTGAGGATGGCGACAAACTCAAGGTAACCATAATGTTTCGAGGCCGCGAAAACACTCATCCCGATATCGGTCGGAAGCTGTTGCTGAAGATGATTGAATCACTGAAAGATGTTGCGGCTGCGGAAGGGCAGCCGTTGACAGATGGGAGAAGGATGGATGTGGTGCTATCTCCCTTACCTAACCTGAAAGCAAAGAAAAAGACTACGGTGGAAGAGAAAGAGGTAGTAGATGCCGAAATTGAAAACCCATAAGGGAGCGCAAAGCCGCTTACATATTACTGGTAGCGGCAAGATTATGCGGACCAAGATTGGTAAGAGTCACTTGCGTGTCAACAAATCAAAACGGTCGAAGGGTCTCTATGACGAGACTATACCGATAAGTCCTCGAGATAGAGTAAGAATAAGTAGACTTATACCCTACGGGATAAAATAAAGGAGAAATACCTTGCCAAGAGTAAAAAGAGGTGTCACCGCTCACCATCGCCATAAGAGTATGCTCGCCCTGACCAAGGGACACCGGGCAACAAAACACGCCCTGTATCGTCGTGCCCACGAATCGATGCTCCATTCCTTAAGCTATTCATATGCTCACCGCCGCGAGCGGAGGGGCGATATGAGGCGTCTCTGGATTGTTCGGGTCAATGGCGCCACCCGGATTCTCGGGCTGACCTATGGCCAGTTTATCAATGGGCTGAGGAAGTCTGGTATTGGGATTGACCGCAAGATGCTGGCCGATATGGTGGTTAACGAACCGGAGCATTTTGCCCAGCTGGTGGCGACGGTTAAGACGCAGGTCTAGGGTCTAACCGGTTTTGCTGCCAGTACACCCCGGTTTCTTTATACGCCCAAAGACTACTCCGCGGGCATTATCATAAAGCGTGAAATGGTCTTAACCATGAGCAAAATACTGGTCGCTTCCACCGGTGATAGCCGGTGCTCCTGGTAGACAAAACGAGACGGAGCTTAAGGAAAAGGTGTCTGAAGAGCTTGAAGAGCTGAAGCTGAGTGCCCTGAAAGAGCTGGACGGCATCAACAATATCAAAGACCTGGAGGTGTGGCGGGTACGCTATCTGGGCCGGAAAGGCTCCCTCAGCCAGGTTTTGCGCGGCCTCGCCGCCCTACCGTTGACCGAGAGGAAAACCGCCGGTGCTATTGCGAACCAGGCCAAAGCTATTCTTGAGGAAAGTTTCTCCAGAAAAGAGCAGGCTCTGCACCAGGGCGAGCTAGCTTCCCCAAAAGGCGAGACTATGGATATTACCCTGCCGGGGCGTCCTTTACCGGCGGGGCGGTTGCATCCGATTACGCAGACCATTGATGAAATCTGCCAGATATTTGTCTCACTGGGCTTTCAGATTGTAGAAGGGCCGGAAGTAGAGTGGGACTACTATAACTTTGAGGCATTGAACATGCCCAAGGAACACCCGGCACGCGATAGCCAATCGACATTATGGGTTGACCACAGGACAGAGAGCGGGGAATCGTCCATGCTGTTGCGTACGCAGGGGACGGCAATCAGTGCCAGGGTTATCGAGACAATACAGCCGCCGATAAGAACTATTGAGCCGGCCAGGGTCTACCGCCGTGAAGCCACCGATGCTACTCATCTCAGTATTTACCATAACATTGACGGCCTGGTGGTTGACCAGGGTATTACCATGGCCGACCTGAAGGGGGCGCTCTATGAGTTTGCCCGTTGTTACTTCGGTGAAGATAGAAAGGTGCGGTTTCGCTGCGATTATTTCCCGTTCGTTGAGCCTGGAGTCGAAGTTGCTATCGATTGCATCGTTTGTCACGGCGGGGGTTGCCGACTCTGCGGGAACAGCGGCTGGATTGAGATACTCGGCGCCGGCATGACCCACCCGGAGGTGCTGCGGCGCGGGGGTATCGACCCTGATGTTTATACCAGTTTCGCTTTTGGCATGGGTGTAGAACGTATGCCGATGCTGCGCTACGGGATTGACGATATCCGGCTCTTCTATGGCAACGACCTGAGATTCTTGAGACAGTTTTAAGACATGAAAGTTTCACTCAAGTGGCTTAAGGAATATGTCGATATTACCCTGCCTCCGGCGGAGATAGCCGAAAAGCTGACCATGGCCGGCATCGAAGTCAAAGGAATGCAGGTTATCGGCGGTAGCTGGGACAATGTCATTATTGGCTGCATCGTTGCCATCAATCCCCATCCCAATGCCGACCGTCTCACTTTACCAACCCTTGACCTGGGTACCGGGCAAGCCACCGTGGTCTGCGGGGCGCCCAACCTCAGAATCGGTGATAAGATTGCCTTTGCCCGCGTCGGTGCCCGGCTTATCGATGGGCATACTGGCGAGCTATCCCAACTGAAATCAGCCAAGATTCGTGGCGTTGTCTCCAGCGGCATGGTTTGCTCGGAAAAGGAGCTTGGCATCTCGGACAACCATGAGGGTATCATGGTTTTACCACCCGGAGCACCGGTGGGAATGCCGCTGGCGGATTACCTGGGCGACGTTATCTTTAATGCCGAGGTAACACCTAACCGCCCCGATTGCCTGTCCGTCATCGGGCTGGCCAGAGAAATCGCGGCTCTTACCGGGCAAAGCCTGCATCTGCCTGACCTGACCTATACGGAAGGTGGTTCTCCGGTAGAGGAAGCCGTGGCGGTGGAAATCATGGCTCCCGACCTTTGTCCCCGCTATTGTGCCAGCCTCATCAAAGGGGTAAAGGTGGCCGACTCTCCGGATTGGATGCAGCAGCGCTTGCTCGCCTCCGGAATGCGCCCGATAAGCAACATCGTCGATATTACCAACTATGTGATGCTGGAGTACGGGCAGCCCCTCCACTCCTTTGATTATGAGCGGCTTCGAGGCAAGCGCGTCATCGCCCGGCGGGCGAGAGACGGGGAGAGGATAGTTTCCCTCGATGACGTTGAACGGACCCTGGCGAGTGATATGCTGGTTATTGCTGATGCAGAGCGGGCGGTAGCGATAGCGGGGGTGATGGGTGGCGCCAACAGTGAAGTAACCGGTGGAACTACATCCGTATTACTGGAGGCAGCCAGCTTTCAGCCGGCCAGTATTCACTATACCGGCCAGAAATTACGTTTGCCCAGTGAAGCCTGTATGCGCTTTGAAAGAGGCATCCGTCCGGAGTTAACCCTGCCGGCATTGCGCCGAGCGACACAGCTAATGCTGCAGCTGGCCGGCGGCGAGACGGCGAAAGGTTTGGTGGATGTCTACCCGGGTAAAAAGGAAACCAACCCTATCCGGCTATCCACTATTGAGATAAAGCGCCTGCTGGAGATTGACCTCAGCCGGGAGCAGGTCACCGCCGCATTGGCCTTACCCGGCTTTGATTGCCAACCGGTAGATTCCAGCTCTGAAATTCTGGTCACTGCCCCCTACTGGCGCAGCGATATTCGCTTAACGGTCGACCTTGTCGAAGAGGTAGCCCGGATGATTGGCTACGACAAAATTCCGATAACGATGCTCAGCCAGCCGATACCGAAGCAAAACCGTCCGCCGCTGATCAGACTGAAACAGCAAATACGGCAAAGTCTTACCGGCTACGGCTTCCAGGAGATAATCACCTATTCCCTGACCGGTTTAGAAACACTCAACCGGCTTTCTACCGAACCATCTTCCCTTGAAGCAGCATGCCTCCGCCTGGCCAACCCGATGAGTGCCGAGCAGGAGTACCTGCGTCCTAACCTGCGGGCTAACCTGTTGACGGCACTCGTGACCAACCGAAGGCACGAAGACGGGACGATTCGCCTTTTCGAGCTGGGCCGGGTCTATCAGCCACGGGGTAAGGAGTTACCCGATGAGCGGGAGACGCTTTGTGGTGTGCTCAGTGGGCCGAGACAGGACAAATCCTGGCTGGGCGGGGATGAGCTAACTGATTTCTTCGACGCCAAGGGAGTGGTAGAAAGCCTGCTGAAGCAACTGGGGGTAGACGGTAGTTTTGAGCAAAGCATGGATACAAGTTTCCATCCTGCCAAACAGGTAGCCATCGTCGTCAACGGCACCGGGGTGGGCATTGTCGGTGAGCTAAACCCGCAAGTTGTCACCGCTTTCGACCTCGCTGAGCCGGTGTTTCTATTTGAGGTTGATTTGGCCAGGCTTCTTCCCTTTACTCTCGGACAAAAGATGTTCCAGCCGCTACCACGCTTCCCGGCGGTAGTCAGGGACCTGGCCGTAGTTATCAGCCGCGAGATAACACATCAGCAAATAATGGATATTATCAGCAGTTTTCCCCTGGTCGTGCAGGTGGCTCTCTTTGATGTCTATTCCGGCGAGCAAGTTCCCGCTGGTAAAAAATCCCTGGCCTACCGCATCACCTTCCAATCCGCAACTCAAACCCTGACCGATGAGGAAGTCAACCCGGTCCAACAGCAAATCCTGGACAAGCTATCCCAGGAGTTCGGGGCGACGCTACGAAGCTAGTATTACCCGCAACTTCCTCTTTATTCGTCATTGTTTACCCTCCAATCAAGAAGTCAGAGAGAAATACTAATAATCCTCCCATATAGACTGTACCATGATATGGCTGATGCCATTCAAATAGAATCAAATCATTCTGACGAGGCCAGAATCCGGATACCACCCTGCCCCCTGGTTTCCAGCCTACGCTGGAATGACAGTTATTGAGCGTGTGTCAATGGTGATGAGACACAGCAGGTCTAGCAACCTCTAGTATTGTGTCAGGTAATCACTGAACCAATTCTTTCTTAAGGCAACCATCCCGTTTGTTGACGACCTCATACCGTTTTATTATTCCCTTAATAAGGGGGACAAGAAAATAAGTTAGAAATGGGGCTTGACAATTCTTATTCCTCAATACTATAATTCAGTATATTCTGATAAGTCAGATAAATAGTTGAGGTAAGAAAATGGCTGATAAAAATGTAAACGAGTGCGGTTGTTTGCCCACCAATCAAAGCATGGGCTGTTGTCGAGTGGAGGCAGTCATTAGTGTTGATGAACGCGGCCAGATGGTGCTGCCTAAAGAGATAAGAGACAAGGCAGGAATTGGCGCCGGAGACAAGCTGGCGGTGATCGATTGGGAGAAAGACGGCAAGATATGCTGCATCCTGTTAATTAAAGCGGAAGAGTTTGGCGGGATGATAAAAGATATTCTGGGGCCGATGATGGCAGAACTGGGTAAAAAGGAGGCGACAAAATGAAAGAGACTGAAGTCAAGAAAGTGGTGCGGGAAGGATATGCCCGGATTGCCCAGCAGGGGAGTTCCTGTTGCTCTCCGGCAAGCTCGTGCTGTGGACGCCCTGCCGAGACGGAGCAAATCAGCAAAAGTATTGGCTATAGCGAGGATGAGCTTAGTGCCGTCCCCGAAGGAGCCAATCTGGGACTTGGCTGCGGTAATCCGGTGGCGCTGGCTTCGCTGAAGAGAGGAGAGACGGTTCTCGACCTTGGTTCGGGTGCCGGCTTCGATTGTTTCCTGGCGGCGAATAGAGTTGGTCAGCAGGGGAAGGTTATCGGCGTGGATATGACCCCGGAGATGATTGAAAGGGCGAGGAGTAACGCCCACAAAGGCAACTATGAAAATGTGGAGTTCAGGCTAGGTGAGATTGAGAATCTGCCTGTGGCGGACAACACCATCGATGTCATTATCTCAAACTGCGTGATTAATCTCGCCCCGGACAAAGAAAGAGTTTTTAAGGAAGCCTACCGGGTACTTAAAACCGGTGGCCGGCTGATGATATCGGATATGGTTTTACTGAAGGAACTCCCCGGTGTCATCAAGAACTCTATCGATGCTTATATCGGTTGCCTGGCCGGAGCTGTCAAGAAAGATGAATACTTGAGAGTCATCGAGACTGCCGGGTTCAAGCAGGTGAAGGTTATCGATGAAACCATCTTTCCGGTGGAGTTGATGACTAATGACCCGACGGCGCAAGCGGTACTGCAAAATCTGAAAATACCGGCGGAAGCGGTCAAAGAGCTGGCTCGCTCCATCGCCAGCCTGAAAGTCTACGGCGTCAAAGGTTGATGAACGAGGTTTTTTATTAACCTCACCCCCTGTATCCCCCTCTCCTTCCAGAAGAGGGGGAAATTGAGAAAGAGGGGCGGTAGCCCCTCTTAAACTCTCCTTGCTAAAATCCCTCTCGCTCTCCCTTTACTAAAGGGAGAAGTTCTCCCCCTTTGGCAAAGAGCCTGTCCCGTGCTTGACACGGGAGGGATTAAGGGGGATTTCCCCCAAAGGTTCCGTCTCTCTTCATATAAATTACCCCCTTCCTTTGTTAAAGGAAGGGGGCAGGGGGATAGATTCCTTCACACTGTCATTATGGAAGTCGCTGGCTAAACACCCTGAGAAATAAGCTGCTTGAGCGTTGTGTCTATCTCCTCCAGCAGTACAATCTGCGCCTTTTTCTCCGTGCGCCGCTTTATCTCAACGCTGTTTTTCTCCAGGGTGCGGGGGCTAACCGTCACCCGGATGGGTATGCCCAGAAGGTCGGCATCGTTGAACTTTACCCCCGGGGAATCATTACGGTCATCGTAGAGCACCTCTAAACCCTGTGCGGTGAGGTCGGCATATAGCTTTTCCGCAGCAGCGGCGACACTGGTATTTTCCAGGTATAGCGGGCAAAGATAGATTTGGTAGGGAGCAATGGGTAAAGGCCAGATAATGCCTTTATCATCGTGGCTCTGCTCGATGGCGGCGGCCAGCAACCGTCCCAGACCGATTCCGTAACACCCCATAATCATTGGACGGGAGATACCGCTCGGGTCGATAAAATTGGCCCCCAGTTTTTGACTGATGGAAGTGCCCAGCTTGAAGGTATGCCCCACCTCGATACCGTTGGCGGATTGCAGTTTGCCACCGCACCTGGGGCAGGTATCACCGGCACGAGCCCGGGCAATATCGGTCATCAGGTCGCACTTGAAATCCCGCGGGTAGTTGGCATTTTTGAAGTGGGTAGCGGGCTTATTGGCGCCGGCAACAAAATTAGACCCGGTAGTGATAGAGTTATCGGCAACAATCTTGATACCGCTGACGCCGATGGGAGAGGCAGCGCCGGCAACAATACCCGCTTCTCTCACCTCGCCCTCACTGGCCATACGCAGGTCGGTGCAAACCAGGGCGTTTTTCAGCTTGACCTCGTTCACCTCGATATCGCCCCGAATAACGACGAAGATTAGCTTGCCATCGGCGATGTAGAAGACCGCTTTAAGGGTACGGTTCCTGGGTACATCCAGGAATTTGGACACTTCCTCAATGGTGGTCATACCCGGCGTGGACACTTCTTCCAGGGGTAAAGGTTCACCACCACCGGCGGCGGTCTTGACGCTTTCTGCCTTGTCGGCGTTAGCGGTATAGTGACAATCAGGACAAGAGATAATTTCATCTTCGCCAGAGTCAGCGATAAGCATGAACTCATTCGATTCCTTGCCGCCGATGGCACCGCTATCCGCTTCGACCATCACCGCCGGTAGCCCGCAGCGGGCGTAGATATTACGATAGGCCTGGAGCATCTTCTGGTAGCTTTCGTTCAGTCCGGCTTCATCGGCATCAAAGCTATAGAGGTCTTTCATGGTGAACTCGCGGACTCGAATCAGCCCGCCCCGCGGGCGTGGCTCATCACGGAACTTGGTCTGAATCTGGTAGAGCCGCAGTGGCAGGTCACGGTAGCTCTGCACAAAGTGGCTGGCCATTTCGGTGACGACCTCTTCATGAGTCGGGCCGAGGGCCAACCTGCGCTCCCGGCGGTCATAGAGAGTAAACAGTCCCTGCCCGAAGGCCAGGTCTCGTCCCGTTTTCTGCCATAGCTCGAGGGGGTGAAGAGCCGGCAGCATCACTTCCTGCCCTCCGGCGCTATCCATCTCCTGGCGCATGATATTCTCAATTTTCTTGAGCACCCGCCAGGCTAATGGCAGGTAGGCATAGACACCGGCAGCCACCTGGTATATCATCCCGGATTTTAATAGTAACTGGTGACTGATAGTATCCGCCTCAGCAGGTATTTCTCTTTTTGTTTTACCGAATAGCTCTGAGACACGCATTACTTACTCCAATCTAACTAAGTGTCATTGCGGGAGGGCGTTAGCCCTCGTGGCAATCTCTGGCTCAACAATATAGTTCTCTATCATATCATATTTGAGTTGGTGGTTGACCCTATTCCCCTTTATCCCCCTTCCCCTTGCGAAGGGGGAGGGGGAAGTTTTGGAAGAGGGGCGTTAGCCCCTCTTGAACTCTCCTTTTCCCTGTAAGGTTATTTATATCTACCTCACCCCCTTAATCCCCCTCTCCTTTCAGGAGTGGGGGAAGAGATTTTAGAGAGGGGGCGAAGCCCCCTCTCTTTTCTTCACTTCCCCTTCCTTTAATAAAGGAAGGGGGCAGGGAGATGGATTTTAAAAGTGGTAAAGCCTTTCTTTGACTCTCTTCTTACGCTATTTGCTGTGCTTCATTCCCCTAGACGAGTATTATACTAGAGTTGTATTCGCAATGGAGGAGTTTACAATAATTGTCCCCTTTTCCACCGTCCTTATCTCCCGAGTAGGCTTAGCCGGTCGGCTCACCATAATGTTTCCAATTGGTCGCCCTTCCCAGAGAACGAGATGATTATTCGATATTCGTGTTTCATCCACCAAAATTTTGGCCTCGGCAAACTTATTTTTATCGCTCGTATCAATACGTCGTATGTAGGTTTCAATAGAGTCCCATGCTTGAATGAATTTGTTTTGAAGCTCTTCATCATTTTCGAGTTCTTGCCGATAGTTTTCAATTGCCTTTTTGAAAACGTCATACAATTCGAAATCATTTATTCTAACGAAAGTTGTCTCTCCTTCTTTTGTGACAAATGAGGAGGCGTTCTTATTTTCCACGGAGAACTGAAAACGAATAATTTCTCCTTGATATTGGAACGGCTTTGGGGAGAACAGGTGCGTTATGCCGTTTCTTACTCCGTCCCAGATGAGCAAAGGAAACTTACTGTAATTCTGTGGAAAGAAATGCGCAACAAATTGCTCAACATTGTTATCCGCGCGGTATGACCTTTCAGGAATGTCGCCCGTGCGTTCCATGTAGTCGGTTTTTCCGACATATAAATCCGATACTAAACCTAGAGCGGTGCTTAGTAGGATTGGCACTGAAAGGTTTCCACCGCCTCTGCCTGGGCATTTGCTAAGAAGATAAGAATCAATTCCATCCAAGAAAGTTTGGACATCACCTAGCAAGCAATCAATCCAGTTGAAGCGCCCTAATGGGAATACCTTGCTTTGACCTTCAGAAAAAACGTAATCACTTTTCTCGGCTGGCTTCATTTTAATGATGTCAATCATATTAGTTGCTTCCTCCAGATTGATAGTCTACAGTCTCTCCACCTCTCTCATCAGCACGCTGAGGAAATCCTTCTCCTCAATCACCCCAATCTGCTCGCCTTTTTTGAAGAGGATGGCGCGGCCTTTACCGCAGGCGATGCCAATATCGGCGTCTTTGGCTTCGCCGGGGCCATTAACGATACAGCCCATCACGGCTACTTTTATCGGCTTGTTAATCTTCAGTAGCTCTTTTTCCACGGACTCAGCCAGCGTGATAATATCAACTTCGGTACGGCCACAGGTAGGGCAGCTCACCAGTACCGGCCCATGCTGGCGCAGGTTGAGGCTCTTCAGTATCTCGTAGGCAGCAAAGATTTCTTCTATGGGGTGTGCCGTCAACGAAACCCGGATAGTATCGCCAATACCCAGGTAGAGCAGGGTACTGATACCAACGGCGCTGCGGATAATACCGGTACGCGGCGGGCCGGCCTCGGTAATGCCGACGTGCAAGGGGTAGGGTATCCTTGAGGCGATGGTCTGGTAGGCTTCGATAGTAGTCGGGACATCAAAGGCTTTGAGAGACACCTTAATCAAATCGAAGTCAAGGCTTTCCAGCAGTCTTATCTGCTCCAGGGCAGCCTCCACCATGCGCCGGGCGACTGACCACCCAGGGTCGGTTACTTTGGGCAGGCTGCCGGCGTTTAGCCCGATGCGGATAGGGACACTCCTCTCTTTGGCTGCCCTGACCACGGCCTTGACCTTCTCCGACTCGCTTATATTGCCCGGATTCAGGCGGAGTCCGTCAACACCGGCCTGCAAAGAGGCTAACGCCAGCCGGTAGTCGAAATGAATATCGGCAACTATCGGGATAGAGATACCTTTCTTGATGGCCTTAATCGCCTCGGCCGCTTCGGTATCGAGCACCGCTACCCGTACCAGCTCACAACCGCAATCCTCCAGCTCTTTAACCTGCCGGATAGTTGACATAACATCACGAGTATCAGTGTTGGTCATCGATTGCACGATAATCGGGGCATCGCCACCAATAGTGACCTTGCCGATTTGGATTTGTTTACTGGTTCTTCTTGGATTCATCAGATTATCCTTGCCTCATTCCCTTATCTACGTATGTGGGGCCGTTTATCAACCTCACCCCCTTAATCCCCCTCTCCGAGATTGGAGAGGGGGAAGAGTTTTAGAGAGGAGCTTCGCTCCTCTTTTTTACTCCCCCCTTCCCTTGCTAAGGGAAGGGGGTCAGGGGGATAGATTAATAAAACCTATTCTAGTTCTTTTAATTACGGTATCAAGGCTTCTCCAGCGACGATACGCATAATATCCTGGTAGGTGATGGCCAGGGCAAAAACAATTATCATGACGAAGCCAATAAGGTGTACCAGACCTTCCGTTTTGGGCGAGATACGTTTGCCACCGCGTACCCATTCCAGAAGGACAAAGGCAATCCGGCCGCCATCTAGGGCGGGAAGTGGGAATATATTAACTATCGCCAGGTTGATGCTGAGGAAGGCGGCAAACTCCATGAGGGGGCTGATGCCGATACGGGCGATTTCTCCAGTAAGCTGGGCGATACCAACCGGCCCGGTGACCGCCATGGGTACTGACCCGATAAACATGCCCACGATGCCATTTTTAAACAGGATAAAAGTTTCGATACAGGCGGTAATACCCAGGGGAATTGCCTTCCAAAAAGGTTCGCTGCGCCGGGTAATCGTCCGGCTTGCCTGGGCTGCCTCCGGGTTAATCTCGATACCAATCGCTCCCTGGCCCGCCGGGGGCTGCCATCGTGGAATCACCTTAACAGTTTCCCGGGTGGAATCACTGTGTTGAACAACGATAGGTATCTCCCGTCCCAGGTTGAGCTGGATATTACGGTGCAGGTCGCTGCTATTAGTTATCGGTTTTCGATTGATGCTGAGAATAGTATCACCCGCTCTCAAACCAGCCCGGACAGCGGGAGAATCGGGAGCTACCCGGTTGACGACCACTGTTTCCGTCAGCACGGAATGAGGCACCATCAAAGCTCCGGAGAAGAGCAGCAAGGGGAGCAGGAAATTCATCAGGGAGCCGGCACCGAGAACTAGAATCCTGGTGCCGATACTTTTGCTGGCCAGGCTGTGTTGTATTTTAGGGTCCTCTTCGCCGGCCATTTTGACAAAGCCCCCCAGCGGTACCAAGTTCAGGGAATAGGTCGTTTCGCCTCGCCGTATGGCTAATAGTCGCGGTGGGAAACCCAGACCAAACTCATCCACCCTCACTCCGGAAGCTTTGGCGGTGACAAAATGCCCCACCTCGTGAGCCATCACCAGCACCAGTATGACGACCAGGAACGATATTGCTGAAATCAGTGTTATCATTTATTCTCTCTATTGACAGATTTGGGTGACCGTTTCTCTCGCCCAGGCATCGGCCGCCAGAATTTCGTCCAGATTGGGATGAAGAATAGCCTTATGGCTGGCCAATGTGGCCTCGACCAGCCCGGCAATCCGGGTAAAACTGATACGCTGGCTCAGGAAGAGCTCAACCGCCACTTCATCGGCAGCAGCAAGTACCGCCGGATATGTCCCTCCCTTTTTACCGGCCTCGATGGCTATTTGCAGGCAGGGAAAAGCAATGAAATCAGGGTCTTCAAAGGTAAGCTCTTCCATCCGGCTCCAATCGAGCTGCGGCAGTTGCCGGTTGGGCAACCGTTCCGGATAGCTCAGGGCATACTGTATGGGCAGGCGCATATCCGGGTAGCTCAACTGGGCTTTTACTGTCCCATCGACAAGCTCGACCATCGAGTGAATAATACTCTGGGGATGGATGAGAACCTTGATACGGTCAAAGGGCATGTTGAATAACCAGTGGGCTTCAATCACCTCAAGCCCCTTGTTCATCAGTGTTGCCGAGTCGATGGTGATTTTCCGTCCCATCCGCCAGGAGGGGTGCCGGAGAGCTTGCTCCACGGTAACTGCCTGTAGCTGCGCCGGTGAAAGGTGACGGAAGGGCCCCCCGGAGGCAGTAAGAATAATGCTGGCAGGTGGCTGTGTCTCGCCCAGGAGGCATTGCCAGATGGCACTGTGCTCGCTATCGACGGGTAAAATACGGGCATTATGGAGCTTTGCCTCCGCAATGATAATCTCACCTGCCATCACCAGTGATTCTTTATTGGCCAGGGCAACTGTCTTTCCTGCTTTTAACGCTGCCAGCGTCGGCTCTAAGCCGGTTTTCCCGGAGGTAGCGATGACCACAGTATCAACCAGAGGATGAGCAACCATCTCTGCGGGCAATAGGAAGTGATATTCAGCACGGGCAATATTGGTTTGCGTTTCGTTACTATCATAATAAACAAAGCGTGGTTTAAACTCGTCAATCTGTTTGGCCAACAGGTTGATATTTTTACCAGCAGCCAGTGCCAGCACGCTGAAACGGTGTGGTGAGCTGCGTACGACATCAAGCGTTTGTTGCCCGATGGAGCCGGTTGAGCCGATGACAGCAAGTTGTCTTACCTGATTACCCATACTACATAATAGTATACTAACACGCCCGCAAAGACAACGCTATCCATACGGTCGAGGACCCCGCCGTGTCCCGGGATGAGATTCCCTGAGTCCTTGACCCCCATATTACGTTTAAACAGGGACTCCACGAGGTCGCCAATTTGCCCGAACAAGCTAACCAACACCCCCAGGATGATGGCCGGCACGTAGGCCAGGTTAAGCTGGAAAGGCGTCGGTAAAGTAAAGAACAGGCTGGCAATGACGGCTCCAAAGACACCGGCGATGGCCCCTTCCCACGTTTTACGCGGGCTGATGCCCGGGGCGAGCCGATGCCGGCCCATGGTGCTCCCAATGAGAAGCGCGGCACTATCCGAAGCAAAGGTGGCAAACAAGGCTAAGAAGACCCAGTTACGGCCATCTTCCTGGCCTCTTAGTGCCACCAGAATACCAAGCAGCCAGCCAATATAGAGGAGACCACCCATCGTCCAGGCCCAGCTGGCGAAAGCCTCTTTTTTATGCGGATGTACCAGCAGCATGACGAGGGAAAGAACAATGGCTGATGTTAGCAGCAGTGGCATCAGCAGGCTGAGGTCAAAGCGGGTTTCCAGGATAGATAGCAGGTCTGCATCACGACCAATAATGAAAAGCAGTGTCCAGATTAAACCGAGGTAAGTCAGTGGTACTGTTTTATTAGCGGCGACTATCCGGTAAAACTCCTGGGCAGCCAATAGCCCGCAGATAGCGACTAACACAGTGAACCAGGGTAATGGTTTATCGAACCAGATAGCTGCCGCCAGAAGAGGCAGGCCCCACAGCGCGGTGATGACTCTTTTACTGAGCATACCGGCTACCGGGACTACCGTCCCCCGAAACGTCTTTGCCTGCGGCTATAGGATAGGAGAGCTCTATCCATATCCCTGATACCAAAGTCAGGCCAGAGGACTTTGGTAAAGTGGTATTCGCTGTAGGCCGTTTGCCATATCAGGAAGTTGCTCAGGCGAAGCTCATCGCCGGTACGGATGAGCAGGTCAACATTAGGTAAACCGGCGGTGTAGAGGTGGTTGCTAAAGGATTCTTCGGTTACATCCTGGGGACGAGTACCATTAGCCAGGAGACGGCGTGCGGCATCGACAATCTCCGCCCGTCCCCCGTAGTTGAAGGCAAGGCTGAGCGTCATTCCGGTGTTATTCCTGGTTTGCTCAACGGCCCGGTTGATTGATTGCTGGAGGGCAAGCGGTAACTCATCCGGCCGGCCGAGGTGACGGAGCTTAACCCCTTTCTCGTGAAGCTCCTCGAGACATTTGTCAATATATTCCTCGGATATTTTGAATAGCCCGCTCACTTCGTCTTCAGGACGGCTCCAGTTTTCGGTAGAGAAGAAGTAGAGCGTGACACACTTTATCGGGTACTCGTTAAGGTATCTGATGATACGGCGGGTGTTTTCGGCGCCAGCACGGTGTCCGCCGAGCCTGGGCAAATTACGCCGTGCCGCCCATCTGCCATTACCGTCGGGCACAAAGGCGATATGGTCGGGAAGCGGGAAGATATTCTTTGGAGTTAGTTTCTTGTCCATGGATTTTGCTGGCGGGTAAAGCCCTTAGACTTGCCTTAGCTCGGCTTCTTTATCACTACCGATTTGCTCAGCGATGGCGATAAAGCTATCCGTAAGCTTTTGCAGCTGGTTGAGCTGGCGCTTAGATTCATCCTGAGATATCTCTTTGTTTTTCTCCAGCTGTTTCAGCTCATCTGCCGCTTCGCGCCTGAGGTTACGAATGATGATTCTTCTTTCTTCGACTCTTTTGCGTACTACCTTGGTCAGCTCCTCTCGCCGCTCTTCAGAAAGGGAAGGGATAGCAATACGGATTACATTGCCGTCATTGGTTGGGTTTAGCCCCAGGTCAGATGTCAGGATTGCTTTTTCGATGTTGTGGAGGCAGCTCTTGTCCCAGGGCTGGATAACAAGTAGTTTTGCCTCAGGAACGGCAATACCGGCAATCTGATTTAGCGGGGTAGGAGTACCAGCGTAGTCTACCTTGACATGCTCAACGAGGGAAGGCGAAGCCCGCCCGGTACGAATCGTGGCCAATTCTTTCTTCAGGCCATCGACCGCTCTCCGCATCTTTTCTTCAGTATTATGCCAGTTTGGAATCGCCATTTTCCTACTCGCTGGTTACTACGGTACCAATCGACTCACCCATTACCACCCTTTCCAGACTACGAGGAGGCTGGAGGTCAAAAACAATAATGGGCAGCTTGTTTTCCAGACATAGCGATAAGGCGGTGGCATCCATTACTTCCAGGCGCATATTCAGGGCTTCCAGATGACTCAGTTTATCGAATTTTCGAGCGTTCGGGTTTTTCAGGGGGTCGGTATTATAGATGCCGTCAACCTTATTCTTGGTCATAAGCAGCACATCAGCCTCAATCTCAATCGCCCGCAAGGCGGCGGCAGTATCAGTGGTCATGTAGGGGTTGCCGGTACCGGAGGCGAAAATAACCACTCTCCCTTTCTCGAGGTGGCGGATAGCCCGGCGCCGGATGTAAGGCTCAGCTACCTGCTGGATGAGGATGGCGGACTGCGTTCTGGTCTGGACTCCCTCACGTTCCAGCCTGTCCTGAAGAGCGAGTGCATTTATTACGGTTGCCAGCATCCCGGAGTAGTCCGCCGTGACCCGGTCCATCCCTTCCTTCTCTGCTTCGGCCCCACGCCAGATATTACCACCTCCCACCACGATAGCCAAGCTCACTCCCAGCTCGGTAACTTGTTTAATTTGCTGGCTAACACGACCCAGTGTGACCGTGTCAATCCCGTATTCTTTCTCCCCAGCAAAAGCCTCACCACTGAGCTTAAGTAATACCCGCCTGTACTTCGCCGTCATCTTCTTTTTGATACGCTGCTTTACTAGATTTCTCTACCGGTATACCGGCCATTGTCATTCCAGTATTCTGTACCAGGGAGGCACATACAGGCCGCTACTCACCTATTTCAAATCTGGTGAACCGGCGGACTCTAACGTTCTCGCCAAGTCTGGCAATAGTCTGGTCAATAACATCTTGAATGGTCATAGTTGGCTCTTTAATGTCAGGCTGGAGCAGCAGGCAGTCTTTCTCAGCATCGATATCCGCCCCTTCGGGCACTTCTTCTTTGGAGACAAAGCGGGGTGACATCGCAGCAACCTGCATCGCCAGGTGGTGAGCCAGCCCCTTGAACTCATCGGTGCGGGCGACAAAGTCACTTTCGCAGTTTATTTCAATCATAGCACCGATACGTCCTCCGGTATGTATATAGGTCTCAATCAACCCCTGCGAGGTGGCTCGGTCTCTTTTTTTCTCTACCTTGAAAAGGTTCTGTTGCTTGATAATTTGGAGGGCCTTTTCCATATCTCCCTCAGCTTGAAGCAGGGCATTACGGCATTCCATGATGCCTGCACCACACTGGATTCTGAGCTCTTTCACTGTCTCTGTTGTGATATTCAACCTTTTCTCCTCTGTTTGTCCTCAGGCGGTGGGGACAGGTGGCACGGCAGCCGGTTCTGCCTTAGGTGCCGGCGAGTCTGCTGGCTGTGCCGTCTCGGTAGTGATTTCCGTCTGGCTGGCTTTGCCATCGATAACCGCATTGGCAATCTTGGAGCACATCAGCCGGATAGCTCTTATCGCATCATCGTTAGCCGGGATAGGGTAATCTATTTCTTCAGGGTCACTATTGGTATCGACGACCGCGACAATAGGTATCCCGACTCTCCTGGCTTCAGCCAGCGCGATTTTTTCCTTGGTGGTGTCAATAACGAATATCGCTGCCGGCAGGCTGGTCATTTCTTTAATACCACCCATTTGGTGATTGAGACGAGTAATTTCCTCGTCAAGTTTGAGGGCTTCCTTTTTGGGCAATCGGTTGAACTCTCCTTTAGCCTTCCGGTCTTCGAGATGAACCAGATAATCAATACGAGACTGGATAGTGGCAAAGTTGGTCAGCACGCCCCCAATCCAGCGCTGGTTAACATAATACATACCACAGCGCTTGGCTTCTTCTTCGATAGCTTCCTGAGCCTGCTTTTTCGTGCCGACGAAGAGGATATGACCGCCCTCAGTGATTACCTGACGGACAAAATTACAGGCCACGTTGAGCATATTAGCGGTTTGCTCCAGGTCAATAATATGAATGCCATCGCGCTTGGTGAAGATGTATTTCTTCATCCGTGGATGCCAGCGACTGGTCTGGTGACCAAAGTGAGCACCGGCTTCCAGCAATTGTTTTACAGTAGCAGTATCAGGCAAAACTAGGCCTCCTTTTAGTAGTTATTATCTTCAGCTAAATCTGAAATCTGAGTTTTTAAAAGTATAGCATAATTATTCCGTATTGGGCAACAGCCATTTGGGAAGAGTTTGTTAACTTCATCTTTTTTCCAGCTCGCTGGCCATCATAGCAAAAGCATATTTTCTTATTGACACGGTGGCTCTGGCTGATTAAAATGGAAAAGCATGGTAGATGATTGCTGTTAATGACGAGGTAAAGTGGAAGCAGATTTACGAAAGAAGCTGGATAGTGATTTAAAGCAGGCAATGAAAAGCGGCGATACGGTAAAGCGCTCGGTGCTCCGCCTGCTCTTGTCTGCCATACATAATGGTGATATCGCCCGGCAGGCAACTCTCAGTGACACTGATATCCTCGGCGTCATCGCCAAGGAGGCCAAACAGCGCGAGGAGAGCATTGAAGCCTTCAAGCAGGGTAACCGTCCTGACCTCGCCACCAAGGAAGAAGCCGAGCTGGTTTTACTACGCCAGTACCTGCCCCGGCCGATGACCCGGGACGAGATTGTTGCTGAAGCTCGCCGGGTTATTGAAGAAGTGGGAGCAAAGGGGCTGAGTGATAGGGGTAAAGTGATGTCCAAACTGGTAGCTCAGCTCAAAGGGAAGGCAGACGGACGCGAGATTAACACCATAGTAACCGAGCTACTTCATTAATACCGCTGGCCGGTAAGCTCAAAGAGAATGATTTATTTATTGGAGGGGCATCTGCCCCTCTCGCCTTTCTACGCTTGATTTGGGATGAGGCTCAGTGCATAGAGTAGAAGTTTCCCTGAAAAGTCACCTGGCTGATGCCCGCGGACTCGGGCTGGTCAAAGATATTCACGACCTGGGGATAACCGCCATTCTTAAGGTGCGTGTCTCAGATATCTACTGGTTGGACGCCGAGCTGACCGGAGATGAGCTGGATTTAGTTTGCCGCCGCCTTCTGGCTGACCCGATAACCCAGGAATACCAGTGTTCAACCATTACTGATACTGAGCCGGTGACACCTGCAGCTACCAGGAAGAAACAACAAACCTGCTCCATTGAGGTAGCCTATAATCCTGGTGTCAGCGACCCCGTTGAAGAGACGGTAATGAAGGCGGTGAGAGACCTGGGCATCAGCGGCATCAGGGCAGTTAAAACCGCCAGACTCTACTTGCTTGAAGGACAGTTGGATAAAGCCCAGATTGAGGTCATTTCCAGCCGGCTTCTGGTCAACCCGATTATCCAGCATGTCGTCAGGTCAGCGGAATTCAGATTTCCCCGGAATCCCAAGTACCGGTTTAAGTTAAACCGGATACCGGTTCTGGGATTAGATAGTGCCGGTCTGAGACCGCTCCGGGAACAGTTCGGTTTTAGTAACGGGGAGTTCCAGGCCGTGATTTCCTATTTCCAGGCGCAGGGCCGCAACCCGACCGATGCCGAGCTTGAAACCCTGGCACAAACCTGGTCTGAGCACTGCGTCCACAAGACATTCAAGGGCAAAATATCTTTTGATGGTCTGACCATCGATAACCTGCTCAAAAGCACCATCATCAAGGCAACCAGGGAACTGGATAAACCGTGGTGCCTCTCTGTTTTTGAGGATAATGCCGGCGTCATCGATTTTGATGGTCGCTGGGCGCTCTGTTTTAAGGTTGAGACACATAATCATCCCTCGGCGGTTGAGCCGTATGGCGGCGCCGCCACCGGGTTGGGCGGGGTGGTGCGCGACCCCCTTGGTACCGGACTTGGAGCCAAGCCAATATTGAACACCGATGTTTTCTGTTTTGGCCCGCCTGATTTACCCTACGAGAAATTGCCCGCTGGGGTATTGCATCCGCGCCGTATCTTCAAGGGAGTGCGGGCAGGAGTGGCGGACTACGGCAACCGGCTCGGCATTCCTACCCTGAATGGTGCCGTCCTCTTTGATGAGAGGTATCTTGCTAATCCGTTAGTCTTCTGTGGAACCCTGGGGATAATGCCGATAGAGTTTAGCCAGCAGGGGCAGCAGAATCCCGGTGATTTGGTCGTCGTGGCCGGTGGCAAGACCGGGCGTGACGGGATGCATGGTGTTACCTTTGCTTCGGAGCAGCTTACCGACAAATCCAGCGCGGTCTCCTATACCTCCGTTCAAATTGGTAATGCTATCGTCGAGAAGAAGCTGATTGATGTCCTGCTAAAGGCCAGAGACCGCCGGTTGTATCATCGCGTCACTGATTGTGGTGGTGGGGGCCTTTCCTCCGCCGTGGGTGAGATGGCCACCGAAACCGGTGTGCGTGTTGACCTGGATAAAGTTCCCCTCAAGTATGCCGGTCTATCCTACTCCGAGATATGGGTGTCAGAATCCCAGGAACGAATGGTACTGGCCGTCCCGCCGGAATGCCTTGAAGAGCTGACCCGTCTCTTTGCCAGCGAGGATGTGGAGGCAACCGTCATCGGCGAGTTTACTGATGACCACCGGCTGCGTCTCTTTTATCAGGGGAAATTGGTCGGCGACCTCACCATGAAGTTCCTGCATCATGGTCGCCCCCAGCTGGAGATGGAGGCGGTATGGACACCACCAATACTGGCTGAGCCTGACTTTACCTGTCCCGCCGATTTAGGCCGGGACCTGCTTACCGTTCTTGGCTCCTGGAATGTGTGCAGCAAGGAGTGGGTGATTCGGCAATATGACCATGAGGTACAGGGAGGGAGCGTTCTTAAACCGCTGGTGGGGAAGAACAACGATGGCCCGGGCGATGCCGCTATTATCCGACCAGTTCTTGATTCTGGCAGAGGAGTAATCGTAGCCAATGGCATCAACCCCGGGTATGGCGAGGTTGACCCCTACTGGATGGCCGCCTCGTCTATCGACGAAGCCCTCAGACAGATTATCGCGGTGGGCGGTAATCTGCGGGAAGTTGCCCTGCTGGATAACTTCTGCTGGGGCAACACCAACCGGCCGGAAATGCTCGGGGCTTTGGTTCGAGCCGCCCAGGCTTGCCACGATATGGCTATTGTCTACGGAACTCCTTTTATTTCGGGAAAAGATAGCCTCAATAACGAGTTTGAGTTCGAAGGCAGACGCATTGCGATTCCCCATACTCTGCTCGTCTCGGCTATCGGCGTGATGGAAGACACGGAGCGTGCCGTGTCGATGGACTTCAAGAAAGCCGGCGACCTGGTCTATATTGTCGGCATCACCCGGCCAGAGATGGGTGGGTCGGCATATTTTAAGACTCATGGTTTCGTTGGCAATAGCGTGCCCAAAGTCGAGCCTCAACACGCCAGAAAGCTGATGGAGCGCTTGAGTGTCGCTACGGAGAAAGGGCTGGTTCGCGCCTGCCATGACTGCAGTGACGGCGGTCTCGGCGTCGCTGTTGCCGAGATGGCCTTTGCCGGGGGACTTGGTGCCACCATCCAGCTCAAAGCGGTGCCTCTTGGTGAGCCGGTGGAGCGGGACGATTTCATCCTTTTCGCCGAATCGAACAGCCGTTTCCTGGTAGAAGTGTCCCCGGAGAGACAAAATGCTTTCGAGGAGATAATGAAAGACACCACCCATGCCCTTATCGGGCAGGTCACGGATAGCGAAACATTAGAAGTATATGGGCTGAACCAGAATAAGGTGGTGGCTCTACCTCTTGCCGACTTGAAGGAAGCCTGGCAGAAACCTTTACGGTGGTAGGGGGAAATGGGTAAAGTAAGAACTTTAATATTGCGTGCACCGGGCACAAACTGTGACGCTGAAGCCGCCTTTGCTTTTGAGCAAGCAGGGGCAGAGGTATCCCTGGTTCATATCAACCGGCTAATTCGCCATGAAGAACGGCTGGCCGATTACCAGGTACTGGTTATTCCCGGTGGTTTTACCTATGGGGATGATATTGCCGCCGGTAAGGTGCTGGCCAACGAGTTAAGGCTGAAGCTCGGTGAAGACATTGTCCGGTTTGTCGCCGAGGGGAAGCTGATTCTAGGAGTTTGTAACGGATTCCAGGTGCTGGTGAAGGCCGGTCTGCTGCCCGAGCCAGCCAGTGGTGATACCCCGACGCTTACGCTGGCCAATAATGATTCCGGCCGGTTTGAATGTCGCTGGGTGTATCTGGCAGTAAATAAGCAAAGTCCCTGCATCTTTACGAAGGGGATAGATAGCTGCTACTTACCGGTGGCTCATGGCGAAGGCAAGCTGGTGGCACAGAACGGTACCCTGTCCGATTCAAATATTGTCCTCTATTATACCGATGAGCAGGGGAACCGTGATGCCGGCTATCCCGATAACCCTAATGGCTCATCCGGTAATATTGCCGGCCTTTGTGATTCCTCAGGTCGGATTTTTGGCTTGATGCCACACCCGGAACGCCATATCCGGGGCACCCAGCACCCGCAATGGACCAGGTTGGGTGCCCGGAGATACGGGGATGGCTTCCCCATTTTCCTTAATGCCATCCGGTGGGTGCAAAACCTCTAGCTATCTTTTGCAGAGTCTGGCCTTTTGGTGAACAACAAGGCTAATTAGTTATAGAGTGCTTATTAACCTGACCCCCTCTCTTAAAAAAGAGAGGGGGAAATAGAGCAAGAGGAGCTTCGCTCCTCTTATACAGCCGTCTTGATGGAGCGAATATTGAGGGACAAAAATAGTCAAGCTATCAGGGGATTAAAAGGGGCGAAGCCCCTTTAACAAAAACTCTTCCCCTTCCCCTTGAAAGGGGAAGGGGATAAAGGGGATAGGGTCAATTAACCACCTCAAATGATTTGAATTGAAAGGCAAAGAGCCTTATGCTATTATTCTTAGAAGCTCAGTAGTTCGAGGCATATAGATGAAGTTTACCAAGATGCAAGGTGCCGGCAATGATTTTGTCGTCGTTGCAGCCGGCAAAAAGAAGCCTGATTGGTCACGGCTGGCGATTGCGATGTGTGACCGCCACTACGGCATCGGGGCGGACGGCGTGCTGCTGGTATCAACATCCCGTACGGCTGACTGTGCCATGCGTGTCTTCAACTCTGACGGCACGGAGGCAGAAGCCTGTGGCAATGGCACGAGATGCCTGGTGAAATACGTCGCTGACAATGGCTTGGTGCCTGCCGGAGCCGAAGAAATAACGATAGCAACACTGGCGGGCATCAGAAAAGCCAGGGTTCATCGCTCCAGTGGCAAGGTAACCAGCGTCACCGTGGCGATGGGTAAGCCAGCGTTCAGCGCCGGGGACATTCCGGTAATCATCGAATCCGGGCAAGGCAGTATCAGCAAGACAAAATCAATGATAAACTGTACCATCAATATTGATGGTCAGAAGCTAGCTTTGAACCTCGTTTCGATGGGGAATCCCCACGCCGTTTGCTTTGCACCGAATCCGGTAGCAGATTTCCCTTTGCTCGTGCTGGGGCCGAAGGTGGAACGGCATGTTATCTTCCCGAAGCGAGCTAATTTTGAGATTGTCCGTGTGCTGAACCGGAAGGAAATCGAGGCTCGTGTCTGGGAAAGGGGAGCGGGGGAAACCCTAGCCTGCGGCAGTGGTGCCTGTGCTATCGCCGTCGCCGGGCAACTGCTGGGCTATGTCGATAGTGAGGTGAGCGTCAAGCTCCCCGGAGGTACACTACAAGTGGCCTGGGATGGAACCGGGGAGGTATTCCTCAGCGGACCGGCAGAAATAGTATTCAGTGGAGAATGGCCTGATTAGGCGGTTCAAGAAAGCCAGGGTTTCATTCTCAAAAAGGTAAGGTGTAGCTAAAATGAAGATGGCAAAACGTATTGAAAACCTACCCCCCTATCTTTTTGTCGAAATCACCAGAAAGATAGCCGAAAAAAAGGCCAAAGGGGAAGATGTCGTCAGCTTCGCTATCGGCGACCCGGATATCCCGACGCCACCAAACATTATGGAAAAGCTGTTCCAGACAGCGCGTGACCCGGCGAATCACCGCTACCCCGAATCTGACAGCCTGCCCGAACTAAGACGGGCGATTGCTGATTGGTATAAGCGCCGGTTCGATGTTTCTCTGGACCCGGATAAAGAGGTGTTACCACTCATCGGGGCTAAAGAGGGTATTGCTCATATCGCTTTTTGCTTTATCGACCCGGGAGATATCGCCCTCGTGCCTGACCCCTGCTACCCGGTCTATCCCATCGGCACCATGTTAGCTGGAGGACAGTCTTACTATATGCCTCTTTCCGGCAAGAGGGACTATCTCCCCGACCTGAAACGGATACCGGAACACATCGCCCAAAAGGCCAGGCTGCTCTGGATAAACTACCCTAATAATCCTACCGGTGCCGTGGCTGAGCTTGATTTCTTCAAAGAGGTAGCTGAGTTTGCCCGTAAGTACGATATCGGTATTTGCCATGATGGGCCCTACTCAGAGGTTGCTTTCGATGGCTATCAACCGGCAAGCTTCCTGCAAGCCAATGGGGCCAAGGACGTTGGGGTAGAGTTTCACTCACTATCCAAGACCTATAATATGACGGGCTGGCGGATTGGCATGGTGGTCGGTAATGCCACCATGATAGAGGCGCTAAAGAGACTCAAATCAAACCTCGATTCGGGTATCCCGCAGGCGATTCAGTATGCCGCCATTGAGGCTTTGAGCGGGCCGCAGAACTGTATCCAGGAGCACAATGCGATATATCAGCGACGCCGTGACCTGGTGATTGATGTCCTGAACCGAATCGGTCTCGAGGCGAAACCGCCCAAGGCCAGTCTTTATGTCTGGGCGAAGATTCCGGAGGGCTATAATTCCATAGAATTTGCCAGCGAGCTACTGGAGCAGGTCGGCGTGGTGGTTACTCCCGGCATCGGCTACGGACGGGAAGGGGAAGGCTATGTGCGGCTATCCTTGACGATTGCTGACGCCTCCCTGGTGAAAGGTTTGTCCCGTCTGGCCGGCTGGCACGATAGCCGGAAAAAGCTCGTGATTAGAGCACTCTAATAAATTGACATAATGTAAGAAGGAGAACAGTATCAGCAAAGGAACGGTAAGTACCGGCTCCCGTCGCGAACAGGCTATCCTGGTGGCGGTAAAGTCTAAAATAAGCGCCGACCGGTGGTCAACCGAGGATTCTCTGGAGGAGCTGGCGGAGCTGGCCAGCACTGCCGGGGCTGAGATAGTAGGTAAGCTCATCCAGCGCTTGCCCCGGCCATCCAAAACACACTACCTGGGTGAAGGCAAGCTCAATGAGTTGGTGGCTTTAAAAAACAGCACCGGTAGCGACCTGGTAATCTTTGATGATGAGCTTTCCCCGCTGCAGCAGCAGAACCTGGAGGAGGCTCTCCAGGTCAAAGTTATCGACCGTGTTGCCCTGATTCTGGATATTTTTGCCCGCCGTGCCCGGACCCGT
>ORJL011654688.1_pt1 | contig 180316 bp, 212 predicted proteins | sample 1779941 | NCBI WGS metagenome assembly ORJL01 (sample SAMEA104232317, study PRJEB22302) | groundwater metagenome | biome: forest; feature: aquifer; material: groundwater | place: USA | collected 2011-08-07 | depth 5.8 m | reverse complement strand
TTAAGCCGATTTTGTTGAATGCTCTGCATTCTTTATTTGGGCATGCTATGTCTAATTTCCTTGCTTTTCTCATATTTGTTCACCTCTGCAAATACAGAGATGAACTAGAATATAAAGTTAACTAATTTGTGTCAGTTCGTTATAAATAAGGCCGTACTCACATGGCAGTGAGATGCCTTTTCCAAAATTAATCAGGCAGAGCAGCGGTCTGCAAAGAATTCCTTACCCTGAGGATTTTGGTTTAGACCGATTGGTTGACGACGCATTTTCACACTCACACTTCAACACTTTTGTAAGGGCTGCCGACGTGGCTGGGTTTGCCAGGAATGTTATGTATAGGCCAGAAACAGATCCTGATATAATAAGAAGCAGGCAGGAAGTTTTGCGGGCGTTTATGGGGGGCCCTGATTTAGTTGCTTTAATCTCGCAGTCCTACGTTGATCCCGAACCTCAATACGACAACATAACTATTGGAAACGTGTTAGACTTGGATCGTTTGACGCACCATATGGCAAGCCGCTATTCCCAGATCTTTCAACAAACAGTTCCACGAACAGAAGTGTTTAATGACTTGGTAAATAGGGCAACTCAATACATGGCTTATATTGACGGGTTGGCCAAAACCATTCCTCAAAGCCCAAGTCCTGAACTGGAAGCATTCAGGCAGTATGTTAATGAGTTGTCTTCAGAAAGCGAGAGAATGATGCAGTTAAGGACTGCTTTATCCGACATAAGGTTGAGAGGCACTCTTCATCTTGAAACAACATTTTTTGCAGGCAAGGATTATAATGGCGATTTCACATTTTCGGCAGACGAAGTGCGTGTTACAGGCATGTTTCCTTCAGGCAGGCAGGCGACAGCTTCTTCAGCCAAATACACTTACAACGGTTACAAAGTTGGTAATAATGGGAATACTTTTGGCATAATATTAGAGAAGTTGTTAAGTGCGGCTGTTCTTGAGATAAAGGAAAAGGACGGACTGGATATTTCAGCTCATCGAGTTCCTGCAAAGCTTGAAGTGGATTTTGATGCGGAAGGCCGTTTGGTATCTGGCACAGTTACTTACACTCATAGGACTATAGATTGGTTAAGAAGTCTGAGGTCATTAAGGCCAGTTCATAAGGAAGAAGTAAGGAAACACGAAGTGCCCCTGAGTTCTGAATCGGGGCGTTATGGAAATAATGTCGCAGTTAGGCACTTGCTGTATCAGGAGTATGGGAGATTCCTGGCTTCAACTGGCGCCGAAATCAGGGAGCTTTCCGGAGCAGCAGTTGAGTTGGTTTATCTGGCAAAGGCTGCCGCGTATTTTGACAGTTTAAGCAGGTCAGGTGTCAAGCTCACTATGCCGCAGATAGCCGATATGGCTGACAGGATAACTCAATTTACTGGTCTCGTTGACCCCGGTCTTGTTCGTAAGAAGGGAGTCGCAGCCGTTGTAGGAAATGATGTGGATGCAAGCCCTAAAAGAAACCTTTATGTCATTACAGGCCCGCATAGCGATTCAAAAACAGTATACATGAACTCCATCGGTATTGCTCAGGCAATGACGCAGGCAGGGCTTATGGTTTTGGCTGGAAGCGCTGTTGCTAGCCCGAAGGATAACCTATTCACTCATTACGTAAGGCCTGCCGACTTGGCTGTTGGCGAATCCAGGCATACAGGTGAGCTCTCAAGAATTTTGGTGATAGTCAGAGAAGCAACAGGCTACAGCATGGTTTTGGCTGATGAGATGTGCACAGGGACTTCTCCTGAAGACGGGGAGAGGGAAGCTGCTGACGTCATCAGGGCTCTGGGAAGGATTGGCGCGACAGCTTTTGTTGCAACACACTTCCATAATCTGGTAAATGTTGCAAGAGAGTTGCCATACGCAGGCAATCTCCATTGCGTTGTTAGGAAGAGGGGCGAAACTTACGTTCCTACTTATAGGATTTCTAGAGGGTTCTCAGCCAACAGTTTCGGGTATCAGCTTGCAGTAAAGATGGGAGCTGATGGTGATGGGCTTAATAGGATTCTTGACGAAAGAGCGGCAGGAGGTTTGAAACTGCGATAGTTGTTTTCTACTTCCAAGTAGTTTCAAACAAAAACTTTTTATAGTCGTTTATTACCGAAACCCATAGAAGTGTGTTTGGGGGTGCAATAAGTTGGTTTCTGAAAGTGGCATAAGGGAATCTTTCTCCCGTGTCAAGGGAGACATACTTGGATTGAGGAAATCACTGGCAGCGGTAAGCCAGAGCTTGCAGTCCTTGTCAGCAAAATCCTCTGTCTTCGCAGATAAGAAGGAATTCTACGATTTCATAAAGGCGCTTGAGGCTCGTCTTGGCGAGCTTGAAGCATCATTAGCAACAAAGCAGGAGCTTGAAAAGCTGAGTTCTGAGCATAAGAAGGAACAAGCCAGGAATCTTCAGTCGCAGGAGAAGTCATTCGATTCGTTAAAATCAGGGATTGATGACGTACGAAAGGCAGCCTCCGGGCTTTCAGGCCAGTTCAGGGAGCTGGGCAGGACTGCTGAGAGGATTTCCTCAGTTGAGTCAAGGATAGATTCTTTGTCATCCGATGAGGATAAGGTTCGGGTTCAGAAAGAAGCCCAGAAGGAAGCGGCTAAGCTGAAATCTGAGCTTGCAGCTCTCAGGAAAGACGCTTCAATGGTTTCCGGGATTCAGGAAAGCGTAAATGGGCTGTCTGAGCAGGTCAAGTCCTTTAGGGCTGGTTTGGCAAGGGCAGAGGCTGCAGTGCTTGATGTTCCTGACTTCAGCAGGTTAACAAAGCGCCTTCAGGACGTTGAGGACAGGCTGTCAGACACGAGGAAGCTTGTAAAGGAGTCTGATGTTTCTGAACTCAAAACTGAGCTTTCATCTCTCACAAGGGATTTTGCGAAGCTGGAGAACAGGTTTGTTGCATGGAACGCTTTGGCAAAGCATGAGAAGAAGGCTGAACAGTTGTTTGAGTCCATTAACGCCGAAATAAAGCAGCTCAGGGGTTCTATAAATGAGGTGGTTAGGTCAGAGGTTGACCTTGGCGAGTATGTGCTCAAGGACGAGCTTAAGGAGTCCTTGGGTGGTGTAAGGAAAGAGCTGGAAAGCCTTGGCAAGTCTTCTGAGAAAAGGGCGCAGAAGTCTGAGGACGAGCTCAGAGAGAAAATCCGCAATACTGCATCGCAGCTTGAAGACTTGTCCTTAAGCCTGGAGGAAGTGAAGGGAAGGGTTGAGAGGGCTTCTCCGGGATTCTGGCAGCGCTTCATAAGCCCTGAAAAAGAACCGGCTGATAAGCAGGCGCAGAAGGAGCTTAAGAAGCTCAGGGAAGAGCTTGACTATGTAAAGGCAAACATCGTGTCTGAAGGCGACGTCAACAGGGCTGTGAGCGGCGTTCATGACGAGCTTAAGGAGTTAAGGGCAAAGCTGGACAGGATTGAGAGCAGCAGGGCTGAGGAGCCAAAGCTGCCCGAGTACAGGGAACCTGAAAAGACAAGCGTCACCAATTATATAACTGCCCTGGTAGTGATTATAGCACTTGTTGCAGCAGGATACTATGCTTATACCCAGTTCACGCCTTTCGCATTATCTGAAAACATCACAATCCCCCCTTCAGCAATAACCTCTGCAATACAGGCGGTTCCTGAAAACGTGACTTTACAGAACGGGACAGGTGTTGTGGAGAAGGTTGCTGTTGAAGAAAAGGCTGAAGGCAATATTACATTTGCAGGAAACATTACTGTTGCGGAATCTGCTGCCGGTAATGTCACAGAAGAAACTGCTGGAAACGTTTCTGTCACCGCCGAAAATGCCGCTGCAAATGTTTCCGGGAACGTTTCCCAGCCAGGAGCAGAGGAGTCCAAAGTTACAGGAGCCCCTCAGCTTAGCCCTGCGCAGATGAAGGCGAAGATTGATGACTGCATCGTAAGGTTTGAGTGCACAACTGACGCTGAGGGAAACTACAACTTTGACTGCTACTACAACTTCAACGAGTCCGGGTGCCGCTGCTTTAAGGGCGGTGCTGAGGTTTGCGGCCAGGAAAGGCTTGCCATGATTGCGTCTTTGAAGGAGTCAAAGAAGCCAGTTGCACCCCGGCTCTGGGATAAGTACAGGCTGCACATCATAGCCGTAGTCGCTATAGCGGTCTTTGCAGCCCTGCTCATCTATCTCTTCAGGAAGGGCGAGGAGGAGTCTGAGAGGGAGGAAACCGGGGGCAAGGAAAACGGGAAGGAAGTAAAAGAAAAGAAGTCTGCATCCAAAGGAAGGAGAAAGCCCGGGAAGAGGCGCTGAGCAGATAATTTTTATATAACAAGGGTTGGAGAATCAGATCATTCAGTGCTTATACCGTACTATGGGTTGACCCACACTGGGCTAATGGATCCGCCCACGCTGACATTCCAATCAGTTGTAGTTGATCATAGGGTGGACTTCTGTCTTTATGTGAGCCTTCAGGATGGCCCAGAACAAAGAGTGCCTTATTCTGCCGTCACTTTGCCTTCACCAGCCCATATTAGTATCAAAGAGCTTGAAGCGCTGGAAAGAAACTGTGGTGAAATGACTCTTGCAAGCAAACCACAAGTTGTGACTTTAAGGATGAAGGGAAGCATTCCTTCAGATTTTCCTGCCCGTGCTTATACCCAGCTTGTTTCGCACAAGCATTAATAATGGTGCCTGCTTTGTTTTCTCCATGATAACAAAAGTTGCCATTGCTGTGATAAGGCGCAGAAGGCTTCTTCTCGTCAGGAAAAAGAGCTTGAAAGAGCTTATCCTTCCAGGCGGCAAGCCGCACACTGGCGAGCCAAAAATGAAGGCTTTGCGCCGTGAGCTGAAAGAAGAACTGGGCGTCAGCATCAAATCAGCAGGGTTCATCGGCAGGTTCTCTGACAGGGCTGCTGGCAGAAAGTCAATGCTTGTTGTTTTCCTTTACAAGGGCGAAATAACCGGCAAGCCAAAGCCGCAGATGGAAATAAGGTCTGCGGTCTGGGTTTCAAAAAACACAAGGCAGCTGCTTTCTCCGATAATAAGGAACCGGGTTTTGCCGTTTCTGGAGGGTGAGGGGCTGCTCTGAAAATTAATATGCAAAATATTTATAAAAGTTTATAGCCGCCCACAGTCACTATGGACATAGCCCAAATGCCAGTGTACAGGTATGAGCCTGATCATATTAGGCATATAGTTACTGTGCATGGGCAAAAGCCTCCATACGATGGCAATGAAGATTATTATGCTCCCCTAGTGGATATTCCAGTATCGCTTTCTGCACAAAAAAGAACAGTTGCTGCATTATGGGTAAGGGTTCAAGAGCCAAATGACGCTATAGTAGATATAGTTTCTCCTTCAAGGCAATTTGCCGAAGAACTATCAGACATAATAAGAGGCTTAGGTATGTATGAGCGGGTTGAAGTCAGAACAGAGAACCTTTCCGAAGGGGTTTGGAAGAATCAAAATTAAGTCAGCAAGGTTCATCGGCAGGTTCTCTGACAGGGCTGCTGGCAGCAAGTCAATGCTTGTCGTTTTCCTTTACAAGGGCGAAATAACCGGCAATCTAAAGCCGCAGATGGAAATAAGGTCTGCTGTCTGGGTTTCAAAAAACACAAGGCAGCTGCTTTCTCCGATAATAAAGAACAGGATTATTCCTTGTCTTGCAGGGGAAGGTTGGCTTTAGGGAAATGTTTTTATATATGTGTTTCTTCCCCAAACTTTAATGGGTGATGAAACTCTTGTCACGGTAATTGGTGTTTCCAGAGAACCGGATACTCACGGTTTATTTCTTCAACTGCCTGGTGGGTGTTTTGAAATCGGCTTGGCAGGACTTTTCCCGCCTAGAGTAACTTGTCAGGCAGTTGACAGCCTTCCTGGCCCTGACGTGCACTATACTGTTACTGTGCGTACAGAAGATGGAGCAGTTAGTAGTGAAAGGTACCTAGCAGCATTCCCAGATCAAAGAGCACTTGACAAACTTAATGTTGACCAGCTTGTTGAACTGGAAATTGCAGTCTCTTCTGGTGGCATTTGTGGACGTGTTCAGATGCCTGTTGCTTTTAATAATGGCAGGCTGCCTGATGAGTTCCCTGTAAGACTTTATGAAGCTTTTTTGCCTTTAATTGCGGAGAATATTAGGCATCGCGATGTTCTGTGATTATGCAATGTTTAGTCAGCTATAATCCCTCCACGTGTGCGAGCACTTCGTGCATTTCAGGAACTTTGTTTCAGGCTCGTCTCCTGCTCTTGTCTGCACAAGCCAGTAATACGCCTCCTTGTTTCCGCATTGCTCGCAGTCGGCATCTGTTTTTGGAAGGGTGCTTTCTTTTTCATCAACCACTCCAACCTTGCCTTCAACCTTGCGTTTCTTGCTTAGTTTCTCTGTTATCCTTCCGTCGCTTTCCCTGCTCACATGGCCGCATTTTCCGCAGGTCATCTTGGCTTTTCCTTCATTGCCTTGCTTTTTCGGCGTCAGTATTGTTCCGCATTTCGGGCAGAATATGCTCATCCCGAAGCACCTGCAAGCTTTATTATCATGTTTAGCAGGTCAACGAACCATATCTTTATGTAGCCGAGGAATGGTATCTTTAGCGCGGCTTTGCCTATTATTGAGCTGCTGCGCACATCGTTCTCGTTCAGTGTGCTGTCGCTTATCGGCGAAGGGTTGTGGTCGCCTTTTGTCATAAAGCTGCCCTGTGCAGTGTTAAAGCCGGTTAACCTGTGTATTATTGGGTCTGGCCTGTTGCTCCTGAAAACTATTATGTCACCCGGCTTCAGCTTGTCCTTTTCAGCCTTGTTAAGTATTATTATGTCCCCCCTGTTGAAGCCGTTTTTCATAGTGAATGATTCAAAGTCCTTTTTCTTTATGCCTATGGATTCATAATATGCCTTGTTCGCTTCCCACCACGCCTCAAACGGCTTGCCTTCGTGCTCCATGCTTCCTGACACGACGGCAACTATCGGGTGCGTTGTGCCCAGAACAAGCCCAAGAACAGGGTAAACAACGAATTTTATCAGGACGAACGCGAGGATTACGTTGACTATCCAGCTCCATATGCTGTTGTCATCCCATATGAAGTGCCACAGCCCTTTCAGGCGCTTTTTTATCATTTAAGAGGCATCCGATGGAAACAAATAAAAAACTATCGGTTTTCTCTGTTTTCATGGAATATGTGAATACGTACTATGAGTCGGTTCTTCAGCTTAGGAGCCCGAGAGATGATATAGCTGCTTTTGTTGAGTCAGAAATCTCCAGAAGCAGCAGCAAGGGCGTGTTTATAAGCAGGAGGAAGAAGGTAAAGAACGGCATTGACTATTACCTCAGCTCAAACAAGTTTGCAGTTGGCTTGGGAAGGAAGCTCAGGAAAAGGTTTTCCGGCTACTTGAATGTCAGCAGGAGGATTTTCAGCAGGGACAGGCAGACAAGCAAGGATCTTTACCGCATAACTGTTTTTTACAGGTCTCTTCTGGTCAATGTTGGTGATGTTGTTGTTTCCGGCAGCAGCATAATCAGGGTAAGCAGCGTTGGGAAGAAGATTGTCGGCACAAACATTGAAAGCGGAAAGCGTGAGTACATTGACTTCAGCAAGGAAGAGCCGGAGATAGTGAAGGCTGAGGAAACAACTGTAACAAAGCTGTATCCAGTCATTGAAGTTATTAGCCCTGATACCTACCAGAGCATACCCTTAATAGGCGCGAAGGGCAATCTGAACTCTGGCCAGAAGGTCATTGTTGCTGTGCACTGGGGGAAGGCTTTTTTTGTAAAATAAAAATCCAAGCAAACAAATGAAAACGAGTCAGGAAAGGATTGGCATGGTTTTTGTCATAATTGTAATACTTGCGGCAGCTATTGGGCCGGTTGTTACAAAGCTTGCAGTAGGGGTGTTCAGCCCTTTGTTTGCCGCCTCCATGGCTTCTTTGCTTGGATGCATAATCTCTTTGGTTGTTCTCATTAAGAACAGGAAGCTGGGCGTAATATTTGACATGGGCAATCTGCCATCCCTGTTTGTTGTCGGGCTCTTTGGGGCGGTTGCTTACTTGTTATTCTTCTATGGGGTGAGTTTGACAAGCGGTGTAAACGCAGCCATCCTGTTGCAGGCAGAGCCGGTTTATGCATTGCTTCTCGGTTATTTCCTTCTCAGGGAAAAGATAACTGCAAAGCAAATATTATTTACCTTAATGATACTCGCAGGAGTTGCTTCTGTAATCTACAATGGAGCTGCAGCCTTGAATTTTGGCGATTTTCTTATTCTTGCAACGACCCTGTTCTACCAGGTTTCGCACGTTATTGCAAGGAAGAGGATGGATAAGATAGGAATATTTGCAGTCCATGCAGGCCGTTACCTTTTTGGCGGCTTAGTATTGCTGATGCTAAGCACTGTTTTCGGGCAGAATCAGTTCAGCCTTCTGGCGAATCCCTTCAACTTGCTAAGCGCGCTTGTCCTCGGGGTTGTTGTTGCGTGGCTTAGCACTATTGCGTTTTATGCAGCTATTCAGAGAATAAACCTGTCAAAGGTAACTGCGATGATAATGCCCTACCCGGTGTTGAGCATAGTGCTGGCCTGGCTTGTCCTGAAGGAAGCGCCTTCCTTATACCAGATTGCCGGGTTAATAATTATGCTTACAGGAGTTTTTTTCTTGGCAAGGATAAAAAGTGAAAAAAGGCCATCTGGTAAGAATTAAGCAGAAATAAGTATTATCACCACCCCAGCCACCAGCGGCACAAGCAGGTTGTCGTTAACAACTGTTTTCCCGAGCCTTATTTCTACAGCCTCTATAGTCATGGCAGCTGCGGCGGCGGCAAGTGCCTCAATTGTTCCAACAAACAGGACTGCTCCAAGAAACCCGAAAACAATCCCTGCGATTGTTCCTTCAACCAGCTTCACGCTGAATGGCTGTTTTGTCCTGCCGAAGAACCTCCCGACTATGTGCGAAAAAGAGTCTCCGAGCGCCAGCACCATTATGGCTGCCAATGCGACATTCTTAGGAAACAGCAGCACGGCAACCAGCGCTCCAGCGACAAGGGACAGGGCTCCTTTTCCCGGAAACCTTTTCCTTTCATCTTTCCTCTCAAACTTGTCAAGGAGCCATGCTATGGCAGGCAGCTCTGCCTTTCTTGACAGGAACGACAGTATTAGTCCAGCTGCTGTTATAGTGGCAAGTAAAAAAGCGTTAAGGTAGCCTTTGCTCAGCAAAAACACGATTGCTATTCCAAGTAATGCGTGAAACAGCTGTCTTCTTACCTCAAACATGTCTTTTTTTATGTCAAACTTTGTGTTTTCTGAAAAATAAAGCCCTGCAAAGTATCCCAGTGCAGCTCCAACAGCGACTTCGCTGAGCGTGTGCGCGCCAAGGTAAATCCTGCTTGCAGCGACAAAGAGCCCGTAAGCAAGCCATATGCTTCCCAATGCCCCTTTTTCCAATATGTGCAGCGGCGCAAATGCCATTGCCGCATGGCTGCTGGGGAAGGCATAGTCTTTCAGTTGCGTGAAAGCAATGGTTTTCTCAATGCTTCCAGGCCGCTCTATCCTGAACATGAATTTGAGGAAGTAGCTTAGCGCAAATGCCGCAATTATTGCCATGTAAAGCGCAGGGAGCTTTCCGCTGTTTTTTTTTATCAGGATAAGAGTCGGTGCTGCTACAATTATTATTGGGGCGGTTATGGAAAGAAGGCTGGTTGCGGCGTCAATGAAGGGCGATTTTATGGTGCCAAAGAACATGGTGGCGTATTTGTCCAGCGCAAAGCCTGCCGCAACCAGCAGCAGCGCCATGATTATTCTTTTTTTCATTTTTTGCTTCTGAAATGCCTGATGTGCCTCCATACGAAGACAGCTGCGGCTATGAGCAGCAGCGCCACTATGAGAAAGCTTATCTTTTCGGTGAATCTCCTTATTATCTGCCAGTTGTTTCCGAGTTCAAACCCCGCATACGCAAGCAGGGTTACCCACATGAGCGAGCCAAGGAATGTGTACACGGAGAATTTAACAACATTCATCTTGCCGATGCCTGCGGGTATGGATATGAGATGCCTTACAACAGGTATGAACCTGCTTATGAATATGGTCTTCTCTCCTTTGCTTTTGAACCACCTTATTGTCCAGTCAAGGTCTGATTCGCTCAGAAGCACATATTTTCCGAATCGCCTTATCAGCGGCAGGCCAAGGCTCCTGCCTCCGTAATAAGAGGCAAGTGAGCCGAAAAGGCAGCCTAAGGTTCCGGCAAGTATCACCAGCAACAGGTTGAATCGCCCTGTGCTTGCCAGATAGCCTGCAAACGGCATCACCAGTTCAGAAGGAACAGGGGTTGCTGTGCTTTCAAGCGCCATCAGGATGAATATGCCCGGGTAGCCGAGGCTCGATATTATGCCGGTTATTATTCCTGTCAGTAATTCAATCAGTTCAATCATTCAGAGCAACCTTTTCTGCTTTTTCTTTCACATATGGGTCTTTCAGCAGCTGCCTTGCAAGCTGCATGGCTTCGGTGTATTTTCTCCTGACTCTTGCATAAGCCTTTCCGTTCCTGGCAAACATCTTTTTGTGCTTCTTCCTGAACCGTTCAACATGCTTCTCTACGCTTAAAGGCGGACCTGATATGACCTTGTGTGAAGCAAGCTTCTTGCCATCAGCCATTATCCATACAAGAGCCTTGTCATTCCATTCTGTTCCTGATGCCAGAACCTTGAACCCGTTTTCAGTCAGCTGCTTCCTGATATGCTCTTCTATTTTCAGTATCTTTGTGCAGACAACGTCGTGCTTGCCTTTAAGCGGTGTTGCCGTTATTGCAATCAGCTTTTTCCCTTTTGCTTTTCTCTTAAGCTCTTCCAGCGTGGTGTGCTTTTCTGCAAAGAATTCATGCGACGGCTTTTTCAGGAACTGTCCTGCTGCCTTTATGAATCTGCCAAGCGAGTCGCTGCTGAGAGCTGCTGCAGCGTTCCTGTCCGGCTGCACAGGGTCTACAACAATTAGCGGGCTTTGCGTCTTTGAGGCATTCATCTCCGCCATTAAATTTCGGCCTTTGTAGTGCCGCTCAACATCCACAGCTTCCTTGTCGTTCCATTTCAGCGCAGCCCTTAAGACAGCAGGGAATGAGCCGTAATTCGCCACAAGAATCTCACACACATACCCGGAAAAGCCTTTTATGTGTGTTTCTGCCCCGTAGAAGCCCTGGGCTTTGCAGAATGCCTTTAGCAATCTCACCTGGTCTGCCTGCTTGGCATTTATTTTCCTGTTCACCCATTTTGCATGGAGTGGGCTGACATCAGTTATGTTTTTTGCCTGAGCAGACTTTTTTATGCTGAGTATCGGTATGAGCTCAAAGTTGTATCCGCCCTTCCTTGCCTGGAAATAATCCCTGCTTCCATGAAGCCTCTTGTATCTCAGCCCTGACTTCTTCAGAGCCTTTTGCAGGCAGTCTGCTATCACATTGCTTTTCCCGCTGTATTTGCGGTAGTCAAAGCATACAAAAACATCCAGGTCATGCATGCCCTTTAGCCATGTTCCTTTTGCGAATGAGCCGCCTACAGTTATCGTTGCCCCCTTCACCTGCTTTTTCAGCGAGGCAGAAAAAACATTTAGTTCCTTCTCCGCCTCTTTCCTCTCCGCTTCACCCGGCTTTATCTGTGCAATCACTGCTTCAATCACTGCTTCAAGCACATTGCTTTTTTTCTTGCCCGCAGCCATGCATGGAGTGCTGGAAATCTGCTATAAAAAGGTTTGTTTTGAGTGGCTATAAACCCGCCGTTTGGCTAGAAAGTTTATAATAGCCAAAGCCTTAGCGAAGCTTTGTTAAGCTATGACCTACGAAAAAGGTTTTTGGAGGTGGTATAGTTGACAACAGACGCTTGGAAACGTGAAAGGCACGACTATTTGAAACAATGGGTACCTATTCTTGAAAGGATAAAGAACAAGTTTCCTACAAGGAGGGCATCTTTTGAGGACATAGAAAAAGCAACAGGCGTTAAATTCCAACCTGACATTTGGAATGTGGTAAATGAATTACAGTTTGAAGGTGGGCACTCAAACGGTGTCTTTGAATGGACTCCTAACTGTGAGCAAAGAATAGAATTTCTAAAAGCTGATCTTAAACAATTAAAAGCTGAACTGGATAGCAAATCATGGACAAAGAGGTTGAATTCATCTTCAAAAATTTGGGACATCATCAAAATAGGAATAAGTGCCCTTGTTGGTTATCTTATAGGCAAATACGGGTGAGTTTATAGCCGGCAACTATCAGACTGTTTTTGGTTAAGTAAGTTACTTAATAGCCAGAGCCCCGCAATTTCACGCAGGAATAATCTTTATGCCTTCTTTCTCAGGAATAATGGTTACTTCTTCTTCATCTTTGAAGTTATACTTCTGAACTAATTCTTTAGGTATCCTTAACCCGAGACTCATGCCCCACTTGGACACCTTGACATGGAATCTTTTCATCGTTCTATATTTTTCAGCAACATTATGCAACTGGCTCATATTTAGTATCTCTTCTCCGCATTTATTGCACCTAAAATATTTATACTCAACACCTTCCGGAGTTTTTGCTGATAATTCCTTCATTTCACCTTTGCATTCCGAACATTTTTTCATTTTTCACCACCTTTGGTTTCAACAGTAAATATTTTTACTTTGGTGCCTGCCATTTCGCCAACACAAATAACTAAAAATCTTTTATAATCCTTGATAAATCTTACATTATTTTTTCCAAATCTCTCTATTTTTCCGCTTTTTAATGTTGCTTCAATCATATCAGGAGTTACCTTTCTTTGCATAGCCCTGATAAAGGCATGTCTTTTTATTTCAAAGTCATATCGGGTTATGTCCATAATATCACTTAATATCTATTAATATCATAGGATATATTTAAACCTTTCGTTTAAGTGCCTCACAGCTCAACACCCCCGTGCAGGATAATGCCGTTTAATATGTTGTTTTTAAGGTTCTCATGTATCTTTTTCCATGTATCATAAAAATTTATGTTTATCCTTCTGTTTAGGATTTTCTCGTATTTCTCAAGTTCAAGAATCTTATCCCTTCGCTCTACAACTGCAATGTCTATGTCAGAAGTGTTTGTATCTTCCCCTTTTGAATAGCTCCCGAATAACATAACTGTTGACCCTGCAAGCTCTTTTTCCAGATAAGCTGATAACCCCGAAATATAGAGGTTCTTAAGGTTTTCAACTCTCTTAAGATCTATAGCACTCGGTTCATCCCTGTTGAAAGAAACAAAGTTGATAGTCTTTGTTTTCTCAACTTTTATAAGATTGCTGTCTTTTAGCTTTTTGGTGGAATTAGAAACAGCCGTAGGCGATACGTTAAGCAGCTTGGCTATTTCCCTCTGGCTTAGCCTTTCTCCTGCCTTTATGCATAGCAAAGAAAAAATCTCCTGCTCAAGTACTGTCCATTTAAGTTTATATATGTCCACTTTACTTTATGTGTGTAAAGTTAAGTTTATATATCTTTCTATTTAACTAAAAAGTGGCAACATCATAAAAACCTTTTTAAAAACAGAACTTATGCCGGTTGTTGAGGAAAGTTTTGGAAAAGACGACTCTGGGAAAACAGGAAAGAGCCCGCTTGATTTGGCTGCGATTTTAAGCGGCTTCAGTGATATGCCATTTGATGCTGGCGAATTAGAATATAGAGAGGTTTGAATAACCCACTGAACTACATCAAACCTCTCTAAGAAGGACTTTGAATTTTGAAGTAAACAGTAGTTATTCAAAGTCCTCTATAATAGGTTGCAACAGGCAGCGGGAAGGGCTGATTCCTTTGTGCAGGAGCATTACAGAAAGATTTTGCTCCAGCGGGCATTATCAGACACAAGGTTTTAGAGGGAAGTAATCTGCTCTATATTTTTCAAATCGTGTACGTGCACAAACAACCGAAAGTTTTATATAGTATGTGCCCTTACAATATTGCATGGCATACATTGAAACCATAAAACGGAACAAAAAAGAATATTATTACCTTACAAAAAATGTAAGGCTCAGCTTAAACAAATGGAAAAAAATCAGGATTTTCTTGGGGGACAAAAAACCTTCACAAGCCGAATTTAAAAAACACGCCCGGGAAATAGAAGATAAATCAAAACCATTCTTAAAATTATCAAATCATGCTTATCTTTCAGAGCATGATGCAGAAACCCTGCAGGATTTAAAAGAAAGTTACAGCGCATGGCTTAAGCAGATTCCAAAAAGTGTAAGGGAAAAGCTAAATGAAGATTTTGTAATACGATTTACTTACCATTCCAATGCCATTGAGGGCAATAGGCTGACATTAAGGCAGACTGCTCTCATCCTAAAAGATAAAGTAATCCCTTCCGGAGTGCGAGCTGAGGATTATAACGAGGCAATAAACGGAAAAGAATGCCTGGATTATATCAAAAATTATGAAGGAGATATAAACACCAAATTTCTTGAAAAAGTCAATAGGGTTCTTACTAAAAATACGCGCGTAGTTTATGGAGGCATGATAAGATTTTTTGATGTGCAGATACAGGGTTCAACGCATGTTCCTCCGCCGCATACAGAAGTTAAAAAGCATATGCTTAATTTTTTTAAGTGGTATAGCGCCAATAAAAATAAGCTGCACCCGTTTGAATTAGCTGCTTTAATCCATGCAAAATTAGCATGGATACACCCTTTTGAAGATGGAAATGGAAGAACGGCTAGAACAGTTATGAATTTTATCCTTATGAAAAAAGGATTCCCCATGTTTTTTATCCCATTTGAGAAAAGAGAAGAGTACTATCAGTCATTAGATATCTCTGATAAAGGAGATTATAAAGAATATATTTCCAGGATGTTACGATTGATTATTGATCAAATAAGAAGCTACGGGCACAAAAAAGAAAAATAATCTTTCAAAAGAAAAATATATATACCAACAGCAGCAGTAATTAAAAATAGTTCTTGGCTCGGTAAAATGACGAAGATTAACAAGCTGGTGCTTAACGGCTTCAAGTCGTTCGGCAGGTGGACAGAGGTTCCTTTCAGCAACGGCTTTAATGTTGTTCTGGGCCCAAATGGCAGCGGTAAGAGTAACATACTTGATGCTCTCTGTTTCGTCCTTGGCAGGATGAGCTCTAAGAGCATGCGCGCTGAGAAGCTTGGCTATCTCGTTTACAATGGCGGCAAGACAAAGAACCCTGCCAGCAAGGCAGAGGTGTCAATCTTTTTTGACAACTCAAATAAGCAGTTTCCCGTAGAGGCGCCTTTTGTGAAGGTTTCGCGGCTTGTGAAGCCTGACGGCCAGAGCATTTACAGGATTAATGATGAAAGGCGGACAAGGCAGCAGGTTATTGACCTGCTTGCAGCTGCCCAGATTGACCCTGACGGGCACAACATAATTCTTCAGGGCGACATAATAAGGTTTGTGGAGATGAGCCCTGAGGAAAGAAGGGAGGTTATTGAGGAGATTGCCGGGATTTCTGTTTATGAGGACAAGAAGCATAAGGCGATGAATGAGCTGGAAAAGGTTGACCAGAGCCTGCGCGAGGCAGACATCCTGCTTTCTGAGAGGAAGGCGCATCTGAAGGAGCTGAAGCAGGACAGGGACCAGGCAATAAAGTACAGGGAGCTTGGGGACAAGCTGAAGGGTGCCAAAGCCACCTTGCTCAATATACAGGTTAAGCAAAGGGAGGAGAAGAAGGCGGAGATTGAGCGCTCAATGTCAGCGCATTCAGGAGAGATAAGCAAGTCCATGGAAGAGATTGCCGCCCTTAAGTCTGCTGCTGCTGAAAAGAAGGGTTCTGCCGCAGATATAAGCCGGGAGATTGAGGAGAAGGGCGAAGCAGAGCAGTTAAAGCTTCACAAGGAGGTTGAGGAGCTTCGCGTTTCTATAGGCACGGCCAACAGCAGGGTTTCGCTTTGCAGCGATCAGGTAAAGAAGATTTCTGAGCGCCGTGAGAACCTTAAGAGTGACCATGCCGGGCTTGAGGCAAGGATTTCTGATATGTCCAGGCAGAAGGCTGAGCTTGAAAAGGTTAGGAACGGGAAGCTTGTGGAGAAGGCACGGATTGAAGCCGCTATTGAAAAAATAAGGAAGGACAGCAAGGTTGCGAACATAGGTGACATTGAGCTTGAGATTGAAGGAATTGAGAAGGATATTGATGCAAGGCAGTCAGATGCCCAGGGAATGGCTGAGCGGAAGCAGTCCTTGCTTAGGGAAAAAGATAAGCTCGAGGTTCAGCTTCAGTCCATAGACGGGCAGCTTGCAAAGCTTCAGGAGCTTGAGTCGTATAACAAAAAGGAGCTTGATAAGGTAAAGGTGAACAGGGAGGAGTTCAAAAAGCTTGTTTTGGGGCTTAATGGGGTTTTGAATGAGGACTCTTCGTTTGCTGCAAGGATTGCTGACTCAAAAAGGCGCCTTCAGGCAGCTGAGGACGAGCTTTCCAAGGCAAGGGCTAAGTCTGTAGCCACAAGGGAGACAAATTTCTCTGTCCAGAAAGTGCTTGAGCAGAAGGAAAGGATGCCCGGCATATACGGCACTGTTGCAGAGCTTGGAAAGGTGCAAAGCAAATATTCTTTAGCCATGGAAGTGGCTGCCGGGCCAAGGATTAACAGCATAGTTGTCCAGAACGAGGACGTGGCTTCAGACTGCATAAAGTTCCTTAAGTCAAACAGGCTGGGGGTTGCTTCTTTCCTGCCGCTTACAAAGCTCAGGTCCGAGTTTGAGCAAAGCAGGGAAGCGGTCAGGTATTCAAAGGCTTCAGGGGTTCATGGGTTCGCAGTTGACCTTGTTTCTTTTGACCCGAAATTCAAAAAAGTGTTCTCATACGTGTTTGGAAGCACTTTGGTGGTTGACAGCATAGATGTTGCAAAGAGGATAGGCATAGGCGAGGCGAGGATGGTCAGCATTGACGGCGACCTTGCCGAGCTGAGCGGCGCAATGCACGGCGGCTATAGGCAGAAGCGGCAGCTCGCTTTCCATGAGGAAGAGCTTGCAAAGGAGCTTGGGGAAAAGGAATCTGCCGTACAGGAGCTGGAAACCCTTATTGAGCTGCTTGAAAAGGGCAGGGCTGATAACGAGGCAAAAATCACCGGCATCAAGCAGAGGAAGGCGGAGATTGAGGGCGAAATAATAAGGTCTGAGAAGAGCCTTTCGCTCGGCTCGTCAGACCTTGACGCCTCTGTAGGCCAGAAGTCTGAAATCTCGGCACGGATACAGTCAGTGGATGCAGAGCTTTCTTCGCTGCAGTCTCAGCTTAATGACAAGAACAGGTTGCTTGCAGACGTCAAGTCAAAGAAGCAGAAGCTGAGGGATCAGATAAGCGAGCTCAGAAACCCGGCTGTTGTTGCTGAGCTTAATGCGTTTGAGCAGAAAAGGCAGCAGCTCATAGAGGAGACTGTCCAGATAGATAATCAGGTCAAGAACTCCGAGCTGCAGATAAACGACATTCTCATGCAGGAAAAGGGCAAGATAGAATCCATACTTAAGCAGCTTGACAGGGAGGGGGAGCAGTTCAGCTCGGAAAAGTCTTCGCTCGCCGACAAGATAAGCTCTGACAGGAAGCTTCTGAGGGAAGCTGAGGAAAAATCTGCTTCATTCCAGAAAAAATATCGCGAGCTTTTTGCCGAGAAGTCAAGGCTTGCCGAGGAGGTGCAGAAAATAGAGGAAAGGATAATCAGGAAGGAGGAGCAGATAAACACAGAGGAAGTCAGGCTCAATAACATCTCCCTGAAGAACGCCGAGGTTGCTGCTGAAATCGCAGGGCTAAGGCGCGAGCTTGAGCAGTTCAGCGATGTCAGGCTTCTTGAAGAGGCGTCTGAAGACAGCCTCAAGGGGATGATTTACAGGGCTGAGCGCTCAATAGCGGAGATGGGAAACGTGAATCTTAAGGCGCTTGAGGTTTATGATGACGTGGAGAAGCAGTACAACTCGCTTCTGGAGAAAAAAGACCTGCTTGCCAGGGAGAAATTAGACGTCCTTAACCTTATGAATGAGATAGAGGTGAAGAAGAAAGAGCTGTTCATGAACACCTTCACCGCGGTCAACGAGAACTTTATTCGCATATTCAGGGACTTGTCCACTAAGGGGGATGCGAGGCTTCTCATAGAGGACGAAGCAAAGCTTTTTGAGTCAGGAGTCCGCATAAGGGTTAACCTGTCCGGCGAAAAGTTCCTTGACATCCGCGGCTTGTCAGGCGGCGAAAAATCAATGACTGCGCTTGCCCTGATATTCGCAATACAGGAATACCACCCTGCTTCCTTCTACATCCTTGACGAGGTTGACGCAGCTCTTGACAAGAAGAACTCCGAGAAGCTCTCCCAGCTGATAAAGAAGTACTCCGACAAGGCACAGTACATAGTCATCTCGCACAACGACAACGTCCTCACATCCGCCTCAACCCTTTACGGCATCAGCATGGACGAGCACGGCATAAGCAACGTTGTGAGTTTGAAGGTGTAATGCAATCCCCAGTATTCTTATCAGTCAAACAAAAGTATTAAATACTACTGTCAAGTAGTTGTTATTATGTATCGGGATACTAATAGAGAAATCTTGGCAGAAATAAACAGGCTGGGTTCTGTCAGTGTTGGTCGCATACCAATAGGAAGAAGCGAGCGAGGCACAACGACTGTTTCCTCTCTGGGAAGCTTTTATTCTGCCGTGCTTGGACAAACGGCATATGTGGCGCTAAAAGAATATGCCGAATCAAGCAGAGAAAAGGATGATCTAGAGTTGCGAGTTGCGTGTGAGCTCGGAGTGATAGACTTAATTGAAAAAAACCTGCCTCAACTTATTAGTGAAGTTCCCAGGTTTCACGGGGTTTTATTGGATGCCCAGGGAAAGCCAGTCGGGGTTATTACCGAAGATTATTCCAGAGGCGGGACAGCTCCTGTACGTGACAGGATAGCTGATTTGCCTTATGACCTTCAAAAACTTATGGGGAAACCAAAATACCCTAAAGACTTGGAAACAGCCTGTTTTTTAGTGGATGAAAAAAGAAGAATTGGCGATTTTGGTGTATTCACAGAGGGGACCTCTGATGAAAAGTCAAGATTGTCAGGAGATTATATTGACCGTATGGACGCTTATACTGTCAGAGTGATGCTTGAAGGTAGATAGTGAGTTTGAAGGTATTATTGGAGAGCAATCGGTTCATACACTGCCCTTCTTACTCCTTCTTTTGTTATCACGACTGCCTCAAGGCCGCTGCATGCGTCATGTCTTATTATACTCCAGTGCCTTACTACAGACGATACTGTTTCAACTGCTTCAACAGGGCCATCTCGGCTTTTGGGCAAGCCATAATCATATAGTTGATAATCTTCCACTTGCCTCCCGGGAGACAGAACACCTCCTCGGATAAGAGGGGCTAATGAGCCATTACCAGCATCATAATACACGTGGCCTTCTCCATTATGGTAAACTGAAACCAAACCTTCTCTGTGATAAGGAGCCATTAATTCCAGGGCAAGAGCATTCCTATAAACTGTTGCACCATACCGTCTTTTTGCACTTCTTGCCATACTCTTGTTACAGGCGTGGTTAAATTCCGCTAACAGCCCACTAAGCAGTTCCTCTATCGTGTGTGTCACCAGAAGCTGATTAAGTGAATGGTCAAATTCATCTTTCATGTGAGCCCAGAATTTGCCGCGATAACCAATCACTATGTGGTTTCCTCTGTGCAGTTTTATGCATTCATCCCTAAGTTCTTCCCTAGAAAGGTCGGTCAATGTTCTTGATGTCATAAGTAAGTCTGTGGCAATCGCCACGCCGCCAGGATAAGGAACTGCAGCTATTACCGTCATATTGTTGTGAATTTAGCCACTATATTTAAAGGCAATGTTCTTTCCCAACAAAACCCAGGCAAACCGAAACCTTTACTATGAAAGGCGCTTTGAGCAGCTGTGTTATGCGGCAGTATGACGATGTCCCGAAAGTCAAAGACCCGTTCAGGTTGGTGAAGAGGCTTTTATGGCATTTGCGTGGCAAAAAGAGCTCTGTTGAGCTGCAGCATGAGGCTATAAGGATATGGAAAACTCGGTATTCATAGACGCGAATAATTTTGACAAGGTCAAGGGGGTAAAGAGGGCGATATTATAAGTGCATAGTGGGGTTATGGTTATGGGCTTAATAAAAAAGATGGACCAAAAATTTAACTTGGAAGAATATCTAAATGCCGAATGGCGTAAAACACCTGAAGGTCAGGAAGCGGCGATATACGTTGATAAGATTTTAAGTGAAATTGGGTTAAAATAATTTCAAATCTTATCAAACACCTCTCTCAGCTCGGCAACTGTCTTGTCCCATGAGAACCTGTCTATGATTGTCCTTCTGGCGTTTTCGCCCAGCCTTTTTCTCAGGAACCCGTCTTTGAGCAAAGCATCCAGCTTTTTGGCAAGCGTGTACGAATCCTTTTTTGGGAAGAACATTCCGTTGAATCCCTCTTTTATGTATTCCTTGACGTAGCCCACTGGCGTGCTTATTACCGCCGCTCCGCAGCTCATCGCCTCTATTGTTGACAGCGATGATGTTTCTGTCAGGGAGGAAAGAACGTATACGTCCATTGCCTGGAGATAAGGGACTATGTTGTTTGTTGCTCCGGCAACCCTCACCTTGGGGTTTGCCTGGAACCTCTTTGTTATGCCTTTCATGTCCTGCCCGACTATCAGCAGCAGCGCCTCATGCTTCCTGTGAACCCTGCCGAATGCCCTGTAAAGGGTTTCAAGGTCCTTCTCAAGCCCTATCCTGCCTGCAAAGCCAACTACGAGTGTATTAGGCATTATGCCTATTGCCTCTTTTGCCTTTGCCTTGCTTTCCGGAGGGCTGAAGAGCTTTGTGTCTGTTCCCATGTGCACAACTTTTTTAGGCACACGTATTCCTTTCCTGTCAAGGAGCTCTGCGACCTCTGCTGACGGCACAAGGAGCAGCGTGCACCTGTTGTACAGCTGCCTTGTTATGAATGAAGCTGATTTGTGCACCAGCCATTTAACAACCCCTATTGTCCTCAGGCTTCTGGGGAAAAGGTCCCATTCTATTGAGTGTATGTAGGCAAGAATCTGCTTCTTCTCCCTGCTCGCAGCCATTATCGCCATCGCCCCTATCGGCCCTATTGTCTGCGTCCACACAATGTCCGCTTCCCTGACGTGCTTTTTCACTTCTTTGTATGACGGCTTCGGGACAGGGTAATCGGCAATCATTATCCTGCTTAAAGGCACCCTTATTACTTCCACGTCCAGGTAATCTTTGAACTCTCCTTCAAAGTCAGGCGCTATGACTTTTATTTCGTAATGCTCTTCCAGCTTTGGTATTATCTCGTTCAGGAACCTCGCTATTCCATCCCATCTGGGCAGGAAGCTGTCTGTAGCTATCAGCAGTTTTTTCATGTTTACCTTATTTTGTAAAACCTCTCCGCATATTTGCACCTTGCATCCAGCCCGTTTATGATTGCCCTGAAGTATACGCTCCAAAGGAGGAATGCCATGGTCATCCACTGGCTTCTGAAGCACCTGAGCGCTTTAAGCTTGATCCTGAATGTGCCTGTTATGTCCACATACATCTTCGGCTCGCTTCTTCCCCTGAGGTTTAGCGGGTTCCAGACGTCAAAGGCGTAGGTGTCGCATTCGTAGTTTATCTTTTCAAGCACACTGATTAATGTTTTGTGCACAGCCTTGTGGGCAGGATGCATGTCGTCTATTGAGTGCGTGAATATCTTTAAGGGCTTGTAGTGCCTTATCATGTGAGCTAGCTTATCTTTCACCCAGTCAGCTTGCGCCTCCTTTGCAAACGATGCTTCATTTATGCCGAGGAACAGCACTTCCTTGCCTCCTATTATTTTGTCAGCCTCTTTTGCCTCCTCCTTCCTTATCTCTGCAGTCACCCTTCTCTTCATCCATGGGTGCGAAAGCTCGCCGTATGAGAAGACGACATTTACAACATCATATCCATTTGCAGCATACTTCGCCATTGCGCCTCCCGGGCCAAATACCTGGTCGTCAGAATGCGCGCAGAATACGAGAACAACTTTTTTATCAGCCTCTACGGCCGGTTTTTTCTTCATGGCAAACGTGCTTTTGCAACTGCAAGTATTTAATTTTTCGCAAAAAAGGGATGGGGGTGCTGGGATTTGAACCCAGGACATCTACGGCTTCAGCGTATTGAGCTGCCAAAAGGCATGTGCTCTCCTAAGCCGAAGCTGCTAGCTTCTCAGGCTGAGCTACACCCCCATTTAGAACAAGAGTCCTCTGCATTATTTAAATTATTTTCCCTTTTTCTTCTCCGCCTTCGCAGCTTCCTTCACTGCCTTCATCACTTCTATAGTCCCCATTTTTCCTGTTGAGAGCTGCTTTTCGCCCTGCCACTCGTTGACGTAGCAGTTCTTCATCACTATTTTGTCGCCTGTATTGACAAGCTCTATCTGCTCGTTCCAGAGAGTCAGGTTTACCTTTCCTGTGCCGTCCTGCGCTACTGCTGTCAAAACCCGCCCTGTCTTTCCGAACTTGCTGAACTCCCTGACTATTCCCAGTTCAACTATCTCCAGCTCTATGTCCACGTTGCCCTGCTTTGGCACCAAGTCCTTTACTTTTATCATTACGATTCACCTTTTCTTTGCGATATATGCGGGGGAAGGGATTTGAACCCTCGTACCCACTAAGGGACAGGCTTGTCCAATGTTTTTCCTGAAGCCTGCGCATTTGGCCAGGCTCTGCCACCCCCGCATTCGGCTTGTGAATTGGCAGAAAGCCTGTTTTAAAAAGTTTTGTGCTGATGGGGCTGCGAGGATTTGAACCCCGATTACGACCTCCCGAAGGTCGTGTGTTAGCCAAGTTGCACTACAGCCCCAACCAAAGCAGGGCAAATAAGTTGTGTATTTAAAGCTAATCACTGTTCAGAAATCTTTTGATGGATTCTTTCAGCTCGCTCATCTTCACCCTTTCCTGCTTTGTCGTATCCCTGCTTCTCACAGTTACAGTATCGTCCTCAAGCGTCTTGAAGTCAACTGTTATGCACGCAGGAACTCCTGTTTCGTCTGCCCTGGCATACCTTCGCCCTATTGAGCCTGAGGAGTCCCAGTATATGTTGAATTCCGGCTTTATTGACTGGTAAATCTCTCTTGCCTTGCTGGTCAGTTCAGGCTTGTTTGACACAAGGGGAAAAACTGCTGCTTTGTATGGCGCAAGCTTTGGATGCAGCTTGAGCACTACGTTGCCTCTTTCCTTGTCATAATTGTATGCCTCGTTGACAAACGCCAGAAACGCCCTTTCAACTCCTTGCGATGGCTCCACAACCACGTGCGGCGTTACTCTCGCCTTTTTTTCCTCGTCATAGTAGCTTAAGTCCTTTCCAGAGTTCTTGATATGCTGGCTTAAGTCGTAGTCTGTCCTGTTCGCCATTCCCTGTAGCTCTTTCCAGCCGAAAGGGAAATTATATTCTATATCCCATGTGTCCAGTGCGTAGTGGCTTTTTTCCTCGTCAAAGTGCTGCCTTATTCTCATGTTGTCATGGCTTATGCCCAGGTCTGCAAACCATTTGTGCTCAAACGCAAGCCAGTACGCGTGCCACTGCGTTTTTATTATCTTTTTGTCCAAAGCTTCTTTCATCCTCATCTTTTTGGCTGCCTGTTTTTTCTGCTGCATCTCTGAGCTCAGCACGAGCAGCTCGTAGTCCATGGCGTCGTTTATGTATGGGCAGCTGTTTGCCTGTTCCGGGCTTACGAAGTATTCAATCTCCATCTGCTCAAACTCCCTGCACCTGAAAAGGAAGTCTCGCGGGCTTATCTCGTTCCTGAATGCCTTACCTATCTGCGCTATTCCGAACGGCAGCTTTACCCTTGTTGTGTCTGTTACCTGCTTGAAGTCTACAAATATGACCTGCGCCGTTTCAGGCCTTAGGTATGCGGTTGAGCCTTCCGCAGGCCCGACATTTGTCTGGAACATCAAATTAAAGCCTGCTGCGTCCTTGAAAGCAGAGCTGCATTTTTCGCATTTGAGCTTGTGGCTTTTCACTATGCTGTTTATCTGCTCCAGGGGAAGGCCTGCTGTGTCCATTTTTAGCTTGTCCTCTATGAAGTGGTCTGCCCTTGTCTTTGCGCCGCACTTGCCGCACTCAAGTATTGCGTCTGTGAAGCTCCCTACATGGCCTGAGGCAACCCATACTTTCGGGTTTGTTATTATTGAGCCGTCTATGCCGACTATGTCATCCCTGTCATGCACGTGTGCCTTCCACCACTCTGCCTTTATGTTGTTCTTCAGCTCAACTCCAAGGGGCCCGTAGTCAAAGAATCCGGACATTCCTCCGTAAATCTCTGAGCTTGGGTAGATAAAGCCCTTCTTCTTGCAGAAGACGGAAAGCTCGTCTATTGTAAGTTTCATGCGCAGTGTGCGCTTATCCATATTTAAATTGTTTTTGCTTTGTTGGCATAATCTTTTTATATTTGTGCAAGCCCCCTGACAGGGGGAGTGGTAATGGCAACAGGGGGTTTTCGGTATGCGGCTTCAGCATTAGCTGCTGCTGCCTTTTTTGTCGCCTGTGCTCCTGAAGCTCCAAGGCAGCCGCGCTTGGCTCCATCGCCTACGCCTTATGTTCTTGCTGTGATGGCGCAGCAGGATTTGGTTGATAAGTTTGTGAATGACTTTCCTGCGAGGTTGCAGGAATATGTTAAGCCTGTCCTGTTTAGTTCTGAACGGCTAAATAGGGAGCAAACTCGTATTTTAAACGCTGCGGATAAGTCGGCAGCAAAGTCCATTGATGAATTTATTGCAACAGAGGAGAAGGAAGCTGAATATCGAAGGGAAACGGGAATCGTTCGCGGCTATCTCAATGACTACACGTTTTCAGTCGGGTTCCCAAGCACAGCTCCCGACGACATTAGTACGGACTTTGGTTGGATGTATAACCGCTTGGGCGAGTTGAGGGCGTTCAGATTTAATGTGAGCCTGCAATATAATCTTAATGAGAGAGGGAAAGTTATGCCTGCCGGGCTTGCGGGCTTTGTAGGCGAAACAAAGAGCTGGCAGAGGGGCATAATAACCTGGGTAAGGACTGACTTGTCGTACAATGGAATGGCTGAGCTTCCTGCAGCTCTGTTCAGGGACATCCCTGGAGATCTGGTGTGGGAAACAAGAGATACTCAATTGAATCCTGATGAACCTCTTCATAGAGTAATGACTGCCAGATTTGATGTTCAGGGATGGAAAGCTGTTGTGCGCATGGAAAGCACCGGCAAAATTCAATATAGCGCCTATAAGCCTTAATCATCTCCTCAGCCAATCCTTCTCGTCGTAGCTCAGCTCAAGCTCCTCTGAAATCGCTGCAGCAGCTTCTCTGTTGTTCATGAATATCTGCTTCATGTATGGCATGTATTCCTGGATTGCTGTTCTTTCTGAGCATCCTGTTTTTTCTGCTATTTTGCCTGCGATTGAGTGTTTTTTCGCGTTTTTCGCGTTTGCTATGTATACCTTTAGAGGCCTTGTGGGCTGCTTGTATTGCGGCGTGTTCCTGTTTCTTTCCTTTTTTGATGTGGCGACTCCTGCGGATATCAGGGCGTTTATGTACACTAAGAAGCGCCAGTGCTGCCACCTTCTGATGCGCCCTGAAAAGACGTCTGCTCTTGACAGGAAGCCGTATGCCTTTTGCAGCTCCCCTCCGTGCCGGTATTCGTATGGCAGGTTTTCGTCTATCCACATGGCGCACTTTTCAAGCTCCTCGCCAACGTTTTCAAAAGCTGAAACAGCAACTTTTATGTCTGTGCCCTTGAATATCTTGAGCAGCGCCTCTGTGATGCTCACCTCTTTGTCCCTGTCGGAAAGCCCCTCTACATCCTGCGCAGATATGCTTCTGGTTGCCTGGCTCAGTGCCTGCAGGTCATTTATGGCGCCTCTCAAGTCACCTTTTGCCCTTAGCGCCAGCTTCTTCAGGACTTGTTCATTATGCGTTATTGATTCACGGCTGCATATGTTCTTCAGCTCTGCATAAATCTGCTGGTATGTGAGCGCCGCATACTGTATCAGCAGCGACCTTTTCCTTAACGCCGCAAACTTTTTTTCAAACGGGTCGTTTGCAGTCATTATGATTGGGAAGCTTGATTTTTCCGCTATCAGCAATATAGCCCCCATGCCTCCCCTGTCCTGCTGTCCTGCGACGCCGTCAAGCTCGTCTATGAGTATTATTTTTCCCTTTCCGAACAGGCTGAGCTGTTTTGATGCGTTGCCTGCTACGGCGTGTATTGATTCCTCGTTCCTGAAGTCCGAGGCGTTCAGTTCAACAACTTCATAGCCGAGCTCGTTCGCCAGGGCATAAACGCTGCTTGTCTTCCCGCACCCTGTTGGCCCGTGCAGTATTGCTGCCCTGGCTCTCTGCTTTCTGTATCCAAGCACGTATTCTTTAAGGGTTGCGTAAGCTCCCTGCATCACTTCTTTGCCGCTTTTCGGCGCATGCTTTTTTGTCCACGTCTCATCATTCATGCGATAGTGTAATCCTCTGCAGTTTATATTGTTATTGCGGCATGCGCAAATTTTAAATAGCCGCTGCACAAATAAATGTCCATGAGGCTGTTTTTCATACTGGCGGTTGTTGCTTTGCTTCTTGTTGCTGCAGGCTGCGGCAAGCCAAAAGCTCAGCCTGCAGTAAATCCTGAGGCTGAAATAAAGCCCGAAGCAAAGCCTGAAGCAAGTCACGAGCCAGAGCCTCCTGTGGTGGTGGAAAAGCAGACTGCCCTTATTGATGACGAAGTGCAGGGGGTTCTTGACAAGCGGAGCAAGGTAAAAGGCTATAAATACCTTTATTATGGTCCTCCAAACCCCGGCTTTGGCCTGGAGTTCAGGATTCTTGGCAGCAAGGCAAGGCTTTATCTGGGAACCTTGTCAAAGCTGGCTGACGGCAACACGTACGATACTGTTTACCTTGATTTGGATGAGAAGTCGGCTGTTGCGTACTGTGAAAGCGTAAGCTGCACGAACAAGGGCTCGCTTGGCGTTAATTTTGACGCGTATTACCACCCGACGCCTTCTGACTTCGTCAGTTCAGTGAGCAGCGCGAAGCTTAGGAATTACGAGCTTCTTTACCAGAGAAAGACAGCCGTAATTGTTTTTGAGGACACCAAAGGCATGAACGGCACCATGTGGCTTGACACTGTTTACGGCATGCCGGTAAAAGTTCAGTTCGACAACAGCAACTACGAGTACAGGGAGATAGCGTTTAACACTGTTGCAGGCGACGAGGTTGTGCCTAAGGGATGAATTCTGCTGTGCCCGGTAGGGGCTTTTCTTTCACTTAATTTTTTCTTTGCAGGGTTTATAGAGAGATTTGAATAACCCACTAAAATATATCAAACCTCTCTAAGAAGGACTTTGAATTTTGAAGCAAAATGTGGTTATTCAAAGTCCTCTATAAGAGTTCAGAAATGTGCGGGCTACATTCTGGTTCGTGGCTGCTTTCCCAAATCCTCAGCGTGATAAGGCCTGATCAGTATGCCATCAGGCCTCTTCTCAAAAACTCCGTAATCCCCGGGCTTAATGGCGAATTCTTCAACAATCTTATTGGGAATCCTTGCAATTGTTGAGCGTCCCAAAACGCCAAATTTCCTAACCAGCCTCCTTTTGCCACTAAGTATGTCGAACTTCACAAGCTCGCTTGAAGTGAAATATTCCTCGCCGCACTTAACGCACTTCAAACAGTTGAGCTCTATACCTTCCTTGACGCACATTGCAGCCTTGACGCCTGCATTGCACTTGTAGCACTTCTCGATGAATTTTTTCATTTTTCAGCAATATAAACATTTCTTCACTGCAGCATATCAATCATGCCAGCCTCAGAAAGGAACTCCTCCCGCTTCAGCTCGCCAATTATGAAAAAAGCCTTTTTGTCCCTTATCTTGAATTTTGAGCCGAGCAGGTCCATGAAGTTCTCAAACCCGCTGATGTCGCGGCATATGACCTCTGCCAGGAAGTCGTAGCCGTTGTTTATCCTGTAAAGTGAGTTAACGCTGTGGTGCTTCTCCATATAGGCCCTGAACTCGTCCTTCTGTGAGCGGTCAACACCGAAGATAACATTCGCCTTAACAGCAAACCCGAGCTCCGCGAAGTTCATAAGCGCAGAATACTTCCTTATTATGCCGCTCCTGAAAGACCTGAGCTTGTCGTAGACTGTTGACACTGGCGTTTTTGTTGCCCTGCCTATGTCGGAAAGCGAAGACCTGCAGTTCTTCCTCAGCTCGCAAAGAATCAGAATGTCCTTTTTCTTAATAACCATGCCAACCACCTCTTTGCTGTTTTTTGAATGATATCCGGCTGTTCTGAATGTTTTCCGGACAGTTCCGTAAGTATTCCGGAAGAATTATATAACTTCTGATTAAGACTTATATATTATCTTATAATTATATATTTTAGAAAGATTTATATAGTGACTGTGCTTATTTGCCTGCATGGCTGTTGCAAAAAGGAAAGCAATACAACTTGCCGGCAAGACGCTAGTTATATCCTTGCCCAGCAAATGGGCAAGAAAGATGGGCATAAGGAAAGGCGACGAGCTTGAAGTGGAGGAAAAAGGCAACGGGCTGGCGGTGACTGCACATAAGGAAACGGTTGTGGAGAAGGCAACGCTTGATGCAAAGAAGCTTGACACACACGCGCTGAGATGGGCGCTGTCATCGCTGCACAAAAGCGGGTATGACGAAATAGAAGTAATGTATGAAAACCCGGAGACGGCAAAGGTCATACACGAAACCCTGAAAGACCTGTTCACAGGCTTCGCTGTAACAGAGCAGTCAAGGAACAGGTGCGTGCTCAGGAGCATAGCAAAAGAGCTGGAAACAGAGTTTGATGGCGTGCTAAGAAGGGCTTTCCTTGTGACGCTGTCGCTTGGAGAAAGCCTTGCAGAATACCTTGAATCAAACAAGACAGACCAGCTCCCAGACCTGCTCGCCCTTGAAAAGACAAACAACCAGCTCACAAACTTCTGCGAAAGGATACTGATAAAGAAGGGCTATAAGGAATACAGGAAGACATGCTTTGTCTATGTTATTGTCTGGAACCTTGAGAAAATATGCGACAACTACAAGTACATAATAAACTATATGAAAGACAAAAACGCCGATGTAAAAAAAGAGACTTCAAAAATGCTGGAAAGGGCGACAGGGCTTCTAAGGGCGTACTACGAAATATATTACAAATTTGACAGCACAAAACTTGTTGAGGCCCTGTCAGAGAAAAAAAGGCTTGAGGAGGACTTAATTGGCAGCTTTGGCAAATCAACAGCAGAAGACCGCGTCATTATGAGTTACATACTGCAGATAGCGACACAGGTATCGGACTTTACCGCTTCCTTTATCGCAATACATACAGGATGACAGCCGCTACTCTTGCAGCCTTTATGCCGCATACAGCCCCTCAAGCCTGCTCACGCCTTCCAGCGTCCTCTCAAAAGCCCGCCTGTTCCTGCTATACGACAAAGGATAGCTGCTGCGTATCTGGATAATGGACTGCCTCACATCAGCAAGATTCTCAGCCGCGTAACGGTTCCCTGATTCTGTACCCAAGCCTCTCCGGAAAGAGAAAACAGACAACCCCTGAGGAATAATTGTGAGCAAATAAGGGAATTCATCCACATTTGCCTGCTTCAGGAACTCCTGCTCCTTTCCCTCAAGCACCTTTACCTTTTTCCACCTGAAAAGCTTTGATGCCTCGTACGGCAAATGAACTACGCCTTTGTCTTCGAGATCTATAACCGCCATTGTGCCGTCTGACTTTACCCTGTTCTCAGGGTGCCCGTCCGTATAGAACACCAACTCCTGCCCTTCAAGATTCTCCTCTACAACAGCAGCGCATGAAGCAAGAAGCCCAATGACTTCTCGAGGCAGATTAAGACTCTCCCTTGAAAGCACAGCCCAAAGTTTATCCCTGACAGGAACATAGCCAACCCTGCTTGCCTCAGGCCTTATGCCCCTGTGAAGAATCCTTGTCATTTCCCACGCAGCAAGAACATCATCCAAGCCGGCTTCTCCCGATTCAAGCCACTGCTGCAAAGTCCTGCCCCTGATTTGCGTCCTGACATAAACAGGCGATGGATTGCTGCCAAGAGACCCTACAAACAAAGGCTCAGGGGCCATATATGTACTGGTAGGAGCAAGCAAAGCTCTTGCCTCATTTGTCCTGTCAGCCTCAAAGCTGAGAGCGGCCATGCTTGGCCCGACCTTGAAAGCAACATCAGCCTTCAAAAGAGGGTGAGCAACTACAAAAACCTCATACGAAGAATCCTCGCCCAGAGGTTCCCTCCTGAACCTCTCCGGATCTGAATAAACTCTAGATAAAGCATTGCCTAGATGCCCATACATCTCTTCAGGATGGCGTTGCATTTTATGCAGATACCAGAAAGCGAGAAGTGAAGCCTCAGGATTTCCGAATTTAGCAACCATCCTGTCCATCATATCTTTGTCTGAAACTTTGGTATTGCCTGCGGCAGCCAGAATTGATGCAAGAGCCAAATAAGCGGAGTATGCAGGGCTTTTGCCATCAATCTCCAAATTAAGCGCCTTGACCAGCTGCCTAAGCGGGTCCGCAACGAAGCTCACATAAGAATACCTGGGAATTTTTATGCCATCCCCAATCAGCTGACGAGCCTGCATTGCTGCTTCTTCGCCCAGTCCTCTTCTGGCGTATTCACTAACAAGCGAAGCCCTGACAACAGTGAAAGGCGCCTTCTCTACAACGTCTTCCAAATAGTGCAGATAAATATCAGGTTTTCTGAATAACTTTGCTTTTGTCTGTGCAATAAAGTGCCTTGTGGTGGAACTGAACGTGTCTGAATGCAGAAGCCCGCCAAAAACCCGCAAAAGCGCATAGCTCATCACATACCCAAACCCTAAAGCAGCATAGCCAAAATCATGCAAAGAACCAAAATAAGCTGCCGGAACCAAAGCCCACACCTTTGGATTCTCAAAAAACGAGTCCCACGCCTGCAACAAAAAACCTTTCCCTGAAGCTGTAAACCTGTAATCAGGATTCTGATTAATTTTCCCCATATTCAGCCCCAAAGCCCTCAAATGGCTCTCCTCCCTGAAATAGTAATACGCCTGCATGCCTGCCCAAAAACCGATAGCTGTGGAGATAAGTGTAACCTGAGATGTCCCTTGCAGAGGAGTTTTTGTGGCAAAGGCATAAATTGATTCCAGCGCTTTATACGCAGCAACTCCGGCAACAGGAACGGACAAAAGAGCCGCCAGAGAATAATGGTCAGAAGCAAAGCCAACAACCTTGTCAACAATAGTGCCATGGATGGAAGAGATTCTTTGCTGCAGCCTTGAAGCAAGCTCTTTCGGGCTGTTGAAATAACGAGCCACTCTTTTTTCCAACTCCATCACGCTTTCCTGAGCACCAGGCAATAAAAACTTTTCCGAAAACCTTTTATATATACAAAAGGCAGGGCAGGGTGTGGAAAAAAGAGGTGGGAAAGCAAGAAAAGGAAGGAAGGGTGAAGGCTGGAACTGGAGAACCTTCATCCTACTGGCGATAGCTGCTGTGGCGGTGTTTTTTTTCGTATTAATTTACAAAAACCTTTTTTCAACAGCAACATACGGGCTGGGCTAAGATGAAGAAAGCACAGATGTCAACTCTCGCCACATCAATCGTTCTTGCAGTTGTCGCTCTAATGCTTGTGTGGTTCGCACAGTTCATAGTTGGAGGGACGAAGATAGCGTTTGCAGGCGGGCTTTGCGAGGCATCGGCATTTACAATGGCCAAGACAAAGGTGCTGGGGGCTGAAAGCTCTATAATCAACGACCTGAAATGCGAAACGCAGTACGTAAAGGTGAAGGACGACGGCATATACAGGTATGCAGATGGAAAATACAAAAAAGACACAGCGTACAGGGGCTTCAAGGACAAAAAGGAATACAACATCCAGAAGGTCGTGGCTGATGAAGTGCACCAGTGCTGGCGTTACTTAGGGCAGGGAACAATAGACCCGTTCGGCAAATATGACGGCTCTTCAAAATGCATGATATGCAGCCAGATAGAGTTTGAGAAAGAGATAAGCGACAGCTATCCTAAGTTTCAAAAATTTGACGAGTTTCTGCAGCAGAACTATGTAACCGGAGAGTCAGGGGAGCAGGTGAGCTACTGGGACTACCTGGCTTCAGGGGCAAGGGGAGAAATGGAGCTTGAGCTGGAAACAGCCCCCCAGTCTGTTGTCTTCATCTCTGTCAAGCCAGACCAGACATGGCAAATTGCCGGACAAGGCGCAGGCGTGGGCATTGCAACGCTCGGATGCAACCCGAAGGCGATTGAGATGCTTGGAGCAGCCCTCGGAAAAATACCTCTTCCGGGAGTGGCAAGGGTTCCCGGATTTGCGCTGAAAGTAGGAGGAAAAGTAGCGGCTGGCGGAGCAAAAACATCAAGGTTTGTGTGCGCAGGAGAACTACTCCAGAAAGGAAAAATAGCCAGCAAAGTCATCCTGACTGCTGGCTCGGGGTGGGTGCTGACAAATGCCGCAGGCGATGAGGAGCCGAGGGTGGTTATGGTAAAACTTGTGCCGACAGAAAAAGTAGGGGAGCTGTGCGACAAATTATACTGAAACCGAAAATGGGAAAAGCACTGAAAGGTGCAATTGAAACAAGCCTGCTGATGTCAGGCATAGTGGCTACCGTTGTCCTGATTATAGGCTTCGTCTTTGTAAAGCAAATAGCCTATGCAACCGAAGACCTGTCATCAAGAGAGATATGCAGGCAAAGCGTGCAGAGGCATGCGGACCTGCACATAAAAGGCTTCAGCCCGCCGTCGTCAACAATAAACTGCCCGCCAGTGTACATGGACTTCACAAAGGACAAGATAAAATACGAATACAGGGGCTCGAAGAGAAGCAAGAAGCTGCCAAATGACGAGGAGAAAAAAGACCTTGCGATAAAGAAAGCCATGGCTGACGAGATATACTTCTGCTGGAGCCAGTTCCTTGAAGGCAAAAGAGACCTGTTCGGAGGGCCAAAAAAGTACTGCAACGTATGCTCAGTAATCAGGTTTGACGACAAAAACATGGAAGTGAAAGGGTTCTATGACTACCTGATGAAGAACACCGTGCCCAATGAAGCGCTGGCAAAGGAAGGGGTAACTTACTTTGACTACATGCAGGGCTACTCAAAGAAAGGAAACTACGACCAGGCAGCGCTTGCACAATACAAGGCCGCCCTGGAAGGGACAGAACTGGACACAAACAACCCGTATGCGATTGTGTTCATTTACGTCAAAAGCGAGCCGTTCTGGGACAATGCAATGCAGGCCTTAGGCAACTTCTGGGACAGCAACAACGGAAAAGTGGCTATAATCGGAGGCGCTGTGCTTCTGGTTGGAGGGGCAGTCGTAGGCCTGACAGGAGTAGGGCTTCCTGTGGGAGGCGCGCTTGTGACCGCAGGCGTGTTTGTAATCAGAACAGTAACGATTGACTCAGGCATAGAGGCGGCAGGCGAGGCATATGCCAAAGCAGAGCCGGTAAGGGACTGGGCAGCATTCACAGTATTCGGACCATATGACGAGAACATGCTGAAAGGGCTTGGATGCGAGGAACTTGCTGCAAGCGATAAAAATAAATAAATGGGAGAGAAAATTAACACCATGACAAAGAAAAGCAAGAAAGGGGTTGAGTGGCACGTGCTGCTGATGATGGTCTTGGGAATAGCTGTTCTGCTCATAACGCTCTACATAATATACATACTCAAGGCAGGCAGCGAGAACGCATTCACAAAGATAATAGAAAAGTTAAGGTTCGGATAGGAAAAGGAAAAATGAATGGCACGATTAAAGGCAAAAAGGCGGCGGCAAGCACCATGTGGGGAACCCTATTCAAGGCAATTATAGGTGCGCTCGTATTGATTGTGGCAATAGAGATAATAAAGGGACCATCAATAGCAAACGCCCAAGGGCTGGCTGAAGCCATAGGCGGCATCTTCCCATTCGGCCCAAAGCAGGAATGCCTGGACAAAGGCGGCCACTTCTGGTGCGAAAAAGCAGTAAAAACAGAGGAGCACGGAAAAACTGTTTACAAGGCAGGCTGCCTTGAATGGGGAAAGGAAGGGATTAAAGGAGAATACTGCAACCCGCAAAGCTACAAACCTGTGAATTATGAAACAGGAGCATATGACATTTGCAGCGATGAATGCACAGTAAGATACTGCCCTGCCGGAACAGGAAGAGTGGACAAAAAATGCGTTGCGTGCAGAAAATTGGGCGAAAGCTGCGGGGGCGGAGTATGGGGGCTGGGGAATGGAGGCGACTGCTGCGCGCCTGAACTGCTGAAATGCGAAGGCGAATTTTTAGTCCAGGGGACATGCAAGCCAAAGCTGGCCAAATAATGAGAGGTTTGAATAACCCGCTAAAAAAAATGCTGGGAAAAAAAGGTGAGGAAAAAATGGGCAGAAAGGGAAGAACAAGCAGAAAGGGAATAAGCCTGTCGTTTGAAACAATAGCAGTCGGAACCATAGTGCTGGTTGTCCTTGTTGTTGTGATTGTGTTCTTTTCAGGGGCTTTCGGGCGCGTAAGCGGCGACATCGGAAATCTGAACAGCTGCAAGGCAAAGCAGGGAAACTGGGATTGTTACCCTGAAAAGAAAAATGACATGCAATGCTTCCCAATGGGGTGCGAGGCAGAGAAAAGATGGTGCTGCGGAAATGAGCAGGGCTAGCGCTAACAAGGCTGGAATTGCCAACAAGAAGGCAGAAGCGCAGGGAATGCCGGGGGAAACAGTCCTGAGGATGAGCTTCACAGGCATGATACTCATATTCCTTGTCTGGTGGGGAGCAGAAGCGCTTTTCAATGCAAGGCAGCCGGGACAGGTGCAGACTTTTAATGCTGCAATTGAGGCAGCTGAAAGCGCCAAGGACAGCGAGCCCTTCATAAGGACTATTAACCTACGTGACTTCTGGCTCTTCGGCTTCAACTCAGGGGCAGACAATGTAGCGTTGGCGAAAGGCGCTGTGCAAAAGCCAGACACGCCAGCGTGCAACTCAGGCGCCTGCTTATGCCTGTGCGACAAGGAATGCAAGAAAAAGGAGCAGATATACTGCAAAAATGTTGCAGGCATTGACAAGTTCTTCGCGAAAAGCGAGTTCAGGGGAGCAAACGAAGGCGCAAAGCATGGAGAAAACTACTTTTTAGCCATAAACGGCGACAAGGCAAAAGTGAAATGCGTATTTGTGGAACGCACACAGGAAACAATGACTTTTTCCGAATGCGCTGCTACATAGCAATTCCCAAAACTATATAAACATACACGGCAAGACCGGCTATATGAAAAAAAGAGGTGTGATTGTGCTGCCGCTCTATGCGGCAATCGGATTGCTGGTTTCGGCAATGATTGTGTTTACCCTTGTAGGCTTCATAGTCCGGGCAACAGGGATGGACACGACCCTTGCAAGGAACTACGTGGCAAGAGATGTCGCGCTTCTTCTTGACACAGCATACGCAAGCCCAGGAGACCTTGAGTATTTCTACAACATGCCTGAAAGGTTTGACATATCAATAAAGGACAACCTTGTGACTGCGCGCTCAAAAAATGTAAAGTTTGAATCGAGCCACTACTTCGCCACAAACGACAAATTCACAGAGCAGGAATTTGAAACTGAAACTCCGCCAAGAGCGCTAATAATATCCAAAAGGGGCTGGACAATAACCGTAAAAGGCGTATATGACGAGCACGAGAAGGAAGCCATGGCAAGCTTTGAGGAATTCATACAGTTCATAAAGGCAAACAAAGACAAGCATTACGACTTCAGGTGCAGAGAGGAATACGAGCTGGCCCTGAACAAGGGATACTACATGGTTGTTGACAGAAAAGGGGAAGCAGCGCTTTTCTACGAATCCGAAACAAGAACAACAGAGCTGATAACTGCCAAGGCAGCAGACTTCAAGCACATCACAACAGGAACGAGGATGGACTTTTTTGTATCGCCAAAAGACTGGACTCCGGCCATAGCGATAAGGAAATCCTTCACTGAAAAAGTGATAATAGTCAATGACGAAAAAACAAACACCTGGCTTTATGCACCGCCAGCAATAGACATAAACGAGCTACTAAGATGCGAGGCACAAGAATTGGCAAGAAGGCACAGGTAGAGGAACACCTCATACACGTCGCCATAATGTTTTATGTAATATACATCATAGTAGTTTTAACCATGGTCCTAAGCATATTCCTTTCAGTCACGCTTGACACACAGGAAACAGAGCTGAAGGTAATATCAACAAGGCTCGTGCATGAGGCTTCCTTTTACGACAAGGAAACTGGAAGGACTTATGCAGGCGTTATTGACAGCGACTCTGCAAAAGAGGAAAGCATCAACAAAGCCATAAACTTTGGCAGAGAAATAAGGCTGGCTGCAAGAGCAACAATAGGCGATGCCGCAATAAAATACAATGACGCATGGTTTGAACGGCTCAGGCCAAGAGTCGGCTTTGACGTGAAAAAGACGGAAACAGACGCTTATGTTGTTGCTGACGGCGAAGCAAAGACTGCGCGAATAGAGGCAATAACATGAAGAATATGAATATTTGCAGGAACAAAAAAGGAGGAGGATACATAACACTCGTGTTTGCGGCAATATTCTTCACCGTAGCCGTAGTTATGCTTATGGCCGTATTCTTCCTTATCCCGGGCATGAACAAAATAAGGGCTTATGAAAGGACGATAAGCAGCAATGTTGCCAATTCAGACATTTACCCATACACAATAAGCCAGCTAAGCTTTTTGAGAGGCAAAGCAGCGCAAAGCCAGGAAACCGGGGCAGAGCTCCTGATTGCAGCATACAAGAACAAGGATGCAGAATCATTCAGAAAGCTTGACGAGGCTGCAAAGGAATACCTCAGCATATACGACACAAAATGCGTAACAATAGACGCATGGGACAGCAATGGCAGGCTTGTCTGGACAGGGCAGCAGTCAAAGGGCTGCGGCACAGCATTTACAGGACTCGCCTCATTCTCAAACCCCCTGTTTGAAACAGATGTAACGATACCGACAGAAGACGCATCAGCATATATCACGGTTAAGCAAAAAAGCATATACACTGCAAAATGAGAATGCTAAAAGGCAAAAAAGGCGTGCAGACAAACATAATAGTCAGCATAGTCACCATCACAGGGATTTTAACTCTCATTTACCTATTGATAGTCCTGACATCAAAGTTTAACGACGTGTCAAAAGGCAAAGCCATAGGCGAAAGGCAGTTTGAGCTTTACGCCGCCTATGCAAACGGCGAAAGAGCGCTTTACTATGTTGACGAGGCATCAAGGATTTCTGTGGACAAAACCGCACGAGAACTGGCAAAGAACGGCGGCTACAGCTATTATTATGACGAAGGATACTGGCTGAATACGCCATGTGGAACATACAATGGGTTCACGCTGTGGAAAAATGGCGGGAGCAACTGCTACCCTGACAAAGAAACTGCAAAAAGCAGCTACTTCGCCACGCTGACAAAGACACTAAGGGAATACTACGAAAAATACCCTGAAACAAGCATACCCCCTGATTACAGCTACACAATCAAGGACGGCGACTTGCTGGGGCTGGCAAACAGGGAAATCATCATTACAGCTGGGAAACCAAATGCAGGAAGCGCATACACAGCAACAGACATAATATCCGACTTCATATGGCCTGCTGAAGCCGAGATAAGCAGCTGCTACGGGCCAAGACAGGCGCCTGTGGCAGGAGTAAGCGACTGGCATGACGGAACAGACTTTGCAGTGCCTATAGGAACTGACGTAAAGGCAATTGCAGACGGCGAAGTAATAGATGCGCTGGGCGACCCAAGCTACGGAAACAACATACTCATAAGGCACGGGAACATTGTTGCGAGGTATGCGCACCTCTCAAAGATGCTGGTCAAAAAAGGCGACAAAGTGGAGCAAGGCAAAACAATAGGAAAGTCAGGCAACACAGGAAAGTCAACAGGAGCTCACCTGCACCTTGCAATCTACAGGCAGCCGGAACAGGAGCAACAACAGACTTTTGCTTCTTCATCAGCAGCGCAGGCAGCAGCACAGGCATCACAGGCAGCGCAGCAACAATCACAACAACTTGTCCTGACAAACCGCAACGACTACAACGCAGACCCGTTCTGCTACCTGCCAAAAACATTCGGGGCAAGAACATCATACTGCGACTCAAAATGCAGCGTGAAACAAGTGCGGAAAACAGAAACAGGAACAACCACTAGCACCAGCCCTGAAGAAAAAGATTACTACACATACAAGGCAAAGCCGTCATTCAGGCAGAAATTTGACTACGATTTTGAAATCTACGATGCCCTGGCAGAAAAGGCAAAGGAGATTGCTGAGAAATGCAAAGACGCTCCGCTGTTTGAGAGCTGCATAAACAGCTTCAACGGGCAGACGGCAGCAGGACTAAAACTTGACATCGGCTGCGGGGAAAGCCCTGACACAGCAGAAAAAGCTGTCAAGATATGTGCAAAAAATTCTGAACCGCCAGAACTGGACTACAGGTTTGCGCTAAAGCTGAAGGAAGAGCTGCAGCAATAGAAACAATAAGAGTATCCGCCAAAACCGAAACATTTAAAATCAAGTCTATACTACGTCTATACATATGATGCAGAAAATACAGAAGATGGCAGTAAGGGAACAGATTGTAAAGACTGTTGTAAGGTCAGGCAATGGGGGAGCGGTCTGGGTTCCGAAGAGCTGGCTGGGCGAGGAAGTTGTCGTAATGCTGCCTGAAAAGCCCAGGCTCGGCCTAAAGGAAAGGGTAATGCGAATACTTGAGCCCCACCTGAAAGACATAGTCTCTGCAGGCATTTACGGGTCATACGCAAGAAACGAGCAGACAAAGGACTCTGACATAGACGTCCTTGTAATAACCAGCGGCAGGACTATACCTATACAGGCAAAGACGCACGCCAATGGGGAAAACGTGGAAATAGCTGTATTCCAGATTGACAAGCTAAAGGCATTCATAGAAAAATACCCTGCCGCCTATTACCAGATGGTGCAGGAAGCAGTGCCGCTGATAAACGCTTCGGCACTGGAAGAATTAAGGAAAATAAGACCAAGAAATTTCACGGACTACATGGAAGACACAAGGGAGCACCTTAAAAGCAGCAGGGAGCTTCTGGAACTGGACAAGCTTGACGGAACCCGACTTAAATCCTTTTCAGCGCTATACTCAGCGCTTTTGAGGCTGAAAGGGCTGCTCATAATAAGATGCATCCTGAGCAAGGAAAAGTTTTCATCTGCAAAGTTCAAGAAACTGGTCATTAGCAAAGGGCTGAACAACAAGGAGTTTGATGACTCGCACAGGATTTTCAGGCTGGTAAGGGACGGCAAGAGCACAAGGGATGTGAGGATTGAGATAAGCATTGCAGAGAAACTGCTTGGAATCCTTGACAAAGAGATGAAGGAAATGGAGGCGCGGATAAGTGACAAACAGAAAAAAGAGACTGCAAAAAGGGATTGATGCCCTGGAAAAGCAGATAATGCTCCATGAGGAAAAGCTGAGAACAGCTGAGGAAGAAGACAGAACAGAGCTTGCAGGGTACTACAGGAAGGAGATCGCTGTGAAGAAAAGAGATATGGATGAAAAGCGCAGAATTCTTGAGAAAGGCGGATGAACCAAAAATGTTACCACAACATATTTATATTAAGCCGCAGTCTGCAAGTCCATGCTAAAGATTTCTTTTGAGGAACTGGTACAGAAGATAAAAGACAGCTCAGGGCTTGAAGAAGAAGAGATACGAAGAAGAGTTGAAGAAAAGGTAACCAGGCTTTCCGGGCTTGTCAGCAAAGAGGGAGCGGCACACATACTCGCAAACGAGCTTGGGATAAAGCTTGAGCAGGAAACGGTTTCAGGAAGGCTGCAGATAAAAAACGTGCTGCCAGGAATGAGAAATGTGGACGTAACAGCCAAGGTAATAAGCGTGTATCCGGCAAAAAGCTTCCAGAAAGACGGAAGGGAAGGAAAAGTAGCATCTCTCCTTGTCGCAGACGAAACAGGGCAGACAAGGATAGTTCTGTGGAACGAGAACGCAGAGAAGACGGCAAACATAAGCCCAGGCGACATTGTAAAGATAAAGGGCGGCTACTCAAGGCAGCGCGACGGAGCAAACGAGGTGCATCTGGGAGACAGGGCGCAGCTTGCAATAAACCCTGAAGGAGAAACAGTAAATGTGGAAGTAACCCCTGCGAATTACGAAAAAGCGAGAAAGCAGCTGGCAGAGCTGCAAGGAACAGAAAGCAATGTGGAAGTGCTTGCAACCGTAGTGCAGGTGTTTGAGCCAAGATACTTCGAGATATGCCACTGCGGAAAAAGGGCAAGGCAGACAGAAAAAGGCGCAGCATGCGAGATACACGGCGCAGTAAAGCCAGAATACTCGTATGTGCTTAATGCTTTCATTGATGATGGGACAGACAACATAAGAGCGGTGTTCTTCAGGGAACAGGCCAAAAAGCTTCTGAACAAAAGCAACGAGGAAATACTTATCTACAAGGATTCTCCAATGCTGTTTGAGCCGGTAAGGAACGAGCTCCTTGGAACAAGCGTAAAGCTTACAGGAAGGGCGACAAAGAACGAGATGTACGACAGAATAGAGCTGATAGCCAACAACGTCATCCTAAACCCTGACCCGGAACCGGAGATAAAAAGACTGGAAGACGAACTGGAGCAGCTGAGGCAGAATTCTGAGGAAAAGATATAGAGAGGTTTGAATAACCCACCGAAATATATCAAACCTCTCTAAGAAGGACTTTGAATTTTGAAGTAAATGGGGGTTATTCAAAGTCCTCTATAAGATGTTCTACATGGCTTAAACGCGTGCGCCGGCAATTGCAACGTAATGCTGCCCCACATCCATTTGCACAGACATTCCTGCTTGAGTTAATACAACCTCGATACACTCAGGTCTCGGAATTTCTAATTTTGTCATTTCGCACCTGCCAACGTAATCAAAGATGAAAACCCTGTCAGCCATTGGCAAAGCCACGTCTCGCACATAACTCAAAGGCACATAACCCAGCATGCACTTCATCAGGACCAAATCCGACGTTGCTCTGGGGCTAAAAAGCGTTTCAGGCGAGGTTTTGTAAACTATGAATGCGTTAGGATTATTCTTATCCTGAAAAGCTCTAAGTTCCGGAGCATGAGAAACCCCATCAAGGCTAAGCGCGCCTTGAGTGTCTGCACCAAACAGAACCCTTTCCTCAACGCCACTAAACCCCCTGTTCATTATTGTATCGGCGGGGCTGTCACAATAATCGCCCTTATCAACTCCAATAAAAAGCGTTTCTGGAAGCCTGCATGCATAGTCAGTTGTAAACAAATGAAAAGTTACTCCGACGAAAGAACCTATTTCTGCTATAAGACCCCTTTGACTGTTTGTTCCCTGATTCGCTATTAAGTCATCCATTGTCCTCTTAAGCAGAGGGTGCTCAAGAAGCCACCCTGTCAAGCGCCAATCCTTATCAAAAGCAGATTCATGATACAAATTGTGACATAATGAGGAATGGTCCAAACGCGTACGCAAAAGAGCCATATCCGTACCTGAACCAACAGCCATAACAAAGGGTTATCCCTATTCACTTTAATATTTTGCTAAAAGTTCGCATAAACCACCACTGGACACTGGACAGGGGCGCGCAAAGTATATAAAGCAGGGAAACGCAACCCTGTTTGCTCCGCTTTTGATGAGGCACGGGCCAGACAAGGCTTGCGCTGAGAAGGTTGAAACAAGACCCGAACAGGAAGGAGACAAAAATGGAAAACAACACAGCAATCTATGGGAATAGCCATGTGAGTTCTGGCAAGAAACTGCCTGAGAAGAAGTTCAGAGCCGGAGCGGTTTCGGCAACAGTGTGGAGAAATGAGTCGGCAAAGGGAAGCTACGCCACAGTGCAGCTGGAAAGAAGCTACAAGGACGGAGACGCGTGGAAGTCAACCGGCTCACTCAGGATAAACGACCTGCCAAAGGCAGTGCTGGTGCTGAACAAGGCATACGAATACCTTTTCAGCAAGCCGGAGCTGCAGGAAAGGGAAGGAGCAGATGCAATAGCAATAGAAGACGTAATGTAAACAGGACATGCTTTAAACAACAAAAAGGTGATGATGATGGCAAAGAGAAGAATGGAAGCCGTAGAACAGGACGAAGAGCAGGAAATGACACAGGACATTACTGTCACAAGAGCATCAGAGCTGCTACAGCTGCCCGGAGTGGGAGCTGCAACCGCTGAAAAACTGGCAAGCACAGGGTTTGACACGCTCCTGAGCATAGCTGTTGCAACGCCAGGAGAAATAGTGGAAACCGCAGGCGTTACTGAGCAGGTTGCAAGAAAGATAATACAGGTCGCAAGGGACAAGCTTGAGATGGGGTTTGAAAGCGCAGACGAAGTGCTGAAGAAAAGAGAGCTGATAGAACGGATAACAACAGGAAGCAACGCGCTTGACGGGCTTCTTGGAGGAGGGTTTGAAACAGGGGCGATAACAGAGGCGTTCGGGGCTTACGGCGCCGGAAAAAGCCAGCTTGCCCATGTGCTTTGCGTAAATTTGCAAAAAGAAAATCCTGACAAGGTAGCCGTATTCATAGACACCGAGTCCACATTCAGGCCTGAAAGGATAAAGCAGTTCATAAAGCCGGGAATGGACATGGAAAAGGTGCTGAAGAACATAAAGGTTGCCAGGGCATTCAACTCTGACCACCAGATGCTGCTTTCAGAGAAGGTGGAAGACCTCATAAAGAAAGGACTGAACGTAAAGCTCGTTGTAGTTGACTCTCTGACAGCCCACTTCAGGGCAGAATTCGTAGGAAGAGGAACTTTGGCAGACAGGCAGCAGAAGCTGAACAAGCACATGCACACCCTTATGAGGCTCGCCACAACCTACAACTTATGCGTTTATGTCACAAATCAGGTTATGTCAAAACCAGACGTGTTCTTCGGCGACCCCACAGAAGCCATAGGAGGCCACATAGTAAGCCACAACAGCACCTACAGGATATACTTAAGGCGGGGCAAGAAAGGAAGCAGGGTTGCAAAGATGGTAGACAGCCCAAACCTGCCTGAAGGCGAGGCGATGTTCTACGTTGAGGAGGCAGGTATACGGGATGCCTGAGATACTGTCTTGCTGACCTTAACGAAGCCGTGATGCTTCAAGCTGTGAAGCGCCTTGACAAAGTGCTCCGCATCGCAAGAACCACCCTCAAACCTGTAAATCCTGTAAACAGAGTTTATATCACTGCCAGAATTCTGCCTGACAACAGCAGCTATAAGCTCCCTCTCCTTCAGATTCCTGGACACCTCTTCTGAAAAAGGCTTTGCAAGCCTGTGCCTCAGGATTGAAGGCCCTGAAAGAATCTGCCTGTGCACAGAAGACTCATCGTGAACTTCAACAGTAATACTCTTCTCAAGCTCCTTTTTCCGCGCAGCATTCCTCTCCTCCTCCTCAATATGGAGGCGCTCAACCTTTGAATGCCTGTGCATGCCTGAAACAAACATGGCAATCCCCAAAAAAGACAACGCCAAAAGCTCTGACTTTCCGAAAACATAAGCAAGGATGAATGAGAGAATAATGACAAAAACCCCTGAGCTCATAAGGCTGCTGCCGCTAGATGAGAGCTCCTTCGCCTCCTCAATCTTGTCATGCAGATAATACATGTAACCGATATCAACATCGCCCATGCTATAAATAAGCCAAAGTACATATAAAAATGTTGCCAATTAAACCTGGACAGTGGTAAACAGAAACATTTAAATAGTAATCAGCAACACAAACACACAATTTATACTGTCTGCTAAAGGATTGTATAAATAAGATTCATGAAAGGATTTGGAGGAAAAGTATATGTACGGAGACAGAGGATTTAGGGAGAAAACTGCTCCAGTAAGGGTTGGAGACGAACTTGAAGTAACAATAGAAGCAGTAGGAGAAAAAGGTGACGGCGTTGCTAAGAGAGAGGGCTTTGTCCTTTTTGTGCCAAACACAAAGAAAGGAGACAAGGTAAAGATAAGAGTGACAAGAGTCCTCAGAAGCGTAGGGTTTGCCGAAGTCGTCGGAGAAAAAGGAGCAGGAGGAGAAGAGGAACAGCAGGAAGAAACGTCAGAAGGCGACTCAGAGGAAAGCGAGAAGGAAGAAGGCTCTGAAGAATCTGAGGACAAGGAAAGCGAAGACGCAGAGGACCTAGAAGACGAAGAAGACACAGAGGACTTCGGAGAGGAAGAAAAGTAAACCCTGCATAAAATTTATATTTCTTATTTTGCTTTTTACAAAGATGAGACTATTCATAGCAATAGACCTGCCGGAAGAGGTCAAAAGCGAACTGCTCAAAGCGCAGAGGCAGCTCCCTGAAGGAAAAGAGGAAAATCTCAGCAGAACAAAGGACTTCCACATAACGCTCAAGTTTCTGGGAGACGTCACGCCGCAAAAGGCAGGGGAACTCAAAGAGAAACTCAGGCAGGTTAGGTTTCCTATCAGCAGGACTACTCTCAGCGGTCTTGGCGTTTTCCCCAACGAGAACCGCATAAGGGTGGTGTGGGCAAGCATAAGCCCTGAAGAGGAAGTTGTCAAGCTGCAGAGGCAAATAGATATTCTGACAGGAAAGGAGTTCCCTGATGACTACAAGTTCAGCGGCCACATAACACTGGCAAGGGTGAAATATGTTCCTGACAAAAAGCAGTTCATGCAGCAGCTCAAAAAGATAAAAATTGAGCCTGTAAAGTTTGCAGTTGAGTCGTTCAAGCTCAAGAAAAGCACGCTGACCATAAAAGGAGCGGTTCATGAGGACTTGGAGGTTTACGCGGCAGACTAAAAACCTTTATAAACCGGCGCTTAATCCTCTTCAGCATTGCCTAGCCGCCCTTTATGGCTTGTGGCGGCGATTGCAGTGGGCGATAAAAACTGCAGCTCTTTGTTCTGGGCTGTGATGAAAAGAAAGGGAAAGCAAAATGACAGCAAATGAACAGTTTTTGGTGCCACAGGACACGTATCTTAAGTCAGGAATACACATAGGCACGAAGTTCAAGACAAGATATATGGAGCAGTTCATATACAAGACAAGGCCTGACGGGCTAAGCGTCCTGAACCTTCAGAAGATAGATGAAAGGATAAGGATAGCTGCAAATTTCCTGTCGCAATATTCTCCAGAGGACATACTGGTTGTGAGCAGGCGGGAGAACGGATGGAAGGCAGTAAAGGCTCTTAACAGGACAACAGGCATCAGGGTCATAACCGGACGATATCTCCCGGGCATGCTTACAAACCCCAAACTGGACAAATACATGGAAGTGAAGCTCCTGATGGTAACAGATGCTTGGCCTGACAGGAACGTCATAAACGACGCCATAAAGACAGGCATACCTGTAGTCGCGCTCTGCGACATAAACAACCAGTCAAACAACATAGACTTGGTTGTGCCGTGCAACAACAAGGGCAAGAAAAGCCTCGGGCTGCTGTTCTGGATAGTTTCAAGGGAATACCTCAAAAGGCGCGGCGCAATAAAAAGCGACGACGAATTCAAGGCATCACTAGAGGACTTCACGGACGAATAGGCAAATCACTACTCATTCTCCATGTCCGAATCATAGCCCATCATAAAGGCCTCTTCCTCAGGGCTCAGCTCGTCGTCCTCAAGCAACTGCTCCACTGTTTCGCTTTCGTATATGTCCATCTCAAAGTTTTCGTACACCGCTATCACCCTAAGCAGGAGAGATGGAAAGCTTAATATATACTTAACCCATATATCATATATAGCATATAGTTACGCCATAAAACATTGATAATGTTCATAAAATATATATAACTCTGCATAACGCCTTGCATGGCGGGGGAACAACAATGGAAATGAGGAAAATAGTGAGCTTCGGAAACTCGTCATACGTCATCACGCTGCCAAAAGCCTGGGTCACAAAGAACGGCCTCAGGAAAGGCGACACACTGGCAATAGAGGAAAAGCCATACGAACTTGTTCTGTCGGCGAGGGGGGAAGGTAAAAAGAAAAAGAGTGAGACAACAATAAACTGCGAAGGCAAAACCTTAAGGGAACTGAAAACAGAGCTAATTGCCGCGTACGTCAACAACTCCAACATAATAATCCTCAAAGGCGGCAACATAAAGGACTTATCCGCAAGCATAAAGCCAATAATATACGGGCTAGTGGGGGTTGAGGTACTAGAGGAAACATCATCAAGCATAGTGGTAAAGGATCTCCTTGAGATAAGTGAGGTGTCAATAGACGACATAGTAAGGAGGATGGACCTTCTTGTAAAGTCCATGCTTGATGATTCCACACACGGAGACAAAATTGAAAGCGTGCAGGAAAGGGACAAGGAAGTAAACAGGCTGTCTCTGCTTTCTGCAAGACTCTTCAGGGCAGCAACAGACAACCCAAGCATACTGAAAACATTTAACACCAACTACTGGGACTTGCTGATATCAAGGCAAATCACAATCCAGCTGGAACACACAGGAGACTATGTAAAGAGGATAGCGAAGCTGCTGAACGGACGCAGGAAAAACAGCGGCGAAGAAAGCAGAAGGATTTACTCCCAGCTTGCAGCAAGGTACAAGGAAGCAATGAAGGTATACTACAACAAGGACAAGCCCGCATCATACAAAATGGAATCAGACACAAAAAGATTCATGCAGGAATGCGACAAAGTCATAGAGAAAAACAGGGATGCGACAACAGTAAGGATAATTGAGAACCTCAAACAGATGACCAAGGCCATAATGTACATACTAAGGGCTGTTATGGAGCATGAATGAGGGCTCTAATGAATATTTCCAAAAACCATTATGTCGCCATCTTTACTGAAGCTAAGCATTAAATAAATCAGCTCCAAGTACATCTCTTTTGTAAATTCATCAAGGAATCCAACAGACCATTCTCGGTATTCTTTCTGGGAGTGTTCATTATCGCTTTCTTTCCAATACATTAAATCAGGGTCGTTAGAAATATATTCTTCAACATGCTCTTTGAATTTCGTCTTATTTTCAACTACCTTAAACAAGGCGTCTTGCAAAACACGTATTTCATCCTCGACAATAAAACTTAAGTATGCTGCCTCCTGGGGCTGCTTCCCGGTATCCAATCTATAGTAAGTCCCGTCAATAACAAACTTCTTTGGCTCCCTGCCTTCACCATAGTGAAAAAGTTTCTTCCAGATTTCTGATGCCTTTTTAGAAACTTTTTCCAAGAGAAAAGGAACTGTTGAATGGAAGTATTGTGGAGTAGTGTGGCCTCGCGAAATGTACATGCAACACAAAGAGTCTGGTGTAAACCACCCCGGCTGGAACATTTTTTTATACGATACCCAGTCTGCACCTCTATGCAATAAATTGTCCCAGTCCGATTGGCTGTTGACGGATTTTTGTTTCTTAATCTTCTTCACAAGCTTCACATATGACTCGAAGTCGCGCTTAGGGTGCCAAAAATTAAGCTCCGGCTTAAAAGCGCCTATTGAGTTCCTGTAATTCTCTAACGTTTCTTCTGACAGAAACTCCTTTAGATTGAGCCTGAGCAAAATTCCGTTCCAACCCATATGCATCACCTTTATATTAATCAAAACAGCCTGAACCCCTTGTCCTTAACCTCTGCAAAGCCATCTGACACTATCTCAAAAAGCACCTCGTTCTGCGGAAGATGACGGTGCTTCTGGAGCAATGCAGCCCTTTTGCTGCCATGAAGCGGCTTGAGCTCTATAAGGCACTTGCTGTTGTAAGTGATGATGTCGCCGCCAACCATCTTTACTGACTTGCGATCCTCAAAATCCGCGTAAACCTGGTTTGTGAGCAGAACCGGTATGGACTTCTGCCTTGCAACCTCAACCAGAAACGCGATTTGCTTGCTCAACTCCCGGTTAAGCTCTGAATTGTCGTCTGCGCGCTCAGCCCTGTAAAGATTAGTTATGGTGTCAACAACAACCAGCCCTATTTTCTGGCTTATCATTGACCTAAGATGCCCTATGCACTTCTTCTGCTCGTCAAAAGTGGTTGGCTTGAGGAAAAGAACATTAGGAAGAACCTTACCGGCTTCGCGGCAAAGCTGGCCAAGCCTTACCGCAGAAAAGCCCCCCTCAGTGTCCATATATATGACCTTCTTCCCCTGCATTGCGACCGAGACTGAAGCCATAAGGCAGGCTGTTGTCTTGCCTGAACCTGCAGGGCCGTAAATAGTCGCCACAACATCCTTCTCATAGCCGCCACCAAGAAGCCTGTCAAGAACATCAGAGCCTGAGCTTACCTTCCCGCCATCGCCCTCAACCATAACCGCAGCATAATATGGCTGTGTTTTTAAAGTGTTTGCAAAAGTTTTTAAATACGCTTTTTGCCCATTCATGCGTAGGGTAAGAACTTAACCACGGCGCAAATCAGCGCTGAGGAAAGTCCGCCCACCAAGGCAGATGCCACAAAAGCAACGAGCTATGCGGCAAAAGCTGAAAAAGCCACTCCCGGAGGGAGTTCCTGAGAGGGAAGGCAACCGCTCAGAAACGAAACGGCCCTCGTGCCAGGATGAAGCGGCGAATCCTCCTGCGAGGGAGGAGAGCTAACCTGCAGACACATGTCTAGAGGGATGCGGTGAAACGGCGAGCCCTGGCTGGTGCAAGTCAATGACGCTAAGTCGAATGTTAAGGCACACCACCGGCATAAGATTATGCCATCGGGTATGACAGAAGGCGGCTTATTCTTACCCTACCTTTATCTTACGGAATTGGAAACATGACTGCAAGCATCCTGGAAGAGATAAAAAGGGCAGAGCACGAATCAGAACAGATTATTCAAAGCGCTGAAAAAAAGAAGCAGGAAATAATACAGGACGCAAAAAAGGATTCCGCAGCTTTCCTGGAAAGAAAAGAGCAGGAAGTTCTTCGCACTGTTGAAAAAATCCTTGCAGAAGCAAGGGAAAAGACAGAAAGCCTGAAAAGGAAAATAATGGAAAGCAGCAGGCTCAGCACAAGGGAGCTTGAGAGAAAAGCCGAAGCCAGAAAGGAAAAGGCAGCAGAACTTGCAATCAAGGTCTTTGAGGATGAACTAAATGATGCCTGAAAGGATGAGCAAAATAATGGTCGTAGGGCCAAAGACAGTAATGCAGGCTATCATAAATGAGCTGCACTCAATAAAGGCAATGCACATATCCGAGCAGAAGCCACAGGATATGGCAACAGGAGAGCCGCTAAAGGAAGCAGAAAAGCTTTCAGAAACCCTGATAATAGCGAGGTCGCTTATGGCCCACCTTGATATAAAGAATTGCGCCCGTAACTTGAAATATATGCGCAATTCTAATCTCGTAAATTTCAGTTTGAAGGATAAACCGATTACAGCAATTTACGATAAAATAAAAGGACTGCAAAAAGAAGTGAACGAAAAGCTGGAGAAGCTGAAAGCGCTGGATGAAAGGATAAGAGCCCTTGAGCAAGCCGAGTCAGAACTCACACTGCTAAGCCAGATAAAGCTGCCGCTTGAAGCATATGCGAGCTACAAGACCCTGACGTACTTCGCCGGGAAGGCAAAAAACGCAGATGAAATAAGGAAAGCTGTTGCCAATATAACAGAAAAATTTGAAGCCTACACCGCAGAAGACAAAAAGTTCATGGTCATATTTGCAGAGGCAGAAAAAAAGCAGGAAATACAGGACGCGCTTAGCAGCCACGGCTTTTCGGACATAAGCCTGGTGTCGGCAGCTGGCATGAAAGGCAGCCCGGAAGGGAACCTGAAGCGGGTTACGCAGGAAAAGGCAGGGATTGAGGGCCAGAAAAACTCAATAAACGCAGACCTCCAAAAGCTGAAAGCCAGATGGCAGGAAACTATTATAGGTATTGAGGGCTTCATTGCAGAGCAGCTTGAAAAGGCAGAAGCGCCACTCAGGTTCGGGACAACAAAGAACACGTTCCTGATAACGGGATGGGTGCCATCAGAATCACTGGAAAGGCTGAACCAAAGTCTTGAAAGGATATCATCAGGAAAGATATACATAAAGGAGCTTGAGATAGAAGAAGACGACAAAGTGCCTGTAAAGCTGAAGAACATAAAGTATGCTAAGCCATTTGAGTTCTTCATAAAGCTGAGAGGACTGCCGCTGTACAACGAAATAGACCCCACACCCATATTGTTCATAAGCTTTCCTCTGTTCTTCGGCTTCATGCTCGGAGACATCGGCTATGGCATAATCACCCTGCTCCTTGTAATCTCGCTGAAAAAGCTTCTCGGCAAAGGAAAAGACCTTCTCAACGCAATAGCCATTGCTGCTGCGGTGTCAATCTTTTTCGGACTTGTATTTGGCGAGTTCTTCGGGGAAGAATCCTTGCTTGGATATGAATTGCCGCACCTTATAAGCAGGGTGCACCAGATAAACGAGCTCCTGACAGCATCAATAATCTTCGGCGTGCTGCACATAAACCTCGGGCTTGCACTTGGCTTTTACAACGAACTCAAAAACCACGGGCTCAAAAAAGCAATTCTGGAAAAAGCAAGCTGGCTCTTCATAGAGCTTGGAGCGGGTTTTGCCCTCCAGCTTCTCGGAATAATAGCCCTGCCGCAACTCCTATTTTACGCCTCAGGCGCATCCTTCCTTGCAGGAGTTGCAATGCTTGCGGCAGCAGAGCTTGAGGAAGGCATAATGGGCGCGTTCAAAGCCCCGATAGAATCAATAACCATATTCAGCAACATATTATCATACGCCAGGCTTATGGCTGTCGGGCTTGCCTCAGTCCAACTGGCAATAATAGTAAACGAGTTCGCAAAGGAGTTCTTCAGCAAAGGAGGGCTCATGATAATAGCGGGAATGGCCATTTTGCTGGTCGGGCACGCAATAAACATAGTGCTGGGCATACTTGGAGCATTCCTGCACTCACTAAGATTGCAGTACGTTGAGTTTTTCACAAAATTTTTTAAAGGGGGCTCCGAGCCCTACAAACCATTTGGAGAAAGAAACTGAGGGGGTGGAAAAATGGCGGAAGCAGGACTTATAGCAATTGGTGCCGGGCTGGCAATAGGCCTGAGCGCAATAGGAGCTGCACTTGCAGAAAAAGAGATAGGAGCTGCTGCAATCGGGGCAATGGCTGAAAAGGATGAGTTCTTCGGAAAAGGGCTGCTTATGACAGTCATACCTGAAACGCTCGTCATATTCGGGCTGGTCATAGCCATAATGATACTGCAACTTGCATCCGGCTAAAAATGGGCATGGAAAAAGTGAGGGAAGAAGTGCTTGCAAAGGCAAAAAGGCAGGCAGCCCAGATAATTGCAGAAGCAAACAGGCAATCTGAAGACATAATGAAGTCTGCTGAAGAAAAGGCAGAGGAAAACAGGAAAAAGACGCTGCAGGAAGCTGAAATGCAGATTGGAGCTGCGCGCACAAGAGAAACAGCTGCGGCAGAGCTTGAAGCGGCAAAGATGCTTCTGGATGCCAAGAAAAAGCTCATAGAAGAGGTTTTTGAGGAAGCCAAAAGCAGACTGGCTAAAACTCCTGCCTCTGAAAGAAGAAGACACATAAAAAAGCTTATCGAAACTGCAAAACAGCAGATAGACATCCACAAGGTTTTGTGCGCAGAGAGGGACATCAACAGCGTGGAAGGCTACAAAAGCCAGCCAACAGGCATAACAGGAGGAGTAATAATCGAGAACAAGGAAGGCACAGTAAGGGTTGACTACAGCTACGAAGCCCTGATGGAAAAAGCAAAGGAAAAAGCGCTCAAAGATGTTGCAAACACACTATTCAAAAGCCAGTAAAGGAACGCTTGCAGCCCTTGCAGCAGCAAGGCACCCGTACACGTATGCAAGAGTCGCATTCATGCGTGCTGCGCTGATAACAAAAAGCACATACCCCAAGCTCATAAAGATGAGCCTCAGCGAAATAGCAAATTTCCTCCAGACAACAGAATACAAAAAAGAGATAGACGAACTTGCAGTAAACTATTCCGGAGCGGAGCTCATAGAAATAGCAATAAACAAGAACGTGTCAAACACGTACACAAAGCTCAGAAGGATATCAAAGCCCGAGCTCAGGATTCTCATAGACGCATACCTAAAAAGGAAAGACGTGGCCAACATAAAAACAATACTGAGGGGAAAATACACAGGCACAAACGAAAAAGACGTAGTAGCGATGCTGCAGCCATACGAGCTCAGCTACGAATCACTTAAAGGGCTGCTCAAAAAGCAGGACATTGCAGAGATACTAAAAGAATCAAAACTGAAAAACACAGTGTGGAAAGAGGCGCATGAGAGCTTCAAGGAAACAAACAATCTTGCAGAGATAGAAAACGCCCTTGACCAGAACTACTACAGAAGCATGCTTGAAGTCGCCAACAATCTCCCCAAAAACACGCTGTTCAAAAAGTTCCTGCAGGAGGAAATCAACATAATAAACTTCCTGAACATACTGAGATTCAAGCGCGAAGGCATGGAGAAAAAGAACATACACAGGCACATGATACTTCACAGAAAAGGAGCCGAGGCAAAAGACGCAAAAATGAAAAAACTCATTGATGCGGGCAATGAAGAGCTGCCTGCAGCCATTGAAGCCACCAAATACGGCGAAATCGCAAAACAAGGACTGGCGGAATACAGGAACAAAGGCACAATGGCGCGCATAGAAACAGACCTCTACAGATACCTGCTCAAGACAGCCCTGACACTTGCAAGAAGAAAGCCACTATCATCCGACGCAATACTCGGCTACATGTTTGCAAAAGAAATAGAGGCAAAAAACCTGAAGCTGATGACCAAGGCAAAACAGCTGGGATTAAAAGAAGAATTCATAGAGGAACACCTGATAACCTGAAAAAAAATGGAAGTTGCAGCAGTAGGAAGCGCCGAGTTTACACTCGGCTTTGAGCTCGTGGGAATAAGAAGCTACAACTACACAAAACCGGAAGAGATAAGAGGGCTCGCAAAAGAGCAGATAGGAGTAATCATAATTGACGACAAAACAATGAGCGGCATGGACGAGTTCAGCAGAAAGGAGTTTGAGGACTCGCTAAAGCCGCTGTTCATCGTGCTATCCGAGAAGGAAACGCAGGAAAACATAGCCAAGCTGATAAAGAAATCAATAGGAATAGAGCTTTAGAGATAAACTAAAATGGCAACGGAAAAAGAGAAGGGGAAACTGTTCAGAATATCAGGACCTGTAGTCATAGCCAAAGGGCTCAACGCAAAGATGTATGACCTGGTGAAGGTTGGAAAAGAAGGGCTGATGGGAGAGGTAATACAGATAAATGAAGACAAAACAACAATACAGGTATACGAGGACACATCAGGCCTTAAGCCCGGCGAGGAAGTAGAAACGACAGGAAAGCCGCTTGCAATTGAATTAGGGCCCGGGCTTCTCAGCTCAATCTACGACGGCATACAAAGACCGCTGCCGGAACTCAGAAAGCAAAAAGGAGACTTTATTGCAAGAGGACTGACAGCACCAGGGCTTGACAGGAAAAAGAAGTGGGACTTCAAAGCAGCCGCAAAAAAAGGAGACGACGCAAAAGAAGGCGGCATAATAGGCACAGTAAATGAACTCGGAACCGAGCACAGAATAATAATGCCAATCGGCTTGAAAGGAAAAATAGCCGAGATAAAAGACGGAAGCTTCACAGTAGAAGAAGCTGTATGCAGGCTGGACAGCGGCGAAGAAATAACCCTAATGCAGAAGTGGCCGGTAAGAAAGCCAAGAAACGTCCAGAAAAAGCTGATGCCGAACATACCGCTCATAACAGGGCAAAGAATCCTTGACGCGATGTTCCCGATAGCAAAAGGAGGAGTTGCAGCAATACCCGGGCCGTTCGGGTCTGGAAAAACAGTCTCACAGCAAAGCCTGGCAAAATGGGCTGACGCGGAAGTGATAGTTTACGTCGGGTGCGGAGAAAGGGGAAATGAGATGACAGAAGTGCTTGAGGAATTCCCAAGGCTAACAGACCCAAGGACAGGCCAACCGCTCATGAACAGGACTGTGCTGATAGCAAACACATCAAACATGCCAGTCGCTGCAAGAGAAGCATCAATCTATACAGGAGTAACAATTGCCGAATATTACCGGGACATGGGCTACAGCGTTGCCCTAATGGCCGACTCAACATCCAGATGGGCAGAAGCAATGAGGGAAATATCCTCACGGCTGGAAGAGATGCCCGGAGAGGAAGGCTATCCCGCATACCTTGCGACAAGGCTTGCAGAATTCTACGAAAGGGCGGGACGAGCAATAACACTCTCAGGAAAAGAAGGGTCCGTGTCCGTCATCGGGGCTGTTTCGCCGCCAGGCGGAGACCTGTCAGAGCCAGTAACCCAAAACACGATGAGGGTTGTAAAGGCTTACTGGGCGCTTGACGCAAAGCTGGCTCACAGAAGGCACTTCCCGGCAATAAACTGGCTCACATCATACTCATTATACCTTGAAGGGCTGGAGCAATGGTTCGCAACCATAGCACCAGACTGGAAACTGTGCGTCAACAGGCTCATGGGCATACTGCAGGAAGAAGACAGGCTGATGGAGATAGTGCAGCTAATCGGCTCAGACGCGCTGCCTGACAAAGAAAGGATAACACTTAGAATAGCAAGAATGACAAGAGAATTTTTCCTGCAGCAAAACGCGTTCCACCCTGTAGACGCGTACTGCAGCCCAAAAAAAACATACATGATGATGAAAACCATACTAAAATATGCTGACCTTGCCTATGCCGCGCTTGAATCAGGAATGAGGGCGCAAAAAATACTGGACATAAAGGCAAAGGACAAGCTGAACGACGTAAAGTTTGAAAAAGACCACGAAACAATGCTGAAGAACATAGAGAAAGAAATGGAAAAGGAGTTCAAGGAGTAAAAATGGAAAAGGAATACAAGACAATAACAAGGATTGCAGGACCACTGCTTTTTGTCAGGAAAACAGAGCCGATAGGATATGCTGACCTCGTAAAGATAATGCTGCCAAGCGGCGAAACAAAAACAGGGCAGGTGCTTGACACAAGCGAAGAAGTCGTTGTAGTCCAGGTGTTTGAAGGCACATCAGGAATAGACCGCGAAACGAGAGTGAAATTTCTGGGGGAAAACATAAAGCTGCCTGTATCGGAAGAGATGCTTGGAAGGATACTAAGCGGCTCAGGAAAGCCCATAGACGGCGGGCCTGAAATAATACCCGAAGACAAGCTTGACATAACAGGCGCGGCAATAAACCCCTACGCAAGAGCAAGCCCGGAAGACTTCATACAGACAGGCATATCAACAATAGACCTGATGAACACACTCGTCAAGGGGCAGAAACTGCCAATATTCTCAGGCTCAGGACTTCCACACAACGAGATAGCGCTGCAGATAGCAAGACAGGCAAAGGTTATCGGGAAAGAAACAAGCTTCGCAGTCATCTTTGCGGCGATGGGAATAACAAACGAGGAAGCGCAGCGCTTCATAAACGACTTCGAGCAGACAGGCGCCCTCAAAAGGTCAGTAGTGTTCCTAAACCTTGCAGACGACCCAGCAGTTGAAAGGCTGATAACGCCAAGAATGGCGCTCACAGCAGCAGAATACCTTGCGTTTGAGAAAGGAATGCACGTCCTCGTGATACTCACCGACATGAGCAATTATTGTGAAAGCCTCCGTGAGATAGGCGCAGCGAGGGAAGAGATACCCGGAAGAAGAGGGTATCCGGGATACATGTACACGGATCTTGCAACCATATACGAAAGGGCAGGGTTGATAAAAGGAAGAAAAGGAAGCATAACACAAATCCCGATACTCACACTGCCAAGCGATGACATAACGCATCCAATACCAGACCTCACAGGCTACATAACCGAAGGGCAGATAGTTCTAAGCAGAGAGCTGCACAGAAAAGGCATCTACCCCCCAATAGACGTCATACCCTCACTCTCAAGGCTCATGAACCTCGGAATAGGCGCGGGAAAAACAAGAGAAGACCACAAGCAGGCATCAGACCAGCTGTATGCAAACTATGCAGAAGGACGAGACTTAAGAGGGCTTGCGGCAATAGTCGGGGAAGAGTCTTTGGCAGAACGGGACAAGAAGCTGCTAAAGTTCGCCGCGGAGTTCGAGGACAAGCTCGTAAGGCAGGGCAAACACGAAAACCGCGACATACAGGAAGGCACGCTGAAGACAGCATGGAAGCTTTTGTCAACACTGCCAGAAACAGAGCTGATGAGAATAAGCCCTGAGACGAGAAAGAAATATTATGGGAAACCTTAGAAGAGTAAAGCCCGCCATTAATTTATTGATGCGAAACAGGATTTAAAAAAACTAAATACTGAACTGTCTAATAGCAGGCTGACTACTGCGGCTCCGCAATTACTACGGTTCCGCATAATTACTGCGAAAAAATCCGACCAAAAATGGTATCCGATGTAAAGCCCACAAGAAGCGAGCTGCTGCTGCTAAAGAAGAAGATAACGCTTGCGAAGTCAGGGCACAGCCTGCTCAAAAAGAAAAGGGATGGATTAATAATAGAGTTCTTCAAGGCGCTGGAACTGGCAAAAAACATAAGGGCAGAGCTTGTAGAAGAATACAAGAAAGCCCTGCAGAAAATGAACACTGCAAGGGCTGTTGAGTCAGACCTCGCGCTCAAGTCTCTGGCAATGGCAGTAAAGGACAAGCCCATAATAGAGCTGGAAACAAAAAACGTCATGGGCGTGCTTGTCCCGAAAGTAAGAAAAGGCAGCCTGCAGAAATCGCTCTTCCAGAGAGGGTATGGATACGTGGCTGGCTCAATAAAGACAGACGAAGCCGTGCTGGCATACGAAAAGCTCGTTGAGAAAGTTCTGGCGGCAGCAGAATACGAAACAGTCCTGAAAAGGCTGCTTGAAGAGATAGACAAAACCAAGAGAAAAGTCAACGCTCTGGAAAAGATAACAATACCAAGACTTGAATCAGATGCCAGCTACATACGGCTAAGGCTTGAGGAAATAGAAAGGGAGAACTTCTCACGGCTCAAGCATATAAAGGCGAGGGTGTAAGAATTATCCTGAAAGGTTGTGCCTTATGTAGCCTGCCTGCCTTGTTGTGAACTGATGATTGTGTTTGCAAGGTTTGTAGCGTGCCATTGCAGAGTTGGAAGGTCTTTTTTGTCTGTGCTGGAATCCATTTCGCGAAGATGTGGTAGTGCATTACCAAGCAGATGAATACTTGGATTTTGTAATCGCGTCACATTTTGCAAATGTGATGAGACGGATTGAATGCACGCCTGAAGACCCTGGAAATTAACAGAAAAAGACTGATGGTCGCCAGCTTTTATTCTTTCCAAAGCAGCATCCTTGATGTTTTCCATCCTGTAGGCCTTTCTTACCATATCTGCCATAAAGTTATCCATGCGCGTCCTGTCGCTAAAAAACCCGCTGTAGGAAGAGCTTTTATCTATCGCATGAGCTGTATAATGGAGCATGATTTGAACCAGAGCAAGCGAGTCTTCAGAGCCTTTCTTCACATCATTGCAAAGCCCGAGAAACTCCTCATGCGGCAGCTTTCTCCTTAAAGGATTAAGCCTATCCAAAAAACTAAACCAGCCCATAGGCATCCTCGCATATTTGTCATATAAAAACTTTTTTATACTAAGCAATCAACCTGTTGATGCATGGCAAGGGATGACAAGATACAGATGCCGAGCTCAATAGGCGGCATAGTAAGGTATTTTGACGAGTACAAGAGCAAGATAGAGCTCAAGCCAGGGCACGTTGTGCTGCTTGCGATTCTGGTCATGGTGATAGAGATACTTCTGCACACATTCGGATAAGGCTGGCAAATGAGAATGGATGACAGAGCAATCAGGGCAGCAATGCAGAAGATGGGCATGCAGAGCCAGGAAATAGCTGCCAGGGAAGTCATAATAAGGGCTGAAGGCAAGGACATCATAATAACTAATCCTCATGTCACCAAAGTCAACGTGATGGGGCAGCAGACATTCCAGGTGATGGGAATAGTTACTGAGAAAGCAACAGCCTCAGGCACAGAAATAAGCCAGGAAGACATAAGGACAGTGATGGAACAGGCAAAAGTTGACCAGAAAACAGCGGAAAAAGCGCTGAACGAAAGCAAAGGAGACCTTGCAGAAGCCATACTCACTCTTACAGGCACCAGATAAAATGAATCTTATTCACGAAGCCAGAGAGGAGCTCAAAAGGGCAGACCACCTGCTCTATGTCAGCCTCAAATACACGAGGACTGTTGACGTAATAAAAAGCCTGATAGAAAGGCTGCTGAACGGGCTGACTATAGCAATAGACTGCCTCCTGCAGCGGGCAAAAGAAAAGAAGCGGATAAAGGAAATACCGCAGAATCTAGGGCTCAAATGCGATCTTGCCAAAAAAAAATATAACGACGAAAAAATAAGCGACATGATTGGATTTGCCATGATGCTCAGGAAGATAAGCAAGGCAGACTACAAAAGAAGCAACGAATTCAGAAGGCATGTAACAATGACGGCGATAACAGACAGCGGCATAGTCAACATAACCCTTGACGTAATCAAGGAATACTATGAAAGGACAGTAGACTACATAGACTATGTGGACAACATGCTTTACCCAAAAAAGGAATAAACCGGCAAAAAGATTAAAAACCTGAAAAACGTGAAGCATCTATAAGGGTGAGAGGGACGAGAAGGGAAAAAGAGACAAAAATAGAAAAGAATGTATCTGATATACCATCCAAAGAGCTTTCTGAGCTGATGTTCTGGATATCCATACTTGTGCTTGCAGCGGCAAACCTGCTCATAACCATGGCAATTGTGCCGCTGGTTCTGGCTGCCTCAGCCCTGACCGCACTAATAGTTGCCGTGCTTGGATTGTTTACAGGCAACCTCTTTGCCATGCTTATAGCCAACATAGGAAACATTGAGAGAAAACACCACATAATTGCAGCAACACTTGTCCCCGGGCTTGCGGTAATAAACCTGTTCATACTAATCGCAGGAGTTAACAGGATTGCGCCTGCTTTTGGCGTAACAGTAAGCCAGGACCCCTTGCTGATAAGCATAGTGTACGTTACATCCTTCCTGACACCATACCTGTGGGCAAACGTGATAAACAGGAAGAACTAAGGGGGAAACAACAGCCTCACAATCGCGTCTGCCTGTCCTTAATCGTGTTAAGAACCATAATCGTGTTTGTGCGCTCAACAAAATCATAGGTCTGTATCCTCTTAAGAAAGCTGTCAAGAAGGCGCCGGTTTCTGAAGCGCGCTACGACAACAGAGTCATAGTCGCCTGTCACGTCATAAACAGCTCTCACACTATCTTCTGTGGCGATTTTCCTTTCAACCTCGAAAAGCTTGCCCTTGGAAACCTTGATATGTATGATGACGTCAATGTCAAACCCCAGCTTTTCGTGGTCAATAACTGCCGTGTAGCCCTTTATGATGCCCGCCTTCTCAAGCCCTTTGACGTGCTTCATCACTGTGGCCGCAGAAACGCCTGTTTTCTTTGCGAGCTGCCTGTAGGAAAGGCGCGAGTCATCAATCAGGGCGTTGATTAGCGCCCTGTCAACCTCTGCAACCTCTGCAACCTCTGCAACCGCGGTTTTCATATATATCTCCAATCACTCCAAAATAGACAAAATAATGAACACATATTTAAATTTTGTGCATTTAAACAGTCAAATGTTGACTAAAAAGCCGAAAAAATATATATACTGTGAAAAATACCTGAATGTACAGGTATTTTGCGGTGCGAGGTAATCAAAATGGAAGCATTGAAAATGGAAAGCGACGACTTCTACGAGCAGCTTGAGAAGTCGCTTGAGGACGACGAAATAACCGCAGCAGAAGCGGGATTCATGGAAGGGTTCAGGGAGGCGTAAAAAATGACACAAAACACGACACATATTGATACAATAGTCAGAGCGCATGGCAGAGGCGAGCTGACAACAGATGCTGCTGCAGCTGTATTAACTCTTCATGGTATTACTCCACTGAGAGTAGCTGCAGCAGAAGCAGAATATCGCGGACAGCAGGGGCACAATATTACCGCACCACCCAGTGAAATACCAGCATTATACGCTGCAATGAAAGGGATACAAGACCTGTATACAGGCGGTCCGCCAGCTCTTGGATAATCCCGGATAAAGCCTCTTCTTCAAAAACTATATAAATATGCTGTGCTGCTTTTTCTGCATGAACCCTGATGGATATCTCACATACCTCACAGAGTGGGTAAAGAACTATGTAAGGCACAAAGACCTCATCCTGAAAAGGATAATAAGCATGGAAGAGAAAGGGGACAGGATAACTGTCAAATACAAGGACAAGACAACTTCTTATGAGCCAATGGCTTCCCTGAAAGACTTTGAAAAAGCCAGCGACGAAGCAACCATAATAACTTTCAACACCCAGGATAATTTCCAGCAGCTTCTAAAGGGATGGGCAAGGCTTGTGGCAAAGAAACTGGTAATAGTAATGATAAACCCGCTTTCAAAGCTGGACAACAAATGGGTAATAGCGGCACACATACACGACAGGATATGCGACAAGGCTTCATTCAAACAGGGCATGCAGACAATGTTTGAAACAGTGGAACCGATAAGCAGCGAGCAGATAAGCGGGCTGTGCAGGGAAGGGGAAAAATAATGTCAGACATAAATAACACATAAAATTGTTATGTCTGACAAACTTTAGTAAGCGAATACCCTATGACTTATTATTGTCGCTTACTAAAATAAGGAAAAAATGGCAGCTAACAACATAAAGCGCATAATGGAACTCCTGCCGTCAGAAATAATGTCCAACATAATACTGGGCGGGCAGGACGGCCTGGTCAACACCTTCGGGGTGATTCTCGGCGTTGCTGCAGCATCAGGCGACATAAGAGTTGTGATAGCAGGCGGGCTTGCAGCGTGCTTTGCAGAGTCAATATCAATGGGTGCAGTTGCCTATACGTCGCAAAGGGCAAAGCACGACCACTACCTGGCACAGCTTGAAAAGGCAGAGGGCGGGATAAGCAAAAGCTCTGCAAAGAAAAAAGCAGAAGTAAAAGAGATATACAGAAGCAAAGGGTTCAAAGGAAAGGAGCTTGAGAAGATAACGTCGCTTATAACCTCAAACAGGAAAGCATGGCTTTCAATTCTGATGAGTGAAGGCTCAAAAGTCGCGCCTATAAGCGGAAGGGACGTAAACATAAACTCAATAATAGTGTTCTTTTCCGCGCTTCTCGGCTCGCTTGTGCCCATGATTCCGTTCTTCTTCCTCGGGCTGAAAGAAAGCATATACCTCTCATTCATACTTTCTTCCATTACTCTTTTCCTTCTGGGCTTCTACAAAGGCAAGCTAACAACAGGCAAGCCAGGAAGAAGCGGGCTGGAAATGCTGCTCATAGGACTGAGCGCGGCAATACTTGGGTATGCAATAGGATACGTGTTCAGCGCGAAGGTTTAGAGCACTAAGAAACAACCATAACTACCGTATAACCATAACTGCCGTATAACCGGCATCAACCAGACGTTTTCCTATTACATAAAGCGGCACATGCCCCAGCGTTTCTTGTCCTGCCGCTTCAGATATCGCCGCTTCAATAATTTTTTCAACGCCACCAGTTAACTCAGCTTCAGATTTTGCTGCCCGGGAAACATACAAGCCTCTTGGAATGCCACATCCCGGCTTTGGCAAACTCTCAATAGCAGCATAGTAAGTATCCCAACCACGAGTAGAACCGCGAGGAGTAACGCGAACTGAATCGCCCTCATTAGACACAAGGCACGCATATCGAGCCATACATGCCAGTAATAAGCTGAAATATAAAAAGGTATTGCTAAAAAGTCAGTTCTACCACTGCTCCCTGTAAATCCTTTTCCCGTCAAAGCCCAGCCCTGCAAGAACCTTGATTGTTGCAGTAACCATTACAGGAGGTCCGCAGATGTAGACCTCAGACTTTTTGTAATCAGAATGTTTTGGCAGGATTTCGTGAACAAAACCGACATCGCCAGCCCATTTATCCGCAGGACTGTCTATGGTTGTGTGGAGAACAAGCTTTTTCCTCTCTGCATATCCCTGAAGCTCACTCCCGTATATGAACTCATGAGGGCTTCTAAACCCATAGAAAAGGCGCAAGCCCGTAGGAACAGACGACTCGCTGCTGCACAAAGTCCTAATCATGCCCCTTATTGGAGCAATGCCGCTGCCGCCGGCAATAAAAGTCACGTTTTCAGGCACAGGAAGCTTCAGGCTGAATACGCCGTAAGGACCGTTTATGTTCACGACATCGCCAGCGTCAAGCTCGTGCATCGCCACAGAAAACAAGCCCTGATCTACCCTGGTGATGCACAGCTCCACATAGTCTTTGTCCAAAGGAGAGGATGCAATTGAGTAAGACCTCTTCACCAAAGCGCCTTCCTTGCCGTACAAGCCGTCAATGGAAGCCATCAGGAACTGGCCTGGAGAAAAGGTGAAGCCCTTTGGCCTTTCAAGCCTGAAAAGCTTAACCCTTGGAGTCTCGTTTATTATCTCCAGAACCCTTGCTTTATAAGAGGCCATAAAATACACCTACACAGACATTAATGCATTTGCCCTGACCCAGTCATATCCGTTTCTCTCAATCTCGTCAGCAAGATCGCTTCCTCCGGAAGCAACTATCCTGCCGTCCATCATCACATACACTTTTCCAGGCTTTATATAGCTTAGTATTCTCTGGTAATGCGTTATCAGGAGAATACCTGCATCGGGACTTGCCATGCCTTTTATTCCGTTGGCGACTGTCCTCAGCGAGTCTACGTCCAAGCCGGAGTCTGTTTCGTCAAGAATCGCCATGCCTGGACACAGGATAGAAAACTGCAGAATCTCCATCCTTTTCTTCTCGCCGCCTGAAAAGCCCTCATTAACGTGCCTTGAAGCGAACTCGTGGAGTATTCCCAAAGCAGACATCTTTTCCAGAAGCATCCTGTGGAACTCCATGACGCCAAGCTTTTGCGGCTTCACCGAGTTATAAGCTGCCCTGAGAAAGCTCTCAACAGACACTCCCGGAATCTCGCTCGGATACTGGAACGACAGGAAAAGACCGAGCTTCGCCCTGTCAGTAGGTGAGAGAGAAGCGATGTTATTCCCGCCCAGCATTATTGAACCGGAATCTATCCTATACTTCGGGTGACCCATAAGCGCATAACCCAGAGAGCTCTTGCCTGCGCCATTAGGACCCATAAGCGCAGCAACCTCTCCTTTATCAACATTCAATGTTATACCCTTAAGTATTTCCTTTCCATCAACACTGACTTTCAAGTCCCTTACCTCAAGAAACGCCATTTTAAGCCCCCCCTGCCTTTTTGTAGTAAACAGCTATGCCTGCCTGAAGCGTCTTTAACGCCAGCACAGCACACTTCATCCTTGCATGGCTTACAGGTATCATAAGCATGCCAAGCACATCATTGGCAGACATTGCGTAGACCTCGTTTAATGCAGCCCCTTCAACACGCTCTGTAAGCATTGAAGCAGCTGCCTGGCTTATAGCGCAGCCGCGCGCAATAAAGCTTGCCTTCGCTATCACGCTGTTTTCCATCCCAGGCTTTGCAAGCTTCGCATACATGGCTATTTCGTCGCCGCACAAAGGATTGCTGTCCTTATAATAAATGTCAGGGCTGTCAATAACCTCCCTGTTTCTTGGATGGGAATAATGGTCAAGTATGTGTTCCTGATAAATGTCAGCCATAAAACATCACCTTGCAAAAACCTTCCTTACCCTGCCAAGAGATGAAACAAGGGCATCAACTTCTTCTTTTGTATTGTACAGGTAAAAGCTTGCCCTTGCAGAGCCGGCAATGCCGAGCTTTGACATAAGCGGCATCGCACAGTGATGGCCGCCCCTAATCGCTATGCCCTCCTGGTCAAGGATTGCTGCAACGTCATGGGCGTGAATGTTGCCTATGTTGAATGAAACAATCCCTGCCCTTTCTTTTGGGCCGTAAAGCACAGTCCCGGGCTCAGACAGCAGCTTATCCGAAGCATATCGCGAAAGGCGCTGACCATGACTGAAAACGCTTTCCATGCCAATGTTTTTCAGGTAGTCTATCGCGGCGCCAAAGCCGATTGCGCCAGCTATGTCAGGAGTTCCGGCCTCAAACTTCCAAGGCAACTCGTTAAACCTTGTACTGTCAAACGTCACTTCTCTTATCATGTCACCGCCATAAATAAATGGTTGCATATCCTCAAGAAGCCCGAGCCTTCCATAAAGCACGCCAATGCCTGTAGGGCCCAGCATCTTATGAGAGGAAAAAGCGAGGAAGTCGCAGCCTATTGACTTGACATCAACAGGCATATGCGGCACGCTCTGGGCAGCATCAACAACAAATAATGAGCCGTTATCATGGGCAATCTTTGCCATTTCCCTAACAGGGTTAATTGTTCCGAGAACATTTGAAACATGTGCAATGGACACTATCCTCGTCCTGCTGCTTATTGAAGCGGAAAAATCGTCCATATCAATCAAGCCTTCGCCTGAAACCTTCACATACCTTACCTTTGCACCCACCTTCTTAGCTATCTGCTGCCACGGCACAAGATTGCTGTGGTGCTCCATCTCTGAAAGAAGAACCTCATCACCGCTTCCAAGCTGCATGCCCAAGGAATAAGCCAGAAGGTTAATTGACTCTGTTGTGTTCTTAGTAAATACGACTTCCTCAAAATCAGCGTTAATGAGACTTGACGCCTTGCCATGAGCAGCCTCATAAGCATCTGTGGCTTCCTCGCTGAGACTGTGAATGCCGCGGTGAACATTGGCGTTGTAATTCTCATAATAATCCCTGACAGCATCTATAACCTGCCGCGGCTTCTGCGAGGTTGCGGCGTTGTCCAAGTAAATAAGCGGCTTTCCATTGATTTTCCTTCTTAGAATGGGAAAATCGCCCCTCAATGATTCCACATTCAACAGCTTAAGCCCTGCAGCCATTTTTCAGCCTCTGTTCGCATCATTTCATCACGGCCATGCATAAGCGATATTGCCGAGTTAAGAAAGCCGCTGACAACAAGGCGCTTCGCATCATCCACATCCAAACCCCTTGAAGTGAGGTAAAAAAGCTTCTCGTCATCAAGCTGCGTGCATGTCGCGGCGTGCTTTGCAACAACATCGTTGGTAAGTATCTCAAGGGCAGGTATTGAGTCGGCTTTTGCGCCCTTGCTTAGTAGTATGGAATGCTCTGCAAGGAAGGAATTTGTGCCCGGAGCATTCCCAAGTATGGTGACATTGCCATAAGCAACCTGCCTTGCATTCCCTGCCAAAACGCCCTTGACAAGTATCCTGCTTTCTGTCCTCGGGGCTGCATGGACTGTATTTGTGCTTAAGTCCATATGCTGCGTTCCTTCTCCAAGCATTATCTCAACTTCGTTGACAGATGCGCCATGCCCTGCAAGCTGAGTTTCTCTTTTTTCTTTCATCAGACCTGAACCCAGGCTTAAGATGTTCCAGTTTATCCTTGAACCAGACATAAGCCTTGCCTTGCTGTTCAAAAGAGCTTTAGTGGATCGGTCAAGGCTGTTTATGCAATTGTAAGTAAAGCACGAATCCTCTGCAAGGAATATTTCTGTTGAACAACTGAACAGGCTGCTGCCGGGGGAAGAAATGAAGCTGTCTGTCAAGGCAAACCTCGCCCCTTTCTCAACAAAGATCCTGTTTCTCATGAATCCAGAGCCTGTGTTGATTATTTTTCTTTCAACCCTTGTTTCTTTTCCCGCCCTGACAAGAATGAAGCTTCCTGAATCAAAGACAGCCTGGTTTAATGCAGTGAAATAATCCTCATCATGCCTTATCAGGGGGTTGTCATGGAACTGCTTCCATTCATCATAAGTGCATTCCATTATATCCCTGATTTCTGCCTGATCTCCGCTTTTCACTATTTTAATTTCAGGCTTTTTCTGGTTTACAATTTCCTTCTCAAAGTCAATATCGACTTTGGTGTAGCTGGTCTGTTCTGGCTCCAGGCAATCTATTGCAGATGCAGCCGTTTCCCTAACCTGCTTAAGCCAGAAAACCTCTGATTCCTTAATCCTGGGCATTAAAAGTTCTATCATCCGACACTTCCTGTCATCTCAAGCTGAATAAGCCTGTTGAGCTCAACAGCATACTCCATAGGCAGCTCCTTCGTGAGCGGCTCAACAAAGCCGAGAACAATCATGGCAATGGCCTGCTGCTCAGACAAGCCACGGCTCATCAGGTAGAAAACCTGCGCCTCACCAATCTTCCCGACAGTTGCCTCATGCGTTACTGTCACGTTGTCCTCATCAATTTCCATGTAAGGATACGTGTCAGACCTTGAAGCCTCATCAAGAATGAGGGCGTCACACCTTACATTTGACTTGGCATTCGCCGCTCCCTTCTCAACATGCAGCAAGCCCCTGTAAGAAGTCCTGCCGCCATCCCTGCATATGGACTTGGAAATAATCGTTGAAGTGGTGTCAGGGGCAAAATGCAAAGCCTTGCCTCCTGCATCCTGATGCTGCCCTTTTCCTGCAAAAGCAACCGACAAAATATCTGCCTTTGCGCGCCTTCCCATAAGGTAAACACTCGGGTACTTCATAGTGGCCTTACTGCCTAAATTACAGTCAATCCACTCGACAACCGCATTTTCATAAGCGTAAGCCCTTTTTGTGACGAGGTTATAGACGTTGGAGGACCAATTCTGGATTGTGGTGTAACGTATTTTAGCGTTTTTCAAAGCGATGAGCTCAACAACTGCGGCGTGCAATGAATCAGTTGAATATGTAGGCGCAGTGCAACCTTCTACATAGTTAACAGACGAGCCCTCATCAGCTATTATCAGCGTCCTCTCAAACTGCCCCATGTTCCTTGCGTTAATCCTGAAATACGCCTGAAGAGGCATGTCAACCCTGACGTTTTTGGGAACATAAATGAACGAGCCGCCACTCCAGCAAGCGCTGTTAAGGGCTGCGAACTTGTTGTCATGAATCGGAACCAAAGTGCCAAAATATTTCCTGAAAATGTCTTCGTGCTCTTTAAGTGCCGTGTCTGTGTCAAGGAAAACAATGCCTTTGGCTTCCAAGTCCTCACGCAGCTTGTGATAAACCGTTTCTGAATCATACTGAGCGCCAACACCGCCGAGAAATTTTTTTTCCGCTTCCGGAATGCCGAGCTTATCAAAAGTGCTCTTTATTGCCTCAGGCACGTCATCCCATGAAGCGCTTTTCCTTTCAGAAGGCTTCAAATAATATACTATGTTGTCAAAGTTGATTGCAGAAAGGTCTGCCCCCCAAGCTGGCATCTTTTTTTTGAAGAATACTTCCAATGCCTTAAGCCTGAACTTCTTCATCCAATCGGGCTCTCCCTTCGTATCCGATATTTCCTCAACAACATCTCTGGACAGCCCCCGGGCTATCTTCTTCACATACAGCTCAGGGTCCCTGAAGCCGTACTTTGCTTCATAATCCGTGTTCAGCAGGTTAATGGCTTCCTGTGTCATGAAGACCTCCTAAAAAGCACTGTGCCTGAAGCATATGTCACAGCCCTTTGCGACAGAGCTGTCCTGATCCATATGCAGCCTGCAGATTGTCTGCTTTACCTTGCCAAGCCCTGAAAGCCGTATAAGCTCGTCCATGGCAGCAGAGTTGTCATCACTGATTCGCTTAGCTGAAACCTCAATCTCCTTAATCACACCACTCCCGAACTTCACGCTTGTGCCGCGCTTGGAGCTAAGATACTGCGAAACAGCGCCCTCTGACAGCCCCATTATTGACGCGACTTTCTTCTGGGGCATGCTGTGCCTCCTGATAAGAGCAATAGCCAGCTCCCTCCTTAGAGCAGGAAGCACGTACCAGACCTGAATCTCCTGAGGCAAAACAGCCATTTTACACGCCTTGTTAACAATTGTTAAGAAATTCGGGCGTGTATAAAAAGTTTGTTAAGAACGCCCTTATAACGGCAAAAAAAGAACCAAAGCAGCAGCTTATCTTAACAGATCCCTGACAGCACTCTCCAAAGGAAGCCCCTTGATTCCGTAGCCAACAAAATGAGGCCACCAGCAGTAAAGCACTATAGGATTTGCGCCAAGCTGAACAGCTTCTTCAAGAAAGATGCGGCTGGCAGCAGGGCTGAAAGACAACGGGTTTGCGGCAAGTATGCCAAAACCCTGACAATACGGCGTTCCGAAGCTATTGCCTGCTCCCACTGCAGCGCTTTTTGCTGCTGCAAGGCTGTCTGAAGGAAATTTCCCCGCGCCCCACCAGACAACGCCCAGGTTGCCTGCAGAGCCAACAATGCCCACTTCAAGCGGGCTTGCCCTAGTCTCAGCATCCTCTGTTGAAATGTGCGTATAAATCCTCTCCTTTGGAATCCCTGCGGCACGAAGTATATTGGCGCTGAGTATATTCCTAAGCCTGACAGAAAAAACCCTGAAACCATTCCAACTAATATCATTGCCCCCGTATTGGGCAGAGTGGTGTGCACTAACGAAATGAGAGTTGTAATCCGAGTTGTAATCCGAGCCAAGCACCCTCCCGCCAGCCCACTTTCCAGGAAGGTCTTTCTCGTTCTCTGTTGACATGCCAACGAACAAGCCGGGATTCTGACTGGCAAAGGAGGAAACAACACCCGCCAGCTCTGCAAGATTTCTATTCCAATAATGTTGCACTTCAGGCGAGTACATGCACAGGTAAGACAACCCGTTCTTGTCCTGAAAACCCGGCTGACGCTTTCTTGGAGCAGGGAAAATGTTTCCTTCGCTATCCTTCAGCATAACCCTGTTTTCATTACTCTGCATAAGCTTCTTGATAAGGGGGCTTTCACGATAAGCCACCTCAGTCCACTGGACGCCGCTTGGGTTTATGAAAACCGGAACACGCTCACTTATGCATGCCTCAAAGAAGCCCTCCAAGGATGAAGGGCCATAATGAAAATCATTCCCTGCAACATCGCCCATGTGCCTTACAAAAACAGAAACCCCCAGCCTAAACCTGTCGTTTCCTTCCCCAAGACGCATCTTCATTTCCCGCAGCTCCCTTGCCGCAGTCCTCTTGTCAGGCGCATACCAGAATGAAGGGAGGATGTATATAGGACGGCTGCCCTCTGCTACAGGGTGATTAGAACTATGCACTCCAGAACCTGATAAACCTGACAGGTAATAACTTAAAGCTCCACGAACTGCAAAAACCCCCCTGTCAAGAGAAGATATGAAAGACATAAGGAAATGGAATTAAAAACTGATTAAAAAGTTTATGAATACGGTAGCCGGGAATTGAACCCGGACTGCAAGCTTGGGAAGCTCGAGTCATGCCGTTAGACCACTACCGTGCAGGTGGTTCTTAGTATGTGGTTCTTAGTTTATAGTTTCTTACAACAAACTACTTACTACAAACCATAAACTATATGAAGTTGCGCCGCAAATAAAACATTTTCGGCAGGGAAAACCAGCAAATCAAAAACTTTATATATTTCAGACTCACAAGACAGAATAGTTTTTACAACTGTAAAATAGTATTGGAGGGGATTGCCGTGCTCAGGATGAAAAGAATGACAGAAGCATACAATATGAGGGTGTTTACCGATTCCGGGGAATACTTCGGAGATGTTGAGGAGGCAATACTTACGTCCACAAAGGTGGCAGGGTGGCGCGTGAAGGCAACCAAGAACTCGTTCCTAACCAAGATACTTGGCGGCGGGGCAAAAGGAGTAGTGATTCCACACCAGCACGTAAAGTCAGTAGGCGATGTCATGATAATAAGCAAGCTTGCCGTTCCAAGCTACAGCAAGGAAGCTGAGAAGGAGTAAAAGGCAAAAACAGCAAACAATATATGGCAGTTGCCTTCTTCCTGTTAAATGATATCAGGAACCTACATACTCGCAGCAGGCTTTGTTCTCGGCATACAGCACGCCTTTGACGCAGACCACGTTGTTGCGGTTTCAAACATAGTTAGCGAGCACAAAAACCTGATTAAATCCTCAATTCTCGGGGCTATGTGGGGCTTTGGACACACATTCACGCTGCTTCTCGCAGGATTGCTGCTTATGGTATTAAAGCTGTCAATACCAAAAAAAGCGGCGCTTTCAATGGAACTCCTGGTCGGAGTGATGCTGATAATCCTCGGGGCATTAACGCTTATAAACGCAGCAAAAAGCAGGCTGCACGCACATCCACACGCCCATGACGGAAAAAAGCACGAGCACCTGCATGAAAAAGACAGCCACAGGCACCAACAGAAAAGGTCTTTCCTTGTGGGAATGGTCCACGGGCTTGCAGGAAGCGCAGCGCTTATGCTGCTTGTGCTTGGGACAGTCAAGTCAGCAGCAGAAGGGCTCCTCTACATAGCAATATTCGGGATTGGCTCGGTCCTTGGAATGATGCTTATAACCACACTTATAGGGCTGCCATTTGTGATAACGGCAGCAAAGTTCACAACACTGAACGCCCTTGTCAGGGTGATGGCAGGGCTCATAGGAGTCAGTCTTGGAATCTTCATAATATACGAGATTGTGATTGTGCAGGGGCTGATTTAGGCAGAAACCAATAAGGACTTAACGACTAATTCATGCAGGATTGTATGGCACAACACGCATTCCACGAGCAGGCTTGTAGATGGTGCCGGCAGCGAAGATGCCTAAATCGATGATGAAGTTGAAGGCAAGCGCCAACACTATCTCAGTATTTTTTCTTGGCCGACCACTAAATCGCGCCAAGCGAGGTGTGCGTGTGCGATCTGTAACCCAATTATGAATAGCACTTAATTTGTCCGCGTTTCCTTCTCCCAAAAGTGCTTGCAACGCATCACTCATCCCGGCATTAATGTAACCGCTTGGTCCTACCAGACGGGCTTCAAGTGTTATTTCCTCAGGCATTCCGTCATCATGCGTAACTATGTCAAGCCCTTCGGTCTGATAAGTTACTCTCGTAGAAGTCACCATCCAATTTCTTAAATCGGCAGCAAAAAGCCGTTTCAATTTTTTAACACCTTCGTCTTCTTGGTGCTCATATAATCCTTTAAACAGTGCCATGTGCAAAGGTCCGCTACCAGGTCCCCACCCTGTTAGCTGCCTATAGTCCGCCCACCCGTCCGGAGTTCTAGACCTGCCACCATCTAATGGTTGTGTTGTAATCTCTACAGAACCATATTTTCCAGTTGGCAGCAGCACCCCATTAACCGTGTAGAAACCTTGAGGCACGACTATACTGAACGGTGGTTGAGTTAAAGCTGGCTGTGTCATTTTACTTTCCAAAACAGCAAATCAACAGACATTTATAAAGTTGTCGATCATTCGCCACTCAGCAGTAGGTTTGCAGACTTCTTGCCTTGCTGCTTTTCACGCAAAAAAAAGGCCTATGCCAGCAATGCATCCACAGACAAGCTGCCGCCGCCAATCGTTGCAACGGCAAACAAAGACGCAAGCAGGAGCATGTCAAGCTCATAGCCTATGCTGTAGGGCTTTTTCAGCCGGAATATGCTCAGAAAAACAACAGCAGCCATATGGACGAAAAGAAGCGCTGCAAAAACCCTTGTGAAGAGCCCTGCCATCAGAGCCAAGCCGCCAGCAAGCTCAAATATCCCTGTAGCAAGCGCGAAGAAAGCAGGCGCAGGAATTCCCAAGCTCGTCATGAACTTTTCTCCGCCAGAAGGCTTATGACCGAAAACCTCAGGATAGCCGTGAAACGCATAAAGGAAGCCAACAACAAGCCGCAACGCGAGAGGGGCATAGATGCTGTATGAGGACAACGAAGACAAGGATGCAGATAAAAAGTCCAGCACCATAAAAGCTGCATGCACACTCATCAGATATAAATTTCATCCTATACTATGGCACCCTGTTTCGCCAGCAGCCAAGAAGGGCGCAAGGCTTGGCTTCAAAACCTCAAATACAACCTGTGCCACTTTTACCTGGCCGCGCTGATTAAGATGAAGCCCGTCGCCATTATATTCATCAGAAAGCCACCCGTCGCTGCCAGCCAAGGCTGATGCGACATCAACATACAGAATCCTTTCCCTGGCGCAGAAACCCTTCAGCCTTTCATTTAGAAGCCCTCTTGCCAGATTCCCGACAGCCCTTGCACATTCATCACTCCACCGCCCCCTTCCCAAAGGTGGCATATTCATATAAACTGCAGAATAGCCGCGCTCGTTGATTGCGGAAAGCATCATTTCCAATTTCTCAGGGATTTCATGGAACAAAGGCTTACCTTCAAGCTCTCGCATGTATGCTGCCGCCCTTTCCACCTGCCCCGTATAGTTTCTAGTCAGATATCCCAAATCATTCGCTCCGCCTTGAAGGACAATCATGCTCACATCACAAGCATCAATGTATCCATAAAAACACCGCTCAAGCTCGCTGCTTATCCATTTTGAGCCAACCGGCTCCTGAAAGAAATCATCCATATAGCTGCCGCCAAGAACAGCTTCAACCGCAGGCGCGACAATCCCTCCGTTTATTCCGTAGTCCCAGACCTCAGCGCTTATCCCCTGTCTGCAAATCAGCCCTTCCAGAACAACAGGCCAAATGCCTGATGCCGTATGGCTGTCCCCAACTGCTGCAATGTGCAAGGTCATCTTAATGGCTGCTTAAGCTGAGTTCAGCCTTAAGATAAATATTTTGTGCTTCTTATTGTGCTTAATTTTTTATACAGCGACCACTACCATTATGCATATGCAAAGCGTGACAAAAAACCTGATCATTATAGGAACCTCGCACATAGCAAAGGACAGCGTGCAGGAAGTGAAGGATGCCTTTGAAAAGCATAAGCCGGACATAGTTGCGGTTGAGCTTGACAGGAAAAGGGCTTACGCCCTGATGCACGACATAGAGGCAAAGCCAAGACTTTCTGACATAAGAAGAATAGGGCTGAACGGATACCTGTTCGCACTCATAGGAGGATGGCTGCAGAAAAGACTGGGTGAATACGTAGGAGTTGCGCCGGGCTCTGAGATGAAAACAGCAATACAGCTCGCACAGCAAAGAAACATAAAAGTTGCCCTTATAGACCGCGATATAGAAACAACAATGAGGCGCTTTTCCGAGGAATTCGGCTGGAAGGAAAAGCTGAGCCTGATAAAAGATTTTGCAACGATGCCTTTCTCAAAGAAGCGCAGGATAGACATATCAAAAGTCCCTGACAAAAAACTGATATCAGAGCTCCTGAAGGAAACCAGAAAAAGCTACCCCGGAATATACAAGGCGCTTGTAGAGGAAAGGAACGAGATAATGGCTGAGAACCTTGCGAAGATAATAAATGAGAACCCCGAAGCAACGATACTTGCAGTTGTGGGGGCGGGGCATGAAGATGAGATTAAAAGGATTCTGTCAGGAAAGCCGCATCAAAGCATATAGAGAGGTTTGAATAACCCACTAAACTACATCAAACCTCTCTAAGAAGGACTTTGAATTTTGAAGTAAATGAGGGTTATTCAAAGTCCTCTATAAGCAATCATCACATAGCCTATAAAGCATGCCGCGCTGATGAAAGGCATTGCAGGATAGAATTTATCCTTTTTCCCGAAAATGAGAAGGCCAAGCAGCGCCACAGCAGCCATGGCAGGGATTACCATGACCTGAAGAAAACTGAAGCTCTTCATAACAACGCCTGCAAAGATAAGCGGAAAGCCAATGTCTCCGCCGCCAAGAACCGCGCCTTTGCCAGAAGCTGAAGCTCTGGAAGACTTGGCTTTGTACGCCTGCTTCTTATCCGAACCAGCAGCTGAAGAAGCTGAAGAATGAGCTGATTTACCTCCTGGAAAATAAATGCCTGCAAACACGTTGGCAGCAGTCTGGAATTTCGCAAGCTTCACCATGTGCCTGCTTTGCCACACGGCGAACATGTCATAAACGGAAATTATTATAAGAAGAAGGAAGGCGGCTGCCATGTTCATAATAGGAACGAAGATTGCGGCCAAACCGCCGTAAATAAAGACCTCAGTCAGATTATGGACCACTACGTTTGGCCTGAAGACCTTCCACATTGAAAAAACAAAACTCAGAACAAAGGCGGCGGTAGCTGGAATAAAGGAAGCCAAAGCGATGCTTAAAGTGACAAGGACACTAAGAAAAAACCACAAGCGCCAGAAATTGACTTTTTCAAACTTCATAAGAAGCAAAAGAATTATTGTGCCGATGGCAATTGCGGCAAAGATAAACCACGCAGACAGCTCAGGTCTTATGTCAGGGCGCTCAATACTGTAAGGCAGCGCCTTATACGTCACGATGCCGCTCTTTGCAGTAGCTTCCCTGTCCAGATAGTTGTCAACCACCTTAAGGCCGACGAACTGCGCCAGAAGGAAAACCAACAGAAGAAAAGCAGTAACCTGAATGCTGTGCTTCATAAGGAAGAAATAAATATAAAGCTATATAAAGGTTTGCGAAGTGTAAATTAAAGTTTTCACTGTATATTTAAATGGTGCGACAGAGTTTTTCTGCGGAAAAACTCTTCCAGCCACAAGTTAGAGCAAAGCTCTAACTGTGCAGTTAAGCCAAAGGCTTAACTTGCACCCCGAAGGGGGCAACCCCCGTCTGGCGCACCACTAAGTGCTGTGTTACTCTCTGTTCGGCGGTTGAAAACTCATGAAACTGGCCAACAACGTAAGGATAAAAGTGTTTGCAAAGGAAGAAGAGAACGCTGCAGAGATAGAAGAAAAGCTGAAGCAGCTTGTGCCGCTGGACTTTGAAAAGGAAAAAATACCTGTGAAAAAACAGGCTGCAACAGGGTTTAACGAGAAGAAAATAACCATAATGGAGCTAAGCCTTGCCAAGAACAAGCACATAAATGCGTTTCTGGATTTCCTGAAGGAAAAACTTGGGGAAAGGCAGAAGGAGCTGCTGATAAGGCAGAAAGAAACGAGACTGGACAATGAGCTCAACTTCTTCATGCGGCTTGACAAGGAAAAGTTACTTCAAAACGAGTTCTGGATAACTGACAGCGGCAACTGCTACCACATAAAGATAAGCGTGGCTGCTTTTCCGAGAAAAAGGGAGAATGCCCTGAAGGCTGTTGATGATGCCCTTGGGCTTAAGGCACCATGACAAGCTCCTTATGCCTGGCAAAAAACAGTTCAGTCTCAACCACAAACAACCTCTTGAACAGCCTTACGAACTCTTTTACAAAAGGATTGTCCTCATTGAGCTTGTAGAGCTTAGCCTTTCCAACCCTTCTTGTATGCACAACAATTTCCGCAGACTCAAACTCTCTCCACAGCCTGTTCAGCGTTGCCCAGCCCACATCGCTGTTCCTGGCTATGTCTGACATTGAGAAATCCAAGCCCCTGACACGTATAAGGTAGTTAAGAATCCTCACCTTAGGCGTGTCTCCAAGCATACGGACAAATATTGGCTTATCCTGCATCTTCAAGCATTGTTGCTCATCCATATATAAAGTTACGGTCAATCATAGAGAACCTGCTTACACCGCCACGCTGGGGAGGCAGGCATACGGAACTCAGGAACCTGAAGAAAGGGCTAACTTCTGAGCTGCTCACTACGAAGGAAGGCAAAAAGCTGACAGAAAAGGCGATAAAAGAGCTAATCAATGACGGCTTGCTTCTTTGCAAAAAGTCAACAGGCGAACTGCACGTTTCCCTTAATCCCGAAAAAAAGGACTTGATAATGAGATTCGTTGAAAACGCATAATCAAAAGTGGCTAATTATGCAGCCCTTCCAAAGTACTCCGACACAGCTCTGTGCTGCTCCAGAATAAACACGTTCCACGCATGCCTTCTTTTTGCAGGGTCTATATTAGGCAATGAATTGTCTTGATAGTGCATGCCTCTCAGGTTTTCATACTCTGCCCACTCAATTTCTCCCAGCCACTTTAATATTTCAGGCTTATAGTTTTCGCCAATCAGGCCGTGCATACGGAAAACTGACAAAACCAAATTACTAAGAAGAGGCCATTTCGCGGTTTGATAATCATCACCCCACCCCAAAATAAAGTGCGATTTAGGAATTCTTCCGCCATCTTTCCGGGTTATTCTGTAGCCATATTCGCCCACCTTTACCCTGTCCATGGCTTCCTTTGTTTTCTGCACTATTTCAGTGCCGAGCAATGATTTCCCAAGTATTGTCAATGCCAGATACTCGCCGAACAAAGCAGTCGGGTCCAAATACGGCAGCGTGTTGCTCATAGGAAGATAATCTGAGCTTGTTGCTCGTGCAAGCCCTCGGTATTCTTCTGCAGCCTTTTCTGCTGTTTCGGCATCACACAAGCCGCGCTCATGGGCAAGCGCAGCAGCAACAGCATAAATGCCCTGATTATATGCTATGCAGCTTCCTTCAGGAAATTCAAGGGCGTCAATTAGAGACCTCCTCGTTCCGCCCGGAGACACATACTCCCCGGTTGGCGCGCGGGAACTGGAGAACTGCCATGCAGAAGCAAGCTGCCGGGCATTTTCATACCCTGTCTCGCAGCCCCACACGAAAAACAAAAGTGTTGACTCGTCATCCCTGTAATGCTTAACTATTCCGGGGAAATAAACCTCTGTGGGGATATGGCCATCGTTTCCCTGCCAGCCCCCGAATTCCTCAAGAATCCTATGCTCCAAATCAGGCAGTCGGGTAAACCTCGCCATAAAATAAGCGTCCCTCAGCCAGGAGCTTTCGTAAAAGCGGCTTGCTGTAGGCCAAATACACCCCCCAACGGCATGCACGTTTTCAAGAACAATATCATAAGCAACCCTTTCATGACCTTCTGCCGAGCTTCGCCTTTCAACCAGCTCATCAAGTATCCTGCCCGCCCTCCTGTCAGGAAACATTCTTGCCGGAGCATGCCTCAGAAATGACCTTGACAGGCGCTGCAAAAGGCCATTTGCCGCCATATGGAGCCCCCTTCCGCCGAGCAACCTTCTGGAAAGCGAATCAACAAACCCCAAACTGCCGGGATAAAGGTCAAAGTCAGTGTCATGCGCCATTTATGCAAGCCAACCACGATGATTTTATAAATATTTCTGGCGAGTAGTAACGCAATGGAAATATTTAAATATCAGGCGAGGTTCCAGCCCGGCATGAGCCTTGACGAATCTGTTACAATACTTGTTCCTTCCTCAACTGCGAATATAGGCCCTGGATTTGACATATGGGCTGTTGGAACTAAAAACCCGTACCTTCGCGTTACCTGCACAAAAGCAGAAAGCGGGGTTAAAATTGAATGCAGAAGCCCATGCCAAGCGCCAGAGGGCAGAGTACTCGGATATGCTGGCAGACTAGCGGCAAGTGAATTGCTAAAAGAATCAGGCATAAATAAAGGCGTCCGCATACTTTACGAGGACAGCGATGACGGTTACACTGTAGGGGGGCGTGGGCGGTCTGGAGCGGAGATTGTCGGAGCGGTACTTTCTATAGCTGTTGCCTATGACTTAAGATTAAGCCTGCAAGAACTCATTGAATTAAGCTTTCGCGTTGAAGGCCATCCGGATAACGTGGCAGCATCAATGAATGGCGGGTTTAATATAATGACCACATCACCTTATGACAACCGCCTTCTTGTTGACAGATATGAGCTGCCGGAAAATCTTGGTTTGGCCATCGGCTTCTCTTCACATCAGAAGACCGGGGGCACTGAGGAGCGCAGAAGGGTTCTTGCGAGACCTGTGCCGAAAGACCTTCTTGTGCACCAAACAGGTTTGGCATCTATGGTTACAGCTGCATTGTTAACAGGGAACACAGACAGATTCCTTGAACTTGTGTGGGGTGACAGGTTCCACGAGCCGCGCAGGGCTAATAAGGGATGTTATGGAGACTTTAATGCCAGGGAGTTTGAAGGGCTAAAACGGTATCTGTTTGAAACGTTTCATGTTGGCTTGAGCGTTTCAGGCGCAGGGTCTGATATGGATGTATGGTACAATAAGGATAGGCATCCAAATGGAATAGTGGACGAAATTTCCCCCACATTCGTCCCCTGGTTTAAAAATCACAGGATTACCATGAGCCTAAAGGAGATGGAAACAGCGAGGGAAGGCGCATACGCATACGCCCAAAGAGTTTACGGCTATGGCAAAGCGTGAGTGCAAAAGTTTAAATACATGCACACATTTCTGGAACTCATGGATACAGCTTTAAGCGGCAGGAATCTGGACTCTTCTGCTTCTTTCAGCTTCAGCTTTTTTTACTATTATTGACCGCCTGCTGAAACCCGGCAAACTAAGGCAGGCAGACACTGTTGATGCTTAACGTGTTCTCTGATTAATCCGGCATTAAAAAATCAGGGGATGAAAGCGCTATAAAAATTCATAACAGGAGGGAAAAATGATAATCATAATGGAGCAGAACGCAAAAGAAGCGGATGTTGAAAGGGTTGTCAGGAAGATAGAGCAGCACGGGCTGCAGCCACACATATACAGGGGAACAGAGAGGATAGTGATAGCGCTGATAGGGGATACGAGAACCATGGGAGTAAACGGATTCAGGGGAATGCCGGGTGTTGAGAACGTGACACCAATACTCAAGCCGTACAAGATGGCAAGCAGGAAATTCAAGCCCGAAGGAACAACAGTGAAGGTTGGCGACGTGGAGATAGGTGGCGAAGAAGTAATAGTAATGGCAGGGCCGTGCGCAATAGAAAGCGAAGAGCAGCTTATTACAATAGCGAAAGAAGTAAAGGCAGCAGGCGCAAAGATATTAAGGGGCTCTGCATTCAAGCCAAGGACAAGCCCGTACGACTTTCAGGGGCTTGGAGAAGAAGGGCTCAAACACATGAAGAAGGCAAAGCAGGCAACAGGCATGCTGGTGGAGACGGAGGTCATGGACACAAGAGACGTTGCAATGGTGGCTGAATACGTTGACATACTGAGGATAGGGGCAAGGAACATGCACAACTTTGACCTGCTAAAGGAAGTTGGAAAGACTGATAAGCCCATAATACTTAAAAGGGGCATGAGCGCAACATTAAACGAGCTTATGCTTGCCGCAGAATACATAATGAAGGAAGGAAACCACAACATAATATTTTGTGAGCGGGGCATAAGGACATTTGAGACTGCGACAAGAAACACTCTTGACATATCAGCAGTGCCTGTGCTTAAGGAGGAAACACACCTGCCTGTAATAGTTGACCCCAGCCACGCAGCAGGAAAAAGGAGCTATGTAGGGCCGCTTGCAAAGGCAGCAGTTGCAGCAGGAGCAGACGGGCTCCTGATAGAAGTCCATCACGAGCCTGAAAAAGCCTTATGCGACGGGCCGCAGGCATTACTGCCAAGGCAGTTTGCAGAACTGATGCAGCAGCTCAGGCTAATAGCAAAGGCAGTGGGGAGAAGCATGTAAAGCACATGCAGGGACTGATTAAAATGCCGACAATCAAAGTCACTCTAAGAAGGGAAGCAGAAAGCTACGGAATACACATAGGTTCAGGGCTGCTTGGGGAAATGGCAAGCCATGTCAAAAGCCTCTGTCTGAGGACGTGCATAATAACAGATAGCAACACTGAGAAGCTGTTTGTGCAAAAAGTGCTTAATGCGCTGCAAAAGGAAGGAGTAATTGCAGAGCTTATAAGCTTCAGGGCAGGCGAGCAAAGAAAAAACCGCGAGACAAAAGCCGCAATAGAGGACGAGCTTATTGAGAAAGGGTTCGGGAGAGACACGCTGATAATAGCACTTGGCGGCGGGGTTGTAGGAGATTTGGCGGGGTTTGTTGCAGCGACATACGCAAGAGGAATACCGCACATACAAGTCCCGACAACGCTGCTTGCAATGGCAGACAGCAGCATAGGCGGAAAGACAGGCGTTGACACAAAGCACGGCAAAAACCTGATAGGAGCGTTCTGTCAGCCAAAAGCCGTTTATTCGGACATTGACTTTTTGAAGACTCTACCTGAAAAAGAACTAAGCAACGGGCTGGCTGAATGCATAAAACACGCGATGATAAAAGACAAAGCCCTCTTCGAATACCTTGAAAAGAATATGGAAAAAGTTCTCAGAAAGGACAAAGGCGCGCTTATTGAAACAATAACGAGATGCGCGGCTGTAAAGGCAGAGATTGCCATGAAGGACGAAAGGGAAGGCATGCTCAGGAAGAACCTAAACTACGGGCACACAATAGGGCATGCGGTTGAGCAGCTTAGTGCCTACCGCCTGAGCCACGGCGAAGCAATATCAATAGGAATGGCTGTTGAGGCGGTCATTGCAGAGCGGCTTGGGCTGACAGGCAAAAGCGATGCTGAAAGGCAGAACAGGCTACTGATAAAGGCAAAGCTGCCTGTAAAAGTGCCTGAGCGGATAAAAACAGACGACATAATAGCCAAGACGCAGCTTGACAAAAAGGCAATAAGGCAAAAGGCAGAATACGTGCTGCTTAAAGGAATAGGAAAAGTTGCAGGAGTGAGGAATGTTGACGAGCAGACAGTAAGAGAAAGCATAGACAGCAACAGGTGAATAGACAGTAAAAGGTGAGGAAATGCAAAATGGGCGATGATGAGCTAAGCATGCTAAGGAAAAAAATAGACAAAACAGACGAAGAACTAATGCGCCTGATAAAGAAAAGGCTCGCGACAGCAGACAAAATAGCGGAGAATAAGAAAAAAACAGGCATGCCGGTGCTTGACAGGCAAAGAGAGCAGGAAGTGCTGGAAAGGATAAAAGCCATTGCCGGAGAGGAAGGCGTAGACGAAGACGCAGCTGCAAGAATATTCAGGGAGATAATAACGCAGACAAGAAACAAGCAACTAAAGAAACCAGGAATCAGGGAAACAGGAAAATGATATGTATCCCGATAACAGCGACGACAGAGAAGGAAGCGCTGAAAGGCATGGAAGAAGCGGCAAAAGAAGCTGACATAATTGAGCTGAGAATTGACTGCATGAAAAAGCCGCGCCTGGAAAAGCTGCTGAAGGCAAGAAAGAAACCGGCAATAGTCACGTGCAGAAAAAAGGAAGAAGGCGGACTGTTTGAAGTGAATGAGCGCAGAAGAATGGCACTGCTGAAAGAGGCAATAAGCCTTGGGGCAGAATACGTTGACATTGAGCTGAGCAGCGGCAAAGAAGCCATCAATGGCCTGATACAGAACAAAGGCAGCTGCAGGGTAATTGTTTCACACCATAACCTGAAGGAAACGCCTTCAGGGAAAGAGCTTGGCAGAATATATGACGAAATAAAAAAGACATGCTGCGACATAATAAAGATAGCAACGCTTGCAAACGACATAACAGACAACATAAAACTGTTTGACATAGCAAAAAAAGCCGGAAAAGAAGGCAGGAAGACGATAGCGCTGTGCATGGGCGAGAAAGGAGAGATAAGCAGGATACTATACAAAGTATTTGGAAACTACCTGACCTACGCAAGCCTTGCTGACGGGAAGGAATCAGCGCCAGGGCAGCTAACTTCAGGGATGATGAAAGATGTGTTCAGGGCAGACAAGCTCAACAGAAGCACCAAAATATGCGGCGTAATAGGAAAGCCGGCAAGATACAGCAGAGGGATATACATATTCAACCCCGCATTTGAGAAACAGAAGCTGAATGCCGCATATCTGAGGCTTGAAGTTGATGATGTTGGAAGGTTTATCAGAGAATTCAGGAAGCTAAACATAGGCGGGTTTGCAGTAACCACACCGCACAAGGAAGAAATAATGAAGCACCTTGACGAAGTGGATGAAACGGCAAAAAAGATAGGAGCGGTGAATACTATAGTGGCAAAGAACGGAAAGCTGAAGGGCTACAACACAGACTGTACAGGGGCAAAAAAGGCGCTGGAAGAAAAAACACAGCTGAAAGGCAGGAAAGTGGTTGTGCTTGGAGCAGGAGGAGCTGCAAAGGCAGTCGCTTTTATGCTTGCAAGGGAAGGGTGCAAGCTGACAGTGCTCAACAGGACTGTGGAAAAGGCAAGGGCTCTTGCAAAGAAGCTCAAATGCGGATATGGAGCGCCTGAAGACATAAAGCACACTGATTACGACGTGCTGATAAACTGCACAACAGCAGGAATGCTGCCAAACGACAAAGAAACGCCTGTGGACAAAAAATACCTGAAAAACATAGTCATGGACATAGTCTACAAGCCGCCTGTAACGCGGCTGCTGAAAGAGGCAAAAGATGCGGGATGCACAACGATAGACGGGCTCACAATGCTACTTCATCAGGCAACAGGGCAGTTTGAATTGTGGACAGGCAGAAAGGCACCAATTGAGCTTATGAGGCGCACGCTTTGGAAATCGCTATCAAGCCGGTAAAGGAAGGGCAAATAAATGCAACAGTAAGCTGCCCAAAGTCAAGAAGCTACACAAACAGGGCGCTGCTCATAGCGGCGCTTGCAGACGGAAAATCAACACTAAGAAACTGCCTTGACAGCGAAGACACAAAACACATGATTAATGCGCTGAAGCAGCTAGGAATAGAAACAACACAGAAAAAGGATGAACTCGTGATTACAGGGAGAGGCGGCAAAATGAATTCGCCAAGCAAAACAATTTTTGTTGGAAACTCTGGAACCACAGCAAGGTTCATAACGGCGGCAGCAACACTGGCAGAAGGAAAAACCGTTATTGACGGCGAAGCAAGAATGCGGGAAAGGCCAATAAAGGATTTGGAGGAAGGATTACGGCAGCTTGGCGCAGACATAAAGACAAACAAGGGGTTTCCTCCAGTGACTGTAAACGGCAGAAAACTGAAAGGGGGAAAAGCAATAATGAGCGGGGCTTTAAGCAGCCAATACCTGAGCGCAATACTCATGGTCGCGCCCTATGCTGATAATGATGTTAAAATAGAAATAACGGGCGAGCCCACCTCAAAACCTTACATAGACATGACTATTGATGTGCTGAAAGAATTCGGGATAAATGCAGTGAACAGCAACTACAGGAAGTTTGCGGTGAAATCAGGACAAAAATACACTGCAGGAAAATACTTTGCAGATGGAGACTTCAGCAACGCATCATACTTTTTCGCTGCTGCAGCAGTGACAAAGGGGAAGGTAAAAGTGACAGGCATAAACCCGAAAAGCGTGCATGGAGACGCAAAGTTTGCTGACGCGCTGCAAAAAATGGGGTGTGAAGTGAGAAAAGGCGAAGACTGGATAGAAGTGGAAGGAAACGAACTGAAAGGCATAGACATAGACATGAACAGCATGCCTGACACAGCACAGACACTGGCAGTTGTTGCGGCATTTGCAAAAGGCAGGACGACAATAAGAAACATAAGCAACCTAAGGATAAAGGAAACAGACAGAATAAAAGCAACAGCGGCGGAGCTTAGAAGAATAGGCGCAGAAGTTAAGGAAACCGAAGACGGGCTGGCTATTTCGGCGAAGCGCCTTAAAGGCACAGGCATAAACACATACAACGACCACAGGATGGCAATGAGCTTTGCAGTAGCCGGGCTTGCAATACCCGGGATAAGGATAAAGGGCGCAGAGTGCGTTGCAAAAACATTCCCGAAGTTTTTTGAAGAGCTTGGGAAGTTACGCATGGGAAGCAGAACAAAATGAATGTTGTGCTTACAGGCTACAGGGGAACAGGCAAAACCACAGCAGGAAAAATACTTGCCAAAAAACTGAAGATGGCATTCATAGATACTGACGAGGAGCTTGAAAGGCTGGCGAAGATGAGAGTTCCGGAAATAGTCGGCAGGCACGGATGGAAGCATTTCAGAAAATTTGAAACTAAAGCAACAAACGCCGCCCTGAAAAGAAAAAATGCGGTGATAGCAACAGGCGCAGGGGCGCTTGTGGAGAACAAAATAAGCAAAACAAAGCTGAAAAAGGCATTGGTTGTGCTTCTGACGGCAGAAAAAAAGGAGATTGAGAAAAGGATAAAGGGTAGCAGCAGGCCATCGCTTACAGGAAAAGGCATGCTAAAGGAGATAAACGAAGTGATGAAAAGAAGGGAGAAAAAATACCTTAAAATATCAGACATAGTGGTTGACACCACAGGCATAAGCCCTGAAAAAACAGCAGGACTAATAGCAGCATTACTAAAAACCACAAAGGTGAAAGCATGACGAGCACATTCGGAAAGATGTTCAGGATAACAACGTGGGGAGAAAGCCATGGCAAAGCAGTTGGCGTAGTAATAGACGGCTGCCTGCCAAACATTGCAGTAAGCGAGGCAGACATACAGAAAGAACTGGACAGGAGAAAGCCGGGGCAAAGCGCTGTTACAACACCGAGGAAAGAGGCAGACAAGGCAATAATCATGTCAGGCATATTTGAAGGCAAAACAACAGGAGCGCCAATATCAATAATGGTGATGAATGAAGATATTGATTCAGGCAAGTACGAAAAGTTCAAGGAGCTATACAGGCCAGGGCACGCGGATTATACGTATGAGAAAAAATACGGGATAAGGGACTGGAGAGGGGGAGGAAGAAGCTCTGCAAGGGAACAGGTTGGAAGGGTAGCGGCTGCTGCAATCGCCAGGAAAATACTTGCAAAGGAAGGCATAAGCGTAACAGGCTTTACAAGGCAAGTGGGCAAAATCATTTTGGAAGACGACGAAATAGACTATGGCGAAATAGAAAGAAACCCTGTAAGGGCAGCGAACAGAAAAAAGGCGGCAGAAATGGAGAAGCTCATACTGGCTGCAAAGGAAGAAGGCGACTCAATAGGAGGAATAGTAGAAGTAGTTGCAAAAGGCGTTCCCGCAGGGCTTGGAGAGCCAACATTTGACAAATTAAGCGCAGAGCTTGCAAAGGCAGTGATGAGCATAGGCGCAGTAAAAGGGATAGAGATAGGCGACGGGTTCAGGCTTGCAGAGATGAAAGGCTCAGAGGCAAACGACGCAATAACCGGGAAAGGGTTTGCAACAAACCACGCAGGAGGAATACTCGGCGGCATATCAAGCGGGCAGGACATAATAATAAGGGCTGTCCTGAAGCCGACCTCGTCAATAGCAAAGGAGCAGCAAACAATAAGCAGGCACGGAAAAGAGGAAAAGCTGAAGGCAGAAGGAAGATTTGATCCGTGCCTGTGCCCAAGGGCAGTGCCAGTGGTTGAGGCAATGGTTGTGCTGGTATTGGCAGACCACCTGCTGAGGCAGAGGGCATACAGCTAAAGCGAAGGACGATGAAAACAACTCTCGGCATAATCGGATACGGAAGGTTCGGAAAGCTAGCGGCGCAGCAGCTGAAAAAGCACTTCAAGGTGAAGGCATACGACAAGGCAGGGAGAAAAGCAAAAGCAGGACTAAAAGAAGCGGCATCATGTGACGTAGTTCTTCTGTGCGTGCCGATATCAGAAATGGAAAACACAGTGAAGAGCATAAGGAAGCACATAAGGAAAGGCACGCTAGTCATGGATGTGTGCTCAGTCAAGGAGTACCCTGCAAAAATCATGAAAAAGCTGCTGCCTAAACATACCCAGATAATAGCCACGCACCCCTTGTTCGGGCCAGACAGCTGGAAGAACAGGGAAAGCAGGAAAATAGTTGTCTGCAGAGTAAGGGCAAGCGCAAAAACAATGGCTGCTGTGAAGAACACAATAAGGAAGCTGGGGCTGAAGGCAATAGCATCAACTCCGCAACAGCACGACAAAGAAATAGCAAAATCACTGGCATTAGTGCACACCCTGGGCAGGGCGATGGCAAAAATAAAGCTGAAAAAGCAGGAAATAGACACGCTCGGCTACAGGCGGCTCCTGGCAATAAGCAGCCAGACAAACAACGACACCATGCAGCTATACAGGGACATGATGAGATACAACAGGTTTTCAAAGACGACTATAAAGAAGTTCATAAAGGCAATGGAAAAGGTTTCCGGGTGAGCAGATGAAAGTGGCGTTCCAGGGCGAGCACGGGGCATACAGCGAGGTCGCAGCGCAGAAATACTTTGGAGAGCGCGGAGCAGAAAAACCGCAGACAGAGCCAACAAAGACACTCAAGGAAGTTTTTGGAAAAGCGCGAAAAGGGAAAGCAGACTACGGGATAGTGCCTGTGGAGAACTCAACAGCAGGAGACGTGCATGAAACTTATGACTTACTGCTTGAAGACGGGCTGAATGTATACGGGGAACTATTCCTGAGGATAGAGCACTGCCTCATAGGGCAAAAAGATGCTGAACTGAAAGGCATCAAAAGGGTTTACTCGCATGCACAGGCCCTTGCGCAGTGCGACGAATTCCTCAACATGCTCGGGGCAGAAGAGTTTGCCGTCTACGACACAGCAGGGGCAGTAATGATGGTAAAGCAGCACGGCAAAAAGGAAGATGCAGCGATAGCAAGCGAGCAGGCGGCAAATATATGCGGGCTCAAAGTGCTGAAAAAAGGCATACAGACAGACAGGGATAACACGACAAGGTTCTTCATAATAAGCAGAAAAAAAGAAAAGCAAACAGAAAAGCAGACGGAAACAAGAAAAAGCAGCAGCCGCAAAACCTCAATAGTGTTCAGCACAAAACACGAGCCAGGAGCTCTTTACAAGTGCCTGGGCGGGTTTGCAAAAAACAACATAAACATGACAAAGCTCGTATCAAGGCCGATGAAAAAAAGGCAGTGGGAATATGTGTTTTACCTTGACTTCACCGGCGATAAAGAAGACGCCGCGGTTAAAGACGCACTCAAAGAAGCCGGTAATAATGCTCTGTTCCTGAAGGTTCTCGGCTCTTATAATGCAGGACGTAATTAATTAATATATTCGTTACGTCCCGCAAATATAATATCAGAATAAAATATAGAGAACTGCGCAGGATATGTGACTGATGTGCGCAGTTCTAATCTGGTAAACTGCGAGTCAAAGTGTCACATAAGCCACGCAGTTTACCATACATTAATTATTTAGTTCCGCTATTATACAACGCAGGGAACGTGATGTGAATAAGTAAGTTTTAGGAAAACCAGAAGAACCCACGCACAAACCTTGAGTTTCTACTGAGTTGTAACAAACAGAAAACTTTAAATAAGCGCCTTAATTGCCGAGATCAACATGGTAACTGCAACAACCGCATATAATCAAACCGCAATTCCTGTAATGACTCCGGCGCAGATATTTGATGTCAGTTTTTTTGATGCCGCCTTACCTGTTGTTCAAGCTTTGAGAAGATGCCAAGAAGCAGGTTTTAGACCCGCATATGCTCCTGAAATTGCGAGCGCAAGAACTCTCGCCCGTAATGCCCCCCGCGGTGAAAGTATACTATGGGACAGAAACTATACAACTGCAAGCCTGATTGCAACAGGAAGAACAAGGGCAGGCAATGGTGTTGTTGTGGTTGCACATGTGCCACACCACTACTTGGATCCGGGAAACATAGAAACAGGCGTCAATGAAAGCCGTACACACAAAACAGGAAGATTTGGATATCTCTTTCCACCTGATGAATTTCACGCGCTCGTGGATTTAGAGGATGGAACGCGCGTACACGTATTAGACTACTATACAGGTATGCGCGGCGCAGCTATGATTAGCACTACACTGGCCGGACAACATAAACTTGTTGCGCCTATTTTGGGATCAAACGAAATGGTAGAGCCATACTTACTCAGGCACAAAGAAGTCCGTGCAGAAACAATTTGGTTTTCTTATATAGATGAGGTTGTTGATGTGCCGGTTGCTCGCCTGCTGGTTTTACGCGAAGACGGTATTGATGCCGCCCAACACTTCGAGGGGTTCGGAAGATTCGCAGGTGTCAGGCCGCAAAACTTGGAGAGCGTTGTTACGGATTTCTTTTAGGGGCTCCTGTTAGCACAAAGCTAAAGTGAACAGATAATCCCATTAGCAACTTCTGATTCTGAACCTTTCCACAGTAAGCACAGCAAAAACTATATAAAACCTCAAACAAGCCCAAAAACAAAGATGGAAAACGCGAAAGGCAAAAGCACAGAAAAGCTGAAGGAAATAGCCAAAGAGATAAGAAGGCAGAGTTTAATAATGACTAACCGGGCTAATTCCGGACATCCCGGAGGGAGCCTGAGCTGCGCAGAGATATTGGCTGTTCTGTTCTTTCACCAGATGCGGTATGATGCCAGAAACCCAAAATGGGCTGACAGGGACAGGTTTGTGATGAGCAAAGGGCACGCAACACCAGCATTATACGCTGCCATGGCTGAGGCAGGATTCTTTCCAAAAGAAGAACTGAAGACATTCAGGCAAATAAACTCAAGACTGCAAGGGCACGCAAGCATCTACACGCCGGGAATAGAGATATGCACAGGCAGCCTTGGACAAGGCCTGTCTGTTGGCAACGGAATGGCACTTGCAGCAAGGCTTGACGGCAAAAACTACAAAGCTTACGTAATAATGGGCGATGGCGAGCTGCAGGAAGGAGAGGTATGGGAAGCGGCAAAGACTGCAGCGCACTACAGGCTTGATAATGTAACAGCAATAGTGGACAGGAACGGGCTTCAGGAGAACGGGCCTACAGAAAAACTGATGCGCATAGAGCCGCTCGCAGACAAGCTCATGGCATTCGGATGGCACACAATAGAGGTTGACGGGCATAATGTAAACGAGCTGATAAACGCTTTTGAGCTCGCAGACAGCATAAAAGGCAAGCCGAAAGTGATAATAGCCAAGACCACAAAAGGGAAAGGCGTGTCATTCATGGAAAACGTTTCAGCATGGCACGGGAAAGCGCCCAATGAGGAGCAGCTGAAGCAGGCATTGCAAGAAATAGAGACGATGTGAAAATATGAAAATCAGTCTGATAAGACCATGGGCAGCCATTCGTACTTAACTACCATCACAGTAAAAAAATAAAAACCAAAAATGGAAACAAAAAAAGAAGCGATAAGAGACGGATACGGAAAAGGGCTTCTTAACATAGCATCGGACAACGATGTTGTTGTGCTTGATGCGGATTTGCAGGACTCAACAAGAAGCATACAGTTTGGAGAAAAATATCCTGACAGATTCTTCATGATGGGCATAAGCGAGGCAGACATGGTGGCAACCGCAGCAGGGCTTGCAACCTGCGGCAAAAAGCCCTTTGCATCCAGCTTTGCCTGCTTCCTTGTAGGAAGAGCGCTTGACCAGATATTAGTGGCCGTATGCTACTCAAACATGAACGTCAAACTGGTCGGAAGCCATGCGGGACTTGCAACAGGCGAAGACGGACCAACAGCGCAGTCAATAACAGACATAGCAATAATGAGGGCTTTGCCGAACATGACTGTAATAGTTCCTGCTGACTCTGTGCAGACGGAGAAAGCTGTTGAAGCAATGCACAGGCATATAGGACCTGTCTACATGAGGATGGCAAGGCACCCGACAACTGTCTTTTATGACGAAAGCCACGTCTTTGAGATAGGAAAAGGATATGAAATGAGGGAAGGCGATGATGCGGCAATAATAGCCTGCGGCACAATGGTAAGCGAGTCAATGAAGGCAGCAGAAGAGCTTGAGAAAGAAGGAATAAAGGCAGCTGTTATCAACATGTCAACAATAAAGCCCATAGACAAGGAACTGGTAATTTATGCAGCGAAGAGAGCAGGAGCTGTTGTTACGGCAGAAGACCACAACGTAATAGGAGGACTGGGAAGCGCAGTTGAAGAAGCGCTTTACGACAACGACGTTTTCGTGCCTTTGCAGAAAATAGCCGTGATGGACAGATTTGCAGAGTCAGGAAAGCCCGAAGAGCTATACAGGAAATACGGGCTAAGCCATGAAAACATAATTTCTGCTGTGAAGAGAGTGATGGGGAGAAAGAATTAAACGCTTACATTCTCAACACTCGCGCTTATTAACCCCAGCATATCCTTTGGGCTCATTTCAATCCCATAAAGGTGGTCGCCGGAGCCGACATTGATGTTATCAAACTTCAGGACGCCTTTGTCCATGATAACAGGAATTTTCAGCAGCAACGGGCACACTGCACCCGGCTCAATGCCTGTTATGCTTTTCACTTCTTCTGCTGATGCGATTTTCGCCTTTGAGCCGAGAACAGAGGCAACTTTTGCAAAATCAACCTTCCTGCTGCCTTCAAGAAACAACCCGTAATAATTCCCCTGCTCATCCCTGACTACAATTGTCTTGCAAATCTCCTCTGCCTTAACATCGCCCTTTGAGAACTTAATCACGTCGGCAACAGTCATAGCCCTGTCAGTCAGTTCTATAAGGCGGAATTTTGTGTTTTCCTGCTTCAGCCTTGCCAGCAAGCCCTGCAATTGAGCGTTCATTCGTACAGGCATTAAGCGCAGGTATTTATTATTTTTGAATAAAAAATGCCGCCTGATTTCCACATAGTACAACAAACCACAGAACCAAAACCTTTATATACAAATAACCACATTTGTATACAATATGGCAGAGACTATTTCGGTCAGGATAGGAAGGGGGGAACTTTCGGAGATAGGAAAGCTCTCAAAGGAACAAAAAAGGACAAGGTCCGATATACTCAGGGAAGTGCTGGAAAAAGGCATAAGGGAGAAAAAGCTTGAGCTGGCACTGGAAAGATACAGGAACAACGAAGCCACAGCTGCAAAGGCTGCCCAGATTGCAGGCATTCCATTAAGCAGGTTTCTTGATATATTGTTTGAGAAAAAGATAGAGTTTCACTACACTCTTGAGGACTTCAGAGAGGATATAAAAGGCCTGACATGATTGCAGACAGCAGCGCTATAATCCTTTTTGCAAGGCTGAACAGGATTCAACTGCTGAAAAAGCTGTATGGCTATATTGAAGTGGCTGAATCAGTATACGAGGAAAGCGTTGAAAAAGGCGCAGAATACGGATATGGCGATGCGATTATTCTAAAAAAAGCGTTCAAAGAAGGGCTCTTAAAGAAAACCGGGCTCTCCAGGCAGCATAAGGAATTGGCAGCCAATCTCCAGCAGGCGCATCCACAGCTCGGCAAAGGGGAAGCGGACACTATAGCCCTGGCAATCCAAAACAAGAGCAGGGCTGCATTGATTGATGAGCACGCTGCAAGAATTGCCGCCAGGCTACAGGGCGTAAAATGCACGGGCTCCATTGGAATATTCCTGCTGGCATTCAGCAAAGGTATGATGAGCGAGAATGAAGCAAAAGCACTGCTAAATACCGCATTAAAAGAAAGCTTTAGGATAAGCTCAGCAATTGTTATGGAATTTTATGATGCCCTTGATAGAATAAAAAGGAAAAAAGGCAGGTAAAATTGCACCTATGCAAAAGTATATAAGAAAGCCTGCTTTTCCTGATACCATGACAAAAGGCGATTACCTTTGTGACAGGGCAAAACAATTTGTCCACGTCGCAGAATAAGGTATTGTCGCTGATTACTGATTCTAAATCGCTACTGACGCAAAAGCAGATACTTGAGGCAACAGGCCTGTCTCTGCGCACAGTAAAGTACGCGCTACGATTTCTTGTCAAAAACAACCTCGCCAGAGAACATCTTGATTTTCGGGACATAAGAATGAAAAAATACGGAGGGATGAAAAATGAATGAAGAACTGTTTGAACAACTGTTTGGTTTGAGGAGACTGGACGTGGAAGGACTGGACTCTAAGCTGCTGGGCTTGCAGGGCCACGAGGGCGTATACCGCAGGGCAGGGCTTGAGGAGATTCCTGAACAGCTTCAACGCCTGAGACATGCGGGTTATGATACAATGCACGGCCTGCCATGGTACTTGCCAAAGCGTTTTCAGGCAGGACTGCAGGAGGATATTAGGGCAACAACATTTTACGGGAGGACTGACGTTGCAGTATTCCTATGCAGGCTTAGCGGGCTTCACCACGAAGCAGCCCTTTACTTGAAGAACTAAATTTGCACCCATACAAAAGTATATAAGCAACATGTGTTTTCCAAGCTGCAAGATGAACACCGACAAATCAGGTGGTTGCCTTTGGGCAAAGAGAAACTGATTCTACGTTAAATATAGATACATCACTAAAACTAAAAGGCGATTGCCGGTGGCTTGCCGAAATCGTTCTACAAAATTCTTGACTTAGTTTCAAAAGGGAAGGGCGTAAATCAAAGAGAACTGAGATTGAAAATCAAAGTCTCGCCGCGAACAGTAAAGTATGCACTAAAAGTTCTAAAGAGGAAGGGGATGATAACAGAATCTATTGACCCCTCTGACCTACGGAAAAGGTCTTATTATTTTGGAGGCAGTAAATATGCCTGAAATTCCTCTTAAAACAAGCCTCACACCTGAGGAGATGTTCCATTCTTTTTATCAGGAATGCGAGAACGCATTCCTTCTTGAAAGCGCAGAGGGACCTGAAAAACTTGAAAGGTATTCATTCATCGGGTTTAACCCTAAAAAGAAAGTCACGCATAAGGGCAGCTATGTTGAAACCAATGGGAAAAGAAAAAAAACTTTGAACCCGTTTGATGCGCTAAAGAAGCAGATAGATATTGGAAAGATGGGTTTGGATGCTGAAGGATTTATCGGAGGGGCGGTAGGTTATTTCGCATTTGATTTTGCCAGCCGCTTTGAAGAAATCTATATGGCGCTTCCAGATGATCCGGGCTTCCCTGATTTTGAATTCGGGATTTATGAAGATGCATTAGCCTATGACCACCGGAAAAAACGAACAAAATACGTCTATACAAAGGAAAACAGGATTGAAGAAATCAGGAAAATAATGGAAAAGCCGCTTAAACAACACGCGCCTTTAAACATCAAGTCAATAAAATGCAACACATCAAGGGATGAATTTTGCAAAAAAGTGAAAGCTGCCAAAGAACACATAGTATCAGGAGACATATTCCAGGTTGTGCTTTCAAAAAGATATGATATAGAGTTTGAAGGCAGTTTAATGCGTTTCTACAGCAATCTTAAGAAAATTAATCCTTCCCCATACATGTATTGTATTAAATTTGGTGAAAGGCAAATCGTTGGCGCCAGCCCAGAAAACCTAATAAGAATTGAGAATGGGAAGATAACCAGCTTTGCAACACTTGCCGGGACAAGGCCAAGGGGAACGAATGCGGAAGAAGACAAAAAGCTTGAGAAAGAGCTTTTGAATGACGAAAAGGAATGCGCAGAGCACAGGATGCTTGTTGACCTGACCAGAAATGATGTTGGCAAAGTTTCCACGCCAGGAACAGTGAAAGTGCCTGAATTAATGGCGATACACAAATTCTCCCACGTACAGCACATAGCATCGCAGGTAACCGGAGACCTTGCAGAAGGAAAAAGCTGCTTTGATGCGTTCAAAGCCATCTTTCCTGCAGGGACAGTGTCCGGAGCGCCAAAAATAAGGGCAATTGAGATAATAAACCGGCTTGAAAGAGAAAGACGAGGGCCATATGCGGGAGCAGTCGGGTATTTTTCAAAAAACGGAAATGCTGACTTTGCTATAGGGATTAGGACTTTATTTGCAAATGGGAAAACCGCATACATACAAACAGGGGCAGGAATAGTTTATGACAGCGACCCCGAAAAGGAGTTTGAAGAAACCGAGAAAAAAGCAATGGCCCTGCTGCTTGCAATCGGGGACGAGTAACATGAAACAAAAAATATTGCTCATTGATAATTTTGACTCTTTTGTTTATAATTTATTCCAATCAATATCTGCGTTAGGGCACCGAGTTGATGTAAAAAGAAACAATGAAATAACAATAGAAGACATACAGAAAAAAGGCTACAGCAGAATAGTGATTTCTCCAGGACCTGGAAATCCGACAAATGAAAAGGATTTTGGAATATGCAGCAAAGCCATATCAAGTTTTGGGAAAACAATACCGATCTTGGGCGTATGCCTTGGTCACCAGGGAATAGTGGCTGCCTTTGGCGGTGAAATAACAAAAGCTAAAAAGCCAATGCATGGAAAGACCAGCAAAATAAGCCATGATGGAAAAGGATTGTTTTCTGGCTTAAAAAACCCCCTGACTGTAATGAGATACCATTCCCTAATCGCGAATGAAAGCCTGATGCCTGATTGCCTAGAAATAACTGCAAGAAGCAATGATGACAAAGCCGTAATGGGGATAAAGCACAAGTCCCTGCCAATATTCGGAGTGCAATTCCATCCTGAATCCATATTTACAGATGAAGGGAACAAAATAATCGAGAACTTCTGCGAGGCACCGAAATGAGCGAAGACAGGTTTGCAGCCATAATTGCGAAGCTAACAGGAAGAACTGACCTGAATGAGCAAGAAGCAGGCTTTGCAATGGAAAAAATAATGGAAGGCAAAATAAGCAATGTAAAGATTGCAGCTTTCCTGACGGGGCTAAAAACAAAGGGAGAAAGCCCTGATGAAATTGCCGCATTTGCCAAAATAATCAGAGAAAAATGCATAAAGATAAATGCAGGCAACAAGAACTTGATAGACACTGCAGGGACAGGGGGCGACTTGCAGGGGACATTTAACATCTCAACAGGCTGCGCACTTGTTTCAGCTGGAGCGGGCGCGGCTGTTGCAAAGCATGGAAACAGGTCATCTTCCGGCAAAAGCGGAAGCGCTGACGTGCTTGAAGAGCTGGGTGTAAGGATTAATCTTACAAAGGAAGAAGCTGAGAAACAGCTCAGGGAAATCGGGATAACTTTCCTATTTGCGCAAAACTTTCACCCTGCAATGAAAAATGCTGCTGCAGCAAGAAAAGAATTGGGGTTCAGGACTGTTTTCAACATGTTGGGACCTCTAACAAATCCCGCAAGTGCAAAAAGGCAGCTCATAGGAGCAAGTGATAATGAAACGATGGCAAAACTTGCATCTGCCCTTAGGATTCTTGGCACTGAGAAGGCAATTGTTGTTTGCAGCGAGACTGATGAGGTAAGCATATCAGGCGAAACAAGACTAATTGAAATAGAAAATGGTGAGCTGAAAGAATATGGCGTTTGCCCTGAGGAATTTGGATTTGCACGGGCTGACAAAAAAGAAATGCTGGCCAAGAACAAAAAAGAGAGTGCAGAGATAATTCTGAATGTTCTTAAAGGAAAGAAAGGACCTCAAAGGGATATTGTTCTTCTTAATTCTGGAACGGCGATTTATGTGTCCGGATTGTCAGGCACAATCAATGACGGGATAAAACTGGCGGAAAATGCAATTGATTCTGGAGCGGCGCTTGAGAAGCTGGAACTTATGAGGGGATTTTAATGGACATGCTTGACAGGTTCCTTGAACAGGCAAAGATATCAATTGAATCAGGCTACTATGACTTTGATTTAGTCTCTGCAGAAATGAACAATAAAACATCACTTGGGAAATTGCTGACTGAGGAGGAATTTTGCCTTATTGCCGAGATAAAGCACGCATCCCCAACAGGCGAATATTCATTTGGAACCATAAACGCAAAGGAAGCTGCGCTTGAGTTCAAAAATTCAGGGGCTGATGCGATTTCAGTGGTTGTTGAGCCAGGCATATTCAAAGGCAAGCTGTCAAACATAACCGAAGCAAAGGCGGCAGGCCTTCCAGTGCTATTCAAGGATTTTGTAATAGATAAAAGGCAGATAAGAACTGCCGCGGCTCTGGGCGCAGACGCCGTGCTCCTCATAGTGAAGGCGACAAACAGGCTCGGGCTTGATCTGGACGGACTCATAGATTATGCACATTTCCACGGAGTTGAAGTTCTGCTTGAGACTTACGACGAAAATGAAATCAGGGAGGCGCTTAAAACAAATGCAGACATCATAGGCATCAATAACAGGAACTTGCAAACGCTAACAATAGACTTGCGGAGGACTATGAGGCTGCTGAAGAAGCTTGGAAATGAAACCAACAGGCCCATAATCAGCGAAAGCGGGATAAAATCCCGCAAGGATGCTGAGAAAGTAAAGAATGCCGGAGCCAAAGGGATACTGGTTGGGACAGCAATATGGACTGCCAAAGACAAGGCAGAAAAAATAAAGGAATTGAAGGGGTTAAGATGAAAGGAAGATACGGAGAGTTTGGGGGAAAATACGTTTCCGAATTACTTGTGCCTGTTCTTGGGCAGCTTGACAAGGCGTTTGATGAAGCCTGCAGAGATGGAGAGTTTAACTCGGCTCTTAACCGGTACCTGAAAAAGTATGCGGGAAGACCAACGCCCCTTTACTTGGCAGAGAGGCTTGGCAAAAAACTTGGCATAAAGGTGTATCTGAAAAGAGAGGACCTCCTTCACACAGGCTCCCACAAGATAAACAATACCCTTGGGCAGGCACTGCTTGCCAGATACATGGGCAAAAAAAGAGTCATAGCAGAAACTGGAGCCGGGCAGCATGGAGTGGCAACAGCAACAGCAGCTGCACTGCTTGGGCTTGAATGTGACATATATATGGGAGAAAAAGATGCAAAGAGGCAGAAACTGAATGTTTACAGGATGAAGCTATTGGGAGCCAAAGTCAAAATAGTTAACGCAGGCTCAAAAACGCTGAAGGACGCTATAAACGAAGCATTAAGAGACTATGCAACAAATCATGGCGATACACACTACCTTTTGGGCTCTGCGCTTGGTCCAGACCCCTTCCCAAAAATAGTTAAGCATTTCCAGTCAATAATAGGAAAGGAAGCCAAAAAGCAGATAATAAAGGAAGAAGGGAGGCTTCCGGACTTTCTCGTTGCATGCGTAGGCGGAGGAAGCAACGCAATCGGGCTGTTTGCGCCCTTCATAAATGAAAGAAAAGTCAAGATGATTGGAGTGGAAGCTGCTGGCAAAGGGCTGAGCACAAAAAAGCATGCAGCACGAATCAGTGGAGACGGGGAAATCGGGGTTTTGCACGGAACACGAACCTATGTCCTTCAAGACCGCTATGGCCAGATAAGGGAAACACACTCCATATCAGCAGGGCTTGACTACCCAGCCATAGGACCAGAACATGCATACCTTTACAGAAAGGGAATGTGCATATACACTGCAGTAACAGATAAAGCCGCAATGAAAGGATTTCACCTTTTGAGCCAAACAGAAGGAATAATTCCTGCACTGGAACCTGCACACGCAATAGGCTATTTGCCGAAGCTCGCCAAAAAGAAGCAAGGAGCATTGGTTATAGTAAACCTTTCAGGAAGAGGGGACAAAGACGTAGAGCACATAGCAAGAACAGAAGGTGTCATATGAAGCTCATACCTTATATCTGCTGCGGAGACCCGGATAGAGAATTTACTTTGGAGCTGATAAATATACTGGCTCCATATTCCTACATGATAGAGCTTGGAATACCATTTTCAGACCCTATATGTGACGGTAAAACCATCCAAAACGCATCAACCTGCGCGCTAAAAAATGGCATGAACATGCACATAGCGTTTGGAATGGCAAAAAGGGCGAAGGGAAGGGCGAAGCTAATTATTATGACATATTATAATCTGATACACCATTTCGGAGTAAAAGGCTTCTTTAAGAGTGCCCGCAAATCAGGGATAGAAGCAGTTATAATTCCGGACCTTCCATTCAGAGAGGACAAGAAATTAGAGACAATTGCGCAGGAAGAAGGCATTAAAATAATAGGGATGATAGCTCCGAACACCGACTTAAAACGCGCCAAGATGATATTGCAGAGCTCAAGCCCATTTACTTATCTTGTGTCGGCATCAAGCACTACAGGGGCAAGAAGCCACGTTACAGAGGAAAGCACCAGCTTTGTAAGGAGGATTAGAGCATTAGCCGGGAACAAAGAGCTGTTTGTCGGCTTTGGAATATCTGCAAGAAAGCACGCAGACAAATATGCACAGTCAGGGGCGGATGGGGTAATAATAGGAAGCAAAATAATAGACATATACAACAAACACATTACTAATGGAAGAGACATGGCGCTAAGAAAGGTGCAGAGTTTTGCAAAAACATTTAAATAAGCAGGGACAGGATGACAGTATATGCCAAAAAAATACACAGTAACCCCCTGGAAAGTGGAAGGTGACATAGACTATAACCGGCTGATAAAGGATTTTGGCACAGAGCCGCTCACAGACGAACTGCTGGAAAGGGTAAGGAAGCATGCTGGCGGAGAGTTGCACCATTTCCTCAGGAGGAAGATATTCTTTTCACACCGCGACCTGAAATGGCTGCTTGATGAATATGAGAAAGGCAACAAGTTCTACCTTTACACAGGCAGGGGACCGAGCGGGAACACCCACATAGGGCATCTGATTCCGTGGATATTCACGAAGTGGCTGCAGGACAAGTTTGATGCAGAGCTCTGGTTCCAGATGACTGATGACGAAAAGTTCCTGTTCAACGAGAAGCTGACAATGGAAGAAACGAATAGGCTGGCTTATGAGAACGCGCTTGACGTCATAGCGCTTGGCTTCAGGCAGGGCAAGACTTTCATATTTTCTGATTTGGACTATTCAAAGACTCTTTACAGGCAGGCGCTGAAAGTTGCGAAGAAGCTGACTGTGTCAACAGCGAAAGCGGTTTTTGGCTTCAATGACAGCGACAACGTGGGAAAGTTATTTTTTACATCCGTGCAGAGCGTGCCGGCATTCCTGCCTTCTGTGCTTAAAGGAAAAAATGTGCCGTGCCTCATCCCGTATGCAATAGACCAGGACGCGCACTTCAGGGTAACAAGGGATATAACGCCAAAGCTGGGCTACTACAAGCCTGCTGCAATACACTGCAGGTTTTTGCCCCCGCTTACAGGACCCGGGGGCAAGATGTCTGCATCAATAGCTGAAACTGCAATCTATACAACAGACAGCCCGGAAACAGTTGAAAGAAAGATAAGAAAGTATGCGTTCTCAGGCGGAAAGGACACAATAGCCGAGCACAGGAAGAAAGGGGGCAATCCAGACGTAGATGTAAGCTACCAGTGGCTCACGTTCTTTGAGGAAAATGATGAAAAGCTAAAGAAGATACATGATGACTACAAAAGCGGGGCAATGCTGACAGGGGAGCTGAAGCAGATACTCATAGACAAGCTGACTGCGTTTTTGAAGAGGCACCAGGAAAACAGGGAAAAGGCAAGAAAGGTTCTGGACAGGTTTGTTCTAAAAGACTAACCCCTCTCTATCTCAACACCATCAAGTTTTGAAAAAGACCTGTCGCCAGTAAGGAAAATGAAATGGTTTTTCCTTGCATGCATGTAACCTAATACATCAATATATGAAAAATTTCTGCCATTTCTTTTTTCAAGCAGCCTTAGTTTCATTGCCGGGGGAATTACCGTATCACTAAAATCCCGTGCAATTGCCAAAAAAGAATTAAAAGCCTTGTCGGCGTAATCCTCTCCATATTTCTTAAGAAGAAAATAGTAAAGTTCGGCCATATTGTTTTTGAGAGTAACGCATTCACTGTCAAGGTATTTATTAAAACTGCCGTTTCCCTCGGCCATTTCAATGAGCGCGTAAGTATCAAGAAAGAATCTCATAGCTCATCATACCTGCTGTCAAGCTCCTTATCTATCTCCTTCAGGAGCTCGTCCGTTGATTTCCTGGTTTTTTTGGGCGCGTCTTTAAGAATTCCAAAAGCCGCGCGCAAAGGGTTTTCCTTTATTTTTACAGTAATTTCCACTTCGTCATTAACCCCGAGGTTTTCAGCCTTCAGTTCCTCTTTCGGGACAACTATCCCAAGGGAGTTCCCCCACGCCTTAAGTTTTGCCACGGTTCTTATCATAGTATAATTATATATATAACTAATATTTAAACCTTCCGCTTTATTACGGCTCTTCCCGGGCGATGCCCAAGCCATCAAAGTCCCTGTCATAGCTAACAATCACTTCACAGCCATTCATAACAGCGCAGGAATAATGCACCATGTCAAAAATGCTGAGCTTGAAGCGGCCAGCCATTTTCAACGCCTCAAAAACCGTGTTTATGTTGTGTGCCCATTCCTATAGAAGGCATACGCAAGTATGTTGCTATCCAAGAATTTCATCTTCAACAAGCTCGTCCATCTGCTTGGCAGTCATCCCGCGCTTCGGCTTTATGCCCCTAGCTTTTTCAAACAGATAGCCCAAATCCGCCCCTATCGGCTGAATTATCGGTATAATCATCTTAATTATACATTAATCGTGATTAATTTATGAACCTTTCGGAAAAAAGCATTGTAAACTCTGCGGGGTTAGAAAAAACGGACAGCGCACAATTTTGCACTCCAACTAGCTTTAAAACCTCTCATTATCTTAATACGTCCTAAAAACAAAAACATTATAAATACAAGGCAATATCAACTTAAATCAACACAAATTGGGAGGTGTTTAATATGGACAAAGACAAACAGGAGTTAACAGCGTTGAGGGCAACACTCAAAAATGCAATAGAAAGAATAGACGCAATTTTGGGAGAGGACAACAACAAAAGCACCACTAAGTGGAACAAAAGATGTTCAGTATTAGCAGAAGTTTTTGCCAAAGGGGGAGTAGTTTCCTCAAGCGAATTCATCAAAATAGCTGCAAGATACGATATTAAAGGTAGCGGGGTTGGAGGATTTTTTGCCAGCTCTAAAAGTGGCGGAGGGTCAATGATAAAACTCGGCGGCGACAGAAGAGCATTAACAGCTAATGGAGAGGAACAAATTAAAAAATGGTTAAAAGAAGACCCTAATAGACCAGAGAAATTCGGAATAGACCCCAGTAAACTTGATTGATTTTTTTAATTTTTAACCCATACAACTTTACAATGTTCGGAAAACAGGCATACTGATCGGACTGTGGCGGGCTTTAAACAGGGTATTGTTCGGGGATGGGTGTTAAGTGACGGCTGTTAAAGAAACGGGTGGACAAACTGGGGAAAGCTGGAAAAGCAGAACATTTAAAAAAAAGTCGCATATATGATACTTTAAAAGAGGGCGAATATATGAAATCAACTCATTTGTTATATTTAGTTATTTTCCTTATTTCATTATTTTTTGTTGTAGGGGTTTTTGCTTACAATGATTTAAATAGTAAAGTTGTTGGCATCTATAATAATGCGGGTTTTTCTTCCACTGTTGATGAAATTGATGATTCTGTTTTTATGATTGTTGTTCAACCACTTCAAGATTCTATTCAACCTTTTACTTCTGCAATTTATGTTGATGAGTTTGGCGAGATCTGGGCAAAAGGCACTGGCTTTTCTGTAACTGAAAAGGGCGACATAGTGACTGCCTTTCATTTATTTGGTGATGTGAATTTTAGTAATAAAAAAATCGAAATTATTTTAAAAGGCGGTGAAAAAAGGAGAATTGGTGTAGAAAGATACTTTGTTAATACAGATTTAGATTTAATTGTAATAAAAACTAATTTGTCAATAAAACCAGTAAGATTGGCTAAAAACGTTCAAGTTCCTGCGGGGTCAAAAATTGGCTTTATAGGTTATCCATCGACTAGTGATCAGATTGTGAGTGATGGTATAATTTCTGGTTCACGAGAGGTAACATCAAATAATGAAAAATTTTTCATATATACAATAAACTCTTTTGTTAACGCAGGTAATAGTGGAGGTCCTGTTTTTCTTGCAGATAGTGGAGAAGTCATCGGTATTATAAACGCTAAGGAATTAGCACGATTGGATGTTCCTAATGTTGATGCCGTCAATTTATCAACAGAAACAAAATTCATTTTACAGTATCAAAATTATCTATTTAGTCAATTACAAAGGTCTGGTCAAACCGGAATTGGTTATTCCGTTGGAGTTAATGAATATGTTTTTAATGTAACAGGAAAGAATTAATCTTTTTTCGGTCGCTTCAAGAATGCGCTTTTGCAGGCGGGGTGAAAAAGGTGATTAATCGGCCGAAGCTTAAAAACTCGGATTTAACAGCTAAAGAATGAACGATACCTTTAAACAGAAGGATTTAAAAACACGCACGCCAAAAAAGCAATATGCCAGTAGACCCATATAACCTTATAGACAAGGCAAAAAGGTATTATGCCTTCAGCAAGATAGAGCTAAGATGGCTGCTCGTCTCCATTCTGGTAATGGCTTTTATAGTCGGATTTAATGACGGGAGAGAGAAATTTGAGCTGCAGTTCTGGCTGGCAAACTTCCTCCTTGCCCTGATAGCGGTTGCAATAGCAGTGTTTGTGCATGAAACGGCGCACAGGGTAACAGGGCTTGAGCAGGGATACAAGACAACATACAAGCCGTTCTTCTACGGGCTCATCGCAGGGCTCATACTGAGCTTCATGAGCTACGGCAAAATCATATTCCTCGCCTATGGCGGCGTGTTCATAAACATAATAGAAAAGCACAGGATAGGCTATTTCAGATATCAGCTTGGCTATTTCCACCTCGGCGCTGTCTCGCTTATGGGACCTGTGGCAAACATGGTTGTCGCGATATTCTTCAAGGCGGTGCCCATACTGCCGCAGCCCCTGACAGACAAGATAGTGATTGTGAACCTACTTTTTGCACTGACAAATATGCTGCCACTGCCCGTGCTTGACGGCATACAGGTTCTGTTCGCAAGCCGCTGGCTTTACTTCCTGTCATACGGAGCCATGGCTGGAATAACCATATTCATGCTTAAAGGATTTACATGGTGGGTTATTATCCTCGGCTCAATACTTGCGGCGCTTATCTTCTGGCTCGGCTACTATTTTGTGATAGAGAAGAAGCTGTGAATCCGTGGTTGCCGAATTTGCAAATAATTTATAAATCTCAGAGCCATAAGACGCCTTTCCTGCAGATGAACCCATATATCCTGAAAAGCAGAAAAGGCTTTGAAATATTCACAGCCTGGGTAGAGGTATTCTTCATAGTATTCATAGTCTTGGGCGCGCTGCTCGGATTTATCATAAGAAACGCCGCCCTGAGCTACACCACACTCTTTCTTTTCGGGCTGGTGGCAGGAACAGTGCTATATAACAAAAGAAATGTTTCCCTTTTTCCCTACATATTACTGGTTTCAGGGTTCGCGATAGGATACGTAGTGGGAAACAGGGTGGCGGACATATTCGTGCTCCTTGCGCTGTTCATAACAGGCAACATAGCCAGCTACCAGATATTTAACAAGAAGCTCTTTGGGAAGACGTTCTGAGCAAACATTAAATATGCAGCGCCGCCAACATTAGCTGCAGCATGGAAAGGAATGCATCATGATAAAAGACTTCACTCCGAGGCTTTACCAGGAAACGATATTCGCAACATGCGCTGCCAAGAACACACTGGTAGTGCTGCCTACAGGGATGGGCAAGACAAACGTGTTCCTGATGATGGCAGCGCACAGAATGAGGCAATACCCAAACTCAAAGATACTCCTCATAGGGCCTACAAAGCCACTCATAGACCAGTACTTCCAGGTTTTCAGGAAGCACTTTGAGCTAAGCGAGGAAGAAATGTGCATCCTGACCGGAATGGTTGCACCTGAGAAAAGGGCTGGGCTGTGGAGAAAGTCAAGGATAATATTCAGCACGCCACAAGGCCTTGAGAACGACCTGATAACCAAAAGGGTAGGGCTGGAAGAAGTCAGCCTTCTGGGAGTAGACGAAGCGCACAGGGCAACTGGAAACTACAGCTACGTGTGGATAGCTGAGCAATATAACAAATCTGCGCTCCACCCGAGGATAATAGGAATGACTGCATCGCCCGGAAGCGACATGCAGACCATAAACGAAGTGTGCAAAAACCTGCACATAGAAGAAATAGAGGCAAGAACTTATTCTGATGCTGACGTAAAGCAGTATGTTCAGGACATAGAAATAGAATGGAGGGAAGTTAAGCTACCTGAAGAGCTGCTTGAAATAAAGCGCCGCCTGGACATATGCGTAAATGAGAGAATAGAAAAGCTAAAGAAATGGAACCTCAGCAGGCACATAAGCGGCAAGAAAGACCTGCTGGAGATACAGGCAGAGATTCACGGAAGAATAGCAAAGGGAGAGAAAGACTTCTTCCTGTGGACAGCAATATCCATGCTGGCAGAAACAATAAAGGTGTATCATGCAGCAGAACTGCTGGAGACGCAGGGAATAAGCAGCCTGCAGAAATACTTTGGGCGGCTGATGGGGGAGCCTACATCAAAGAAAAGCAAGGCAGTGAAGAACCTTGAAAACGATGTTGACTTCAGGGCGGCAATCCAGAAGACAAAGGCGCTTTACGAAGCAGGGGTTGAGCATCCGAAACTTGCTGCGCTTACAAAGCTCGTCACTGATGAAATATCCGCGAAAAGCGACACCAAGCTCATAATATTCACGCAGTACAGGGACTCCGGAGTTAAGATAATCTCTGAGCTGAACAGGATACAGGGCGTAACTGCAAAGCTGTTCGTGGGGCAGGCAAAAAAAATGGATACCGGGATGAGCCAGAAGAAGCAGAAGGCAATGCTTGATGACTTCAGGGCAGGCGGATTCAATGCACTGTGCGCAACATCAATAGGAGAGGAAGGGCTTGACATACCCAAAGTTGATTTGGTTGTGTTCTACGAGCCCATACCATCAGCAATAAGGCACATACAGAGAAGGGGAAGGACAGGAAGGCAGGAAAAAGGAAGAGTAATAGTTCTCCTTACAAAAGGAACAAGGGACGAGACATTCAGGTGGGTAGCGCACCACAAGGAGAAAAGGATGAACTACAGCATAAAAAGGCTGAAAGGAAAACTCGCGGCAGACAAGCAGGAGGAGACAAAAATGGAGATGCAGGAACAGGGAAAAAACCAGACAATTGACAAGTTTGCAAAAAAACCAACAATCTATGCGGACACAAGAGAGCAGGGAAGCAGCACGCTCAAAACAATAGCGGAAAAGGCAGAAATCGTGCTGCAACGGCTTGAGACAGCTGACTACGTATGCAGCAGCAGGGTGGGGATAGAGACTAAAAACTCCGAGGACTTCGTGAACTCAATAATAGACGGCAGGCTGCTGAGCCAGATGAAAGACCTGAGGAAAAACTTTGAAAGGCCTGTGGTCATAATAGAGGAAACAAAGGATCTTTACAGCGTGAGAAACGTAAGCGCAAATGCGATACGGGGCATGCTGGCAACAATAGCTGTAAGCTACGGCATACCAGTGCTTCACACAAAAAGCAGCATGGAAACAGCAGAGATGATACTGGCAATAGCAAAAAAGGAACAGGAAGAAGGACAAAACAGCTACTCACCGCACAAAAACAAGCAAGCAGCAACTCTGAAAGAAATGCAGGAATATGTTGTTTCGAGCTTCCCGCTCATAGGCCCGAAGCTGGCAAAGCCGCTGCTCAAACAGTTCAGGACTATAAAGAACATCGTGAATGCGCCTGAAGACGAGCTAAAGAAGGTTGAGCTTATAGGCGAGAAAAAGGCAAAGGAGATAAGGAATGTGATGGATGCGGAATACAGAGATGATTAAACTAAAGAATGAGAGTATTACGGTGACAGCTATACTTTCATTGCCCTGAGCCTTCTCACCCTTTCCTTAAGAGGCGGATGGGTTGATAGAAGTGCAAGAAGCCCGCCGCCTCTCAGCGGGTTAACTATAAACAAGCTGGCAGTAGCCTCAGTGCCCATCCTCATCGGCTTTCTTGACGCTTCTCCCTCAAGCTTTTCAAGGGCAGAAGCCAAGCCAGAAGGGTTCTTGATTGTACGAGCGCCTGTCTCGTCAGCAAGGTATTCGCGGCTTCTGGAAATGGCAAGCTGTATAATCATGGCGATTATTGGCGTCAGGATTGCAAGTATGATAAGAGAAAGGAAATTGCCCTTGCCTTCCTCATCCCTGCTGCCAAAAATGGCAGACCACTGAGCCATGGTTGCAAGGTAGCTTATAACGCCTGCAATGGTTGCTGCTATCGTAGTTACAAGCATATCCCTGTTCTTCACATGGCTTATCTCGTGGGCAATAACACCCTTAAGCTCGTCATCCTTCAACAGCTTCATTATGCCCTCTGTGCAGGCAACAGCAGCGTGATTAGGGCTCCTGCCTGTTGCAAATGCGTTTGCAGCGTCTGTTGGAATTATGTAAACCTTCGGCTTGGGCATATTTGAAGCGGCACAGACCTCATCAACAATTTTGTGCAGCTTCGGATTTTCCTTTTCAGTTACAGGCTTTGCCTTGTACATGGCAAGAACGATTTTGTCTGAAAACCAGTACATGCCGAAATTCATAATGAGAGAGAACAGCAGGGCTACAAACAAGCCGGTTTTGCCTCCAAACATGAAGCCAACACCCAAAAGAAGGCCTGTAAGAAGGCCAAGCAGAAGCACTGTTTTCACCTGATTGACAAGCGACATAATAAACAAGATTGCTTCCTAATATAAAAAACTAACGGTCAACATCAAAATAGCGCGCCATGCCCTCTATCTGCCTCAGCTTGGTGCTTTTAAACAGAAAATTCCTGAGCGAGTTGTCAACAATTACGCCATGGCTCTGCAAGCCTGATGACAGCTTCCCATACAAAAGCCTGCCTTCCTTATCCAGGTCTGTCAGGATAACCGCCCTTTTGAACTTTGATGCGACTTCCTCTATAACCATGTATAAGGGCTTCGCTAGCGTAATAACGTTGACAACGCCAAGCTTTTCCAGGGCAGCCTTGTCCTTCTTTCCTTCAACTATTATAACGCTATCGCCGGCTTTTAACTTCTCAATGAAGCCGGCAAACCCCTCAAATTCTTCATTTGGCTTTTTTGGCATTTCGCGCTTTTCTTCCAAGATTCTCATATAATTTGATAAGCGTATAAGGGCTTTCCCCGCCGAGACCGCTATTAACAGCCTTCCTGAACAATTTCACAGTCGCGTCATTAACTGGAGTCGGAACGTCAAGATGCCTGCCGCAGTCTGAAGCTATTTCCGAGTCCTTAAGCCTTAACCTGTTTGTAAACGTTGACGGGAACCTGTTCTCCAAACAGCACTGCATAAACCTTCGTGATGTGCTGGAAGAAACGTTTGAGCCTTCCAGAGCCTCTTTTACAAGCTTAAGGTCCAGCCCGGCTTTTTTGCAGATAAGCACTGCTTCGCACAATGCAGTGACAAGAACGCCGTGTATGAGATTGTTGGCTATCTTTATGTAAGAAGCGCTGCCGCTCCTGCCAAAGTACACTACCCTGACAGCGCTAGTCCTCAGCAACGGCATAACTTTCCTCAACGCTTTTTTGTCGCCGCTAACAACATATGTTGTGGCTTTCTGCTCAATGAGCCTTGGGCCTGAAAGCAACGGGGCTTCCAAATAAACCATGCCTTTCTTTGACAGAGCTTTGGCAAATGCTATAGCCTCCCGGGGATTTATTGTGCTCGTATCCACTATTATCAAGCCTTTCTTTTCTGACTTAACAACGCCTTTGCTTCCGAACAAGACCTGCTTCACAGCCCTGCCGTCAGAAACAGAAAGGAAAACAACATCGCACTTTTCCGCCAGCTCTCTGGGAGACTCAGAAAAAACCGCACCCTTCCTCAAAACAGGCCTGGCTTTGGATTGTGTCCTGTTCCAAACATAAAGCCTGAAGCCGGAACTTACCATATTAGCTGCCAACGGCAAGCCCATCCTGCCAAGACCGATAAAGCCCACTATCATAGAACACAATAGAAGGACACTGCATTAAAAATGTTTCCAAGCCATATTGAGAACCGGAATGCCTATGCTGGTAGAATATTTCTACAATAGTGCAAGCAACAACAATGGCTGGACGCTTTTGCTGCGGCAAAAGCTCTCAGCACCCCGAAGGGGGCAACCCCCGCTTCGCCAGCATTGTTGCTTGCACTCGCTTGTTGACTAACTGGCATAACTATTATATAATTCCCAGAATAACACCAGTCCTTATGATAGACATAGGCACAGCGCTGAGGCACTACAAAAGAGCAGAGATACAGGAAGAAATAATATATGCGGCACAGAACAAGGAAGCTGTTGCGAAGTTCGGAGAGGAATTCGGGCAGAGGCCAGACGTGCTGAAGTACCCAAAGGATGTCCTTGAACAGGTGAAGAAAGGTGCAACGTCTTTTCATGTTTCAGAAGAAATGTGGAGCTACCCGTCAAGGCTGAGCGCAGGGATGAGCAAGGCAGAGCTGGACGAGCTCAGGACTGGCTGGGATTTGGTGCTGGACATAGACTGCCCCTATTTTGGGTATTCAAAAATAGCTGCTGAAGAGGTTGTAAGGCTTCTAAAGAGGTACAATGTAAAGGCAATAAGCGTGAAGTTCAGCGGCAACAAGGGATTTCATATAGGGGTTCCGTTTGAATCATTCCCTGAAATCATAAATGGGAACGAATCAAGGCTGATGTTCCCCGAAGCCCTGAAAAGAACTGCGCTGCACATAATTGACTCAATAAAAGAAAAAGTGAGGCTGCGAATTGCCGAGACAGAGAAAGACATTGCAGCGATAAGGGCAAAGACAGGCATAGACGTTCCTCCAGAACTAAAAGTAACTTCTAAAGACGCAATGGAATCTGCCAAAATCAAGATGAACAAATACATAGAGTCCATAATAAAAATGGACACAGTGCTCATATCATCAAGGCATCTTTACAGGTCGCCGTACAGCCTGCACGAAAAGTCAGGGCTTGCCTCAATCCCCATAAACCCGGACAGAATAATGGAGTTTGAGAAAAATGAAGCTTTACCCGGAAAAACAATGCCTGATTTGGAGCACAGGTTCCTTGACAGGAAAAAAGCTGTTCGGAACGAAGCACAGCAGCTTTTTGACGACTCTTTCAGGAAAATCACGCCCATAGACGTGGGAGAAAACGAACAAACGAAAAGAGTTTTCCAGGAAACAGACGGGGCAATACCACAGCAATACTTCCCACCCTGCTTACAAAAGATACTTGCAGGGCTTGAGGACGGAAGGAAAAGAGCCCTGTTCATACTCACAAACTTCCTTGCAAGCACAGGCTGGGAATACAAGGACATAGAAAACGCAGTGAAAGACTGGAACCAGAAAAACAAGCCGCCACTGAACGACGCGCACATAAACAGCCACCTTTCATACTTCAGGCAGAAGAAGAAAAAAGCGCTACCTCCAAACTGCAGCAACCCAGGCTACTATGCGGACATGGGCATAAAGTGCCCTGAAGAAATATGCAGCCGCTGCAGGAACCCTGTTGTGTTTGCCAAGAGGAAGATGAGGGCTTAGTATGCCTGCAAAGAAACGTTAGGATTGTTAGCTGTTTCTTGTGTAACCGATAATTGTTGCCGACAATTCATACTGGTCGGCGCTTGTCTTGGAAGGCCTGATATGCGCCTCTTCCAAAGTACACACGCCATCAGAACCCGCCATTCCCCACATATCTTGTTGTGCAGCTCTTACCAAGTTAAACCTAGCGAGTTCCTCTTGAGCCAAACTTGTTCTATACTCAAATATAATGGGTTCATCCAAACCGCCACGATTAGCCGGAGTAAAATCACGCAGAAGTTCTCCAATGCCCATAGGGGCGCCTCTTGCACGACGCATAACCAAGAGTCCTTCATCATTAACACGCAGAGTCACCGGGACAAAGGCCCAAGCACCCTGATACTTGCCTGTTGCCGGGTCAGGAAAAGCCATGCCCTCATACAAAGGAATCATACGTCCAGTATTTCCTTCAGGTTTAAAAATATTGTGCTTGAGGCGGCTTTGAAGCTCTGTGTTTGGCAAAATTTTTATAATAACGACTTATTACTTCAGAATATAATATGGCGAAGAAGAAAAAGATACACATAATAGGGTATGGTGGCACCATAGTCATGGTAGTTGATCCTGTGCGAAAAATAGTCCTGCCGGCAGAGAATGTTGAAGAGCTCATGAGCTTCGTGCCAAGGCTGGCGGAATTTGCCGATATTTCCATGGATGTTCTGTCAAACAAAGACAGCACGAATGTCACTCCAGACGACTGGACAAAGCTGGCAATCTACATAGATAAGCATCACGACGAATATGACGGGTTCGTAATTACCCACGGGACAAACACCATGGCTTATACGGCTTCTGCGCTGGCGTTTGCGCTGGGGCGCGGCCTGAAAAAGCCAGTCATATTGACAGGCTCCCAGCTGCCCCTGACTGTTTACGGGAATGACGCAAGGTTTAATTTCGAGAATGCAGTAAAGGCGGCAGTTGAGGCGGCAGAACAAAACATTGCAGAAGTGATGATTGTCTTCAGCGACCTCATACTGCGAGGGTGCAGGGCGGTAAAAGTAAGCGAAGCCGAGTTCCGAGCCTTTAATTCCCCTGCTTTCCCAATGCTCGGGCAAATAACATCAACAGGCATACATTTCAACAGCCTTTTCATAAGAAAAGCAGATAATAAAGCTGCCTTAGAGCTTAATCCGCACTTCAACACTTCTGTTGTAAGCATAGACCTGACGCCGGGGCAGCTTCCAAGCATGATGGAATCGCTTATACTGGCAGGGAAGTGCCGCGGCATCATCCTCAAGTCCCACGGCGCAGGCTCAGTGCCGACTGAAGGCGAGTACTCATTCATACCATTCATAAAAAGAATCGTGGGCAAATACAAGGTGCCGGTTATTGTTTCCTCAAAATTCCTTGGTGGGAACGCGTACAAGGAAGTAAATGATGAGTGCGCAGTCATGGCGATAGAAGCCGGGGCAATACCCGGCATGGACCTGACAGACGTGGCGACTGAGGTAAAGCTCATGTGGCTCATGGCACAGGGCGCTTTCTCTGAGACAGAAGTACGCCATAAGCTGCTGTCTGATTATGTCGGGGAAGTGACTGAAATCAATAAAACTGAAAGGCAACCTTTATAAACAGCGCCGGTTTCCCCAAAAAACAGTATTTAACGAATGTTAGATACGCCTTACAGAGCCTGAAAAAGAATCTTTTCTGGCAGAATGCCTTATTCTAGAAAAGATTCTACGAAAAGGCTTTTTTTGGAAATGCAGTTGCAGTGATTGCGGCTTATTGTCAGCAATTTACTGCAGTTATTCATCGTTATTCAAAATGGCAACAACACGAAGCCCAAGGCACGGAAGCCTGATGTTCTGGCCCAGAAAAAGGGCGAAAAGGCAGCACAGCAGGATTAGACACCATCCTGAACTGAAAGAGACAAAGCTCTCCGGGTTTGCAGGCTACAAGGTCGGCATGACGCACGCAATAGCTATAGACAACAGGCCAGCATCCCACACAAAAGGCGAAGACCTGTTTATTCCGCTGACAGTGATTGAATGCCCACCAGTTACTGTTGCATCAATAAGGCTATACAAAAGAACCCCATACGGGCTAAAGCTTGCAGGCGAGCATACCACGAAATCAGACCAGGCAAAGCTCGCGGAATATGAAAAAGAAATTGACAAATACGCCGTTGTAAGGGTAAACGTGCAGACGCAGCCTAAACTGACAGGCATCGGCAAGAAAAAGCCAGAGCTGTTTGAGATGGCAATAGGCGGCAACGTTCAGGGCCAGATGGAATACGCAAAACAGCTGCTTGGAAAAGAAGTAAAGCTTCAGGACGTATTCAGGGAAGGGCAGCAAGTGGATATTTATGCGGTAACAAAAGGCAAAGGATTCCAGGGTCCTGTGAAGAGGTTCGGCGTTGCCCTGCGCCCACACAAATCCGAGAAAGGAAGGCGAGGACCAGGCAATTTGGGCCCGTGGACGGGCAACAGGAGCTGGACAGTTGCCCATGCTGGCAAAATGGGCTACCACAACAGGCTGGAAAGAAACAGGTGGATTGTAAAGATAGCGGACAGCGCGAAAGGCATAGATTCAAAAGGCGGCTTCCTTCAATACGGCGTTGTCAAGAACCCGTACATTCTGCTGAAAGGCTCGGTTCAGGGGCCCAGAAAAAGGCTGGTGAAGCTTATGCACGCAGCAAGGCACAACAAATTAGTGCCTGAGCATGCGCCGCAGATAACGTATTTAAGCCTGCAGTCAAAACAGGGAAAATAAACGAGGAGAAAGATGAAACTCAAGATAATAGGGCTGGACAAGACAGAGAAAGGCGCGATAGAGCTGCCGAAGCAGTTTTCAGAGCCCGTAAACAAAGACCTGATAAAAAGAGCTGTACTCGTCCTGCAGGCAAACAAAAGACAGCCATACGGGGCAAAGCCGACAGCAGGAAAAAGGTCCAGCGCAAAGATTTCAAGAAGAAGGCGAAACTACAAGGGCTCATACGGAATGGGAATATCCCGAGTGCCAAGAAAGACAATGAGCAGAAGCGGAAGGCGCTTTATGTGGGTGGGCGCGTTCGCGCCAGGAACAGTTGGCGGAAGAAGGGCGCACCCTCCAAAAGCGGAAAAAATATGGGCACAGAAAATAAACAAGCAGGAAAACAGAAAGGCAATAAGGTCTGCAATCGCAGCAACCCTGAACAAGGAGCTGGTTTCGGCAAGAGGGCACAAAGCGCCTGATGCGTATCCGTTTATCCTTGGCAGCGGGGCAGAAACAATACAGAAAACAAAGGAAGCTGCAAAGGCTCTCATAAACATTGGCTTTGAAGAAGAACTTATAAGGGCATCAAAGAAAACCATAAGGGCAGGCAAGGGGAAGATGAGAGGACGCCGCTACATAACAAAAAAAGGTCTGCTGCTGGTTGTGGCAAAAAGCTGCGAGCTGATGAAGGCGGCAAGAAACCTGCCCGGAATAGAAATAGTTGAGGTTAACAGGCTAAATGCAGAGCTGCTCGCTCCGGGCACAGCGCCCGGAAGAATGACGCTCTTCACAGAGGATGCAATAGAAAGACTAAGCAAGGAGAGGCTGTTTGAGTAACTATGGAACCATACAAGGCAATAAAATACCCGCTTTCAACCGAGAAAAACATTAGGATGATGGAAGCGGAGAACAAGCTCATATTCGCAGTAGACCGGAAAGCAACCAAGAAAGACATAAAGGAGTCTGTGGAGAAGCTGTTCAACGTCAAGGTAATAAACGTAAACGTCGCTGTGACAAGCAAAGGAAGGAAACAGGCGTATGTAAGGCTGAAATCTGAAACTCCTGCAATAGAGGTTGCAACACAACTGGGGCTCATGTAATATGGGAAAAAACCTGATACAGCAGAAGCGCGGAAAAGGAAGCATGACTTACAGAGCGCCAAGCTTCAGGTTCATAGGCGACGTAAAATACAAGCACGCTGACGAAAGCGTTGGCAAGGAACAGGGAATTGTAGCGGACATACTTAACTCGGCAGGGCACACGGCACCCATAGCCAAAGTCATGTTTGGGAGCGAGGAATCACTCATGATAGCGTCACATGGGATAAAGACAGGCGACGTAATAGACTATGGGAAAGACGCCACACCAAAAGAAGGGAATGTGACTCAGCTTGAAAACATACCTGAAGGCACAGCCGTATTCAACCTTGAAAGCCACCCGGGCGACGGAGGAAAATTCGCAAGGGCTTCAGGCACATTCGCAAAGATCCAGTCAAAAGCAGGCGGAAAGATTCAGGTAATGCTGCCATCACGCAAAATAAGGGACTTTGACCCAAAATGCAGGGCATCAGTAGGCATAGCCGCGGGAAGCGGAAGAACAGAAAAGCCTTTCCTGAAAGCAGGCAAAATGTGGCACAAGATGAGAGCGAGAAACAAGCTTTATCCGCGAGTGAGCGCGCTTGCGATGAATGCCGTAAACCATCCATTCGGAGGGTCAAGGACGTCAAAGAAAGGCAAAGTAACAATAGCCAGGCGCCACGCCCCTCCAGGAGCAAAGGTCGGGCTGATAAGGCCCAGGAGAACCGGAAGAAGGTAATAGAAGACAACAAAAAACAAAATGGCAAGAAAGGACTTCGCATACAGGGGAAAAACTCTTAACGAGCTGCAGGGAATGAGCCATAATGAATTCAGCGAGCTTCTGCCATCAAGGCAGAGAAGAAGCCTGAAGCGAGGAATTCCGGAGCAGCATAAAAAGGTCCTTGAAAAGCTCAAAAAGGGAAAACAGGTAAAGACGCACACAAGAGACATGATAATACTGCCTGAGATGGTAAACAAGACAATACGGGTGCACAACGGCAAAGAATTCCTACCAATGACTATAATGCCTGAAATGCTTGGGCATTACCTCGGCGAATTCATATTCACAAGAAAAAGAGTTCAGCACCACGCGCCAGGAATAGGCGCAACAAGAAGCAGCGCAAGCCTGTCAGTGAAATAAAATGGACTACAAATATTCCACAAAAACAGAACAGAACGAGGCAAAGGCGGTCGGAATGGCTATGCCGATATCATTCAAGCAGTCTGTAGAGGTGTGCAGCTACATAAGGGGCAAAAGGCTTCAGAATTCAATAAACAGGCTCAACAAAGTCGCGCAGGGGCTCTTGGCAGTTCCTTACAGGCGCTACAACAAAGGAGGGGTAGGGCACAGACGCGGAATGGCGACAGGAAGATATCCCAAAAAAACGTGCCTGGAGATAATAAAGGTGCTTGAGGATGCGCAGGCAAACGCCCAGCACAAGGGGCTTGACACAAACAAGCTCATCATAAAGCACATAAGCGCGCAGAAAGCAGCAAAGCAGCCCCACTACGGAAGGAAGCGAAGAACAACTATGAAAAGAACACACATAGAAGCTGTTGTGAAGGAAGAGGCGGGGAAAAATGATTGAACGGGATTTTATATCTCAGAGGATGAAGGAGTTCCAGATACAGGAATTCATATCAGAAAATCTGAGGAACGTAGGCCATAGCCACACAAAGCTCATCAGAACCCCCCTGGGAGAAAAGATAATAGTGTACACCTCAAGGCCAGGCCTGGTCGTTGGCAGGAAAGGGCAGAACATAACCGAGCTTACAAAGACGCTAAAGAAAAGGTTCAATCTTGAAAACCCGCAGATAGAGATAAGCGAAGTTGAAGCGCCAAACCTGGACGCCCAGGTTGTTGCGGAGAAAATAGCCAGCTCCCTAGAGCGATTTGGCTCGAAACGCTTCAAGGGAATAATGCACAAGGCAATGGAGGATGCTCTGAACACGGGCGCAATAGGCGTAGAGATAAGGCTGTCAGGAAAAATACCGAGCAAAAGGGCAAGAAGATGGCGAGTCTACGGGGGCTACCTAAAGAAGTGCGGGGACATAGCTGTAGAACAGGTAAGAAAGGCATACGGCACCGCAAGGCTCAAGCCAGGCATCATAGGGATAAAGGTCAGCATAATGCCTCCGGGAATAGCACTGCCCGACAAAATAGAGCTGCTTAAGGAAAAGACAGAGGTAAGCGAAGAAGCAAAGGAAGATGAAAAACAAGGAAATGCAGGCAATGCCTGAGGACGAGCTGAAGTCAAAGCTCACGGAACTGAGAAAGGAGCTGCTCAGAAACAATGCGCAGATAGCCATGAAAGCAGCGCCGAAAAACCCGGGGCAGATAAGGCAGATAAAAAAGACGATAGCAAGAATACTGACAACAATCAGGAGGAACGAAAAGAAAGCATGAACGAAATCTGCCCGCGCTGTGGTCTGCCAAAGCCCATATGCGTCTGCGAATCAATAGCGAAGGAAAGCCAGCAGATAAAGGTTTACCTGGAGAACAAAAAATTCGGGAAGACCTGCACGATAATAGAAGGGCTGAACCAGAAAGAAATAGACATAAAGGAAGTTGCTAAATCACTCAAATCAAAGCTTGCGTGCGGAGGCACGGTAAAAGACGGAAAAATAGAGCTTCAGGGCGCCCATAAGGGCAAGGTCAAAAAGCAGCTGATAGAAATGGGGTTCGCGCCTGGAACGATAGCTACATAGAAACAGGACAAAATGAAAGACGAAAATAAAAGCGGATGCGATGACAAAAACTGCCCGTTCCACGGCAGCCTTAAGATACGGGGAAGAATGCTCACAGGCAGCATAACATCAGCAAAGATGAGAAAAACAGCAAGCTTCTCGCTGGAAAGAAGGGAGAAGGTAAGAAAATACCAGAGATACGAAAAAAGGTTCACAAGCCTGAAAGCGCACAACCCTGACTGCATATCGGCAAAGGAAGGAGACAAAGTGACTGTATCCGAATGCAGGCCGCTCAGCAAGACAAAGAAGTTCGTGATAATAAAAAAACACATTAATTCATGAGCACATTGGGAGAAAAAATGCAACCTGTAAAAGCCCACTTAACAAAGGCACTAAACCACGGAAGCCTGATAGCCACGTGCGACAACTCAGGCGCAAAGATAATCAGGGTTGTATCAGTGAAGGGGTCTAAACCAGTGAAAGGGAGGAAGCCGGCATGCGGCGTTGCAGACCTGATACTCGCATCTGTAAGGAAGGGCAACCCGGAAATGAGAAAGCAAGTAGTATTCGCAGTCATAGTCAGGCAGAAAAAGGAGTACCGAAGGGCAGACGGCATGCGCATAAAGTTTGAAGACAACGCGGCAGTAGTGCTCAAAGACGACAAAGGCAACCCAAAAGGAACCATATTCAAGGGACCTGTAGCAAAAGAAGCTGCTGACAGGTGGCCCGGCATATCAAAAGTTGCAAGCATAATAGTGTGATTGGGGTAAAATGAAAAGGGCTTTTTCATCAAGCTGGAAGGCGAGCAAAAAACCATCAAAGCAGGTTAAGTACAGGCACAACGCGCCCATGCACATAAAAAGAAATATGCTCTCAGCGCACCTGTCAAAACAGCTGAAGGAGAAGCACAAAAAAAGGGCTGTGGTGATAAGGAAAGGTGACACGGCAAAGGTCATGAGGGGGCAGTTCAGGGGCAAGACAGGAAAAATAGAGAATGTAAGCATAAAACTCGGCTCAGTATACCTGAGCGGAATAGAAACTCACAGAAAGGACGGAACAAAGGCTCTTTACCCAATAGACCCATCAAATCTAATGCTAACAGAACTAAACCCGGAAGACAAGAGGAGATTCAAATGAAAAAGCACATGAAGCGGCTTGCGGCGCCAAAATCGTGGCCTGTGGCGAGGAAAACATCCAAATTCATAATAAGGCCTCTGCCTGCAAGAAGCAAGGAGATGGCAATGCCCGCAAACCTCATCATAAGGGACATACTAAAGCACGCATCAACTGCGCAGGAATCCAACAGGATAATCAGGAACAACACAGTCCTCATTGACGGAAAGAAGATTTCAGAGCCAAGGCACCCAGTAGGCATAATGGACACGTTCACAATAAGCGAAATAGGGGAGAACTACAGGATGCTCCTTAACAAGAAAGGCAAGCTGACTTTGAAGCCCGTAAGTAACGATGAGGCAAAGCTGAAGGTATGCAGAATAAACCGCAAGACAACACTGAAAAAAGGCAGGCTGCAGCTCGGACTGCATGACGGAAGGACAATAATTGCAGCAGATAAAGGCGCGGATAAATCAGGCGGCTACAGAACAGGCGACAGCCTTCTGCTAAAGCTCCCTGAGCAGGAAATAAAGAGCCACATAAAGCTTGAAAAAAAGGCGACAGTATACCTGCTCGGGGGAAAGCACACAGGCTCCCTGGGCACAGTTGAGGACATAAAGGACAACAAGCTCACAATCAAAATAGGCGGGCATACTGTTGAGACCCTGAAAAAATTTGCTATTGCAATAGGAAAAGAAAAACCCCTCATAGGTGTGGAATGATGGAAGAGAACAAAATGCGGGAAATACGGATAGAAAAGCTCACGCTCAACATAGGCGCGGGAAAAGACGCTGAAAAGCTTGAAAAGGCAATTAAGCTGCTGAAAAGCATAGCAGGCCAAAACCCCGTAAAGACAACTGCAAAGAAAAGAATACCCAACTGGGGGCTAAGGCCAGGGCTGCCCATAGGCTGCAAGCTTACAATAAGGAAAAGCCGCGCAAAAGAGCTTATAGCGCGGCTGCTGCAGGCAAATGACAACAAGCTAAACGAAAGCCAGTTCGACGCCAACGGAAACGTGTCATTCGGGATAAGCGAGTACATAGACATACCAGGAGTAAACTACGCCCCTGAAATAGGCATCATGGGGCTTGAGGCAAGCATAACACTTGATAGAAGAGGATACAGGATAAAGAGGAGAAGGCTGCTAAAGAGAAAAATTGTCAAAAGGCATTGCATAACAAAAGACGACGCAATAGGCTTCATGAAAAACGAATTCGGAGTAAAACTCGGGGAGACTGAATGACAGTAAGCTCATACAAAAAAGTCCTGAAACAGATCAAATCAAAGCCAGTAAAGCTACAGCACTTCATGAAGCACAACAAGCCGAAAGAAAGGTTGTTCGGAAAATACACAAAAGCCTGCCTAAGATGCGGCAACACAAGGGCGCACATAAGCAAATATGGCATACATGTGTGCAGGAGATGCTTCAGGGAAATAGCGACAAAGATAGGCTTCAAAAAATACATTTAACTGACGAAAATGATGAACGACACACTATCAAACAGCATGTCAAAAATAATGAATGCGGAAAAGGCGGGCAAGGATCACTGCAGGCTGATGCTCACATCAAACACAGTAAAGCACGTCCTCAACATACTTAAGGAAAACATGTACATAGGCGACATAGAGGAGACAAAAGACAGCAGAGGGGCCCGGCTTAAAGTTTCTCTGATAGGAGCGATAAACAAATGCGGCACAATAAAGCCAAGATTCCCCGTCAAAAAGGGCGAGTTTGAGAGGTTTGAGAAGGTCTACCTTCCGGCAAAGGACTTCGGGCTCATCATAGTTTCAACACCAAAAGGGCTCACGACCCATACAGAGGCGAAAAAGAACGGACTTGGAGGAAAGCTGATAGCCTACTGCTATTAAAATGGAAGCAAAACAAATAGAGAAGGTGCACCTGCCAGACAACGTAAAGGCCTCATACGAAAATGGCGTGCTGGCACTAAAGGGCCCTAATGGAGAAAACAAAAAGGCGTTTGCTGCCAACGAAACACGCATAAAAGCAGAAAAGGAAGAAATAACGATAGTCTATGAGAAGAGCAGCAAAAGAAGCAAGAAGACAGCCAAGACAATAAAAGCCCACATAAAAAACATGGTAAGAGGCGTCACAGAAGGGCACGCATACAGGCTAAAGATATGCTCAGGACACTTCCCAATGAACGTTTCAATAGCAGGCAATGAACTGGTAATCAAGAACTTCATCGGAGAAAAGTATCCAAGAAGAGCCAGAATAGCTCCTGAGGTAAACGCCGTTGTGGAGGGACAGGAGATACTTATCAGGTCAACGAGCAAAGAGGCAGCGGCTCAGTGCGCAGCAACCATAGAGCAACTCACAAAGAGGACTGGCTTTGACAGGCGCGTTTTTATGGACGGCATATTCATCATAAATAAGGACGGGAAGGAACTAAAATGACGGCAAAGAGCATCGCAGAACTGCTGAAAATAAGGAGAAAGCAAAAGGCGAAAAAGCCGGAGTTCCTTGTCCAGGACTACCACAGAAGGAAAGAGCTCCCCAGAAAATGGAGAAAGCCGAGAGGCATGCACTCAAAGATGCGGATGAGAAAAAAAGGGCACCCAAAACAGGCAGAGATAGGCTACGGCTCCCCAAAACAGACAAGGAACCTGGACAGGAAAGGAATGAGAAGGGTTCTTGTAAGCAGCGCAAAAAAGCTGGATGACATTGACAAAAGCACCGAAGTTGCTGTAATAAGCCATGGTGTAGGGCTGAAGAAGAAGCTGGAGATAATAAAAGCCGCAGAGCAAAAAGGGATAACTGTGGCAAATACAAGCCACGCCAAGCTAATGAAGAGGATTGAGGGCAAAAAGCAGAAGGATGTGAAGACAGAGCCGAAGCAGGAAGCCGAACAAAAAAAGGCAGATGAAAACTCTGAGGAGAAAGAAAAGCCGGGAGAAGAAGAGCTGAAGGATACAGAGAAAAGGGAGAAAGACAAGCTCCTCATAAAAAGGGAAACAAGATGATGCAAAAAAGGCTCGCCGGATACGTACTCAAATGCCCTGAAGGCAGGATAAAGTTTGAACCTGAAAGAATAAACGACATAAAAGAAGCCATAACAAAGGAAGACATAAGGACGCTGATTTCAGAAGGAGCTATAAGAAAACTGCCGGAGAAAGGCAGCTCAAAAGCGCGAGCAAGGAAAAAGGCTGAACAGCGCAGGAAAGGGCGCCGCAAAGGTCAGGGCAGCAGAAAAGGGAAACGAACAGCAAGGCTGCCGGGAAAGAAGAGCTGGATGGGAAAAATAAGGCTGCAGCGGGAATTCCTGCAGAACGTGAAAACGAGAGGGCTTATAAGCAACCAGACATTCACGATGCTGTACAGAAAGGCAAAAGGCGGCTTTTTCAGGAACAAAAGGCACATGAAGCTGTACATCAATGAGCAGAAACTAATAGCAAAATGAAAAACAAAAGATACGCTGTGCAATTCAGAAGGAAAAGGGAACTTAGAACAGACTACAGGAAAAGGGCTGCCATGCTGCTTTCAGGCAAGCCGAGAATAGTTGTCAGGAAAACACTAAGGCAGATAATAATCCAGGTTGCGGAAATGACGGGAAAAGGAGACAAGATCATTGTAAGCACAGACTCAAACGCATTAAGGAAGCACGGATGGAACCAGGGCATGAACATATGCACAGCCTACCTTACAGGCTATATGGCAGGAATCAAAGCCACCCACAAAGGAGTCAAAGAAGGCGTCCTGGACATCGGAAAGCAGGTGCATGTCAAAGGCGGAAGAATATATGCTGCATTAAAAGGCATGGTGGATGCCGGGCTTAGCATAAACCACGACAGCACCGTGTTTCCCAGACAGGAACGACTCGCAGGAACCCACATGAAAAAACAGAACACCGCGCAGGAAATTGAGAGCGTGAAAACCAGGCTAAAGGGATAAAGAAGGCGCAAAAAAATGGCAGACAACACCCCCATCGGGAACATAGAAGAGGCAGTAACGCCAGTAGAGGAAGCGAAAATAGAAGCCACAACAAAGAGCCAGTTCTCCACAGACAAGTGGAAACCAAAAACAGGGCTCGGAACAAAAGTGAAGGCAGGACAGATAAGAAGCATCAACGAAATCCTGGATACCGGAGAAAGAATACTTGAGCCCGAAATAGTGGACGCACTCGTAGATAACGCCGAAATAGAGATGATGATGATAGGCCAGGCAAAGGGAAAATTCGGCGGAGGCCAAAGAAGGGTATTCAAACAGACACAGAAAAAGACGGCAGAGGGCAACAAGCCAAGCTTCGCCATATGCGTCGTAATAGGCAACAAAAACGGCCTCGTAGGCATAGGGTGGGGAAAAAGCCGGGAAACCGTCCCGGCAAGGGAAAAAGCAATAAGGAACTCCAAACTCAACCTGATAAAGATAAGGCGAGGATGTGGAAGCTGGCAATGCGGATGCAAAGAAGCTCACAGCATACCTTTTGAAGTATCCGGGAAATGCGGCTCTGTCAAAATATCACTAATACCGGCACCAAAAGGAACCGGACTGGTTGTACAGGGGGAATGCAAGAAGATACTTACGGCAGCAGGCATAAAGGATGTGTGGTCCAAAACCATAGGGCAGACAAGAACAACAATAAACCTGATAAAGGCGTGCGAGGATGCTCTAAGGGGACTGTTAGCCACAAAACTTCCAAGCAGATATGCTGAAAGTTTGGGCGTAAAAGAAGGGGAAATTGAAAGCAAAGCTGCCGGGGCAGCGGGATAAATGGCAGAGACAAAAATAGCGGTGGTAAGGACCAAGGGAAGGGCAAACATAAGAAAAGAACTGGAGACAACACTAAGAATGCTCAGGCTTTACAGGAAAAACTATTCTGCAATACTGGAAAAAAAGCCTGAAACAGAAGGAATGCTGAAAAAGGCGAAAGACTTAACAATATGCAAGGAAGTAAGCGAAGAAGACATCAAGAGGGCAAAACTGCCCGAGAGCAGGTTTTACACATACAACATAATCACGCTTCTTGGCAAGACTGGATGGGCAAAGAAAAAATGACGATAAACAATAGAAAGAAAAACTCCCGGCAAAGAGCATCCCACACACATGGCTGGGGCTCCATGAAAAAGCACCGAGGCTCAGGGCACAAAGGGGGCGTGGGAAAATCAGGAACAGGCAAAAGGGCAGACAGCAAAAAGCCAAGCATATGGAAGCAGAAGCATTACTTCGGGAAAAGAGGGTTCAATACCCTTGCCATAAAAATGGTTGCCATAAACATAGTGGACGTGGAAGAGCAGCTGCCGACTCTTATCAGGGAAAATGCCGCAAAAGAGGATAACGGAACGTATTCAATAGAGCTTGGGAAAAAAGGCTATAACAAGCTCCTCGGAAGAGGAAGAGCAACAAAAAAGATGGTGATAAAAGTGGCATCAGCCTCTGCAAGCGCTATAGAAACAGTCAGGGCGGCAGGCGGCGAAGTGCTGCTTGAAAGCTGAAATGTCAATATACCAAAGCATAGTATCAAACCTGCCGGAAGTATCAAAGCCCCTGCAGAAAAAGCTGTCATTCAAAGAGCGCCTTAAATGGACGCTGATAATACTTCTCCTGTTCTTCGGTATGGGAATGATACCCATATTCGGGCTGGGGGCAAACGCGCTCGCACAATTTGAATTCCTGTCAATAATACTCGGAGCAGAGTTCGGCTCAATCCTGTCACTCGGAATAGGGCCGATAGTAACGGCATCAATATTATTGCAGCTGCTGAACGGCTCAGGCGTCATAAAGTTTGACCTGACAACGCATGACGGGAAGAAGATGTTCCAGGGAACGCAGAAGCTGCTCGCCATATTCTTTGTCGTGTTTGAAGCGGTTGTTTACGTCCTAACCGGAGGGCTCGGACCCGGGCCAGGAATGAGCCCGCTGATAATAATATTCCAGCTGATCCTCGGAGGAATCCTCATACTGTTCATGGACGAAGTCGTGAGCAAGTGGGGATTTGGCTCAGGAATAAGCCTGTTCATAGCAGCAGGAGTCTCAAAGTCAGTTGTTGTAAGGCTGATAAGCCCGATAGCCACATCAGGAAAGCTATACTTCCTTTCAGGTGAAGCGCCCGTAGGATCCCTGTTGGCCATAGTGCACTTCCTCCAGCTTGGAAGCCTGCAGGAGGTAATGGCAAACATCCTTGCAATACTATCAACAGTTGCCATATTCGTAATAGCCATATACGCGCAGTCAATGAAAGTTGAGATACCGTTGTCATTTGGAATGGTAAGGGGGCATGGAATAAGATGGCCGCTGGCATTCATATACACGAGCAACATACCAGTCATACTTGTGGCTGCGTTACTCGCAAATATACAACTTTTTGCGCGGCTCCTGCAAAACGCAGGAAAGCCAATACTAGGAACATTCGCAGGGTCTGTAGCAGACACAGGGCTCGTGGCATGGCTATACCCCCCAAACATACTTTCCCTCTCTGTACGGGGAAACCTGCAGCCAATAGACATAGCGCACGGAATAAGCTACATGCTGTTCATGATAGCAGGAGCAGTACTGTTCTCAATATTCTGGGTAAAGACATCAGGCATGGACGCCAAAAGCCAGGCACAGCAAATGATAAAGACAGGACTCCAGATACCCGGCTTCAGAAGAGATGAAAGGGTGCTGGAAAGCATCCTGAACCGCTACATAACCCCTCTCACAGTAATGGGCGCTATAACAGTCGGCTTTTTAAGCGCTGCAGCGGACATTTCAGGAGCGCTGACAAGCGGCACAGGGTTACTACTAACGGTAATGATAATATACAAGCTCTACGAAGACATAGCAAAACAGCACGCAATGGACATGAATCCGCTGCTGAAGAAGTTTATGGGAGAATAAAAAAGGTGAACAAATGCTGCAACAAATACTGTTACTAGGGCCTTTCGTCGTCGTGCTGCTCCTGTCAGCTCTGGTCTCCCTCATAATAACGCTGATATACAAATACACAACAGACCAGAAGGCAATGGCAGCGATAAAAACAGACATGGACCAGCTGAGAAAAGACATGAAAGGAATGAAGGACGCGAAGAAAATGGGAGAAATCAACCAGAAGCTAATGCAAAAAACAATGGAGCAGTTCAGGGCATCAATGAAACCCATGATAATAACGCTTCTGCCGGCACTGCTTGTGCTTGGGTGGATGCAAGGCAACATAGCATACCAACAAATAGCTCCTGGCGAAGAATTCACAACAACGGCAGCCTTTGAGAAAGGCGCGGCTGGCGAAATAGAGCTGAAAGTCCATGAAGGGCAGGGAATGCAGCTTCTAAGCGATGCAAAACAGAAAGCAGCAGACAAAGCCAGCTGGAAACTAAAAGGGCAGAAAGGAACTTACGAACTCGAATACATTTACAGCGGCAGACAAAACAGCGAAGCCAGCGAAGTATACGCAAGGGAAGTGGCTATAACAGAAAGGTGGGAATACCGTGACCCGCTCCTTGAAAAGGAGCAGAGCTTCCTAGGCATGAACACAGGCGATAAATATCCCATAAAGAAAGACAGCCAACTGAAGCGCATAACAATAGACAACCAACCTATAAGGCCGTTCGGGCAGCTAAGCTTATTCGGGTGGAAGCCCGGATGGCTCGGGGCATACATAATACTCTCACTCGTATTCAGCCTTGTGATGAGAGCTGTGCTTAAGGTGCACTAAAAAATTCTTGTTAAAACAAAGCAGCATGGGAACAAACCTGGTAGAACTGGCAGAGAAGTATTGCCTGCATTTTCATAACGGACAAAGAAGAAAAGGGAGCAATCAGCCCCCGTATGCGGTGCATCCCTTCGCTATCAGGGATATCCTTACCAAATACGGATACGATGACGAAGAAACACAAGCCATTGCGCTACTGCATGATACAATAGAAGATACTGAATTAGGGCAAAGAAAAGACGAAATCGAAAAACGGTTTGGCACTGTCGTATACGAAGGAGTATACGTACTCTCAAACAACACACCCGGAAAACATTCCCAAGAACTTACAATTTTATTTGAAAGTTTAGGGATTCAGTTAATCGGCCAAAACGAGCACCTAACTCCGCAGGCATATAAAGCCAGGATTTTGTTTAGCCGGGATACCATCAAAAGAGTAAAAATAGCTGACGTAACTCACAACACCAGCTCATTGCCAGACTTAAGCAATGAAGGCATTAGAAGAAAGCTTCATGACACTGAAACATTTTACATTCCACTCGGCAGATGTGTTGCCCCTGTGATGGTCGGGGAATTAGAAACAAATATAGCAAATTATAAAGCATCAGAGCATTATAGAACTCACTTCGGTCAGGCGTAACCTTTTTATAACCCTTCCGATTCGCAAAAACCATGAGACCATCAAAGCAGAAATCAAGGACGCTCAGAAGGGTTTTCAAGAAAACCCCTGGAGGGCGAACAACAACAGCGTATGTCAAGAGGAAGCCGAAAAAGCTTTACTGCTCAAACTGCGGGAAAGAGCTGATGGGCATGAAAAGGCTTAGGCCTTACAAGCTGGCAAACACGTCAAAGACAGAGAAAAGGCCGCAAAGGCCTTATGGCGGCGTTCTGTGCAGCAGATGCACAAGAAGAAGGATAATAGAAAGCACGAGGGCATAACACGATGATTGAAACAGGAAGGCTTGTTGCAAAAACAGCAGGAAGGGACGCAGGAAAGAAAGGGCTCATAGTTGACATAATAGACGACAACTACGTCATTGCTGACGGGCAGCTTAGAAGAAAGAAGTGCAACATAAAGCACCTTGAGCTATTGCCTTCAGTCGCAAACATAGAAAAAGGCGCAAGCCATGAAGCTGTTGCTGCAGAGCTCAAAAAGCTCGGAATAGACGTAAAGGAAAAAGCCGGAAAAAAGGCAGGTGCAGAAAAGAAAAGCCAAAAGCCAAGCAAGGCAAGGGCTGTAAAGGGAAAAGAACAAAAGCCGGCTGAGAAAACAGAAAAGAAGCAGAAAAGCAAGTGATAAGGCTATGGCAATTATTTTACTTCTTACTTAACACGCGCTGGGTTTATCCAAGAAGTTCTCTAAGTATTCTTTCCTTTTCTTCCGCAAACTCTGCATCGCTTAGCCTGATATGCTGCTGAGCCCCAACTGTATTACCAATCTGCAGCAGTGTTGTCACGCCAGCAATTACTAAAGGATAAATCACGTGCTCAAAATCTTTATCATATATGGTTTTAGGCAAATCGAACTGCACTACCTTTTCGGCAAGGGACTGCCTGAGTTCTTTTACCGCAGCAAGATCTTCTCTAAGTGAAACCATTCCTCCACCTCCCTGAAAGGGATCAAAAAGGAGCGCTGCTACCCTGTGCACTCCTTCCCAATTTTGGCTTCGCCTTATCAATTCTGCAGCTCTATGAATAATATAAGCTTTAGCTTGCGGATTTTCCCTTATAATTGGCTGTAACTTACGTGCTACTTCTGACTTTCGCATAGAATTTGGAATCATGTAAAAGTCGATTTCATCCTTTAGTGCCTGGTCAATTGTGGTGACGGTATCCTGCATTCTTTCAATTTTTGAAATTATCACCCTTACTTCATCATTATCCTTTAGACCCAGCTGTCTTGCTATGCCGTCAGGCAACAAAACTACAAGCCTATCTCCTATTTTTTTGACATAGGTATTGACGTCTTTAGCGTCAGTCATTTTTGTATTAATTCTTCTGTTTTATTGATAAAATCTATGACTTTATTTTCGTAGTTATTTATTGTTTCTTGGTTGAATTTAATATTCGTTGCATAACTTGCATCATGCCTGTCATCTTTAAGGTTTGTGTAAAGTTCTGCATCTTCTTTGTTTATAGAAAGTTCATCCAATAATCTTGCTTCATCTTTAGTTATTGAATACTCTTTTATTAAGATAAGAATTGTTGCGTAGTGGTTTTTCGATGAATGGTTTTTGTTTGTGATTAATGCTAAAGCTGAATGGTATAAGGAATAATACAAGGTTACAATAAGCCAGTCATTAAATTTGTGATGTTCTTTATTTAATTTATAGAATTCTAAATTATGTCTTGCTTTTTTTATATGGGAGTTTACTAATTCCGGGTTCTTGCCTATCTTTTTTATTTGTTTTTTAGTTATAAAGAAATTTATCTCTTTTTCCAAATATTCTTTATCTGAAAACAGTTTATCAATATTCATCTAGGATTACCTCGTAAAAATTTTGTTCTTTGCAGATGGGGAAACCTGTCTTTCTTGCCTGCATTATAACATCATCTTTGTTTTGCATAAACTGCCCTATTGTTGCCTGAAATATAGATATTGAGTGTTTTGAGGTTATTTCTGCATCTTTTTTGTTATTTGTTACGTCTGTTTTTTGATTTGCTATGATTAATAAGTCTATATCGCTTCCTTTTTGTTCTTCTTTTCTTGATGCAGAACCAAAAAGAACTATTGTATAGATTTCTTTAGGAATATTTTTTAAGAAGTTTCTTAATGGATTTTTTACACCAATGTTTAAATCATTAAATTTTTGCATTGACATTTCTGAGAATTTTAAGGCAAAGAGTTTTTTGTTATTTATTTTATAGAAAGTGTTTGATTTGGTTTTTTCCTGTGCCAAAATGTTGTTTTTTACGAGTTTATTTAATGTGTTTGTTAGTGAGCTGTCTGATAGTTTTGATAATTCCTTTATTTCGTTGAAGTAAAGAGTGTTTTTCTTACTTTCGAAATATGCACTGTAAATCTTATCTTCTGGTTTCATTTTAAGTATTGTCAACGCTCAATATTTATAAATGCTTCTGTTTTTGGAGTGATTACTTCTGTTTTTGGAGTAGTGTTTATCATGCTCTAACCTCAACTAGAACTATTTCCTGCTTACAATCCCAAACAATTCGGAAAGGTTAATTTCCGCAGCCACAACAGGCATCTCCAGGCCCCAGTTCGCAAGGACTGCAGGGCTTATTTCGCCGAAAAAGCCAATCTCCTTCCTGCCGACAAACAAAGCGGCAACCCTGCCGGGGATGAAAGAGCCGTGCTCTGCTTCCTTTATTGCAAATTTTATGCCAAACTGCCTCATGAGGTATTCAACAACCTGCCTTATCTCGGTATAGTCTGCTGCCGAATGGGAAGAAACAACAGCGAGCTTTTCATAATCCCGGATGATGTCGCCTTTCCTTACTGTAACAAGCCCCTGTTCAAACACTCTCTGCGGAAAATCAACGTGCTTGTTGCTGGAAAGCACATCAAGCAGGACAGGAACAATCCATGTCCTGACAACCGAGAAGCTCTCGGACATGAACTGCTCAATCTCAACAGTCCCAAAGTCCTTAATGCCCATCCTTTCGTAAAGCGCTGCCTTGTTTGAGAGAATCTGGCTCATAACCTCCTGATAGCCAAGCCCGATAATTATCTCACGGACCTTGTCAACAAAACCAACAATAGGAAGCTTCTGACCAACAGTGTAGCTCTCAAGCTCCTGCGGCTCTATGTTTCCAAAGCCGTACATAATTGCGATGTCCTCTATAACGTCAAAAGGATGCATGATGTCAGCCCTGTAAGGAGGAATAGTGACCTCATAGTTGCTGAATCCGTACCCGGCACGCTCAAGCAAATCCTTAACCTGCGAATCGCTTAATTCAAGCCCGAGCAGCGCCCTGACATCCTCTTTCCTAATCTTAACCTTCTCTGGCGAAAGGAGCGGGGTTGAAAGCTTCCTCTTTGGATGCATGATGTTTGCAGAACTTATCCTGAAGCCGCGCTCAGACAAGGCATATGCGAATATGTTCGCCACCAGAAGAATGGCTGCCTCGTCAGTGCCTGTAACCTCAAAGAATATGCCAGAATCGCCAACTTCAAGCTTGCCGATGAAATTAGAATTTATAATTGGAGGGAAACTAAGAATCTCGCCTTTGCCATCCACAAGAACCGGATAGCGCTTAAAGCCCTTAAGTATCCATGCGTAATCGCGGCCTTTTGGGTGCTGCTCAAGAATCTGCGCCAAGTTGAGCTTCTTTTCCATGCCCAACGGCACAAAGCTTATTTCTGTTGGAACTGACGTCCTGTAATGGACAGGAAACCTTATCTTCCTGCTTGAGTAAAGCCCTATGGAAACCTTCTGCCTCCTCCTTCCGTAACCAGTATCAAGCTTGTCCTGAAGCTGGATAAGCTGCTTAAGAAGATAATCATCAAGCCTGCCTCCTGAAGCCACAAACCCCGCTATGTACGGCCTCACGCCTGAAACAGACCTGTCAACTATGACATTATAATTCCCTTTCTCCACTTTTATTTCCTGCACTCCCCGCTGAAGCCCGAAAACGCCGCGCAAAAGCCTCGCTACGCCCTCAACGCTCCACAGGTAAGGAAGATTTGTGTCGTCAAGCTCAATGCTCACTTCATCAGTCCTTTTGTCATAGCCCTCAAGCTCACCCTTGCAGTAATGCGCAAGCTCAACAAGAGACTCCGGAGTTATCTTTACTCTCTGCTTCCTGTCAACAAGCTGCTGCAAGTCCTTCAACGAAAAAGATATTGTCGGCATCAAACCACCTTAATATTCCTCAAAAATGACAAGTCATGGCTGAAAAGCTGCCTTATGTCCTTAAGCCCAAGCTTGAACATTGCAACGCGCTCAACACCAATACCCCACGCAATGACAGGCTCCTTAACCCCAAGAGAATGCATCATCTCAGGCCTGAAAATCCCGCTGCCACCAAGCTCAATCCACCCCATCTCAGGATGCTTTGCATACAGGGCTGCAGAGGGCTCGGTGAAAGGGAAATAAGCCGGAGTCACCTTGATTTCGTCAGCCTCGGCAAACTCCTTTGCAAACATCCTGAGCAAGCCAACAAGATGCCTGAAATTAATCCCTTCCCCAACAACAAAGCCGCCAATCTGGTTGAAATCAGCAAGATGAGTTGCGTCAATAACGTCATACCTGAAACACCTCACCATCTGGAAATACTTCCCAGGAACCTTAAGTTCAGGACTTGCAAGCGTCCTTGGCGAAATAGAAGTGTCCTGGCTCCTCAAAACATGCCTGTGAGTGCGCTGAACATCAAACTTGTAACGCCAGCCCCTGCTGCCAGCAACACCTGCTTCGTGGGCAGCCTTAACCTTCATAACTATGTTTTTGGGCAACGACTTTGAATATTTAGGCTCCTTAACATAATACGCCTGATGAATATCACGCGCAGAATGAAACTGGGGCATATAAAGTGCATCCATGTTCCAGAACTCAGTCTCAACAACAGGCCCAGTCATCTCTTTAAAGCCCAGAGCAATAAACTTCTCCCTTACGTCCTCCAGGAAACGCCTGTAGTGCTGCTTCCTGCCGCCGGAAACCTTTGGGACAGACGCCAAAACATCATACCTCCTGAATTCCCTGCCCTTCCACGAGCCAGACTTAAGCATGCCAGAAGTAACTTTGTCAGCAACATCAGACGCTATGCCCCTTGCAAGCACCTCGCTGCCAAGAGATGAAAGCGTTACCTGAACATCCTTAACTGAGGAAACCCTGACAATGTCTTTCCTTAACCTCAGCTCTGACAAAACAGCTTTTTCCGCAGAGCTAAGTGCAGCAACATCAACAGGAAAACTTTTTTTGACAAACGATTCAGCAGCAAAGCCGGAAACGGCAAGACGCCTTCCCTGCTCAGTTATGATGCAAACAAGTTCTTTGTCCTTCCTAATGTCAATTGCCTTGGCTCTTTTCAGGATGCCCAGACAAATATTCAGCTCCTCATCAGAAAGCTTAGCGTCCCTCTTGATAGATGCAACAGAAGCACTGCCAGCCACTTTCAGGGCTTCCAAAAACCTCTTTTCAGGCAGCAATTCCTTGGCATATGTTTTGCCATTAGAGCCAAGCTCAACAACATCCCTAGACGTTTCCTTAGCCTCAACAAGCTCCTTGCTACTGAGCCAAGTCACAGCCCTGCTGACCTCTGTTTCAGAAAGCCCTGACGCTGCAACAAGGCTTCGGACATCATTATGCTTCTCAACAAAAGGCAGAACCTTCCTCTCCAAAGGATGAAGGGAAGAAACCAACCTGCCCAAATCCTTATCCTCGCCCCCGGACATAAACAGCAGGCATAGGAAAAGTGTATTTAAAGGTATCGCACAAAAAATATTTAGCAATTCGCACAAGATTGTTCCATGATTTATGCGAATTGCTATTAGAATTACTCATATATATCAAGTAATCGGAGCAATTCTCTATATCTTTCTTTCATTTCCTCAAACAGCTCCGGATTTCTTTGAAGCTCTCTATACAACACTAATTGCTTATGGTCACGATAAATATTCCTTGCAGATTCAGCAAGGCCACGAACCCCCCTCAAAAGCCAACACCCCTGCATAAACCGTTTCGGCAACAAACAAAGCAGAAACCAGAACCTGAACAGCATATCCAAGCCCTTCCATTTGGGATGGAGGAACATTAAAACCTGCAACCAAGGCATCTATGCCCGCATTCATACCAATCACAGCTTCTTAGCCACGTCGCCTGCGGGCTTCATATCCTGCCAGTTCTGGTTGAACATGCTCTCAAGAGCAGAGGCGAAGAAAGGAGTGCTTGCCCAGATGCCGACATCATAAGTCGGGTGGACATTCTTGTCGTCAAGAACCATAAACATTAGCTCCTTGCCGTCAACAACGCAGAACCTTGCCCCGTTGTCCGTATGGCGAACTTCTGCGACATCAGCAATGTCCTTCAGTGCGTCCTTGGTGTCCTTCGTTATAGGAGCAGCAATCCTAATCTTGACGCCGCGCTTCTTAGCCTTCTCCATAGACGCCTTAAGACCCTCAATCTTCCTCATCAGGCCCTGTGAAGTAGTCATAATAGTAACTGAGTTCACCGCATTCTTTATCATCAGGTCAAGGTGGTTGTAAAGGTTATGCCTTCCCCTCAGGCTTCCTGACAGCTCATTAGGATCAACAAGCTCTATGCCCTGCGTGTGCAAAGACTTAAGCTCGTTAAGCACTTCAGTGTTTCTTAGCTCGTCAAGCCGCTTAACCTTGCGATCAGCCTCGGACTTCATATGCTTCTTAACCCTTTCAACAACCTCTACAGGAGCAATCGCCAAATACTTTATTGGCTTGCCAAACTTCATCACGACAAAGCCCTTCTTCTCCAGGCTCTCAAGAACATCATAGCTCCTTGACCTTGGCACGTTGGCTATGTCAGAAAGCTCCCCTGCCGTTGAAACGCCCCTGGAAAGAAGCGCTGTCCATATCTTGACCTCGTAAAGGTTCAAGGAGAAATATGTTCTCAGCTTGCTCAAAAACTCTTCTTTGACAATCATAATAAGGCCTCCAAAACGTGAAACACTGCTTTTATCTACTACAACCCAGTTAATACTACCAAAACCACATCTACTATTTAAAGTTTGCTTTTTGCCTTTGCAAAGTAGTTCATTCCGAACCAACAAGATTTATAAAGCTGACTTGAGGTTTATACAGGCTATGCGTGAAGAAACGGCGAAAAAGGACTTGACAAAGCTGAAAATACAGCCAAACCTGAAGGACTATGAGGCAGAATACAGCAGATTCAGCTATGAAGCAGCTGAAAAGGAGCTCGAATACTGGGACGGAAAGGTCAACGCCGCCCACAATGCCATAGACAGGCATGCAGAAAGCTGGAGAAAAAACAAGATAGCGCTTCTGTGGGAAGGGGAAAAAGAAACAAAGGAATACACGTTCCTGCAGATGAAGGAAAAAACCAACCAGTTTGCAAACCTGCTCGGGAAGCTGGGAATAAAAAGGGGCGAGCGGGCATTCATATTCCTGCCAAGAGTGCCTGAACTGTACATAAGCTTCATAGGCATACTGAAAACAGGAGCAATAGCGGGCACAATGTTCTCCGCGTTTGGACCTGACGCGATAAAAGACCGGCTAAAGGACAGCGGGGCAAAAATCCTCATAACAAACTCAGAGCTGAAGAAAAGGGTTGAGCAAGTGAGGAGCGAACTTCCTGAGTTGCAGTACGTGATAGTTACAGACTACCCAAGCGACGCCAGCAACAGCAACGACAAAACAGCGGTTGACTACAAGCAGGCTGAAAAGATGCCTACGACATTTAATGTTGAAAGAATGCAGCCTGACGACTACGCGTTCATGCTGTACACATCGGGAACAACAGGAAAGCCGAAAGGAGTTGTCCACTGCCACAAGGCAATACTGCACGAGCACATGACTGCAAAATGGGTGCTGGACATAAAGGACGAGGACGTGTACTGGTGCACCGCAGACCCGGGCTGGGTTACAGGAATAGCGTATGAAATACTCGGAAGCTGGAGCAACGGCGCAACAACAGTAGTTTATGAAGGAAGATTTGACACGGACAAATGGTATGGATTGATAGAAAAGCACAAAGTCAGCGTCTGGTATACAGCACCGACAGCAATAAGAATGCTAATGCAATCTGATGCACACAAAAAGCACGACATGAGCAGCCTAAGGCACCTTTGCAGCGTGGGCGAGCCGCTAAACCCTGAAGCAATAAGATGGGGGCTCAAAGAACTGGGACTTCCATTCCATGACAACTGGTGGCAGACAGAAACAGGAGGAATGCTGATAGCAAACTACCCCTGCCTGGATGTAAAGCTGGGCTCAATGGGAAAGCCATTCCCAAGCATAACTGCAGCAATAGTTGACGACGATGGAAATGTTTTGCCAGTAGGACAGGAAGGAAACCTCGCTATAAAGCCCGGCTGGCCATCAATGATGAAAACGATATGGAACAGGCCTGAGAAATACAGCGAATACTTCAAAGGAAACTGGTACATATCAGGAGACAGGGCATCAATGGATGCTGACGGATACTTCTGGTTCGTCGGAAGGGCAGATGACGTTATAAAGACTGCAGGAGAAAGAGTAGGGCCATTTGAAGTTGAAAGCGCACTGATAGAGCACCCTGCTGTTGCAGAGGCAGGAGTCATAGGAAAGCCAGACCAGATGAGAGGAGAAATAATAAAGGCGTTCATCAAACTCAGGCCAGGCTTCGCCGGTTCGCCGCAACTGGAGAGCGAAATAAAGGAGTTCATAAAGACAAAGCTGGCAGGGCACGCATACCCGAGAGAAATATCGTTTGTTGACACGCTCCCAAAGACAAGAAGCGGCAAGATAATGAGACGGGTTCTTAAAGCAAGGGAGCTGGGGTTGCCTGTGGGGGATTTGTCGACGCTGGAAGAGTACTGAAAAAGTTTTTATATCGGACTTATTAAAGGCAGTGGATAGTTCAGAGCGGCCGCGGACCTACGGATATATTGATACTTCTGTTCATGTCATTGGTGGCTTTCCTAAGCTTAGCGCTGAGGGTACCAAAACATTAAAGGATTTAGTCAGCATAATAGCAAAAAAAGTCTTAAAAATAATTAGTATACTATCGCATTTCATGTCGGTATCTGAATCTGGAAGTAGACTTCAAGCGGTTTTTCCTGACAGCAAGACTATGTCCGATGTGAAAAAATGTCTAAGATCCATAGTGGAGCGTGTAACCCGGATACACGAATACGCCTCGGATCTTCTCAAATTAATAGAAGCTAGCAAAGAAAACGTAGCAATTCATGAGGTGGGGAATATTGTTGTCAGACTTCAGAGAACTTTCCGTATGTGTCCTAGTGATTATAATGACTTGACGCAGTTCTTTTCAGGATATAGAAGCGGAGAACGGTATAGTAACACAAGAGAGTTCAGATAGAATATGCCTACCTTTGAAGGGCTGTTTTTTGATTAACCTTCAAAATGTATTGACTTCTTTATCTCCATCAAAAGAAATATAAACACTCTCCCAGTAACTTCTGGCATGCTTAGAACCCATACGTGCGGCGAGCTGAATTGAAGTAAGTGGTGGTTATTCAAAGTCATCTATACAATTCCTTCGGAATCCTGAACTCCTTGCCTGAGAACACTATCTCTTCACATTCAGATATGGCCTTCTTGCATATGGTCAGCATGTACTCATATTTGCCAGCAACCTCTTCACTCCTGATAGAAGAGCCATATCTCGCATTTTCTCTTTCGTCAACATCTGATTTTTCTCCCTTGCCACTGTAAACCGTTATTCTGTCAATAAACTCGTCAGAATACTCTATAAGACCTCTGTCTTTAGCATGCCTCAGAAAAGCAGCCGTGCACTTCTGACTTCTGCTTTCTATGCCAAATTTAGACAATATGGCAAGAGCACAATAGTAAAGCGTATAAAACCACTCTTCAGGAATCTTATAGTCAAAACCTTTATCCATGTAAAAGCCACAAAGCACCAAGTTCCTCCTTGCCTTGGCAAGATAGTCCTCCGCTTTCTTATCATCAGGCGATACTATAAGCAAACCTTTATGCTTTTTCCCTTTTCCCTCATCATTTCTTGCAGTGGCAAAACAATCCATGACAGTTTCTTCCGGTTTCATTTGTTTGCCACGCTTTCCATAAACTTGATAAATTTTTCCTGCCCAAACAGAACAATTCCTTTCTTTATTGCACCAACAAACGCCATATTCGGCTTTCTGAGTTCCTGCCTCAACTCTGCCGGGGCGAAATTTATTGCGTGTATTTTCTTAATTTGTGTTTTTTGAATGTTCCTGATTGATTCTTCAATTTCCACAAACCTGCTTTTGTTAGAAACCACTCCCAAAACATCAATATCGTTGGCTTCACGCGGCGAATTAATTATGCTCCCATAGAGTACAAGGAAATCCAGCTTATTCCTCAATTCTGCAAAAATATTCAGCCATCTTTGATTTGTCAAGGCATTCTCAGTTAAGCAAAGAGCCAGATTTTTCCACACAAGGGGATTATCCCAATTCAAGCCCATGCTATAAGCGCTTGTCTCTCCATTTCCGATTTTATAAAGAACAATAAGCTTTCCTGACTGCATTCTTTTAATGAGCTTCCATGTCCCCACCCTGCTTAACCCGATTTCCTTTGCCAGAGACGTTACAGTCGGCCTGACAGCAAAGTCTTTCAACAAGGATTCCAAAACCCTTGATACTGACTTACCGTTTTTCATCCAGCCCCTTACTTCAAGTTAATAGTTATTAACTTAACGTTAATAGTATATTTAAAGGTTTTGATTTCAAAAGAAATATAAACACTCTCCCAGTAAATAGAAAACGTATGTCTGATTTTTAGATATGACTCGTAACGATACTGAGCCTTACCTGCACCACGCCCACTATATCTGCACAGATGAGCAAAATCGTGTGTAAATTTTACCGTTTTGATAAAAAAAATGAGCCGAAACTTTTATATATTTAAGCAGCATACCTTCTGTAGCTACTGCATAAAACAAAAATTTACAATAAAAAACCGGGGGCGTTATGGACACGTACGTGGTTGTTATTAGTGAGCCTGAAAGGCAAACCAGCCAAGCTATATGCAGGGCGGGGGATGTAGGTATAAGACACGCCACATTAGATGATGCTTTTGATAGATTCGGCGAACTTTCCGCCCCTTATATGGCAAGAGTAACTAATCTTCTTCCTGAACCAGAACTGCCTCCGGATTACCAAACGGGAGATGTGCCTGTTCTTATGTATAACGGACAAATGAGAAGCGGAGGAGAACTTTGGCGTGATTTAGGAACGCGACTTATAAGACAGAGGTATATAGTCCCTATATTTCAACCGCGCGAAATAATTGAAGTGGTTGGCGATTCACTCGGGCAACTACAAAAAAGGGTGCTTGAGTTGTACGAGGCAAATGGGCTGCGGCTTGGCTATGCGGATGGCAATCTTGGGGTTGAAGAAACGTTCAGGAGAACCCTTGCCGGACAATGGGAAAAACTTGTGGCTTATCGTGCGCTGGCAGAGAAGGATGTACCATGGGCAATAGACTTACTCATGGGATTTCTAAAGCAAAAAGCAGGTGAAAGGTCTCATGCTGCAGTCTGGGCTGCTTATCTTCCATGGGCTCATGCAATAGACGAGGCAGAGCGAAGAGCCTGGGGAAGCGTTGAATCTGCGCGTTTGAGACACACGCCATTCTCTGGTGGAAAGTAATCAGTATCTTACCTAACCCAAAACAGATAAAAAGTGAAGCGACTTTAATAATATTTATAAAGAATTCTCAAAACCATCCCATTATGCTAAGAACCCACACATGCGGCGAGCTGAAGAAGAAGGACATAGGGAAAAAGGCTTCTTTGTGCGGGTGGGCACACTCCAGAAGAGACCATGGCGGAGTCATCTTCGTTGACTTAAGGGATAGGTATGGACTGACACAGATAGTCTTTGACCCTTCACACAGCAAGGAAACGCATGCGGCGGCTGAGAAGATAGGAAGGGAATTCGTTCTTAAAGCAGAAGGAAAAGTAAGGAAAAGAATGGAGGGCATGGTTAACGAGAAGCTGGCAACAGGCGAAATAGAATTGCTTGTTGACAAGCTGGAAATAATAACAGCTGCAAAAACGCCACCCATAGAGATAAATGACGGAGTTGTTGCGAATGATGAGATACGGCTGAAGTACAGATACCTTGACCTGAGAAGGCCTGTGATGCAGAAACATCTTGTCTTCAGGAATGAAGTGACAAAAACAATACGAGAGTACTTTGACAAAAAAGGTTTCATAGAGGTAGAAACGCCGATGCTAATAGCATCAACACCTGAAGGCGCTCGCGACTACGTCGTGCCTTCACGCCTGCACAAAGGCAAATTCTACGCGCTGCCACAAAGCCCGCAGCTGTACAAGCAGATACTCATGATAGCAGGGCTTGACAGATACTTCCAAATCGCACGATGCCTAAGGGACGAGGACTTACGGCAGGACAGGCAGCCTGAGCACACACAGATAGACCTGGAGATGTCGTTCGTTACCAAAGAGGACGTGATGGAAACAGTGGAAGGCATGTACAGGGAAGTGTTCAGGAAATTGATGAAGACAGAACTAAAGAAGTTCCCTGTGATTACTTATGACGAAGCAATGGAGAAGTATGGAACAGACAAGCCAGACCTTAGGATAGAGCTGGAACTGGTGGATGTTACGGAAATAGCGAAAGGCTCAGAATTCAACGTTTTCAAGGAAGCGGAAACAGTCAAATGCCTGCCTGTCCCGAAAGATATAGGGCGCAACGAAATAGACAAGCTCATAGAGTGGGCAAAGGGGCAGGGAGCAAAAGGGCTTGCGTGGATGAAGGTAACAAAGACAGGGCTTGAAAGCTCAATCACAAAATACTTCAACAGCGAGGTGCAGAAAAAGCTCTTGCAGAAGACAAAAGCGAAGAACGGCGTGATTTTCTTTGTTGCAGACAAAAAGACAAAGGCGAACGAAGTCCTTTCCAAACTCAGGGACAAGCTCGGAAAAGACCTTGGCAGGATAAATGAGAAAGAGTTCAGGTTCTGCTGGGTTGTTGACTTCCCAATGTTTGAATGGAAAGATGACGAGCAGAAATGGGACTTCAGCCACAACCCTTTCAGCATGCCAAAGAAAGAGCACATAGCCCTGCTTGAGAAAAGCCCTGAAAAAGTGCACGCAGAGCTTTACGACGCGGTGCTTAACGGAACAGAGCTGGGCTCAGGCGCGATAAGGATAAACAGCCCGGAAATGCAGGAAAAGGTGTTTGGAGTTGTGGGAATGACAAAGGAAAAGGCGGAAAGAAGGTTCGGTTTCCTGCTTGAGGCATACAAGTACGGCGCGCCTGTGCACGGGGGCATGGGGCTTGGGCTTGACAGGCTCGTTGCAATGATGCAGGGCTTCAACGACATAAGGGAAGTAATCGCATTCCCAAAGACAAAGGCGGCAGAGAACCCGATGGACGGGTCGCCTTCAGATATAGATGAGAAGCATATGAGGGAGCTGCATATAACAATTAAGGATAAGCAAACCTGATGCCTATTTTATTTTCAGCCCCTGACAAGCTTTGAATGAAGATCGTTATAGAGCCTGCATGCTTCTTCCCAAGTTGCAGGCCTGTATTTCTGCGCTCTTCTCTCGCCGTAAAGCATACCTGCCTGTTCCTGATTCAATGGAAAGTATCCCCTTTTTTCCCAGACTGTTTTTCCAGATGATAACAGAACTGGGTAACTTCTTTCGAGGTCGGATGGAGTATACGACGGCTTACCGTCACGTCGCCGTATTTGAAGCAATCTACCAGCTTCCTCTTCAGTCATATTGCGTTGAAATAAGTCATTGAGAAAGGGACTTTTATAAGGGTAAAGCCTCTCGTCATAAACAGCTACGCCCATCAGCACTGAAACTTCTGCCGAAGTCAATGACCTCTCGGTGGCATCCTGCCTAAGTTTCTCTAACCTGCTGCGAGGGTCTCTGCCGCGCATGACAAACGCGTTAAATCCTGCTCTTACAAGGTTTCCGAGATTCATTGTCATTCCTCACAGGAGTGGTGACTAAAGCTAAACTGTGGGGTGCCTTGCCTGAAAATATTGCTTCTTTGCCATGGTTAAATAATCGACAACCATCTTTGCCACATCGGGACGAACTCTTTCCACAAGCGATTGTCTATTGACATCAGTTGCAAAACCACCAGAATCTCTTCTATCTTTCATCCACACTCCGCTTAAAAGGAAGCCATCCGATGTGGGTCGTACCTCATGAACCAAATGATAATCCCCCCAGTCATCTGGCGTATAGGTGAATTTGAGCAAGTCCCCCTCACGAACATCCTGAGGAGAAACCGGGGTTAGAAAACTTCCGTGTACACGTACTTCAAGATCTTCTCCAACAACTTCAAATCTTGGAACCCTGGGTCCACGTTTTCCTGACATTGATTCACCCATCATTGGGCAATGATATCCCGTATTTAAACCTTTTGTTTGTCACCACTAATTAATCATCAATAATTGCGAACAAGTTTTATAAACGGCAATTAATTCTCTTTATTAATGCTCATCCACATAGAGCGCGGGAACAGGAAGGAAAACAAAAAGTTTGAAGGCACTGTTGCAGAGCTGCTGTCAGAGCTGAAAATAAACCCTGAAACAGTTCTTGTTGCGAAGAACAACGAGCTTGTGACTGCGGATGACGAGCTTGGCGAAAAGGACGAAGTCAGGATACTATCTGTTATTTCCGGCGGATAAAAAGGACTTGAGCTTTTTTATTGACTCTATCCTGAAAGCCCCGGGCTCTCCGGGCTTCTTCAATTCTGCATAAGTCCTGCTTTTCCCTTTTGGGATGAATATGAAGTCGTTGCCCCAGCCGTTTTTGCCTTTTTCCTTTAATGCTATTTTTCCATCCTCAACACCCAAAAAGCAGATTGGAGCTTTGCCCGGGGCGCAGTACCCTATGGCTGACTTGTAAAGGCACTTCCTGTTTTTTATGCCAGCCATCAGCTTCAGAATGCCGCTGTTGCCTATCCTGCTGGTGATGTATTTGGAAGACGTTCCGGGAAACCCCTTGAGGGCATCAATGAATAGTCCTGAGTCCTCAACAATAACTGTCCTTTTCAGGCGCTCTGCAAGAGCCTTTGCAGCTGTCTTTGAGATTTCGCAGGGGTCATCAGAGCGCAACTCGGGATACTCAATGAACGCAACATCAACAAGGCTGCCAAGGACTGCCTTAAACTCAGCTGCCTTGTTTCTGTTGCTTGTGACAAATACAGGTTTCATTTTTCTATTGAGTGCTTGTCTTTCTGTAGAAATAATAAAGTATAAGCGAGATTGCAGCCATAAAGCCCAGCAAGATGAAAAACGCATATCTGTTGCCGCTCAAAGGAAGATATGCGAGGTTCATGCCATAAATGTTTGTTATAAGTGTGGGGATAGTTATTATCAGGGCAAAAAACGCCACTGCCTTCATAAACTGGTTGAGACGGTTGGCAGTTATTATGGATTGCATATTGAACAGGTTCGTCATCACTTCCCTCTGCACCTTCTCAGTGTCAAGAATCTGCAGGACATCGTTGTACAGCTCTGTGAAATGCCGCCTGTCATCCTCGCCGAAAAGCTTGTAATAGCTCTTCCTCAACTCGTTAAGAACCTCAATGTTAGCTATAAGCGCCTGGTTGAAATAGCTGAGCGCAACGCTTGAATCGTATATGCTCTCTATGTTTTCCTTGGTCCACGCACCCCTGTCCTTGAAAAAATCGAGCTTCACAGAAATCCTGTCAATAAAGTGCAGGAACTCATCATTGATTTTGTCAAGAACATAGAATATGAAATATCCTGACTGCTTCTTGAACAAAAAGCGCCGCTTGTTCTCCAGAAGCGCTGCAGAAAGGTCTGCAAGCACCTTGCACTTCTTCCTCTCAATAGTGACTATCGTGCTGCCCACGGCATAAATGTAAATCGGCAGGGTTATAATCTCGCCATCCTCCACAGTGGGCGCCCTGAAAACAATCTCCAGATGCCTGTTAACGCTTACCTTGCTTCGCTCGTCCTCCTCTACCGACTCCCTGAACTCCTCAACAGGAATCTTCGTTATTTCGGAAAGCGCAGCTATTTCGTCGGTATCCGGGCTTACGCACCTCACCCATACAGTCGCCTTGCCAAAAGCCCCGGCCTCGGAAGACTTGGCAAACTCCACATGGTCAAGCCTCTCAATCCTCTCATTCCTGAGAACAAAAGCGTCTATCATGTGATGAATGAAAACCCGTGATTTTATAAAAAGCTTGCCTTTTCATTTTTATTGAAAAAAATTATATATAGGAGACAACAACCCCCATATTATGGGCTCTCGTGGTTATATAATCCCTGTAGAGCTGGGAAAAGTTCCTTATTTGATGTTTGTAGGGCAGGAACTTCACAGGGCATTGTCGGCAGCTGGAATTGAGCGCATATATTCTTTCCCAGGGAACTATGACTACATTCTTGGAGGGAGTGGGGTCCACATTCTTCTTAAAGGGGATGTGGGGAAGCTTGAGGCAAAAATAGAATGTGATGAAACTGTACGAACTGTACGTTTTGCTGAACATGATATTTTGCTTTCTTTGGACAGAATAATGCGGCTAGAAAACAGCTCGTTTCCTCTTGGCGGAAGACCAAAAGAACGAGTTACTTCTTAGGAGAAGGATTCACAGATTCCCTGTAAGCCTTGAGTGCAGTGTAGTATTCGCCCTCTGCCAAAGTGTCAGGACTTACAAAGTTGAATTTCATCCACCTCGAATCCCTTGAAGTGAATTCAAACGGAGTAATGCCTATGACGTTACTGTCAGGAACCCAGATATTCCTGTACAGGTCAACAAACTGGGAAGGCGAAGCAAGAGAAGTTGTTGACTTGCACTCTGCATCAGCGCACCTGCCCCAGGACGTTTCTGTAATCATCACAGGGACATCAATGCCCTTGTTGCGCAACAGATTCCTTTCATCCTTGTACTTGCTCTGCTCAGGCGGGTAAGGATGAGAACTCCAGACATCAATGTAGTCCTTAAGCTCGGGAGAGAGTGTAAACATCGTGTTTATGAACGCCTCTGTCTGGTAGTTGCCGCCTGAGGTATCGCCAGTGACAGCCAAACCACCATTCATGATGTTTGTTTCCTTCTTCCCATCCTTCATGTCATATTCTCTTATGGCTTTTCCAACAGCAAGAAGGAACTGTGCGTATTCTCCCGGATTTGCCGCGCCGCCCCACTCGCCTGCGAGGTTCGGCTCGTTCCATATCTGCACATAATTTATTTTCAGCCCTGACTTCGCCTCAACAGCGGCTATGAATTCCGCATATTTCTGCGCAACATCCGCGTAATTGTTTGCAGCGTCAGGCTTCTCCCAGCTTCCTCCGGCAGTCCTGCCCTGAAGCCTGAGAACAGGAATAAGGTTGCGCTTGTTTGATTCCTGCATAAACAACGCCCACTTGTCAACATCAGAGCCAAAGCCAACATTAGGAACAAGATTTGTGACGAGCCCGCAGTCACCTGTGAGGTCCCTGACCTTGTCAAGCTGCTTCCCGAACTCTGAAACCTCAAACTCGTTAAGCATTGTGTGCACGCCAAACTTGTTCGGCTTGTCGCACTTTGCAGGAGCCACATTTCCAGGAACAACTGAGCCCGGCTGGCCCGGCTGGCCAGGCTGTGAAACCGGGTCGCACGTCTTTGTGCCGCATCCGCCAACACTGCCGCAGTAATAAACCATGTCACCGACAAGAATAACCCTCAGGCGGTATAATCCATATTTGTCTCCTCCCGGGGCGCTGTCATCCTGCCCTATGCTTAATACGCCGGGCAATGCACCGAAGTAAGTGCCGTGGCCAGTAACCTGAGTGTACTGCATTTTCAGCAGCATAACGAAGTCTCCTGACTCCGGGAAAACCTTTGCGGTTCCGGAACTCTTCACATAGGGGAACTTGTTAGTTGCAGGCGACTTGAGCTCCATGAAGCCGCCTGACAATGTTGCTGTGCCTTCGCCGGCGTCAACAACCCACTTCGCGCTGTCAATGGCGTTTCCATTAAACTCATCAACAAAGAAGTCCTTACCCTGAGCGTCAGTTACTTTCAGCGAGTCAACCTTCATGTAAGTCCAAGTGCCAACAGCTGAAGTTGGCCTCAACGGGTTGCCAAAGTCAACAAGCTTAGGCCTATCATTTGACTGCCTGCTGCCAAGAAGCTTGCCATCCATATAAATTGAATACGTGCCTGCCTTTAACTCTAATTTGTACTCGTGCATATTCAAGTCGTTCTCAGGCTTTTTGCCAGAAGCAAAGCCCTGGCCAGGAGTGCACTTTGCGCCTTCGCAAGTCTGAGTTGAACAGCAGTAGCCTGCGCCATCGCGGTTGTAATCATAAGCAGAACCGCCGCAAGTGCAGCCTGTATGCTTGGCTTCCAGAACAACCTTGTTCTTGTCAGTCGGGCAAGGGCTCTTTGCGCACTTTGCTGATGTGTCACCAACAGAGCCGCCATTGCTTCCCTTCTTTGAATCAACAACAGACCATTTTTCAGTCCATTCAACTGACTCTCCGGGAGATAGTGTTGCATAATCCCAGAATGATTCTGTAAGCCCTCCCCAAAGCTCAACATAGTGCCCGTCGTTTGCCGAATATGTGGAAGATACTATGTTCCCGAGACCGAAGAACTTTAGCCCTTTTGGATTTCCGCTGACAACTGAGCGGCTAATCCCCTCCCCTTTTTCATCACTAATGATTTGTGCCTGACCCTGCTGGAAGAAAAGGCCAAGCCAGCCCTCATTTCTCCAGTTGTCATAGCTGGAAAGGTCAGCAGAGACTGAGCCAACTGAGCCGCCGGGCCAGGCTGTTTTCTGCTTCTCGCAGTTGTTTGAACAGCCCTTGAAGCTTGAAGAGTGGACTGTTGCTGTTCCAGGCGGGAATGATAGTTTTGTCTTTCCTTTGCGCGCATCATTGAGCCCTGCAGGAGCTACCATTGCGTTTATCCAGAACTGAAGCTTCGCTGCAGACGAGTCTGAATTAACAATTTTGGGCGTAATGGTAAAGAAATCGGCATTGGCACCCAGAGAAACTGTTACTGAAGCGTCAACCTTCCCACTTCCACCTGAGCATGATGTATCAATTCCGTTCCTGGAAAGTATAACAGACTGCCCGGAGATTTTGTAGCTCCACTCAGAGTCGTATAATGAGCCGTGCTCCTGATCTGGAAGCGCGAACTCAATGCCGCCATAGGCAACCCATCCTCCGTCAGTCCTGCAATTATTCTTACCCCATGCGGTCTTTTTCGGGGAAGGATTTGCATAAAGCTGGTTGTTCCCAGTGCGCTTGTTCACGAACTCGTAAACCCTACCGCCAAGCTGCGGAATAATGCTTACATAAACTTTGTCATTTTCCAGAATTATCTTCTTGTAGGAATTACCGGAAATGGTTGCTGTTGATTCAGTGATGCGAACGTTACCTGGACTACTGCCTGAACCTGACGAACCTGAAGAGCCTGAAGAACTGGGAACGCCACTCACACCAGACTCAACAACAGAGCCATCCTCGCAGCACACCTTCTTTTCCTTAACTGTGATTTCCCACTCGCCATAATCGCCTTCTTCCTTCTTCTTGTCCTCCAGAACATTGACGTTGGTTGTGCCGCAGATGCAGTTTGCAGTCAGTTCCTTCCCGACCTCGCACTTCTTGTAGGCGCCTGTGCCTGTTATTATGTCTATATGCCCTCTTGCGTAAGAGGCAGCGTCCTTCTTGTTGATTATGTCAAGCTCAAGCTTGTTTGTGCCTGACTTTAATGCGGCTTTCTTTATGGGCTTGTCATCAACATTAACATCCTCGCTGTTAAGCTTTGCCTTGCACTCGTCATTGCAGATTCCTCCGCTTTCAACAGGCCTGAAGTCAATCTTTATCGCATTCTCCGGGGAAACGCAGCTGTTGCCCTTCTCAGCGAGCTTGTAATCAAACGCGCCCTTGCCGCCAACCAAGTCAACAGACTCGTAGCCGTAGTTGTTGGGGGTTGCCAATACCAAACTGCCTTCATTACAATCAACCGCGCACCTGACACCACAAGGGTCATCAGGATCATCCCCACAACATACAGTGTTGCACTTCGGACCGGAGCCGTCTTTAATGCCGTCCTTGTTCTTACTAAGATATTCAGAACTGCTGAGTTTAGGCTTCCAACCTTTTCCTTCGTACTTCGCAATGGCCATGTCTTGGCACTTTTGAACACAAGTATCCGGGTCCTTACAGCCGTCTATGCATGTCGCCCTATCTATATTGTCGTCATCCTTGTCCCAGTCCTTAATTATTACCTTGCCGTTTGGAGTTCCATTCTGCTTCCTTGCGTTTGCGTCATTCCAGCCAGTGCCGCCGCTCAGCTTGAGCTGAACGTGCTTGTCAAGGGCAAAGATGTTTGGCTGCTTTGAGGATTCGTCCCAAGGCGGATTTATTATTGTGGCGGCTTTGTCTGTGCTGTAAACCTGTTCCCTGTAAAGCCAGTCTGTAAATATGACCTGCATGACCTGGTTTGTGGGCTTGCAGTTGAGCAGCACAGCGTAAAATCCATGGTCCTTTACCTTGCCTGTGACTTTCTTTGTTGTCTTGTCAACGCTGCTTTCAACAGAAACCCAGATGTCGTTCTTCTCGTCAAGCCTTGCAAGGGAAAGAAACTCGTGGTTGTAGCCCTTGGGAACATCGTTTTCCTCATACTTTACAGTGAGCATTGCAAATGGGTCGAAAGAGACGTCCTTGATGCTGTAAGCCACGTTGCCGACAACAATCTCGTTTGAGTTGGACTCAAATTTCCTGTCCTCAAGCTTTAGTTCTCCAGAGCCTGCATAAGTCGTTCCCTTGGGCACCTTCAGCTCTGCATCTTTGTCAGTGGAAACCTTTACTATGTCGTCAGAAGCGACAGCGGCGCCTGTTACTGCAACCGCGTCTCCTGTAACAGCAGATAAACTGGCTTTTTCCCCAACAGTGGCAACCCTGCTTAATGAATAATCAAACTCTTCAAACGAATACCTTGCGCCTGAATCCTGAAGCACTATAGGAAATTTCACCTTGACCTGGACTGCCCTGTCATAAATTGATACTTTGGAGCTTACTGGCTTTGTAGAAACGCCTATGCCCTGCTTCATGAAAACCGCAAAATCCGCGCAGTCCGCAAGATTGTGGTTGATGTAATCAGAAATCTGAGCCTGTGAGAACTCCCCCAGACCAAAATAGTTTATGCCATCCTTAACCTGCTTGTCTATGCATGTATTGACGTAGCTCTTCACAGCGGCGTCAGAAACAGACTGGCTGGGGCGCAACGGCTCCTTGCCCTGAAGCGAAACTATGAGGAAACCGAACATGAGAAGAAGGAGAAGCCCAGCTATAATGAATATTGTAATCTGTCCCCTTTTTGGCATGGCACTGCCTTTGCCGCTTTAGTTTAAAAATATTGCCTTTCAGCATCTTCACACAGAGCCAAGTTTCCACAGGAAACGAGGGGGGCATACATAGACAGAAATAAGAGTTAGAGCACAGGAGTATTTATAAAGCAGCGCTTTTTAAAGCTTTAAAAAGGCTTTAAAAAGCGCATTGTGCGCATTTACGCTTTTGAGAGGGGGTGTTTAAATGGTGAAAAGAGACATAAGTGTCGTAAATATAGTTGTAAGCACTTCACTGCAGCATGATGTGCCGCTGGAAAAGCTGGCTGCAACCCTGCCAAACACAGAATACAACCCTGAGCAGTTCCCGGGGCTTGTAATCCGGATAAAGGAGCCGAAGACATCGGCGCTCATATTCAGCAGCGGAAAAGTTGTTTGCACAGGCGCAAGGTCAATGGACAAGGTTGAGGAATCTATAAGGAAGATAATAAAGAGCCTGGAAAAGATAGGCATCAAAATAACGATAAAGCCTGAAATAAAGATACAGAACATAGTCGCTTCTGGAACAGTAGGCATGGACCTCAACCTAAACACGCTGGCAATGAAGCTGCGAAACACAGAATACGAGCCGGAGCAATTCCCCGGGCTTGTGTACAAACTTGTAGATCCCGAGATAAAGGCCACTTTCCTTCTGTTCAGCAACGGAAAAATAGTCTGCACAGGAACAAAAAGCGAGGCAGAAGTTAACAAGGCGCTTGACAAGCTCATAGAAAACCTGAAAAAGATAAAGAAGTAATGATGGCGACTGCAGAAGAGCAGATAAGGAAGTTCCAGGAATTCATAGAAGACCACTACAAGGCCAAGCTTCTTGAAGCGGCAAGCAAAGGGCGAGCTGCGCTTACTGTTGATTTCAATGACCTGACAAAGTTTGACCCAGGACTTGCGGAAGATTTGCTGAACGGCCCGGAAGAAACCCTCAAAGCAGCAGAGCTTGCCTTCAGGCAGATAGACCTCCCGGAAAAGGCAAAAATAAAACTGAGGCTGGCAAACCTCCCTGAAAGCCAGAAAGTACTGATCAGCGAGATAAGGAGCAGCCACATAGGCAAGCTGCTGTACGTGGAAGGGCTTGTAAGAAAGAAAACTGATGTAAGGCCCCAGGTTGTATCGTCAAAATTTGAGTGCCCAAGCTGCGGGCAGATACTGCTCATACTGCAGCTTGACCAGAGCCTGAAAGAGCCGAGCAAGTGCAGCTGCGGAAGAAAGGGTAAATTTCTCCTCGTAAGCAAGGAGCTTGTAGATGCGCAAGGGCTTGTCCTTGAAGAAATCCCGGAAAGCCTTGAAGGGGGCGAGCAGCCAAAGCGCATAAACGTGTTTCTAAAAGAAGACCTTGTGAGCCCCATAAGCGAAAAAAGGACAAACCCGGGCAGCAAAGTAAAGGTTTTCGGAATCCTCAACGAAGTTCCCATAATACTCAGAACAGGAGGCAAAGGAACAAGGTTTGAACTCATGCTTGAGGCAAACAACGTAGAAGCCTCAGAGGAAAACTTCTACAACATCGCCATAAGCAAGGAAGAGGAGCAGAAAATCATTGCGCTGTCACAAGACCCAATGGTATACGAAAAGCTCATAGACTCTATCGCACCATCAATATACGGATACGAAAGAATAAAAGAGGCTCTGGTGCTGCAGCTCCTGGGCGGCGTCCAGAAAAAAAGGAAAGACGGAATCACGACAAGGGGAGATATCCATGTTCTGCTGGTTGGCGATCCAGGCAGTGGAAAAAGTCAGCTGCTCAAAAGAGTCAGCACAATAGCGCCAAAAGGAAGATACGTAAGCGGAAAAGGCGTAAGCGGAGCAGGAATAACCGCCGCGGTTGTAAGAGACGAGCTGCTCGGAGGATGGAGCCTGGAGGCAGGAGCCCTTGTGCTTGCGAACAATGGTGTGTGCTGCACTACGGGGGATGCCGAATTTATTACAGAGGACTATAAAATAATCAAGTTTGAGGAGCTTTTTAAAAACACAAAAAATGATGTGATACATCCAGATTTCGCTGTTCTGGCTTTGAATACTACAAACAACAAAATCGAGCCATTCAAGATAAAAAAGGCGTTTAGAATAAAAAATGATAAAAAGGCATTCCTTATACGCACAAGGACTGGCAGAGAATTGAAGCTGACAGAAGACAACGAGGTTCTAACGTCGGTAAATTCGGAGTTTACGTGGTTGTTGTGCAGGAATATAAAGAAAGGCGATCACATAGCCGTGCCTAGAACTTATCCCTTAGAAGGAAAAGACAATTTTGAAGAGCGGTTTGCATACATATGCGGAGTTATAGCGGCAGATGGGCACGTCAGTATTGACCAGAGGCACGCTAAGACAACCATATATAATACCAACAAAAAGCTTATTGAGTCTATCGCCAAAAAACTTGAAGAAATGGGGGTAACGTACGAGGTAATTACTAAAAAAGACACTTACAGCCTATATAATTCAAGAAAGGATTTTGCACAGAGAGTTATAGAGTTCGGCATACCTTCAGGCAACAAATCCACAAAACAACCCCTAAATAAAAAGCTACTGTCTTATTCAAGCAAAACACTCTGCGCATTCCTGGCCGGAGTTTTTGACGGCGACGGAAGCATAAGGAAGAATCCTGTTGAGGCGACCATAACTACAGGAATAAAGGAGAATGCCAGAGTCTTCCAGCGGATACTGCTGAGGCTCGGTATAATTTCGAGCACAGAACGGTCAACAAACTCATGGCACTGCTCTGTAAGGGGCATGGATGAATTTAATACTTTTGCCAAAAAAATACCGTTCCTCCATCCGGACAAGAAAGCCAAACTGGCCGGCGTATCGGTAAAGGAAGTAAAGAACAGGATTGATGTTCTGCCGAACCATCAGGAGTTTTTCAGGAAGCTACTAAAAAGCAATGCAGGGAAACTGGGGAAGCCCGTCTTCAAATACTTCTGGCACTATGTAAAGACTGGCGTATGCCCGCCAATAAACAGACTGAGAAAGCTAAACCGGCTTGTATGTGATAAGCAACTGGAGCAGAAAACACACAATGACATATTGTGGGACAAAGTCGTATCGGTAACAGAAGTTAATGAAGAATACGTGTATGATTTTACAATGGACGGCACAAATAACTTCGTAGCTAACGACATAGTAATGCACAACTGCATTGACGAGCTGGACAAAATGGAGGACGACGACAGGGATGCGCTGCATGAATCCATGGAGCAGCAAACGCTGTCCATTTCAAAAGCCAACATACAGGCAACCCTTCTCACAAGAACAACTGTGCTTTCTGCAGCAAACCCGAAACACGGAAGGTTCGACCCCTACGGAATACTGTCAGAGCAGCTTGATCTGCCTCCGACACTTATAAACAGGTTTGACCTCATATTCCCTGTCAAGGACGTTCCTGAACCTATCAAAGACGAAAAAATGGCAAGGCACATACTCGCGCTCCACCAGGCGCCTGACATTATGGAAATGGAGATACCAACAACGCTTCTCAAAAAATACTTTGCATACGCAAGGCAAAGAACAGGTCCTGTGCTTACAGACGGCGCCCTTAACGAAATAAAGGACTTCTATGTTCAGATGCGCGGCCTTGGCGCAACAGATGAAAGGATAATAAAGGCAATACCCATATCGGCAAGGCAACTGGAAGCCCTGGTGAGGATGTCTGAGGCGTCGGCAAGGGTTCGCTTGTCAGAAAAAGTCACGAGAAAGGACGCGAGAAGGGCTATAGACCTTCTCACATACTGCCTTGTACAGGTCGGTCTTGACAGGGAAACGGGAAGAATAGACATAGACCGCATATCAACAGGCATACCTGCTTCGCAACGAGACAGAATATACGCGATAAAATCAATAATAACAGAGCTTGAAGGCAAGATTGGGAAAGCAATACCTATAGACGACATAATAAAGACCGCCCTTGACAAAGGCATAAGCGAGCACGACGCAGAAGAAGTTGTGCAGCGCTTAAAACTTTCAGGAGACATATACGAGCCCAGGTCAGGATTTGTGTCAAGGATGTGACAAATGAAAAGGCAAACCGCATACAAGGCAGCAATACGCGACCTGCTGGAAGGAGAAGCCACACAGGACGAGGAATTGCAGACAAGCCAAATACTCATAAGAGGCAAGCCAGCAGGCAGAATAAACGTGGCTGCGACAGTTGTTTCAACAAGCCCGGAAGAGAAAAGCTGCCTTATAGATGACAGCACAGGAACAATAAATGCCATGTTTTTTGAACAGCAGACAGAAACAGGGCTTCCTCAAACCGGGGACGCGGTAATCATAACAGGGAGAATACGGATTTACGGCGGCAACAGGTATGTGTCAGCAGAAACAACAAAAAAGGCTGATGCAAGAGACATGGCGCTGAGAAAACTAGAACTTGAAAAAGAAGCGCTCATTTACAAAAAAGCCCCGCCACAGGCAAAAGCGGAATATGAAGGCGCCGAGGAAATAGTGGTGGAAGAAGCCGACACGAAAGCAATGGCGCTCAGAAACCTGATAAAGGAACTGGACGAAGCCAGCAGCGGCAACGGAGCTGATGAAGAGGAGATAATAAGGAAAAGCAACCTCTCAAACCCGGAAACAATAATAAGGGGACTGATAGAAGCCGGCGAGGTGTTTGAAGTCAGGCCGGGAAAGCTGAAAGTTATGGAATAGCAACACCCCAATCATATGAGCGTGTTAGACTGTTTGCTTAAAGACATCAAGACAGAGGGGATTTACAATCGCCATTATAAAGTAGTGGTAATCGAAAGGTTTATTAATAAGCTGCCTTTTCTGACGGATAGAATGGCAGATGCTGAAGAAACAAAAAGAGTTATTCTTGGACAAATTGGAGAACAAGCACTTAATGCTCTTAGAGAAAGCGGCATCGATGTTGATTCTGCAATTACTAAAATATTGGAAGAACGGGCAAAACAACAGAAAGGGTTAGAAGCGCAAGCGGAATCTGGAGACATCAATAACATGATGACTTCTGAATTGGCATATAAATCAAGTTCGCCTGAAGACGCCTATGGCTTGGAGTTTGCAAGAAGATTAAGAGGCATTGGTTTAACAGATGCGCAGGTTTCAAGTTCATATCACATAGAACAATTAATCTTGTCAGTGGATGGGCAATTAAGCGAGGACAGAAAACAGCCATGGGCAAGAAGATATTTCCTAATGCACGATTCTTCACCCGAAAAACTGCCTAAAAAAGAATTTTTGACTTTATCCGAATTGATTTTAATTACCGATGATGCTAATTCCGCTTTTGTGAGAGATCATGAAGTATTGCCTGAAGACGCTTGGGTTGCAGTTTGCATAGCTGCCTGTTGTGCTGAATACACGGAAGCACGATATGCTTACGAATTTGAAGGGAGAGCTGAAAAACTCGGGTGGTCAAAATCACAAAGGGGGGCATATACTAGAAATGAATGTTTGTTGACTGACAGATTAAAATGGGGAAATGGTGATAGGCCTGCTTGGACTCCTGAAACCTGCGATTTAGGATTATATCAAAAATAAAAACATCCTACTTTTCTATTTTACTTATGCGATTTATTATATGGCAATCACCGAGTAACACGCACATATCAATAGTTTTATATAATAACAAAAACCCATACTGCAAAATGCAATACGAACAGCTCCTGGAAAGGGCAAAGAGCAAGCTCCCTGAAAGCGCACTTGAAACAGCAAGGTTTGAAGTGCCCAAGACAAGGGGGCACATACAGGGCAACAGGACCATAATAAGCAACTTCTACCAGATAGCAGACACAATGAGAAGAGAGCCGGAACACCTGCTGAAATACGTCCTTAAGGAGCTGGCAACACCCGGAGAGCTGAAAAAGGCGGCAGTGATAATAGGAACAAAGGTCTCAGCAACAAGAATAAACGAGAAGCTGCAGCAATACGCAAAGGAATTCGTGCTTTGCAGCGAATGCAAAAAGCCAGACACAAAGCTCATCAGGGAAGACAAGTTCCTGTTCCTGAAATGCTCAGCCTGCGGTGCAAGGCACCCTGTGAAGGTCAGGATATGAAACAAGTCCTTAGGTTGTAATCCATGGTTGATTTAACACTAATACCATACAACGATAAAACACAACTAGATAAGGTGTACGCTGCCATTATAGTTGCCGGAGCAGAAAGATTAAGAAGTCAAGGCGACGATTTCGTTTACCCTGTGAAATTAACGCAACAGCAATTGGATTCTTTAAGACCAATGTACCCGAAACACGCAGATTCTTTGCTGGGGGAGGTGTGGCTGCGGGTTGGAGATGGAAGCGTTGTTGTCAGTGCAACCGTGCATGCTTACGATGCCAAATGCGGCAGATTTAGAACAGGGCCAAACATGTTCCAAAATGAATTAGTGAGTGAAGGGCAAAAAGGAGAAATTGCAGATTTGGCAGAGCGCATAAGAGAGCAACTCAAAGAACGAGGAGGATTGGCAGAGTTGGCAACGCAGGCATAAAATGGCAACAACAGGATTTGCAATGACTATTGCGAAGCATGCAAAGCAAGGCATCAGCATACTTAAGCTTGACAAAAAAGCCCTCAACTCTGTCATCAGGGACAGAAGAACACTGGGCTCTGCAATATTCTTTCTCATAACAAGCGCGCTCATCATAATCCTGACAGGGGCATACCTGGGCCAGCTTAACGAGGACGGGCTTGTCAACCTGACAGTCTCTGTTGCTGTGTCTGTGGCAGTGTACTATGCTGCCGTATTCGCCATGACAAAGCTTATGGGACACAAAAAAGGGTATGGCGCATATTTCAGGGCTTCAGGGCTTGCGTCAATAATAAGCTATGCTGCCGCGCTTGACATCTTCCTGCCATACGGAATAGCAGCCCTTGCTATAAGCGCGTGGAGCCTTGCTGTGGAATACTTCATAATCAAGAATGTTTACAGGATGCAGGCGTGGAAAACTGTACTGATAATCGCAGTTGCCACTGCCGTATTTTTTGTGCCGTATTTTGCTGTGTATGCAAACCCCTGGAAACTTTTTTAAATAAAGTCCCCTGTTTCTGCCGCATGAAAAAAGGGCAGATAACGCTTTTCCTGATCGTCGCCATTTTGCTGCTGTTCGCAGCCGGCGCAACATATTTCTGGTTCGGCAGAGCCCAAGACGGCAATAAAGCAGAGGCTTCTGGTGGCAGCGATGCAGTCAATTTGTATGTGCAGACATGCCTGGAGAAAACCGCCCAAACAGGTGTGGCCACACTGGCAAAGAAGGGCGGGTATTACGACATATTGCAGGTCAGTTACTACAGGCATGGAACGCTTGAAATACCGTACTATTTAGACAAAACCGACAGAACTCCAACGCTAAGAACTCTTGAAAGCGAATTCTCAAAATATGTGGACAATGAACTGCCAAAATGCGCAGACATGAGCGTGTTCAGAAAGCAGGGATTCGGTATAAAGACAGGGTCAGCCACTACAAAAACCACGATTGCCGACGGCAAGATAATTGTTGAGACAAACTACCCGATCACTGCAAGCGCAGGAAACGCCAAATACAGGCTGGAAGAATTCAGCACTGAACTGAAAACAGAATACAAAAGAACGCACGAAATAAGCTCAGAACTGGTTAAAAAAATAATCAAAAACCCTGGGCGCAGAGACCTGACATATTTTTCAAAACTCGGGCAAACAGTAACGGTAATCCCGCAAAACAGCAACATAGATGCCTACGTAATAACTGATTCAGGGTACAATTTCGTCTTTGCGGTGAAAACTAAATGAAAAAGGCAATAATAATCATATTCTTTGCAGCGATTCTCATTTTGCAGACGCTGCAAACCCAGCCTGCAGAAACGCAGCCAGTTAACTTGGGCGCGTCAGGGGACACAAGAGAAGCTTACGACTGCTCCAGATGCATAGCCGGCACAGAAAAATGCACTGCACCATCAAGCGACTATACGGTTATAGTAAACGGGGCAACAGAAGAAAAGCATGATAATGCGCAATGCACACTGGACTGGGACTCGGCGACTTTCGATTTCTCAACGGTTTCAATGGCCGCATTAAACAACAACATAGAAAAGGTGAGTGACGAAGCTTTGAGAAACAATATGCACCTGATAAGCGACCTTGCAGGGCTGACATCACAGGCGGCAAAAGACAGGCTGAGCAAGACATTCAAGGAAAAATACGGCATTGGATTTGGAGTGATAGACACAACAGGCAAAGTAACAATAAATGAGGAGGGCGTTTTAAGCACGAATGGAATCAGAATATCAATGCCTGCATTAAAAAACATTGATGGGCTGAAAGGCATAGAGCTGTACACTATTGCATCAGCCAGCGGAGACATGCACAACGGAATAAGATACAGATACGGAAGCAACAACCAGATTTTTGACATCGTGGGAACATTCAAGTCTGTATCGGCAGATTCAAACGGAAACCTGGTTGTGGACGGATTCAAAGCCAAATTCTCTGAAAAATCCGGCAGGATAGGAATCAATAACGGGTACATAACAACAACAAACGCCTACGTGGCGACAGATAAAGACGAGATATATGGGACGGCCAGCTTTTTCATAAACAGCGACGGAACTATAGACACGGGGAGCCCTGTAACATTGAACCTGGAGAGGACATGGGCGTGCTTTGACAGCAGGACGAAATGCTCCCACAACAACCCGGAGTGGGACCTGATTTTGGGGGATGCGCAAGGAAGGTATGATTTTGACGACTCAAAAATCAGCACGACAAAAATATGCCTTCAATGCCCGAAAGAAAAGCTTGATGAGTTCATATCAGAAATAGAGCAGGGAAACATACAAGGGTATGCGTTCTGGGAGAAAAAGCAGGACTCAAATGGCGACTTTTCTGAAGCTCTGGAAATGCGAGGGAAACTGCTTTCAACATTTAACAACAACTTCATAGAAGGCAACGATATAAACATCAAGTACAGCATAATTGATGATGGAAAATACACCGACATAGATTTCAAGTTTCTTGCTGACACGGGGCAAAGGCAGGACCAAAAGCTGGGAAGAGTCATTGCACACGGGAAATCTCTTGAACTGTACAAGGACGATGATGGGAGCGTGCATATAAATGAGCATAACTATGCCGGAGAAACTGTAATGCCGCTGCATTCCAACGCGTTCATAAAAAACGCAGTGTTCAACGAAAACGACATCAGCCCGTCAACACTGCACTCATATGGCAGCAGACAAATAAAATCAATAGGCGATGATGTATATAGCGCCGATTACAACGCTCTTGACCTGAAAGCAATAGCATACCTGAAACAGAAGAATCCTGATGCTGATGAAAAAACAATCCGGGAAGAATACCTGAAGGTTGTAATAGGGATGGACTATGCGTTTGACAGCACCGGCAAAAAGGCGAAAAGCTATGAAGAGGCTTATTCTTACGGGAACAAAATATACGGCCTCGTAAACAAGGAAGAGAATGAAATGAGGGCTGGCGTGCCTGAGGGCGGAGAAAAAGCCATCATAAGGCAGGAAACCTTCATAACCACGCCTGACGGCATAAATGTTGATGCTGAAAACACCTACGAAATAGGAGCAAACGCCCTGATAACAAGGGCCAACCCAAACTATGAAGAATACCTGAACATGAAGTTTGAGCGGGATGCATGGCAGAGGCATTCAGGCGACGGGGGATTCCAGAGCCTTGGCAAGGAAGGCCAGAAAAAAGCGATTGCGGAAGAGCTCACATATATGAGGCCACTCATTCTGTCAAAGGCAAAATTGAACGAGGTCAGAAACAGAATAGAAGAGATACAGGAGAAAAAGGGGACTGAAGGCGGGATAAAAGAGGCGGGAATGCTTGTGTATGAGAACTGGCTCTACAAAGACGACCTTGCAGCATACTGGCAAAGGCTGAAATACCTTGAAAAAGAGGAAAAAGGAAATGAGGAGGTTGTCCAGCTAATAAGACAGGGAAAAACTCTGTCTGACATACGAGATGAGCATGCTGATTCAGAAAACATACAGCTGGCATTCAGGCAGCCAGAGCTAAAATTCCTTCATAACCAAGAGGCCATACAGTCTGCAATAGCGAACGGGAAGACTGATATTGAAATAGACGGGGCACATTATGACATCTCATCAGAAGACAAAGTAAGGGAACTGGTTATAAGCAACTACATGTCAACAGCGCAGGCACACGAAGGATTGAAAAACTGGGCAGAGGCCAACAATTACTATCTTGCAATGCTGAAGATGACAATGGGCGATGATACTTATAAAACTCTTGAGGGGGCTATAAAAGCCCAGCCTGGCTCAGACTATTTCAAAACTTATTTCCTTTCCAGTTCCGAGTTTACAGAGGGCACATTGCTATACGCATACCCTGATGAAGTAAAAGAACTCATTCGCACGGGGAATATAAACGAAAAACTTCTTCAATCATACGTAGACAATAAAGAAAGAATGGATTTTAAGAGTATTGATATAAGGGGTGTCGCAGAACTAATCCTGCCCAAAGACTATTGGCAAGTTGCCCTTAACCTGCTGCCTGAGGCAAAAGGCACTGTTATTTTAACAAAAGCAACAACAAAAATGGCGCCAAGGCAAGCAACAAAAATCCTGATGAAGGAAAGCGCTCACCTGGCAGCCGTGGCTACAGGATTCGGCTCAAAAGGAGGCATTGATGCTGCACAGTATACATTGGCTTTAGGCAACGGGGAATTGATGGCGTCTGCGCTTGGCAAAATTCAAAGAGAAGGGACATATGGGATATTGGTCCCAACAGAATATATAGAAAGGCCAAGACTGGAGCTGCCTGCGGAGGCATTGAACGTATGCGCCGGGTGCACAGGCGCAGCCCCAACCCTGAAAGATGCAGAGAACCTTGCAAAAAGAATAGCGGACGGAACAGCTACAGAAGAAGACGTTGGTAACTATGCAAAAAGGCTGGTTTCTGCATACAATGCGGGGTTCATTGACGATGCAGGAATTGACGCGCAGGCAAGATTAATTGAAGATGCCAAAATCCGAGCAATCTCTGCAGCAATAGAGGGTACAGGCACAACAAAATCAGACACTGAGGAAATCAGGAAAGCTGCAGAGGACTATGCCACAGGCGCTGCCGGCGCTTATGAATTTGAAAAGGCGCAGCAGCAGCTTATGGAATCCTTTGTGGCAGGAGACATTGACCAGTCACAGTTTGGCGAATTAAAAGCCGTCCTTGAAGATGCAATAATGCGGCGTGCTGAACTGGAAGAAGCCAGGCGCAGAATAAAGAAAGTGTGAGACTAAGCACATACTTAACAACAGCACAAGAAATATATATCCGGCTTATCCACACACGGTTAAAATGAAGGTTGTTGGAATAGATGGGCTTTCTGGCTTGAAGGGCTTTATAGAAGGAGAAACTGTTCTTGTTAACCCTGTTATGCCTGATTTGAGCACGGCAACCGGCCCGCTTGGCTTTTTAGAAGACAGAATTGATGCGGCAATGAGAGCTGCCAGAACAAAAAGACCCAGTATATGCACTCCGCGAGGCATTGGGGCGGCGGCGTTATGCAGTGTCGGCAGAACAGGCTTGGCTGAACGGATGGTTTATGCCCCTGCAGTAAGCAAGTTGAATAGGCAGCGCGGTGCTGTGAGGCGAATGGAAGAAAACGGGTTTGTTTTCGTCTCATACCTCCAAGGGGCATCGGTTCTTCCTTCTTCTGTTGACGATGTCGGATATGTTCGCGTTCCGGATTTGGGGCGTGACACTTCCCACGACCCTTATTATTATCTGGTAAGGTTGTCTCCTTTGGAAGCCAAAGCGTCCCGGGCTGCTTTTCTGCACGAATATCCTGAAAAGACAGTAATAACTACAGGGTATGTTTCGGAACACCCTTTTTTCTATAAGGGACAGGATACTGTCGTGGATGGTTCTTTGTACTTCAGCATTACAAACGGTGTTTGGAGATTGCCTGCACAGATTCACGCATATCGCATGTATGAATCATTCCCAAAAGTGCTGTGTGATTTAACGCGCTCAATGCCGGGCTCAGAGCCAAGACATGCCGAACAACAAGAATTTGTCGGGTTCTTAGCAGAATCAAGGAATATGGGGGCAGAAGTCATTGTGCTGGGAAGAACAAGCAAATTAACAAGAGAGTTGCATGCGGAATTTGTAGGGAACAGAAAAACAGGCGAGGCTTTTTATCTTAGCGTACGACAGGCAGGCGGGCCAAACATTATCCGTGAGGAGAGAGCTGCCTAATTAACCAAACCACTTCCCCAATCCTTCCTGCCTTTCCTTGTCCCTTCCGAAGACCTCCTCAACCCTTTTCCTTGTGAGCTCAAGAGTCTGGATAAGGTAAGGAGAAACCTTGTATTTCATGGCCAGGCTCATTGCAGGGCCAAGATACTTGATGATTGCGCCTTCCGAAACAGTAAAGAGCAGCTTGCCTTTGCAGTCACAAATGCCTGAAAGAGGAGGCCTCCTGAACTTCCTGCTGCACTTTGAGCATCTAAACTGCTGCGTGGAGAACTTCCTCAAATTGCCTTTTATGTCGCGCAGAAGGTGCTTCTCTATAACGAGCCGGGCAACGTCAGAAGCGTCAACAGCCCTGATCTTCTCTGCAAGAACCATCTGGCCCCTAAGCTTCTCCTCCATTGACGGCAATGTCGCGTAAGCAGAATGCCTGTTACCTGAGTTTATGCTGTGCAGCTCATGGGTGAAGCCAAGCCCCTCGTACTCGCCCTGAGTGCCGAGCCTGTGGCCGAGAAGCTCAATCGCCGCAGCATCCCAAGGCAGCTTCTGCTGCAAAGTCGCTTCGTAAAACTCAAGCGGGTAACGCCAGGCAACATCAAACCTGTGCACCATGTCGTCAACCTCTGCAGGAACAAGCTTGGCAGTAAGAACAAGCGGGGCATCCATTGTCTTCGCGCCGCGCTTGTCAGGAAGGAACTGGCGGGAGAAATTAAGAAGCCCATCCATAAGAAGCATCACGCAGGCCTCGTCGCCGTCTGCGTCGCGCCTCATTGCCGCATGGAATAAAGGGTGCGCAAGAAGCGTTCGGGTTTGTGAGAAGCCAATAATCCTGCCAACTATGCCTGAGGATGTGTGCGGGGCGAGCCCTATAACCAACTGCCCGGCGAGCTCTGATTTTGACTGCAGCCTGTAAAAAGGCTTCTCTCCATAAAACAATGAAAGCTCGTCATCAATAAATTTGGAAACCCTGAAAAGCACTTCATCCGCGCTTTCATCACCAAAACCAGCGGGCAATATCACGTCCTGAGGCTTCAGCTCAAGAAGCTGCTCGCTTCCGGTTAGGGGGATGCCGTTCACATCCTGTTCGTAGCCGATCTCAATAAGCCTCCTGACAGGCGTCATTATCTCTGAAGGCTTGAAATGCGTCAAGGGAAGCTCTGTCATGTCATACCTTATTGTGCCGTCCTTGTTAACGCAAAGGTCATGCATTGCCCGCAGTATTCCCTTGGCCAGGTTTTCAGGAATGTGGTCCTTGTTGGACGTGCCCCTGACTCCTTTGACCAGCTCAGGATAAGACTTGACTCCCAGCTTTCTAAGAGCTGAGTCAAGATAATAAGACAGGCCTATTTGCGACTTCCTGTACCTTCGCGCGCTGCCGTGCATGCACGACTGCTTTTCAATAACGCCGCAACTTATGCAGAAATACATGGCTTTTGCTTTGGTGCCGCAGGACGGGCACAGGGAATAAATTGATTCCTTGCTGCATTTTCCGCAGAAATTAACAGGGAAATCAGCTGTAACCCTGCCCTCAGACAAGGCTTCCTGTATGCTCCTGAGCCTGCCACCCTCGTTACCCACAGGGAAAAGGGAGTGTGGGGAACCGGTTAATGCGCGCATCTTTGCCTTTTCAGGCCTTCCCATCCTCGCGCCAATGAAAGTGCCTGACTTATCCCTGACCTTAACAGGGGAAACTGCGTTGATGATTTCAAGAGCGCCATTGCCTTTCTCAACAAGCTCAACAACCCTTGCTATTGAGAAATCCTCAAGACGAAGTACCTCTATAAGTGCCTCTGCGTCATGGCCAGAAATGACAACATACTCGCTGCCGACAACCGCGTGGGGGATGCCGACAAGCTCAAGATAGCGCTTGCTCTTAGACAAAGGAAGAACAATCTTAACCTGGCCATCATTCCTTATGTTTCCCTTTGAAAGCCAGTCAGAAAGCTCAAGAAGCTCCTGCCCTGAAATCGTGCTCCAATAAAACGTGTATAGAGGGTGAAATGGCACGCCCAGTTTTTGTGACAGCCTCAACGCCGTGCTGAAATCAGGCTTCACAACAAACGGGCTGCTCAGAATCGCCTGAAGCTCTTCAACAGAAACATCCACGTGCTCTGAAAGCTTTTCCAAGTCAAGATTCCCAAACAAGTCAACCGTTGCCTTTTCGACCTCCTGAACATACCATTCGTCACAATAGCCTGCAGGAACCAAAGGCTTTGCCCTATCGAAAAAATCCCCATAGCTAATCAAAATGTCGCCCAAAAACAGTATTTCGGATATCTCATCAAGATGGCGCCTGGCTACGGCTTCTGTGTCAAGCCTGACTACACTCCCGTCTAAAAGCCTCACTATCGGCCCATCAATGCTGTCTGCAGGAGTTATTGCAGCCGCCTTACCAGGCCTCTCAACCTTAAGCTGCGTCCCTGTCGCTATATAGTTGTTCAGCACAACCATGGTTGCAGGACTTATGCCTGCTGCAGAAAAGCCGCTCATTCTCGTCTTGCCATATCTTAGCCTGAATCCGCCCGGCCTCAAAGGATACGTAAGCACAGGCCTTCCGGCAACCAAATCAGATATGAACGTAAAGTCAGGAACAAGCCCGTGCCTTTTAGGCCCTGAATCGTCATGCTTTCTTAAAGACATGAAACCTGAAAGGAAACTCCAGTCCAGGCCAAAATCCTTTCCCCACACCCTCAACTCCTTCCACAACTTAGGTGCCTTGAAAGCGAGCATGGAAAGAACCAAGCAAACTCCTGAACGCACTCTATTGGTATCAACCCTTGGCAAATCCTTGTAATTGCTCACCTCAATTTTCTCTGTCGGATCACCATCAATCTCAACAGGAAGATTCCTCACCAAAAAAGTTATTTCAGCCTCGCTTGGCTTGTACTGAAGGTTGGTAACGCGCTCATGATAGTCATAAAGCTCTGTGAAGAACCTCTGTACTTCAATATCGGTAGGGTCATAAGCGCCAAACCCCATTGTTTTTCTTATGTAGTCCGTAATTATCAGGCAAACGCCTACAGCAGTTCCCCCAGCCCCCCTTACAGGGCCTGCAAACGAAGGCGCAAGGTACTCTGTTCCATCACGGCGTTTTTTTATCTTCAGTTCAACAAAGCCGTCAAGCGGCGCAGAAACTATGCCTGCGGTGTGATAGGCGAAGCCAGTCCTTATGCCTGTTTCCATCGCCTCCTTCAAACCTGAAAATTTGCAGAACTTTTCCCTGGCAACTTCTTCTGCAATAATAAGCGACACAGGCCACGCCAATGCGCCATACTTCTTTTCCAGTTGTTCTATCCTTTTTGTAACACCTGAGCCGGCGATTTGCGGCGCAACAGAAGAAACAAGCCATTCAACGCGCTCAGCCATGTTCCTGGCAAGCGGTATGTCAACCTTTTCCTCAGGGTCGTATCCTTTTTTCCTTGCTGCATTGGCTACAGAGTAAGCTTGTTTCAGTTCCGACTGAATTGACCTGAAGTATTCCTCCATATGCACCGAAATTATCGATACCTGTACATTGAATCAATAAACCGCTTAAGACTTGACCTGACTCTTTTATCATGACCCGAATAAAGACACGCATAGGTGAGCATAACGTCCACAGTTTCCCTTGCGAGATCATAAGTTCCCTTTTTAAGCGCCCACTTTCTTGGCTTCATCCGGTCATTAACCCCCTCCATAAAGACTTTCCTGACCTTAAGGCGGTTTGACTTGCAGTAATAGTTCAGCACGCTTTCCAGCCCATAATAATTTGCAAGCGGATTCCTGATTGCAACCCTTAAATGGTGTGTGGCAATAGCCCGTTCTCCACCTATCAGAGGAAGAACGCTTCTCATCAAAACCTTTGCCAACGCAGACTTCTTGTCGCGAAGCCCAACGCACATAGCCACCTTCCCACTCGCAACAGGGACAAGGACAATTTTTACATGGGCAGGCTGCAAGCCAATAAGGTCGGCGTCGCACAAAAACGTTACAGGAGCTTTTACATAACGAAGTGCCAGCCTTACAGCGTTGCCCTTCCCAATTCTCTTTTTAACGTGCACGAACTTAATACAGCTGCGCGATTTAGCAATACTGCGAATTATTTCCCTGCTTTTGTCGCTGCCATCATCAACAACAATCACTCTCCTGAAAAAGCCTGAATCCGCAAGCGTTTTCACAACTTTCCCTATTGTTGAGGCTTCATTATGCGCAGGAACGATTGCGTCTGCCAAATCCCGATAAGGCCTTTTCATGCCTGCCCCCTGAAGTTAAGTATCTTCGCCTCCCTTGTCTTAAGGTTAACTATCGGCACCCTGGCAGGCTGAGGGTTGTGGCCTAAACGCTCCTGAAAAGAGGTTTTGGCCTGCCAGCAGGAACTGCTTATCAGGGTCACATGCCTGTAATTTGAAACAGACGCCCGGTGTATGTGACCTGTTGCGAAAATATCAGGAACATTGCTGATGACAAGGTTATCAGTAGCGTCAGGAAGATAAAGCGTGGATGAATGCGAAGGCGCAAGGTGCCTTCTTTGAAGCAGGAACTTCATTATCAAATCCGCCCGGTCATAGCCTCCTTTTGCCCTTATGCTGTCAACATTAGCAACATAATAATCAAAGCTGTAGCCATGATAAAGGAGAACTCCTATGCCCGGAAACCCGGGCGAGCGGTCAATGTTGACAAAAGCGGGGTTTGAGACGGGATAAATATTGGGCAGCTTAAGAAGAGGTGAAGCTATCTCGCCGTAAAAAGCCGGCTGGGGCTCAGATATGCGCATTGCGTCATGGTTACCTGGGGCGATTATTATCTTCTTGTCCGCAGGTATCCTTGACAAAAGCTCTGCACACTGCGCATACTGCTCATAAACGTCCTTAATCTCCAGCTCCTTTTCCTGATCCGGGTATATGCCGCCCCCATCAACAACGTCGCCAGCTATCAACACATACTTCACTTTCCCCGCAACCTCACGCTGCTCAGCGCTCCCAATCATGCCGTTAATCCACTTAAGGAAGCGTGCGAAATCGTCGTAAAGAAAATTGGCAGAGCCAACATGAAGGTCGGAAAGGAATATTGCGTAGCCCTCATCAGGGCTTTTTTTAACGTCCTTCATCGGAATTTCCGGGAGAAGAATCCTGCTGGCGAAAACAGCGCCTTTGCTTGTGCCAGTTACGCCTATCACCTCATCAAGAACACAGTCTTTTGCCGCGATAAAAGCGTTCTGGTTGCTCTTGCTTGCCAGCACCCTGACAGTTCCTGTCTGGTCCTCTACAGTAAGCATGATGTTGCCGTTCTTCGTCACCTGCTTGTCTGCAATCATGCCAATAACCGCAACGTTCTCTCTCTCATTCGCAAACTTCAGCCTGCTTATAGTCGTAATGCCATGCATCTCAGGCCTGCTTGCCAGCAACCGCTCAATCTGCCTGAAGCGTGAATTAAAGTATGCGACAAAGTCCTGGCACTCCCTCTTCTTCGGCAATGCGCTGTACGAAAAGACAACATCAATGTTCGCATTGCCCTGCTCCCGCATTCCATGCGCCGGGAGCTGCGGCTGCTGAGGACTTGCAAATATCTCTGCCATCGCCTCTTTGGCAACCAAATCAATGTTGCCAGAACCATCAGGCCCGAACTCCTTAATCTTTGAAAGCATCTCGGGAGTCACAAGGATGTTCCTGTCCAAAAGCATGGCAACAGCCCTCTTCTTGTAGTCGTCCATTTTACAGTGAAAGCGCTTCCTCGAGTATCCGCTTCATTCGTGGAAGGGAAGATGAAGGAACAGACAAGGCTATCTCCCTTGTTCGGCCATACCTTCCCTTTGATATGACCTTTACGCTGATTATGCCCAGCATGTCAAGCTCTGCAAGAATGTCTGAAACCCTTCTCTGAGTCAGCGGCCTCATCCCAACCCTTTCGCAGACTGCCTTGTAAAGCTCATATACATCGCCTGTAAATACCAACCCCTGCTTCTTCATGCTTATCGAAACCACAGCGTAAAGAGTTGCCTGTGACTGCCTGGGCTGAGATGTAAGTATTGCCATAAGCCGGTCTCTCTCAATTTTTCCATCAGCGGTGTCTATGTGCTTAATCAGCACCTTGTCAAAATTGTTTCTTTCTGATATCTCCCCGGCAACACGCAAAAGCTCCAAGCAGCGCCTTGCATCTCCATGCTCCCGGGCAGCATATGCCGCGCATTTCTCAAGAACACCTTCCTCAAGAACACCTGCTTCAAAAGCCTCCTTTGCCCTGTGCGACAGAATGTCCTGGAGCTGGATTGCGTTGTAAGGTGGGAAGATTATTTCCTCTTCTGAAAGGGAAGACTTTACCCTTGGGTCAAGTGCGTCAAGGAAAACGAGGTCGTTGGATATGCCCACAATGGAAACTTTTGCTGACTGCAGCTCGTCATTTATACGGGTAAGGTTATAGAGGATTTCATCACCGGCCTTCTTCACAAGCTCGTCTATTTCGTCAAGAAGGAGAACTGTAACGCCCCGGGCAGAATCTACAGCGCTGTGAAAAACCTTGTAAACCTCATCTGTTGGAAGCCCTGTCGGCGGGATTGCCTTGCCGAACTCCCTTGCCAGCTGGGCTATGAGCCTGTATTCTGTATCGGATATTTTCTTAAGCTTGCAGTTAAGGTACAATATGCTGACAGGAATGCTCTTTTCAACAGCCTGCTTGCGCAGTTCCCGGGCAACGTACCTTACTGTAAGCGTCTTGCCAGAACCTGCCTTGCCGTAAACAAAAAGGTTGGAGGGCTTGTCGCCACGCAACGATGGGGCGATTATGCCTGCTATGGCGGCAATCTCAGTGTCCCTGTGGAAAATCGCGTCAGGGGTGTGCGCCGACTGAAGCACGGCTTTGTTCTTAAACAAGGGCTTCGCTTTAATATAACTGTCAAAAAAACTACCAAGCCCCTTTTGCTCCATAAAATCACCCCGCAACGCAAAACACTGCCGTGATCTCACACATCCGCGCACACCCTCACACACTGAGACCTACGTTTCCACTGGAGATTTCGGCAGAGATTTTTGTGGTTGGTTTTTTACTGAAGACACCAACTAAACTCTTTGTTACTATACGTAGGTATAAAAAATGTTTGCTTTGTATGTATAGTTATATACTATTAATAGTTGTTTTCTATATTGTAATTATTATGATTTTGTGTTTTACGGGTTTATCCTCTATTGAAATTGTTGTTTAGCTTTTTATGATTCTGTTTTGTTTTTGGTTGCTTAAAAGGCCATATTTTCCACGATGGTTCGTGACCACCAGAATAACAGTTCCATAGGAAATGATGGGGTTGGAGGTGTTACGTTCACAAATAAGCAAACAAGCAAAGCCACCCAAGTACAACGGAGTTATACTATTTGCGAGTGGTAAAAACCACAACCTTTTTAAACTCCGGATAATACCCACCAAATATGCTTATTCAAAAAGACTTTTTGCCGCAACTCAAGGCGTTCGGCCTAAACAGCTACGAGTCAAGGCTGTGGACAGCGCTCCTGTCAAAAGGCACAGCAACAGCGGGAGAGCTTTCAGACATAGCCAATGTTCCAAGGTCAAGGGCTTACGACGTGCTTGAAAGCCTTGAAAGGAAAGGGTTCATAATAATGAAGCTCGGCAAACCGATAAAATACGTTGCACTTTCTCCAGAAGCAGTGTTTGAAAGGGTAAAGAAGAAAGTTGTTGAGGACGCTGAAGAAAAGACCAGCATGCTGAACAAGCTCAAAGGAACAGAGCTTCTCACAGAGCTAAAGCTGCTTCACAAGTCAAGCATGAACACAACAGAGCCCTTTGACATGTCAGGCAGCATAAAAGGCAGGAAAAACATTTATAGCCACATGGAAAGCCTGATAAAGGAAGCTACAAAATCAGTAACGATAATGACCAGCATGGAAGGGCTGCTGAGGAAAAAGGCAGCTTTATCAAAAGTGCTGAAAAAGGCAAAGGACAGGGGGGTAAAAGTCATAATAGCCGCGCCACTAAGCAATATGAGCAGCATTTCCCAGGAATCAAAGAGCGCCATAAGCGAGATGAAAGAAATATGCGAGCTAAGAAACGCCAGCGTAAAGGCAAGGTTCTGCATAATAGACTCAAACAACCTCGTGTTCATGATGGCTGATGACAAGGAATCAAACCCCGACTTTGACACAGGCATATGGGTAACAACTCCATTCTTCACCTCAGCATTTGAGAAGATGTTTGAGGCGGCAACGCAAAACATAAAAATGAAGTAAGGTTAGTGGTTGAAAAATGACAACTTTCAGTCTGGACGAAATTGCGGTAGAATTACGAGCAGACCCCGCAGCCCGATACGCACAAACTTTAGGAATGCTTAGCGCACACTATGCCCCTGCCCGACCACCACAAGAAGCCATAGAGCTGATGTGCGAAGCAATCGAGGCTGCCAAAACCGACTTACGCGCAAGAATTGTAGAGGGCGGTAAAGCCACAGGCACCCCTCCCAGTATAGGTACGCTTGAAAAATTCAGAGCGTTGTTAATCTGTTATGATTCCTTTGCAACAGGAATAAGGGCTGCAGGAACAGTAACGCCTGAAAGTCTCGCAGTTCTTGGCCCGGAGATGGTTGATATTGCTGGAGGAGCAATAAGACAACCAGAATATGCAGTAGCTGCGCTTAGGCAAGTTAGCGACTTTTTAATAGGGCTTAAAGCTCAGCCAGCATACCAGCCCTGACTTTAACAGGAGTTTCATGACACGATCGCAATAGGAGTGGACAATGGTACAAGCACAGTTAGATGTATACCGTTTGCAAAAACCAGACTCACCCGCTCTATACATTATCGGAAGAGCTAATTCTGATACGCCATTTAGTGATTTACGGGTTATTACCGGGAAAGATTCTGCCAGCGTTTTAATAGGCCCCCTTGTCGAAAGAGATTCTCACAGGTGTGAACTCTCCATTCCTAAACGAAATGGAGGCTTTTCACGGTTACACCATCTAACCCTCGAATACGATTATCCGGAGCTTGAGCAGGTTTCACACGGCACATTTCACCCGGTAGAAAGATTTATTGCGGCAAAAGAGCTTATGGAACGATTACTTGGAGTGCCAATTGCCAAATTCCACGAAGGACCCAGTACACTTTATGCTTCTCTGATAGCGCATGGAGCCAAGGCTGCGGATTATCAGGCTCCTTACTGGGATAGAATGAGGCATTTTGAGGTTTCTTTAGGCGGTCTGGCTCGGTTTGTAGACAGGAATTACGAAATGCTAAGCGCTGCACTGAGACCGCAGCCATAGAAACAAAGCCTTTTTCTCATAGACACAATCAGGCTTTGGCTATAAAGTGGCTATAAACTCACCAGTTATCTCATCTCTCAGGGAAGAGAACATCCAACAAATTTCCACCAAGAAAAGCCATAAATATAGTTGTCAAAATTAATCCGAGAATCCAATTAACCCCGAAAAACAAGTTTCCTAAATAGTAACCCAAACCGACAGTGCATGCAAATAGGAATGCTTTAATCCATCTATTCACAGTCCATAATCGTTTCCAATAATTTTGTTCAACCAGTTTTCTTTTCTTTGGCATTTTTAATCTCCATCCTCTCAGTTCAACGTAACCTGTTATATTACCTCTAGGAATCCTTTTCTTAGGTCGTATTTTAATAATGTTTCGCTGAGTACGGCAGTGTGTAAGAACTCTACCAGTCTTTAGGTTCAATACCTAATTATATATTTGTATACGGCAATATGCAAATGAATTTATACTAAGTAGTGCCTATCAGCGTATGATGGCGTACATAAGAAAAAAGAAGATAAAAGGCAAAACTTACTATTACATCGTAGAAGCTGTAAGAGAAAAAGATAAGGTAAAACAAAAAGTAATAAGGTATGTTGGCACTATGGAAACACTAATGAAGAAGTTAGATATTGCCGATAAAATTCTCAAGAAAAAGACCTAATTCTTACACACTGCCAGACCAATCAAAACCTTTTTATATAACCAGCCCTAAAATTGCTTTGTATTCATACCTTATTCGTGTCAAAAAAGAGGTGAGATGTTTGGCTGCGGACATGCAGGTTGTAATCCTATCGGTAATCATCGGCACTCTTGCCGCTATTGTCTATTCTTTAAGGATACTTGTGCTCATGGAGCGCAGGATGGCAAGGATAGACGACAACATCCTCCGCATAACAAAGCGCATAGTCAGGGAGGAATTCAAGATAGAGGCAGAGGAGAAGAAGATAGAGTCTGCCCTTGGAAGAAGGAGAAGATAGTTTGTAGTTCTTAGTTCGTAGTTTGTGGTTTGTAGTTTTTGGGTGGTTGGCAAGAAGTTTATATCTACAAGATTTTATCGCCTGCAACCTCATCAATAATTAAGCCCTTATTCTTCACAAGCTCCTCAGAAACAGCAAGGTGTTTGCCCGAGTCATGCAGGTCTTCAAGAGCCACAAAATACCATTCTGCATCATGCCGGAATGCAACCCACGGCTCAGCGTTGAGCATCCTTGCGAATTGTAATAACTCGCTAATCTGCTTCTTGGTCATGTAGCGCGTATCATCAGAACTGGACTTACACTCTATTGCAAGCCGCCTTAACCCATTGCCTGCAATCACATCAGGGCTTGGATACTTTGTAGAGCCACTCCCGGCAACGCGCACAGCAAACCAGCCCCTGGCCCAAAGAAGATGAATCAGCTCGCGCTCTGCTGAAGTGCCTTTTGCCTTTGTGTTTATGCTGCTGCTCATGCCTCTGCCATTGGAACCCCAGATTTATAATCTTTGCCTTCGCTTCCCTGCGGCTGTGGACCGAAGGAAAGCAGTGGGATGAAAACCCTGTTAAGTTCGGCAGCATAGCTTTCCCGGGGCTTTGAAGCGTCCATTCTGAAAACGCGCCAATATGGAATCCTGAACTCAACAGGTTCTGCCTCTACGCATTCATCCCAGTTTGCAAGCCATTCAAGATCGCGAGGCAGCCCGCGCTCCTGCATCCTCTTTTTAAGCTCGCCTTCATCAATTGTTACCTGGACTATTCTGAGCTCTGCGCTGTACAGGCTACAGCGTAACTCAAGGTTATCCCTCACCCACGCAAGAGAAACTATCTCCTTCCTGAACGCTGAGCTGACAACAGCGCTTCTTCCGTTGCCCAGGGCATACTCGATTCCTTCCCAAAGCTTCCTGTAAACATCATCTCTCACAGCAGCATATCCTTCTGTGCGCCTTTCAGGCGTATGCCTGTCTGCAAGCTCGTCCTTGTTGAGGTGCACAGCTCCATCGCCAATAATGTTTGCTGCAATGTATTCTGCAACTGTGCTGCCGCCTGCTCCTGGCGGCGATACAACAACTGTAAGAAATGCCATTTGCTTACACCCTTATTCTCATGAAGTCTTTGGCGCACACTACATTGTCAAAAACAGTCCTTGCACCATCCTCCACTTCATGCACGCTTTTGTAGCGCTGCGAGAAATGAGTCAGCACAAGCTTCTTTACATTTGCCTTGTTTGCAATAAGGCCTGCCTGTTTTGAAGTCAGGTGCCTGTATGCCTCGGCTTTTTCCTCCAGATCCTCTGCATATGTTGCCTCGCAGATAAGCAAGTCAGCATCTTTTGCCAGCTCAATAGCGTTATTGCACAAGCCTGTGTCTGTGATGTAGGCGAGTTTCGTGCCCTTGCTTAGATGTGAAACGTCATCAGGAACGATTGATTTTCCTTTCCACGTTACAGTTTTTCCTTCCTGAAGCTCGCCAAGCAAAGGACCTTCAGGCAAGCCAAGCTTCCTGACAGAATCCATTTGTATCTTCCTCTTATCCTTTTCAACTATGGCAAAGCCAAGGCACTCGGTCGTGTGCTCCAAAGGCAAAGCCTCAAGACTGAAGCCAGATCCCTCAAAAAACACGCGCTTGTCGATGTCGGTAACTTCCATATCAATAGTCTCCTCAAAGACAAACGCCTTCTTCATAAATTCAAACCTTTCCGCAGTGCCCTCAGGGCCATAAACCCTCAGCTTGCCTGTGTATCCAAGTGAGCCGAGCGTCTGCACAACGCCAGGCAGACCAAGGACGTGGTCTCCGTGCCAATGCGTAATGAGGATTTTTGTAAGCTTAGTCAGGCTTATGCCCGTAATCTTCAACTGCCTCTGGATGCCCTCGCCGCAGTCAAGCAGAATGCCTTCAGAGCCGTAGCTCACAAAAACACCAGACTGGTTCCTGTCCTTAGTAGGAACCATTGAGCTTGTGCCCAAAAAAACGACTTCCATAAGCAATGTTAACAGGCAATATTATTTAAGGGTTTGCACAACATTGCAAGCGCTACCTGTTAACTCTCACGCGGGCGTAGCCAGAAGAAATCGCAAGCTTCTCAAGCAGAGAGACATCAATAGGCAAATCAGGACACACAACTCCTATTTGAAAGTTGCCTGTCTCAGCCCAAACACCTGTACTGCTGCCGTTTGTATAATCAGGGACCAACACGGCCACGCTGTGACCAAAGAATCCTTTTGTCCAAATTTCTAAAGCCGGTAAAGCGTTAACCAATCCATCAACGGGTTGGGGGAAAGGCACATAAATTAGCCGTGCTTCAGCCTTTTTTTGGTCCAAAGCGCCCTGTAACCCCCTTTCAATATACAGAAGCCTTTCTGAAGGTGGAACTGCCACAATGCTGACTTTCACTCCAGTGTCAGCACCACTATTATGAGTGTTATGAGTGTATTGCAGTATAAGACCGATTAGCCCTCCAAAGACGCCTGCCGTAGATTTGCCCATTAAAACAGCTAATATTGATTTCTTTTTATTTTTAATGGAACGGCCATTGCACAAAGCTTTTAAACATGCTTTTTACACGAAGCCTCATGACAAAAGAAATCGTGAACGCCCACTTGTCCAATGAGCGCGTCGTGACAGAAAACACAGATGCTGCCAGGGAACTCTACAATCAGGGAAGGTATGGGAAGCTCACAAAGGACAACGCGGTGCAGCTGTCTATGATAGAGGCGCATTACCTTCTGGAGAAGCAGCGCATAGCTGTGCTTGACAAAAGAGGGAAAGAAGTAAAGCCTGAAACATTCATGAAAAAGGCAACAAGGACTGAGCCAAGCTTCTGGATAAGATACTCTGTTTACAGGGACGTAAGGGACAGGGGCTACATAATAAAGACCGCGCTCAAGTTCGGGGCAGACTTCAGGATTTATGACAGAGGAGTCAAACCAGGCGAAGATCACGCAAAGTGGATAGTCTACCCTGTCCACGAGGCAGAGCACCTGACATGGTATGAGTTCGCAGCGAAGAACAGGGTAGCTCACTCAACAAAAAAGCGGCTTCTGATAGCGGTTGTTGATGATGAAGGGGACGTGAGCTACTGGGAGTGCAGGTGGCTTAGACCGTGACAAGATTTATAAAACTACGAGCATTTATGGCGAAATATCAATATGCTTTTACCATTCACCTGTTAACAATGCTCCATGACAACAAACTATATATAATTTAACAGGTTCTTTGCTTTCATGGAGCAGGAAAAAATTCTCGGGCTGATAAAAGAAAGAGGGCCTATAGTCCCTTCCCAGATAGCAAAAGACCTCGGCACAAACATACTTCTTTCATCAGCAATACTTTCAGAGCTGGCATCAAGGAAGCTCATAAGCATCTCGCACGTGAAGGTTGGCGGCTCTCCATTGTATTATATGGCTGGGCAGGAAGAGAAGCTGCAGGAATACATGGACAGGCTCCACGAGAAGGAAAAAGCGGCGTGTGAGATGCTGCGGGACCAAAAAGTCTTAAGGGATTCGGCGCTTGACCCTGTGGCAAGGGTTGCCTTACGGCAGTGCAGGGACTTTGCAAAGCCGCTTGAAGTAACAATGGGCAAAGAAAAGGAGATATTCTGGAAATGGTATATGCTTCCCACGGAAAGCGTGGAGCCCCTGATAAAAAAAGAGCTTGGAGTTATTGAGCAAAGGATTCAGGACAGGAAAAAGGCAGAGGAGCAAATCCAGAAAGAGCAACTGCAGCAGGAAGCCCGGGCTGCACAGGCGCCTTTGCCAAGAGAGGAGATTAAGCCCGAACCGGAAATGGAGTTCCCAGAGAACGAAATAGAGACTGAAACGTCGCAAGTTCTTCTTTTGAGAAAACCGAGAGCAGCGACATTGAAGCCTGCTGTTGTCCTGGCAAAGCCCAAGCCAGAACTCGCTTCCAAGATTCCTGAGCCAGTTACAGAACCAACACTTACAGAGCCCATATCAAGGCCTAAGGCAACTGAAGCAAAAAGGCCTGTGCAAAGGCGGGAATTAAAAGCTGTTGCAGTTGAGGAATCAAAGACGAGAAGGATGCCCAGCCAAAAAGCGGCGGAATCCTTTGCAGAGCAGATAAACGAGTTCTTCACACAGAAAAACATTGCTGTAATGAGCGAGCAGGCGATCAAAAAAGACAGCGAGATAACCTACCTTGTCAAGGTGCAAAGCGCAGTTGGCGAACTCACATATTTCTGCTTTGCAAAGAAAAAGCAGATCTGCAGCGAATCAGACATAAGCTATGCGTACGCTCAGGGCCAGATAAAGAAGCTCCCTGTACTGTTCCTGACAACAGGAGAGCTTACAAAGCGTGCCAAGGAGCTGCTGCAAACAAGCGAGTTCAGCAACGTGACTTATGTAAAGATATAAAAGCAGGCATTCCAACTTGTTTCTTATGGGAGTCCAGATAACGGAAATCCTCAAGCGGCATGAGACGAGGATAGATGACCTTGAAAACAAGACAGTCATTGTGGACGCACCAAACCACCTATACCAGTTCCTGACGACCATAAGAGCAAGGGACGGAACGCCGTTCACAGACTCAAAAGGCAGCGTCACTTCACACCTCATAGGCCTATTCAGCAGGTCAACGAATCTCATGAGGCACGGAATAAGGCAGATATACGTTTTTGACGGAGCAGCCCCAGAGCTGAAGCACAAAGAGATAGAGCAGAGAAAAGCAATAAAGGAAGAGGCAGAAGTCGAATACAAGAAAGCGCTGAAAAAAGGCGATACAGAGCTGATGCGAAAATATGCCGGAAGGTTCTCCCGGCTTACGAAAGACATGATAACCGAAGCAAAAAGGCTTCTTGACGCCCTGGGAATGCCATACGTTGACGCCCCGTCAGAAGCAGAGGCGCAGGCAGCGCACATGGTCAAAAAAGGAACAGGCTATGCGGTCGCTTCGCAGGATGCAGACGCGCTGCTTTTTGGAACGCCACGGCTACTAAGGAACCTGTCCATAACAGGCAGGCGCAAAAAGGCAGGCACACTAAGCTATGCTGTAGTGCACCCGGAACTCATACTTCTTGAAGAAAACCTGAAGGAACTCGGCATAAGCCAGGAACAGCTCATAGCTCTTTGCATGCTGGTAGGAACCGACTACAATCCCGGCGGCATAAAAGGCATAGGGCCAAAAAAGGCGCTGGAACTCACAAAGAGGCACAAAGGAGACTTAAACGCGATGTTCAAGGAAGCAAAATGGCCTGAAACATTTGAGGAAGACTGGGAAGAGGTGTTCAACACATTCACAAATATACCTGTAACAGACAAATATGCCGCAAAATGGTTGCAGCCTGACAAGGCACAGTTAATTGCCCTGCTGTGCGGAGAGCACGACTTTTCAGAAGAAAGAGTTGAGAATACAATGTCCGAGCTTGTCAAGGGGCAGAAGAACCAGAAAGGGCTTACTGACTTCTTCAAATAGCGCGAAAATGAACCTGAAACAACTGCTGAAAGGAAAGCTGACAAAAAAAGAGCTGGAAACCGCAAGAAGAAGCTTTGACGTAATCGGCACAATAGCAGTCCTGGAAGTTCCGAAGGAACTGAGGGAAAAAGCAAAAATAATGGCCGAAGCGATACTCAGCATGCACAGAAACATAAAGGCCGTCGTGAAAAAGGAAGGCGGTCACAAAGGCCAGTTCAGGCTGCAAAAAACAAAGCACCTTGCAGGGGAGAAGACGAAGGAAACTGTGCACAGGGAAAACAAGGCGCTGATAAGGCTCAACATAGACAAGGTTTACTTTTCGCCGCGGCTTGCGACAGAACGGCTGAGGATATCAAAACAAGTGAAGAAAGGCGAGGAAGTGCTTGTAATGTTCTCTGGCTGCGCTCCGTATGCTCTCGTCATTGCCAAAAATTCCCCTGTGAAGTGCATAACGGCAATAGAAATCAACCCTGCCGCGCACAGATACGCTGAGGAAAACGTGAAGCTGAACAAGCTAAGCAACATAAAACTGATAAGAGGAAACGTGAAAGTTGTTGTGCCCAAACTGAAGCAAAGGTTTGACCGCGTTATTATGCCGCTGCCAAAAGGCGCAGGCAAATACCTCCCTTTAGCCATAACAGCGGCAAAAAGAAAAGGCACTATTCACTATTACGACTTTCTGGATGAAAAAGACATACCTGAAAAGGCAGCATCAAAAATATACGAAGCCTGCAAAAAACCCGGCAGAAAATGCAAAATAATCTCCGTGACTAAATGTGGGCAACTGGCAGCAAGAAAATACAGGGTATGCGTGGATTTCCAAACACTTTAAATATGCTTGCGCATTAACTATATTCCGCGCGATGATTTAGTGAACACCCGCTGAGGCGAAAGCTGATGAGGAACGGAAGTAACTTATGAGCGCGCATCTTTTCTTTATCCGTGCACAAACCCGCCTATTTATCGCAACCTTTATATTGCGTTTTTGATTCGCTGCATTTATGACAGGGCACAGTGCTGATGGACAATGGGATGAGTCTGTAGATGCCTTGCTGGAAAGCCTTGCAGTGAGCATGGGATTGGCTCCGGGAGAACCTGCACCAATTGACAGGATTATAGAGCGGCTTTCAGGAAGCCCCGTTGAGTTCAAGGCAGACCGGGATTCGCTTGAGCGGATAGCAAGGGAAAGGCGTTACACCGGCTCAAACCACACAGTCATGCTTAGTCTGTATGACATCCTCGGCCCTGATTCTGATTTCGGAATGGAATACGGCATACGGGCGATAGAAGCTTTCGGCCGGGACCCTAAAAAGATAGCAGCCCTGCATAGCCCAGACAGGCTCGTGGAATACGTGATAGCGACAGCCGACGGAGCAACAGATGAAGGACTGGAGGAACTGGTAAAGCTTAAGGATGCGCTGCTTCACGAAGGCTCTTTTCGCCTCTCGCGCTGGGAACGACAAAATTCGCGTTACAGAAACGACCAGACCCTTATACCGTCAGTGGTTTTGGTGGCTGGAGAAATCGCAAGCCTCCTCAAGGATTTTGATATGCGCAACGCTCCAGATTTTGGAACGCCTGAATTCATAGCGTATGGGGAAAAATGGGTCATGAGGTGGAAAGCGCACGCCGCAATAGTCCTCGCATATCAGGCACAAGGCGATAACCCTGCCAATCCTGAAGCTATGGAAGCCCTTGCAGTATACGAGTCATTGACCGGAAGCTACGACGCACCAGGGTTCGAGCATGGGCTTATGAAAGCACATTTCAAAATAAAGTATGGAGCAGACAAGCCTGTAACGGGAGAAGTGCCTGAGGAACTGAAAGCTGATGTTAACGTGATGGGGCAATTAAATCTTCATCACACTATGGACGACTTTTATAGAGCGATATATTTCGGCACAAAGAAGCCTGCGTGGAAAATTCATGCGGAACAGGAGAAGCAGGAACAAGCAAGGCAGGCTAGGGCAGAGGCTCTTATAGATGAGATGTTTTCTGATCCGTGGACACGTTGCGAAAATGAGCTTCGCATTCTTGGCATAAACAAAGAGTATTCTCATGAAGCTGCGCGTGCAGCTTACAGGAGAGGGGTCTTTAGCCACAGAGAAACATTTGTCCGCATGGATGTTGGCACACCAGAATATGCGGCGGCTATGAAAGAGACTGCCGCGTTTATCAGCGCATGGAAGAAACTTGAGCCATTATATGATGCAAAATCAAATCAGGAAGCTGCTACAGCCAACGCTTAATCACAAGGATAAACTCACCCAAACATCTGGCGATACTCGTTTGACTCCGGCTGCTCCCTTCTTCGTATCTTCTCTATTGCGTTTACGAAGTCTTCGTGGGTGACTTTTTCCCTGTTGCTGCGGATGGCGAAATAGCCTGCTTCTGTGCATACAGCCTTTATGTCTGCGCCTGAGAAGCCTTCAGAAGAGGCGCAAAGCAAGGGGATGTTAACTTCCTTCGCATTCATGTCCTTTGAGTGTATCCCGAAAATCTCTCTCCTTGAATCCTTGTTTGGAAGCGGAACTTCTATCTGCCTGTCAAACCTTCCAGGCCTCAGCACAGCAGGGTCAAGGATGTCCTTGCGGTTTGTGCAGCCCACAACTTTGACCTTCCCAAGGTTCCTGAAGCCGTCAATCTCTGCAAGCAGCTGCATGAATGTGCGCTGGACTTCCCTCTCACCGCTTGTGCCCAATTCTATCCTCCTTGCGGCAATCGCGTCAAGCTCGTCAACAAACACAATTGAGGGCTCCTTTTCCCTTGCCAACTGGAAAACCTCCTTCACCATCTTTGCCCCCTCCCCGATGAACTTCTGAACAAGCTCGGAGCCGATTATCTCGATAAAAGTGGAGTTTGTGCTTGAGGCAACAGCCTTTGCAAGCAGTGTCTTGCCTGTTCCCGGCGGGCCGTGAAGAAGGACGCCTTTCGGCGGCTGTATGCCCACCCTTTTAAAAAGCTCAGGCCTTGTAAGCGGCAGCTCAACAACCTCCCGTATCTCGTTTATCTGCTCCTGCATGCCGCCAATGTCTGCCCATGAAACATCCGGCTTGTCAACTATCACGAACTTCTCAACATTATGGCGTTTTGAAGACCTCGCCTTCCTGACCACTGTCAGGTTTCTCTGCTCAACAAGAACACTGTCACCTGACTTCAGCCGCTCACAGTCAGACGCGACCTCCACAAAGAACTGGTTTCCGTTTGGAATCCTTATAACAGCCTGCTGCCCGTAGAGCTCCCTCACCTCGCACACCATAAGAGGGCTTTTCCTGAATCGCTCAATCTCTGCCTTGAGCTGCGCAACAGTTTCCTTAAGCAGCAGGCTTTCCTCGCCAAACCTGCCTGTATCGGCGGTGTAGCCGTATACGATGTCGCTGAGCTTTTCCCTGTCAACCTTTTCTGTCTTGATTTTTATCACTCCGCACGGTCACTTAGCTGATTTTGTAAAGTTCACTTTTCTTACAAGCAGCTGAGGCACAGTTATAGGGCTATCAAGCTCCCAACTCATAATCTCTCTGTTTTCTGAGCCAACCGCATCAATGCTTTTAAGCATCCTTGGCAGGTTATCGCTTATCCTCAGCCCCTTTACAGGGCGCTTTATTTTCCCGTTCTCCACCAAAAACATACCGTCCCTCGGTATGGTTGAGAAGTCGCCTGTCGCGTGATTCGTGAAGCGGGTATACCATACGTTTGTGACAAGCAACCCCTTTTTTATTTTTGAAAGGATGGCTTCTTTATTAAGATTTCCTTTTTCAACAACTGGATTTATTGCTTTTGGAGCGGTAAGGCCTGCGCTGGCTGTTGTTTTTGCTTTATACCTTACGGCCGTTGACGTGTTGTGCAGGTAAGTCTTAAGCACGCCTTCCTTTATTATTTCATTCCTCTGCGTTGGAACGCCTTCGTCATCAAACGCGCGTGAGCCTATGCCCCAGTCAATAGTTGCGTCGTCAACAAGCGTAAATGACCTGCTGGCAACATTCTTTCCCAGCTTATTGCCGAAGCAGGAAAGCCCTGACTCAACATAGAATATGGATGCTGAACTTGCAATGTGTTCCATCAGGTTTGCCGCAGGCAGGAAGTCAAGAAGCACATCATAAGTTCCCGGAACGGCTGAAACGGCTCGTCTTGAAGCGACAGCAGTCTCAGCAGCCCCTGAAGCAACTTTAGCGCAGTCAAGCTCACCAGCTTTCCTCGTGGCGATGACATCGTGGCCTGAGCCTCCGTTTTCCGCCAAAGCCCTTACCGAGAAATAAGCTTTTGCCGACTTATCCTCGCCCTCCGCGCCGTTTGAAGTGACGAGGTACAATTTGCCCGCAGACATTTCAAAAACCCCAGAAGCCCTTTTCGCTCCGCATTCAAGCGCGGCATTAATTGAAGCGTGAACCTTGTCAGCCATGTCAATATCAACAATCTTTTTGTCAAACGCCTGCACTTTCCTGTATTTGAAGGGGCCTTCTGCGATTCCCCTGTAAGAGGTATTTTTGCTGATGGAGCCGGAAAACCTGATTAATTTCTCGGCGGCAGCATCAGCAGATTTCTTGTCCGGGAAAATTGTGGTGGACACGGTCCTGCCTTTAATCGCGGCAAATACGAAAACGCTGTCAGCAAGCCAGCGCTGAGTGGTGCTGACCTTATTATTAGAGAACTTTACCTGCGCCTTTTCCCTTTTTTCAGCAGCCACAACAACATCCTCAGCCTTGCCTCTGAGTTTCCTAAGCAGGTAATCAGCAATTTCTTTTCCATCCGCCATTTTACCGCCTCATCACCACGTTCCTGATTCTCATGGACGGGCCGCCAAACCAGACAGGTATTGCCTGCATAGGCTCTCCTTTCCCACAGCTGCCGGCATGATGCTCAACATTATTTGCAACCGCATCAATTGCCCTGTACAAGGCGAAAGTCGTTATTTCCAGCGTAGGCCTTACAACAGGGCCTGCAATCCTGCCGTTTTTTATAAGATAAGCATCTGCGCCCACATACTTCTGGTTAACGCGCCTATCATCAATGTTCCACTCACTGAACGTCTTCATGTAAATGCCGCTTTTAACACCCTCTATAAGCTCATCCTCGCTGCAATCCCCGGGCTCAATCATCGTGTTTGACATCCTGACTATTGCCTCGCGGTCGTAAGCGCTTGCCCTTGCCGACGCATTGCTCATTGTTTTCATGGCGGCTGCTGTTTCGCGGCAATGAAGCAGCCCGACAATTTTGCCGTTTTTCATCAGCTGCTTCTTTTCCGCCTTTATGCCCTCGTCATCATACATGTAAAAGCCGAAGCTGTTGGGAATTGACGGGTCGTCAATGATGTTCACAGCCTTGCTTCCGAGCTGCATGCCCAAGCTTTCCCCGGTGATAAACGATTCTCCTGCCTGTGCAGCCTCCCTTCCAAGAATCCTGTCAGCCTCATACGGATGCCCGCCGCTTTCATGAACCATGATGCCTGTGATTTGCGGCGCAACAACAACATCAACCTTGCCCTTTGGAGGCTTTACACCATTATCCATGTTCTTTTTCAGGGCAATAACCTCTTCTGAAAGAACTTCAGGAAGACTGAACTCTTTCAGAGCTTCAAAGCCTGCTGACTTTCCATACTGCCAGTACCTCTGGGAACTCCTGCCACCGTCAACAACAGTAAGATAATAGTAGAAATTGACGCTCGGAATCCTTGAAAAAATCCTTGAGCCCTCGCTGTTAACGTAATATTTCTCAACAGTTGAGTCTGAAAGCGACAGAAACCTGTAAGGAACATTGATTTTTGTTGCGGCGATTGCCTTTTCAATCTCAAAAAGCTCAGCAAGCTTTTTGTCTGGGCCCAAGCTGTCCAAAGCGACCTTTTGCCTGACCTCATACTTAGCACTGTTTGGCTCGCCCCTGCAAAGCACAATTCCGTTGTCAAGCTTTGAGCACCTTTTCGCATCCCTGATAGCTGCATCAACAGCAGCCTTAACACTTGCCCTTGACAAATTGTTTGTTGCAGCAAAGCCAGCGGTTCTGTCAACAAGAACCCTCACGCCCAGCCCAGAGCTGTCCTCAAAACCCGAAACCTCTGCAACCCCATTCTTCAGAAGAAAGCTGTTAAACGAGTCATTCTCAAGCCTCGCATCAGCAAACTTCGCGCCCTGCTTCAACGCACGCCCAACAGCAAATTCGGCAAGGTCAAAGTCAGGCTCCATCAAAAAACGCTAACAGAGCCTGTTTTTAAATTAATCGGTGTGCCGGACTGTTAAGGTATCGAGACTCAGCAAAGTCAGTTAAGTGACTTTACACCGGAAGGCTTTGTTGTGGGCTTTCTTTAAGCAAAGACCATTTAATCTTCGGGTCTGCTTTCCAAAATTTGTCTTTTCCGTTCTTTCGCCTCAAAAAGACACAACCGGCGTTTTCTAAATCTCTAACATAGTTAGAAATATTAGAACGTGGGATTTTTAGCTTATCCGAAAGAGATTTATTTGTTATTTCCTCGTGTTTGACAATTTCTGCCAAAACTTCCTTTGCCCTTGGGGTTAAATGATTGAGATACCTTTTTTCTAATATCTCTTTAAGAGTTCTTGATAGTTCGTTCCTATCCAGCAATATTGGGCTTTCAGAAGTTGCATGAAATACGGCTGTAGATAAAGTATTCAATATATCTCTGATATTTCCCTGCATTAACTTATAAATTACCTGCAAGCAATCATCCGTATATGGATAAATTATGTTATATTTAGTTGAAATACGTAAATGCTCAAATCTTTTTCTAATATTCACATGAGGCAATCGCTTAATTCGGATAGACGACAAAAGATATTGCTTTAGACGACAAAAGACGTAAAAAGTGCGAAGGCACCAGATTTTACTCATGATTCAGAGTAAAAGAGGTGCTTTCGCATGAAAAACAATCCGGAATTT